>Ga0153992_100019_pt1 | contig 72711 bp, 68 predicted proteins | sample TSNC076MetaG_FD_104683 | JGI IMG/M metagenome (GOLD analysis project Ga0153992, IMG submission 104683) | Attine ant fungus gardens microbial communities from North Carolina, USA - TSNC076 MetaG | ecosystem: Host-associated > Fungi > Mycelium > Unclassified | place: USA: North Carolina, Lumber... | reverse complement strand
CGTACCTCCACAAGTGAAGGCAACGGGGTCAATAAATTGGCATTGACAATGTGCACGCTGTTGAGTTCTCAAGGACCAGACGCACTCCCCGCTCGACCCCGAAAGAGGTTCCGCCAGAGAGGCTTTCGTTCTTGGTTTGACCACCGGTGTGTCGTCGGACCTCCCAGACACGTGGCCTGTCAGGTCCAGTGGCTCATCCCGAGGGAGAGAACCGGTGGAGTAGTCATCCTAGGCGTCGAAGCGATCCAGCGCAAGGCCGGATCTGAACTCCAGTGGAGGATGGTCCCGCTTGAGGGCCAGCAGGCTCTGGGCTCTCGCTCCAGCCGCTCCGCCGCACCTTTGGGGTGACGAGTAAGAACTATACGCACGGTTCGGCGGGTGCGCCAAGGCGGCCCACATCTCGGGCGTGTCGCGTTGTGCAACACCTGCGGTCCGGACGCAGCGATGCCCGGCTCCCACCAGGGGAACCGGGCATCGACGGGCGCGGACGATCAGGTCAGGGTCACGCCGGCGAGGGTCCTCTTGCCGCGGCGGAGCACGACGACCCCGCCGGGGAGCGCCAGGCCGGAGAGCGCTGCGGTCGGGTCCTCGGCGCGGACGTTGTTGACGTACACGCCACCCTGGTCGATCGCACGCCGGGCTTCGCCGAGGGACTTCACGAGCTCGGTGTCGACCAGCGCCCGCGCGACGTCCGCGTCCCCGGGGAGCGCGACCGTCCCCGGGAGCTCGGCGATCGCCGACCGCAGCGCCCCGGCATCCAGTGCGGCGAGGTCGCCGTTGCCGAACAACGCCGCCGCGGCGTCGATCGCTGCCTGGGTCGCCTCCACCCCGTGCACGACCGAGGTCACCTCGAACGCCAGGGTCCGCTGCGCCTCTCGGCGGAACGGCTCGTCCGCCACCGCCCGCTCGAGCCGTTCGATCTCGGCACGGGACAGGAACGTGAACTGCCGCAGTCGCTCGATCACGTCCGCGTCCGCGGTGTTGAGCCAGAACTGGTAGAAGGCGTACGGCGACGTCATCTCACCGTCGAGCCAGATCGCGTTGCCCTCGCTCTTGCCGAACTTCGTCCCGTCGGAGTTCGTGATCAGGGGCGTCCCGAGCGCGTGCACGGTCGCGCCCTCGGCACGGCGGATCAGCTCGGTCCCCGAGGTCAGGTTGCCCCACTGGTCCGAACCGCCCGTCTGCAACGTGCAGCCGTACTGCCGGAAGAGCTCGCGGTAGTCCAGCCCCTGCAGGATCTGGTAGCTGAACTCGGTGTAGCTGATCCCCGCGTCGGAGCTCAGCCGCGCGGCCACGGCGTCCTTCTTGAGCATCGAGTTCACGCGGAAGTACTTGCCGATGTCCCGCAGGAAGTCGATCGCCGACATCGGTTCGGTCCAGTCGAGGTTGTTCACCAGCCGCACGCCGTTGTCACCGTCCGGGCTGAGGAACCGGGACACCTGGTGCTGCAGCCGGGACACCCAGTCCGCCACGGTCTCGCGGGTGTTCAGCGTGCGCTCGGCGGTCGGTCGCGGATCCCCGATCAGCCCGGTCGACCCGCCGACGAGCGCGAGTGGCTTGTGCCCGGCCAGCTGGATGCGCCGCATCGTCAGGAGCTGCAGCAGGTTGCCGCAGTGCAGGGACGCGGCCGTCGGGTCGAACCCGCAGTAGTACGTGATGGGCTCGCCGTCGAGGGCCTCCTTGAGTGCCGTCTCGTCGGTGGAGACGTGCACCAGACCACGCCAGCGCAGTTCGTCCCAGACCGAGGCGAAGGTCGGGTCGTTCTGCTGGCGCGTCAGGACATCTTGAGCGGTATCACTGGACACCCCGCCATCGTAGCGGCGCGGGCGGCCCGGGCGCGGACTCCTCCGTCAGTCCAGGGCACCCTTGTGCCGCCGGTACGTCGACACCGTCGGGTCGCCCGTCAGCCAGAAGCGCCAGGGGAAGCGCGCACCGCCGGCGACGCCTCCGACGCCGGTCCGCGGCCCGCGCGAGATCCGCGGGGGCGGACCGGAACCCGCTGCGCCGGGGAGGCGCTCGGACAGGAGCTCCTCGACGACCCGAGCCGGCCCGTCGGAGGCGAGCCGCGCCTCCAGGCCGGGTGCGAGGGTGAGCACGTACGGACCGGATCCGTCGAGCAGGGTGGAGCCGTCGTCCTCACCGAGGACGGCGCCGAGCGCGCCACCGAGGTTCCCCGGGCCGCGTGCCAGGGCGACGTCGGCGACGGAGGCGCCCCGACGGCCTCGGGCGGTGTCGAGGCCGTCGACCACCTCGGCGGCGCGCAGCAGCGACCCGGACGAGGTGCCGTCCGCACCGCTGACCACGTTCACGCACGTGTGGATGCCGTACGAGCGGTACGCGTAGAGCGTGCCGGGCGGCCCGAAGAGGTGGCGGTTGCGCGGTGTCCGACCGCGGTGTCCGTGGGAACCGGGGTCGGTCGGGCCGAAGTAGGCCTCGACCTCCGTGATGCGCAGGACGACGCCCCTGCCCGCGATCGTCGCGCCGAGCAGCGCCGGAGCGGACACCGGCGCCGGCTCGGACAGGAGCGCGAGCGTCGGATCGGTCATCGCGTGAAGGGCACGCCCTCGGCGAGGTCGTGCACCCGTCGGGTGAGGGAGGCGAGCTGCTCGGCGACGCGGTCGGGAGCCGTCCCACCCGTGCCGGCGCGGGAGGCGACGCTCCCCTCGATCGTGAGGACGGTCCGGACCTCCGGCGTGAGGTGCTCGGAGACCGCCCGGTACTCGTCGTCCGTCGGCTCGTCGAGCTCGAGCCCCCGTTCCTCGCAGTACCGCACCAGCGCCCCGGAGATCTCGTGCGCATCACGGAACGGGACGCCCTGGCGGACCAGCCACTCGGCGACGTCGGTCGCGAGCGAGAAGCCCTGCGGCGCGAGCTCGGCCATCCGATCGGTGTCGAAGGCGAGCGTCGCGACCATCCCGGTGAACGCGGGCAGCAGCACCTCGAGCTGGGCGACCGAGTCGAAGACCGGTTCCTTGTCCTCCTGGAGGTCCCGGTTGTACGCCAGCGGCAGGCCCTTCAGCGTGGCGAGCAGCCCCGTCAGGTTGCCGATGAGTCGACCGGACTTGCCCCGTGCGAGCTCGGCGATGTCCGGGTTCTTCTTCTGCGGCATGATGCTCGACCCGGTCGAGAACGCGTCGTGGAGCCGGACGAACCCGAACTCCTTCGTGTTCCAGAGGATGATCTCCTCGGCCAGGCGGGACACGTCGATGCCGATCTGCGCCAGCACGAACGCGAACTCGGCGACCACGTCGCGGGCCGCCGTCGCGTCGATCGAGTTGTCGGCGGGGCGGGCGAAGCCGAGCTCCCGCGCGATGGCCGTCGGGTCGAGGCCGAGCGAGCTGCCGGCCAGCGCACCGGCGCCGTACGGGCTCACGCTCGCGCGGTCGGCCCAGTCACGGAGGCGTTCGAGGTCACGGACGAGGGGCCACGCGTGCGCCAGGAGGTGGTGCGCGAGGAGCACCGGCTGCGCGTGCTGCAGGTGCGTCCGGCCCGGCATGATCGCGCCGGGGTGCTCGTTCGCCTGCTGCGAGATCGCGTCGACGAGGTCGATGACGAGGTGCCCGATCCGCCGGCCGTGGTCGAGCATGTGCATCCGGCCGAGCGTGGCGATCTGGTCGTTGCGGCTCCGGCCGGCGCGGAGCTTGCCGCCGAGCTCGGGGCCGAGGTCCGCGATGAGGAGCCGTTCGAGCGCTCCGTGGACGTCCTCGTCGCTGTCGTCGGGGAGCAGCGATCCGTCGGTGTGCGCGGACTCGAGCCGGTCGAGGCCCGCGAGCATGCGGTCGAGCTCGTCCTCGATGAGGTACCCGGCGGTGTGCAGGGCACGGGCGTGGGCCCGGGAGCCAGCGATGTCGTACGAGGCGAGCTGCCAGTCGAACTGCGTGGATCGCGACAGCGCGGCGAGCTCGGCACTCGGGCCGTCGGCGAAGCGCCCACCCCAGAGGGCGCCCGTGTTGGTGGCGTCGGTCTTGGCTGCGGACTGGTTCGCGTCGGTCACGTCTGGTTCCGTTCGTGGGGGTCGGTTGGCTCGGTCGCGGCCGGCCGTCGGTCGGCTCGGTCGCGGCCGGCCGTCAGTTGGCTCGGTCGCGGCGCGCGGCGGTCTTCACGGGGAGCGACCAGATGTCGATGAAGCCCTTCGCCGGTGACGGCTCGCCGGCGTCGCCGAGGTCGGAGGTCGCGAGGTCGTAGTCGTAGAGGCTCTGGCTCGACCGACGACCCGTCACCGTCGCCCGTCCGCCGTGCAACTGCAGGCGGACGTCGCCCGTCACGTGCAGCTGCGTGTGGTCGATGAAGGCGTCCAGGCTGCGCTTCGCCCCGCCGAACCACAGGCCGTCGTGGACCAGGTCGGCCCAGTCGGCCTCGGCCGTGCGCTTGGCGCGGATCACGTCGCGCTCGAGGGTGAGGTCCTCGAGCTCCTCGTGCGCCGCGATGAGGGCGAGGGCGGCGGGCGCCTCGTACACGGCGCGCGCCTTGATGCCGACGAGGCGGTCCTCGACGACGTCGACCCGGCCGACGCCGTGCTTGCCGGCGAGGGCGTTCAGCTCCTGCACGATCCGCAGCATGCTGAACCGCTGCCCGTCGATCGCGACCGGGACGCCGCGCTCGAAGGTGATCGTCACCTCGTCGGCGTCGCGCGGCACCGTCGGGTCCTGGGTGAGCGTGTAGTGGTCCTCGGCGGGGGCCGCCCACGGGTCCTCGAGCGGCCCGCCCGTCACCGCGCGGCCCCACACGTTCTGGTCGACCGCGTACGGCGACGGCGCGTCCCACTCGACCGGGAGGTCGCGGCTCCGGGCGTACGCGATCGCCCCCTCGTGGGTCAGGCCGAGGTCGCGCGCCGGTGCGACGGTCGCCAGGTCCGGTCCGATCGCGGCCACCGCCGCCTCGAAACGGACCTGGTCGTCGCCGTTGCCGGTGCACCCGTGGGCGACGCTGTCGGCGCCGAGCTGCTTCGCGGTCAGGGCGAGGTGCTTCGCGATGAGCGGGCGGCTCAACGCGGAGACGAGCGGGGAGCGCCCCTGGGAGCGCGCGTTCGCCTTCAGTGCCGGGACGAGGTGGTCGTCGGCGAACTCGTCCTTCGCGTCGATGACGACCGACTCCACCGCGCCGCAGTCCAGCGCGCGCTGCCGGACCGCGTCCATGTCCTCGCCGCCCTGGCCGACATCGACCGTGAGCGCGACGACGTCCTTCCCGGTGGCGTCGTGCAGCCAGCCGATGCCGACGGAGGTGTCGAGCCCGCCGGAGTACGCCAGGACGACGCGGTCAGCCACTTCGGTGCTCCTCGGTCAGACGGCCGTGCTCGACGCGGGGGTGGTCGCGGCGGACCCGGTGGTCGCGTTCGCCGTCGCGAGGGCGCCGGTCGCGTTCGCCGTCGTGGGCGCGCCGGTCGCGTTCGCTGCCAGGAGCCAGGCGAGCAGCGCCTTCTGGGCGTGCAGGCGGTTCTCCGCCTCGTCCCAGATGATGCTCCGCGGCCCGTCGATGACCTCGGCGGTCACCTCGAAGCCGCGGTCGGCCGGCAGGCAGTGCATGAAGACGGCGTCGTCGACGGCGTGCGCCATCAGGGCGTCGTCCACGCGGTACCCGCTGAAGGTGTCGAGCCGCGCCTGTTTCTCGTCCTCCTTGCCCATCGACACCCACGTGTCGGTGACGACGACGTCCGCACCGGCCACCGCGGCGACCGGATCGGTGACGACGAGCACCGAGCCGCCGGTCTCGGCTGCACGGCGCTCGGCGTCGGCGACCACCGCGGCCGCCGGGGAGAACTCGGCGGGGGCGGCGACGCGGACGTGCATGCCCGCGGTGGCGCCGGCCAGCAGGTAGGACTGCGCCATGTTGCTCGCACCGTCGCCGATGAACGCGACGGTCTGGCCGGCGAGGGTGCCCCGGTGCTCACGGATCGTGAGCAGGTCGGCGAGCAGCTGGCACGGGTGGAAGTCGTCGGACAGGGCGTTCACCACGGGGACGCTGGTGTTCGCGGCCATCTCTTCGAGTCCGGCCTGGCCGTAGGTGCGCCAGACGATCGCGGACACCATGCGTTCGAGCACGCGGGCGGTGTCGGACGGGGTCTCCTTGCCGCCGAGCTGGCTGTTCGCCGTCGAGATGATCAGCGGGCTCCCGCCGAGGTCGGAGATCCCGACGTGGAAGGAGACCCGGGTCCGGGTGGACGACTTGTCGAAGATCACCGCGACGCTCTGCGGCCCGGCCAGGGGCTTGGCGCCCCAGCGGTCGGCCTTCATCTGCTCGGCGAGGTCGAGGATCGCGGACTGCTCCGCTTGGCTGAGGTCGTCGTCGCGGAGGAAGTGGCGGGTCATGCTGAGGTCTCCTGGGCGACGGCGACCGCCGCGAGGCTCTGGCCGAGGACGGAGACGAACTCGTCGATCTCGGCGTCGGACACGATGAGCGGTGGCGCGATGCGCAGGCTCGACTCGTTCGGGGCGTTGATGATGAGGCCACGCTCGACCGCGGCGGCGCTGACCGCAGCGGCCACCGGTCCGGTCAGGCCGACGCCGATGAGGAGCCCGGTCCCCCGGACCTCCTCGACCAGCGGGGACGCGATCGACGCGATCCCGGCGCGGATGCGCTCGCCCTTCGTGACCGCGCCGTCGACGAGGCCGGCGCGCTCGATCTCGGCGAGCACGGCGTTCGCGACACGGGTGCCGAGCGGGTTGCCGCCGAACGTCGAGCCGTGCTGCCCGGCGGAGAACAGGTCGGACGCCCACCCGAAGGTGACGAGGGCTCCGATCGGGAACCCGCCGGCGATGCCCTTGGCGACCGTGACCGCGTCCGGCGTGAAGCCGTGCCCCTGGAAGGCGAACCAGTTGCCGGTACGGCCGACGCCCGTCTGGATCTCGTCGAGGATCAGCAGTGCGCCGTGTTCCTCGGTCAGCCGACGTGCGGCGAGCAGGAAGCCCTCGGGGAGGTCGACGACGCCGGCCTCGCCCTTGATCGGCTCGATCACGAGCGCGGCGACCGTGTCGTCGATCGACGCCTCGAGCGCGGCGACCGTGGAGTCGATGTGCTCGACGCCCGGGACCATCGGCAGGAAGTCCTCCTGCAGCGCGGGCTTGCCGGTGAGCGCGAGCGCGCCCATCGTGCGTCCGTGGAAGCCCTGCTTGAGCGCGAGGATGCGGGTCTTCCGCCCGTCGGCGCCCTTGTTCAGCCGCGCGAGCTTGAAGGCGGCCTCGTTCGCCTCGGCGCCCGAGTTGCCGAAGTACACGCGGCCGGCGTCCCCGGCGCCCGTGATGCGCTTGAGGCGTTCGGCGAGCTCGAGCTGCGGCGGCGTGGCGAAGTAGTTCGAGACGTGCACGAGCTTCGCGGCCTGGTCGGCGATCGCCTCGACCAGCGCGGGGTGCGCGTGGCCGAGCGAGTTCACGGCGATGCCGGCGAGGAAGTCGAGGTACTCCTTGCCGTCGACGTCCCAGACGCGGCAGCCCTGCCCGCGCTCGAGCATGATCTTCGGCGGGGTCAGGGATCGCATGAGCGACGCCCCGAACCGGTCGTTCCAGGTCTCGGTCTGCGTCTCGGTGCTCACTGCTGCGGTCCCTTCTCGGTCGTGCTGGCCACGTGTTGGCCGGTGGTGCTGCTGGTCGTCGGCGCTCCGACGCGTCGGCCGATCTCGGCGTGGGTCATCTGGTTCTCGGTCCGTCGGCTCGGGTCCGGGATCACCTCGGTGCCCGCGCCGCGCAGCGTGAAGACCTCGAGCAGGATCGAGTGCGGGATCCGCCCGTCGATGATGGTCGCGCCGCCCACCCCGCCGACCACGGCGTCGAGGCACGCGGTCATCTTCGGGATCATCCCCGACTCGAGCGAGGGCAGGAGTTCGCGGAGCTCCTCGACCGCGATGAGGTCGATGATCGAGTCCCGGTCCGGCCAGTTCCGGTACAGCCCCGGGACGTCGGTCAGCATCATGAGCTTCGACGCCTTCAGGGCGATCGCGAGCGCCCCGGCCGCGGCGTCGGCGTTCACGTTGAGCGCCTGGTCCGGGTGCGCGTCGTCGATCGCGATGCTCGACACGACGGGGATGCGGTTGGCCTCGATCGCCGCGAGCACCCCGGACGGGTCGACGTGGGTGATGTCGCCGACGTGGCCGAGGTCGAAGTGCTCGCCGTCGACGACGACGCCCTTCTTCTCGCCGGTGAACAGCGAGCCGCCGTCGCCGAACACGCCGACGGCCAAGCCGTCGCCGTGCTCGTTCATCAGGTCGACGATCTCGCGGTTGACCTCGCCCGCGAGGACGTCGCGGACGACCGTGATCGCCTCGGTGGTGGTGACGCGGTAACCGCCGCGGAACTCGGAGGCGATGCCCTGTTCCTTCAGCGCGGCCGAGATCTGCGGGCCGCCGCCGTGCACGACCACCGGGTGCAGGCCGGCGTAGCGGAGGTAGACCATGTCCTCGGCGAACGCACGCTTCAGGTCCTCGTTCACCATCGCGTTGCCGCCGAACTTCACGACGACGACCTTGCCCGAGTAGCGCTTCAGCCACGGCAGGGACTCGATGAGGGTCGCGGCCTTCACGGTCGCGAGCTCGTGCTCTTCTTCCTTCGAGAGGATGCTGTCGTCGGCCATCAGCTGGAGTACGCGCTGTTCTCGTGGACGTAGTCGTGCGTCAGGTCGTTCGTCAGGATCGTCGCCGAGTACGGTCCGACGCCGAGGTCGATGAGCACGTCGGTGTCGCGCGGCGTCAGGTCGACGCTGTCGCTCGGCTGGTCCGGAGCACCCGCGTGGCACACCCGCACCCCGTTCATCGAGACGTCGACCGCGTACGGGTCGAACTCGGCGTCGGTGGTGCCGATCGCGGCGAGCACGCGGCCCCAGTTGGGGTCGTTGCCGAACACCGCGGCCTTGAACAGGTTGTTGCGGGCCACGCTGCGGCCGACCGTCACGGCGTCGTCCTCGCTCGCGGCGTTCACGACGTGGATCGCGATGTCGTGGCTCGCGCCCTCGGCGTCCTGCTGGAGCTGCCGGGCGAGGTCGGCGCAGACGGCGGTCAGGGCCTCCTGGAAGTCACCGACCTCGGGCGTGACGCCGCTCGCTCCGGACGACATGAGGACGACCGTGTCGTTGGTGGACATGCAGCCGTCCGAGTCGACCCGGTCGAAGGTGACACGCGTCGCGGCGCGGAGTGCCTGGTCGAGCTCGTCGGAACCGACCACCGCGTCCGTCGTGATCACGACGAGCATGGTCGCGAGGCCGGGCGCGAGCATGCCCGCGCCCTTGGCCATGCCGCCCACGGTCCAGCCGTCCTCGGTGACGACCGACTGCTTCGGCTTCGTGTCGGTGGTCATGATCGCGGTCGCGGCGTCCGGGCCGCCGTCGGCCGACAGCGCGGCGCTGGCGAGGCCGACACCCGTGAGGACGGTGTCGCGGAACGTCTGGTCGCCGACGCCGATGAGGCCGGTCGAGCAGACGACGACGTCGCCGGCCCCGATGCCGAGGGCGTCACCGACCGCCTCGGCCGTGAGGTGCGTGGTCTGGAAGCCGAACGGTCCGGTGAAGCAGTTCGCGCCGCCGGAGTTCAGGACGACGGCGCGTGCGACGCCGTCGCCGACGACCTGGCGGGACCAGATCACCGGGTGCGCCTGCGCGCGGTTGCTCGTGAAGACCGCCGCGACCGCGGCGTCGGGGCCGTCGTTGACGACGAGCGCGACGTCCGGCTTGCCGCTCGGCTTCAGACCGGCGGTCACGCCGGCAGCGCGGAACCCCGCTGCCGCGGTGACGCCCTGGAGGCCCGGGTCGTCCTGGGTGGGCTGGCTTGCGTCGGTCACGGTGCGACTCCGTCCACGCTGAGGCCGAGGGTCTCCGGGAAGCCCAGGGCGATGTTCGTCGACTGGACCGCGGCACCGGCGGTGCCCTTGGCCAGGTTGTCGAGGGCGCTCACCGCGACGACGCGGCCGACGGCCTCGTCCACGGTCAGGCCGATCAGTGCCGTGTTCGCACCGATGGTGTCGGCCACCCGCGGGAACGCGCCGTCGGGCAGCAGGTGCACGAAGGGCTCGTCGGCGTACGCCTGCTCCCAGGCCAGTCGGACGTCGCGGGCGCTCACGCCGGGCGCGAGCTTCGCGGTGGTCGTGGCGAGGATGCCGCGGGACATCGGGACGAGCACCGGCGTGAACGAGATCGTCACGTCCGAGGCCCCCGCCACGACGAGGTTCTGCTGGATCTCCGGGATGTGCCGGTGCGTGCCGCCGACCGCGTAGGCGCTCGCGGAGCCCATGATCTCGGACGCGAGGTACGTGTTCGCGAGCTTCTTGCCGGCGCCGCTCGGGCCGACGCTCAGCACCGCGACGATGTCGTCGGACTCGACGAGCCCGGCCTGGACGCCCGGCTGGATGCCGAGCGTCACCGCGGTGACGTTGCACCCGGGGACCGCGATGCGCTTCGTGCCGACGAGCGCCGCCCGCTGCCGACCCTGCGTCGCGATGTCGTCGACGTCCCGCCACTCGTCCGCCGACCCCGGCGTCGGTGCCGCGTGCAGCAGCTCCGGCAGACCGTACGTCCACGCGCCGTGGTGTTCGCCGCCGTAGAACGCCGCCCACGCAGCCGGGTCGGTCAGCCGGTGGTCCGCGCCGCAGTCGACGACGAGGGCGTCGTCGCCGAGTTCGGCCGCGATCGCCCCGGACTGCCCGTGCGGGAGCGCGAGGAACACCACGTCGTGTCCGCGCAGGTGCTCCGCCGTCGTCGGCTCGAGGGTCAGGTGCGACAGCGAGCGGAGGTGCGGCTGCGTCGCGATGAGCGGCTGTCCGGCGTTCGAGAACGCCGTCACCGTCCGGACGTCGAACTCGGGATGGGCGGAGAGCACGCGCAGGAGCTCACCGCCCGCGTAGCCGGAGGCTCCCGCCACGGCGACGGATACGGACATGGGATTCCACCTTTGGTCGGACTGGTCGTCGAGAGAGTCGGAGGCGGCGGCCCCGGGCGGTGCTGGTCCCGATGGGATCAGTCGCGCAGGGTCGCCCCGAATCGCTCGCCGGCACGTCGGACGGCGCCGTCACGGGCCTCGGAGGCCTCGGCAGCGGTCAGCGTGCGGTCCGTGGCACGGAAGCGCAGGGCGAACGTCAGGGACTTCTGTCCCTCGTCCACACCCGTACCCCGGTAGTCGTCCACGAGCCGAGCATACTCCAGCAGTGGCCCGGCACCAGTCCGGACCGCATCCAGTACTTCGCCCGCCGGCACCTCGGCACCCACCACGAGGGAGAGGTCCTGCGTCGCCGCCGGGTAGGACACGATCGGGGCCACCGACACCAGCTCGGGCGCCGCGGCGACGAGGGCGTCGAGGTCGAGCTCGACGACCGCGACCACGCGCGGCAGCACGGCGGCCTCGGTCAGCTCGGGCAGGAGTTCGCCCGCGATGCCGACGACGGCGTCGCCCACCAGGAGGGCGGCGGCGCGCCCGGGGTGCAGGGACGGGTGGGTCGTCTGCGCCACGGTCAGCTCGACCCCGACCGCCCAGGCGACCGTGCGGGCCGCGTCGAGGGCGTCCGCGATGCCGTAGGGCTCGGGCTGCACCCCCGGCTGCTTCACCACGCGGTGGCCGGTGAGCAGCGCGGACACGTGGAACGGCTGCGGGGGCAACGAGGCGTCGAGGGCTGCCAGGGTCTCGCGGTCCGGCAGTGCCGCACCGGCGGGCACTGTGTCGGTGCCCAGCGTGACGCCCTGCTCCGGCAGGAACACCCGCGAGGTCTCGTACAGCGCGACGTCCACGAGCCCGCGCGAAACGTTGCGGCGCGCAGCGTCCACGAGCGCCGGGAGACCGCTGCGGCGGAGCCGGTTCTGCTCGCTGTCGAGGGCGTTCGCGAGCACGACGCTCGGGCCGCCGTCCGGGTCGATGCCCGGGTACGCGTCCTGCGTGGCCTGCGAGACGAACGGCGCGGTGACCACCTCGACCAGACCGGCCGCTGCCAGCGCTGCGGCGACGCGACGGCGGGCCTGCTGGTGCCCGGTCAGCCCGCGGCCGGGCGGGGCGACGGGCAGCACGCTCGGGATCCGGTCGTAGCCGACGATGCGGGCCACTTCCTCGACGAGGGTGGTGTCGTCGGTGAGGTCGGGGCGCCAGGTCGGCGGGGTGACGGCGAGGAGCTCGCCGTCGACGTCGACCGTCGCCCCGATGGCACGGAGCGTGTCGACGACCTCGGCGTCGGTGTACGCCACGCCGATCAGCTCGGCCGGTCGGGACAGCCGCATCGACACCGTCGGACGCGGCGTGGTGTCGACCAGCGTCGAGCCCAGGGCGTCCGCCGTGCCACCGGCGAGCTCGACGAGGAGCTCCACGGCACGGTTCGCCGCGGCCTCGGCGACGAGCGGGTCGACCCCGCGCTCGAAGCGGCGGGAGGCCTCGCTCGGCAGCTTGTGGCGGCGGGCCGTCCGGGCGATCGAGACCTGGTCGAAGCCGGCGGCCTCGATCAGGACGTCGGTCGTGCTCTCCGAGATCTCGGTCCGGGCTCCGCCCATGACCCCCGCCAGCCCGACGGGCCCGTGGTCGTCGGTGATGACGAGGTCCTCGGGGTCGAGCGTCCGCGTCACGTCGTCGAGGGTGGTGAGGGTCTCGCCGGCCGCGGCACGACGGACGCCGAGGCCGCCCCGGACGGTCGCGAGGTCGTACCCGTGCAGCGGCTGCCCGAGCTCGAACATGACGTAGTTCGTGATGTCGACGGGCAGCGAGATCGAGCGCACGCCGGCCAGGGAGAGGCGCGACACCATCCACGCCGGTGTCTTCGCGGTCGGGTCGATCCCGCGGACCACGCGGGTGACGAACGTGGTGGCGCCGACCCGACCCCGGATCGGGGCGCGGTCGTCGATCGTGACGGCGAAGCCCTCGCCCCCGCGCGGAGCGACGCGGTCGACCGGGTCGTGGAAGCTCGCGCCGGTGGCGTGCGCGTACTCGCGAGCGACCCCGCGCATGCTCAGGACGTACCCGCGGTCCGGCGTGACGTTGATCTCCACCGCGGCGTCGTCGAGACCGAGGAGCGCGATCGCGTCGGCACCCACCTCGGGTTCCATGCCGAGGTCTGCGAAGCGCAGGATGCCGTCGTGCTCGTCACCGAGCCCGAGCTCGCGTGCCGAGGCGATCATGCCGTCGGACACGTGGCCGTACGTCTTGCGCGCCGCGATCGGGAACGGGCCGGGCAGCACGGCACCCGGCAGCGTCACGACGACGAGGTCGCCGACGTCGAAGTTGTGGGCACCGCAGACGATGCCGCGGGGCTCTGCCTCGCCGACGTCGACCTGGCACCAGTTGATCGTCTTGCCGTTCTTCTGCGGCTCGGGCTCGCGCTCGAGGACGCGGCCGACGACGATCGGGCCGGTGAGGTCGTACGTGTGGACCGCTTCCTCCTCGAAGCCCACCGAGACGAGCGCCGCGTGGACGTGCTCGAGGGAGACGTCGTCGGGGAGGTCGACGGACTCGCCGAGCCAACGGAGTGGGACGCGCATCAGACCACCGTTCCGAACTGCTGCGAGAAGCGGATGTCGCCCTCGAGGAAGTCACGCATGTCGTTCAGGCCGTTGCGGAACTGCAGCGTCCGCTCGATGCCCATGCCGAACGCGAAGCCCTGGTACTCGGCCGGGTCGATCCCGGCGGCGCGCAGGACATTCGGGTTGACCATGCCGCAGCCGCCCCACTCGACCCACCGGGCGCCGCCCTTGGCGTTCGGCTGCCAGACGTCCATCTCGGCGCTGGGCTCGGTGAACGGGAAGTAGTTCGGACGGAGGCGGATCTGCGCCTCGGCACCGAACATCTGCCGGGCGAAGTGCTCGAGCGTGCCGCGCAGGTGCGCCATCGTCAGGCCCTTGTCGATCGCGATGCCCTCGACCTGGGTGAAGACCGGCAGGTGCGTGGCGTCGAGCTCGTCGGCGCGGTACACCCGGCCAGGGGCGATCACGTACAGCGGCAGGTCGCGTGACAGCAGCGACCGCACCTGCACCGGCGAGGTGTGGGTGCGCATCACCAGGTGCCGCTCGACCGGCTCGACGAAGATCGTGTCGGCCATGGCCCGGGCCGGGTGGTCCGGGTCGAAGTTCAGCGCGTCGAAGTTGAACCACTCGTGCTCGAGCTCGGGGCCCTCCGCCACTTCCCACCCCATGCCGACGAAGATGTCGGCCACGGTCTCGTTGAGGAGCGACAGCGGGTGCCGGGAGCCCGGCGACCGGCGGGTCGGCAGGGCGGTGACGTCGACGCGTTCGGCGTCGAGCCGGGCGCGTTCCTCGGCCTCGGCGAGCACGGACTCCTGCTCGGCGACGGCCCGGTTGACCTGGCCACGGGCCTGGCCGACGAGCTTGCCCGCGGCGGCCTTCTGCTCCGGCGGCACGCTGCGCATCGACGCGTTCATCCGCGCCAGCGCGGACTGCTCGCCGGTGTGCTCGGCCCTGGCCTGCTTCAGCTCGGCGACGGTCGTCGTGGCGCGGACCGCAGCGAGGGCCCGGTCCACGGCGTCGGCGACGGCCGATTCGCTGATCTCGAGAGGTTCTGACACGAGGCCCAAGCCTACCGGCCCCTGGGATACCGCCGTCCTGTACCGGGCGGACTGGGGAGGACGAGCGCGGTCAGGCGTCTGTGGAGGGATGGGCCGTGCGCTGCGCGAACGCCGATTCGTACAGGCAGACCGAGGCCGCCGTCGCGAGGTTCATCGACTCCGCCTTGCCGTAGATCGGCACCTTCACGGCGCGGTCGACGAGCGCGAGGTCCTCCGACGTGAGACCGCGGGCCTCGTTGCCGAACACCCACGCGGTCGGCCCGTCGAGCATCCCGTCCGCGCGGACCGCCGGCAGGTCGTCGCCCGAGACGTCGGCCGCCAGGATCGTGTAGCCGAGGCCCCGAGCTCGGGACACCGCGTCGGCCAGGGTGACCCCCACGGAGACCGGGACGTGGAACAGCGAGCCCGTGGTCGACCGGACCACCTTCGGGTTGTACGGGTCGACGCTGCGACCGGTGAGGACCACGGCGTCGGCCCCCGCGGCGTCGGCCGCGCGGATGATCGTGCCGGCGTTGCCCGGATCACGCACCTCCTCGAGGATCGCGACGATCCCCGGCAGGCCGCCACGCGCCTCCAGACCGTCGGCCGTGTCCGGGAAGACGTCCTTCACCGACGTCGGGAACTGCTGGCACACCGCCACGACGCCCTGCGGCGTCACGGTGTCCGCCATCGCGTCGAGCACCTGCTCGGTCACGAACCAGGTGTCGACCGGCGCGTCGTCGAGCGCGTAGCGCGCGGCCGCCGTCGGGGTGACGTAGAGCTCGCGGAGCAGCTCCGGCCGGTACTCGATCGCCTCGCGCACCGCCTGCGGCCCCTCGAGCAGGAACAGGCCCGTCTCGGCGCGCACGTCCTTCTTCGACAGCGCTGCGACGGCACGGACACGGCCGGCCTTGGGGTTCTCGAGGAGATCGCTCACGGGACAAGTCTAGGAACGACGGAACCCCCGCCGGATCGGCGGGGGTTCCGTGGCAGCAGGACCGACTACGCGGCCTTCGGGGCCGAGGTGTCGGCCGGGAGGGCCTTCTTGGCGGTCTCGACGAGCGCCGCGAACGTCTCGGGGTTGTTCACCGCGAGGTCCGCGAGGATGCGCCGGTCGACCTCGACGCCGGCCAGGCCGAGGCCCTGGATGAGGCGGTTGTAGGTCAGGCCGTTCGCACGCGACGCGGCGTTGATGCGCTGGATCCAGAGGCGACGGAACTCGCCCTTCTTCGCGTGACGGTCGCGGTACGCGTAGACGAGGGAGTGGGTGACCTGCTCCTTGGCCTTGCGGTACAGACGCGAACGCTGACCGCGGTAGCCCTCGGCGCGCTCGAGGATGACGCGGCGCTTCTTGGCGGCGTTGACCGCTCTCTTTACTCGTGCCATTGATCTATTCCTTTACGTTCCGGGGGCTCAGTGGCCGAGGAGCTTCTTGACGTTCTTCGCGTCAGCCTTGGCGAGGACCTGGTCCTCGTTGAGGCGGGCCTTGCGCTTGGCAGACTTGACCTCGAGGTTGTGACGCATACCGGCCTGCTGCTTCATGATCTTGCCGCTGCCGGTGACCTTGAAGCGCTTCTTCGACCCGGAGTGGGTCTTCTGCTTGGGCATGGTGGTGCCTTTCCGTGGGGTGGATGGGGGGCCGCGTCGTTGCGGGATCGGTCGGTGGGACCTATTCGGCGGGAGCCTCGGCCTGCTCGGACTCGGGCGCCGCGTCCGCGGTGTCCTTGCCCTTCGCAGCGTGCTCCGACGCACGACGCTCGGCCTTCTGAGCAGCGCGCTTGGCGTTCTGCTCGCCCTTGACGTCGGACTTGTTCTTGAGCGGGGCGATGATCATCGTCATGTTGCGGCCGTCCTGGGTCGGACGCGACTCGACGACACCGAACTCGGCGATCTCCTCGGCGAACTTCTGGAGGAGACGGACACCCTGCTCCGGACGCGACTGCTCGCGACCACGGAAGAGGATCATCGCCTTCACCTTGTCGCCACCGAGGAGGAAGCCCTCGGCGCGCTTGCGCTTCGTCTCGTAGTCGTGCACGTCGATCTTCAGGCGGAACCGGACCTCCTTGAGGTCCGTGTTCACCTGGTTGCGACGGGCTTCCTTGGCCTTCTGAGCGGCCTCGTACTTGAACTTGCCGTAGTCCATGATCTTGGCCACGGGCGGCTTCGAGTTCGGCGCGACCTCGACCAGATCCAGCTCGGCTTCCTGCGCGAGGCGCAGTGCGACGGCGATGGGGACAACGCCGACCTGCTCGCCCTGGGGGCCGACGAGTCGGACCTCGGGGACGCGGATTCGGTCGTTGGTACGGGGATCGGGAATGCGGAGCTCCTTCAATCAGGTGGTGGCCGTCCGGGGCGTTTGCCCTGGGCGACGGCACGAGAGAGGAGATCTGACGCACGGATCTTCGACCCGTTCGGCAGCCGCCCGACGCCGACCCCTGCGGGCCGGCCGACCGACGCGGACGCCGGTGGAGCGGTGTGGACCCGGTAGCCTGTGGTGCGCGGCCGCGGGTGGGAGAGACTCCTCTTTCGTGACGCTGGGAGTGTGTCTGGCCTCGTTCGCACGAGTCCGGGCACGCAGACAGCATCTGCCGCGACAGAGTCTAGCAGAGGAGCACCGTGACCGACACCCCAGCCCCCGAGCCCGTCGACGCCGACGAGGCCGCCCGTGACATCTCGGAGGTGCCGGCGGTCGAGCTCATCAACACCGTCGCGGTGCACCTCCTGAGTGCCGCGGCCGTGAAGGTCGGCCTGGCCGACGATCCGCAGGAGCAGACCGACCTCGACGAGGCGCGGAAGCTCATCACGGCACTCGCCGGCCTGGTCACCGCCGCCGCCACCGAGATCGGCGACCAGCACGCCCGCCCGCTGCGCGACGGCCTGCGATCGGTGCAGCTCGCCTTCCGTGAGGCCTCCGCCATCCCGGACGCGCCGGGCGCGGGCCCCGGCGAGAAGTACACGGGACCGGTCACCTGACCGACGTGACCGACCGACGGACGGGAGGCGCGGGGCGGCCCCGCACCGTGCCTCCCGTCCGGCTCCCGGTCACCACCGCGGGCCGCTGCTGCGGACGCCGGGTCAGGTCGCGCTGCGCGTGACCAACCGCGTGACCGCGGCCAGCGGGATGCCGACCCACGCGGGGCGGTTCCGGGTCTCGTAGACGACCTCGTAGACGGCCTTGTCGAGCTCGAAGGCGTCGAGCAGTTCGCGGTGCGCCGTCAGGTCCGATCCGGAACCGCGTCGGTACCCGTCGAGGAACGCCGATCGCGCCGAGCGCGCCCACTCCCCCGCGTCGACCGGTGCGTCGTCCTGCGCCAGGGCTCCGGCGACGTAGTCGAACGAGCGGAGCATGCCCGCGACGTCGCGGAGTGTGACGTCGGGCAGCGATCGTTCGGTGAGCGGTCGGAGCGGTTCACCCTCGAAGTCGAGGAACACCCATCCGCGTGGTCCGGGCGCCGCGAGCACCTGCCCGAGGTGCAGATCGCCGTGGATGCGCTGGAGGTCCGGCCACGCGACGTCCTCGGCGCGCGCGTAGACGGCACGCACGGCATCGACGTGCTCGGTGACCGCCGGGGCCTCCCGAGCGGCGGCGTCCAGCCGCGCGTGCATCGTGGCGAGCGCCGCACTCCGGCGCGACGCGTCGGCGGGCTCCGTCGGGAGCGCGGCGGCGAGGGTGCCGTGCACCTCGGCGAGCGCGGCGCCGAGCCGGGACGCGTCGTCGGCGAACGACGTGCCCTGCCGGGCATCGCGGAGCGCGACGCGCCAGGCGTCCTCGAGTCCGGGCAGGAACTCCTGGGCGAACGCGAGGTGGCCCGCCGCCGTGCCGTCGGGCCGACCGGTGTCGGGCCAGGTGCCGCGCAGGGCGCCGTAGACCCGCGGGACCCGGGTGCTGCCGGCCGCGGAGAGGGCGAGCTGGGTCGTCACGTCCGGGTTGTCGCCGTGGTGCAGGACCCGGAAGACCTTCACGATGACCTGCTCGCCGGAGTCCGTGTCGCAGATGACGGAGGTGTTCGACTGCTCGCCGCTGAGCACGCGGGAGGACGACACCGTACCGATCGGGCGGAGGCTCTCCGGGTCGGCGTCGATGCGGGCGGTGAGCGCCCGGATCCAGGTCGGGTCCGTCGTCGCGTCGCGGATCGCGCCGGCGTCGTCGGTGCCGACCGGGGCCTGGTAGAGCACGGGGCCGGTGGGGGCGTCGTCGATGACGAGGCGGGTGCCGTCCTGCTCGGCGATGGTGCGGAGCCGCGGCGTCGCCCCCTTCGCCGTGTACCAGCGCTGGTGGGCGATCCATCCCTCGAGCGTCCGGTCGGTGGGCTCGGTGGACACGTCGGCGGTGGCGTGGTCGGCGGTGGCCTGGTCGAGTGCCTCGTCGCTCATGCAGCGAACCGTACGCGGGGACGGCTGGGGCGGTTCCGGTCCGCGGTGCACGGTCGTTCCTCCACACCCCGTCGGTCCGACTGACGCATCCACAGAACGCGTGCATCGCCGTGACGGGCCAGGCGCCGCGGACGACACTCGTCGGCATGGAGAACACCGACCCCCGATGCACCTGGCGCGTCGTCGACGACCGTCGGCTGCCCGCGCTCGAGCCCTTCGCCGACGACGTCCGGCGGTACGACCCCGTCGTGCTGCGGGAAACGATGTGGGACACCGACGACCGGGTGCTCGCGGCGGAGGGCGTGACGCTCCTCCACGGCGATGCGGGCTGGTCCGTGGACCGGGGTGACGGACCGGTACCGGTCGGCGTCGACCTGGACGAGGGGGACGCGCTCGACGGCGATCGGGTGCCGCGTGACGCGGTGGAGGTGTTCCTCCGCGGGCGGGACCTGCGCGTGGTGCGGGTCCGGGACACCGTGACGGCCCTCGTCGAGCTGCGCGGTCGGGACGGACGACTCCGGGCCGAGGTCGCGGACGTCCGTGTCGACGAGGGGGATCCGGAGACGGCGCTGCTGCGGTCGGCACGGTGGTGGGCACTGACCGACGACGGGCGCGCGGGGACGATCGCCCGGGCGGCCGAGCGGGCGTTGGCGGACGCCGCCGAGGGCGCGGACGGAGTCCGGGGCGGGGTCGGGGTCGGGGTCGGGGGCGGGGTCGGGGTCGGGGTCGGGTCTACGACGACGGAGGCACCCGGTCGGCTCCTGCCCGAGCGCCGGCAGCGCACCGCGAAGCGCCCGGGACGGGGCAGCGCCGCCGCCGCACTGCGCGAGGTGCTGCGTGCGCTCCGGGTCGACCTCGTCGCCGTCGACCCCAGGGTGCGGCTCGACGAGCGCGAGTCGGTGCACGACCTCCGGAAGGTGCTGCGTCGACTGCGGAGCGTGCTGGCGGCCTTCCGCGGGGCGCTCGACCCGGACGCGACCGAGACCCTGCGTGCCGAACTGGGCGCGGTCGCCCGGGTCGCCGGGGTCGCCCGGGACGCCGAGGTCCTGCGCGACCGGCTGCTCCGGACGGCGGCCCGCGCTCCTGAGGGGTACGTCGACGCGGAGACGCTCGACCGCATCGGCCGGCACGTCGACGAATCCCGCACGGCGGCCGCCGCGGAACTCCGGCACACCCTGCGCTCCCCCACGTGGTTCGCAGCGCTCGACCACCTCGACGACCTGATCGATCGCGCACCGCGGGGGCCGCACGCGGACGCCGACGCTGCGGGGTTCGCGGTGCGTCGGATCGCGCACGAGCGCACCCGGGTCGCGCGGACGGTGGCCGGCCGGGTCGAGATGCTCGACGACCTGCACGAGGTCCGGAAGGCGGCACGACGGCTGCGGTACGCGCAGGAGGCCGCCGGCGACGGGCCGGACCTCGGGAAGCGCCGGTCCGGGCTGCTCGAACGGACGCAGGAGACCCTCGGCGAGGTGCTCGACGCCGCCCACGCGACGACGGCGTACCGGGAGTTCGCCGGTCTCGCGGCACGTCGGGGCGAGGACACGTTCGGGTACGGCGCCCTCGCCACCACCGAGCACGCGGTCGTCGAGCGTGGGTGGCGGCGGGCGCGGAAGGTGCTGGACCGGCTGCGCACGTGATCGGCGTGGGACCGGTGCGGTCTGGGAGGATGGCCGCGTGCCGCACTACCTCGAGGACCTCGCCGCAGGACAGACCTTCACGACCCCGGGTCGGACCATCACCGAGGCCGACGTGGTCTCGTTCGCGTCGTGGACCAACGACAACAACCAGGTCCACACCGACGTCGAGTTCGCGGCGAAGACCCGGTACGGCCAGCGGATCGTGCACGGGCTGCTCGGCACCTCGCTCTGCCTCGGCCTCATCGCGCGCACCGGGGTGTTCGAGGGGTCGGCGGTCGCGCTGCTCGGCATCGACCAGTGGCGGTTCACGGCACCGGTGTTCATCGGGGACACCCTGACGTGCGAGGTCGAGATCCTGTCGACGCGGCTGACGAGTTCCGGGAAGACGGGGATCGTCGAGCGCACGGTGTCGCTCCGGAACCAGCGGGGCGAGGTCGTGCAGCAGGGGCGGATGGACGTCATGGTCCTCACGCGCGACGCCGCGATCGGCTGATCGGCCGGTCCGTTCGTCGTCGCCGCGGCGGCGTGCAGCAATCCGCGACCACCTCTTTACAACGATGTACGACGCACGCCAGCATGGACGCATGAGTTCGCTCGACGGCACCGTCGCCGCACCGGAAACCGCTCCTCCGTCGCCCCTCCCCCTCGCCTCGCGGCAGGACGGCACGTACCCCCGCCCGCAGATGCTCCGCCGACGGTGGGCCGACCTCGACGGCACCTGGTCGTTCCGGAACACGGGTGACGACAGTGCCTGGGCCGCCGGCTTCCCCGACGCGCGCGACATCGTCGTCCCGTTCCCGCCGGAGTCCGTCGCCTCGGGCATCGACGAGCCCGGGTTCCACCCCGTGGTCTGGTACGCACGGACGATCACCCGTGCCGACCTCGACGCCGCCGGCCTCGACCACGAGGCACCCCGACTCGTCCTGCACTTCGGCGCGGTCGACCACCGCGCCCGCGTCTGGATCGACGGGCAGTTCGTCGGCGAGCACGAGGGCGGCCACACCCCGTTCTCGTTCGACGTCACGGACGCCCTCGCGGCGGATCCGGACGCCGTGCACACCCTGGTGGTCCGCGCCGAGGACGACCCCCACGACCTCACCCAGCCCCGCGGCAAGCAGGACTGGCACGAGGACCCGCACGCCATCTGGTACCGCCGGACCACCGGCATCTGGCAGACGGTCTGGCTCGAGGCCGTGCCCACCGCGTCGATCGAGTACCTCCGCTGGACCAACGTCGACCACGGGACCGTGCGCCTGACCGTCCGACTCCGCGGCGAGCGCACCGGCGGCGAACGCCTCCGGGTCGAGGCCCGGTGGGACGAGCGCGACGAGCACCTCGCGACGATCGAGTCCACCGTCGGCGACACGGCCCACGAGTTCGACGTCGTGGTGCCGATCGCGCGGCAGACGAACGGGCAGGCCGAGGACGAGCTGCACTGGACACCGGAGACGCCCCGGCTCGTCGACGCCACGGTCACGCTGCTCGACCGCGCCGGGCACGCGGTCGACGCCGTCGCCTCGTACTTCGGCGTCCGCACCGTCGGGATCGCCGGCGGCGCGTTCCTGCTGAACGGCCGGAGCTACGACGTGCGGAGCGTCCTGAACCAGGGCTACTGGCCGGACTCGCACCTCGCCGCGCCCTCCCGCGAGGCCCTGCGTCGCGAGGTCGAGCTGATCAAGGAGCTCGGCTTCAACGCCGCCCGCAACCACCAGAAGATCGAGGACTCGCGGTTCCTGTACTGGGCGGACCGGCTCGGGCTCCTCGTCTGGGGTGAGGCTCCTGGCGCCTACGCATTCACGCCGCGCGCCGTGCAGCGGCTGATGCGCGAGTGGATGGACGCGGTCGAACGCGATGCCTCGCACCCGTCGATCGTCACCTGGGTCCCCGCGAACGAGAGCTGGGGCGTGCAGCACATCGCCACCGACCCCGCGCAGCAGGCGTACGCGCGATCGCTCGCGGACGTCACCCGCGCGCTCGACCCCACCCGTCCGGTGATCTCGAACGACGGCTGGGAGCACACGAACTCGGACATCATCACGATCCACGACTACGAGGGCTCCGGTGCGCGCCTCGCCACGACCTACGCGGACGACGAGGCCCGCACCGCGTTGTTCGCCCGGCTCGGGCCCGCGGACCGCTGGATCCTGGTGGGCGGTGCGGAGGACCACGGGCAGCCGGTGATGCTGACCGAGTTCGGGGGTGTGAACTACCAGCCGGGTGCGCAGCGCGAGGACGGCTGGGGGTACACGTCCGCCACGAGCGGTGACGACTGGATCGAGCGCATCACCGCGCTGTACGACGCGATCCGCGCGAGTTCCTTCCTCGCCGGCTCCTGCTACACGCAGCTGACGGACACCATGCAGGAGACGAACGGCCTGCTCAACGCGGACCGCACCCCGAAGGTGCCGATCGAGCAGATCCGGCGCGCGGTCACGGGTCGCTGACGCGCCAGGGCAGCCGGGAGGCGCGGCTCCGGTGAGCAGGAATGGTCGGGTCCGACGAACGAACCCGACCATTCCTGCTCAGTCGACGCGCAGATCGGCGCGCTGGTCGGCGCGCAGATCGGCGCGCGGTCGGCGTGCGACCGGTGACGGTCAGGAGGCGAGGAAGCGCAGGACCGTCTCGTTCCACTCGTCCTTGTGCGACGCGAGCACGCCGTGCGGGCCGCCCTCGATGACGTGCGTCTGCGCGTTCGGGATCGCCGCCGCCGTCCGCTGCCCGGAGACCTCGAAGGGCACGATGCCGTCCGAGTCGCCGTGGATGACGAGCGTCGGGACGTCGACCTTCGTCAGGTCGTCCCGGAAGTCGGTCGTCGCGAACGCCGCGGTGCAGTCGAGCGTGCCCTTCGGCGAGGCGAGTTCGGCGATCGCGAGGTCGTAGGCCCGCTGGTCGCCGGAGACGAGGGGCTTGTTCACGAGCGAGGGCTTGCCCGCCGTGTAGAACAGGTCGACGAACTCGTGCAGGAACGCCGGGCGGTCGCCGGTGATCCCGTTCGAGAACCAGTCGGCGAGGTCCTGGTCGACGCCGCCGTCCGGGTTGTCGTCCGACTTCCAGAGGTACGGCGGGACGGCGCTCGCGAACACGAGCTTGGCGACCTTGCCGGTGCCGTACGTCGACACGTAGCGCGCGAGTTCGCCGCCGCCCATCGAGAACCCGATCAGCGTGACCCCGGTCAGGCCGAGCTCCTCGATGAGTGTGTTGAGGTCCGCCGCGAACGTGTCGTAGTCGTACCCGCCCCACGGCTGCGACGACTGGCCGAAGCCACGGCGGTCGTAGGCGATGACGCGGTGGCCGGCCTCGACGAGCGCGGGGATCTGGCCCTCCCACGAGCGACCGGACAGCGGCCACCCGTGGATGAGGACGACGGGGTCGCCCGTCCCGAAGTCGTCGTAGTGCAGGTCGATGTCGTGCCCGTTCTCGGCTCCGACGGTGATGAACGGCATGCTGCCTCCTGAGGTTGGTCGTCCAGGGAACGCAACCGATCCAACGCCCCGGGACCCGAGCCGACGCTGCACGGGCACGTCTTGCGGACAGCGGGCGGGCGCCCTGGACGTGGGAGGATCGCTCGGGTGACCAGCGCTGCGGAGACGACCCGTGCCTCCAGGCCGGTCCTGGAGGCGCGTCACAGCGCCTGGACCACCCCCCTGCTGCTGTGGCTGGCCTCCCGCGTGGTCAGCACGGTCCTGCTGGCCACCGTGTACGTGGTCGCGACCGCGAACGGCTGGCCGTTCGCGTCGTACCGACGTGATCCGTCCTTCTTCACCTTCTCGGGGTCGTGGGACGCGTCCTTCTACCGGACCATCGCCGAGCACGGGTACCCGACGACGCTCCCGCTGGACGGCGCCGGGCACGTCGCCCCGAACGCCTGGGCGTTCCTGCCGGTGTTCCCGACCCTCGTGCGCGCGGTCATGCCCCTCACCGGTGGGTCGTTCTGGATCGCCGGCGTGCTCGTGTCGACGATCGCGGGAGCGGGTGCGTGCGTGCTGTTGTACCGGCTGGTCCTCGCGATCGGGTGCGCGCGTCGGGCGCGGTGGGCGACGGCGCTGTTCGCGTTCGGGCCGACGGCGTTCCTGCTGCAGGTGGCCTACGCGGAGAGCACCTTCCTGCTGCTGCTGTTCGGCGCGCTGCTCGCCCTCGTGCGCCGGCGGTACTGGCTGGTGGCGCCGCTCGGGCTCATCGCGGCCTTCACCAAGCCCGGGGTGCTCGCGCTGGCCGTCGCGCTCGCGGTGCACCTGGTCGTGCGGTGGGTGCAGGAACGCCGGGCGGTGCCGGTCCGCGACACCGTCGCGATCGTGGTCTCCGGGCTGGTCGTCGCGGCGGCGGGGCTGGCGTGGCCGGTGATCGCCTCGGCCGTGACCGGACGTCCGAACGCGTACCTCGACACCGAGCTGTCGTGGTGGGTGGGGTTCGTCGGCCGGCAGCACTTCGCGCCGCTGACGCCGTGGTTCACGATGGCGGGGACGTGGCTCGGACCGCTCGGCATCGTCCTGGTCGTGGCCGTACTGGCCGGCGCGGTGTGGTTCTGGTGGCGGCGGGACGTCCGGGCACTCGGCGTCGACGTGTGGGCGTTCACGGCGTCGTACGGGCTGTACCTCGTGGCGGTGTTCCTGCCGCAGCAGAGCCTGCCGCGGTTGCTCATGCCGATGGCGCCGCTGCTCGGGTCGGACGTGTTCGTCCGGACGCGGCGGCGGGCGGTCACGTGGTTGGTCGTCGGCGTGTGCCTGCAGCCGGTCGCGATCGTGCTGCTCTGGTTCCTCGGCTACCCCTGACGCGGGCGGCGCGGTGGCGCCGGTGCGGTTCGCACAACCACAGTGCGTTCGAGCCGTGCGTTCCCGCGGTTCGGGTGCACTTCGGTTGTGCGCCGCGCGAGTGCGGCGCGTGCCAGGCCGGCCGGGCCCCGCGGCGCGGTCCCGCTACGCGTCGAACGTGTGGAACCAGGCCGTCCCGCCCGGGTGCTGCACCGTGATCATCTCGTCGAGGTCCCGGTACGGCCCGTCCTGGTTGTGGCTCGCCGACTTGATCCGGATCGTGCCGTCGGGCTCGGTGAAGACCTCGGAGACGATCGTGGTGTGGTCCGGCGAGTCGTTGTCGTTCCAGTCGTAGAACACGATGTCGCCGACCTTGACCTTGTCGCGCTCGTCGAGGGAACGCCGGGTCAGCCCGAACTCGGCGGCGTGCTCGGTGAGCCACGGGTCCATCGTCGGGCAGTACGTCCACGTCGCACTGTGCGCAGCGCCGCCGTCCCGGTTGTACCAGTCGGAGCGCTGCTCCCACCCGCGGGCGATCAACGTCTGGGACACGTAGTTCGCGCAGTCGCCCCCGATCGGGTTCATGGTGCCGTACTCGGCCAGGTTGTAGTCCTTCCAGTGCGCCATCGCGTACTGGAGCTGCCGGTCCACGTCGGTCAGCGCGGCGTAGGCCACGGTCGACGTGGCGACGGCCGTCGAGGCGTCCGGCACCGGAGCCGCAGTCGGGGTCGGCGTCGCGCTCGCGGAGTCCTGCGTGGCCCCGGCCTGCCCGTCGTTCGCGGCACTGCCGTTGCCGTCCGACGACTGGTTGGCCGACGGGCTCGGCTCGATCGCCGACGTGAAGAGCGCCACGTCCGCCGACCCCGCCGTGTACATCGCCTGGTGCGGTGCCGTGAAGGTCACCGTCGTCGCAGTGGCCCGGACGTCCCGCGCCGCGATGCCGCCGACCGTGACGCCCTTGACCGCGGCGAGGCCGGCGCCGGTGACGGTGACCTCGACCCCGCCTGCGAGCGGGACCTGCGCCGGCGACACGGACTTCGCGACCGGCTTCGCCGTGGGCGTCGCGGATCCGCCGCCCGACGCCCCACCGGTGCCGCGGCTCGGATCGGAACCCGCTCCGCCGTCACCCGAGGAGCACGCGGCGACGGCCAGCCCGATCCCGGTCACGCCGGCGAGGGAGAGCAGGGACCGGCGCGTCAACGAAGCAGTCATGGTGCTTCCCAGGGTAGGTGACGACACGGCATGATCACTGGCAGGAACCACCGTCGAGAGGATCAGCACCCATGCCCGAGAGCCACGACTTCTTCGTCGCAGCCGACCCCGAGACCGTCCGCGCCCAGGTCCGCGGTGCCCTCGTCCGCGAGGGGTACACCGTCGAGGACGGCGAGCAGGGAGCACTCCGCGCGACCCGCGGCAGCCTCGGCCTCACGCTCCTCATCGGCGGGATGGCGAACGACCGGACGTTCCACACCCGCCTGGACGTGCAGATCATGGTCACGCCCGATGGTCGGACGGTCGCGCGGCTCCTCCGCGGGTCCGGCAAGTCGGCGATCAAGGGCGGCGCGCTCGGCATCTCCCGCGGCAACCGTGCGTTCGAGCAGGCCGCGAACGCCATCCACGCCGATCTGGCGCAGGCCGGCATCCTGACCGAGAGCGTCCCCGGCTGACCCGCACCGCCCCGGCCGGCACCGTCGCACCCGGGAACGAGAGAAGGCCACCCGATCGGGTGGCCTTCTGCCGTGGAGTGGAGCTAAGGGGATTCGAACCCCTGACCTTCTCATTGCGAACGAGACGCGCTACCAACTGCGCCATAGCCCCAAGTGCTCGACCACACTAGCACCAGCCCAGCGCGGAACCGAAATCGACGGCTCAGACGGCGCGGCGTCGGCGCATGATCGCGTCGAGGTCGGTCTGCTCGTACGCATCGTCGCCGAGCACGCCCATGCCGGCCCACTTGCTCGGGGGTGCCGGCGGCTCGGCGGGCGCCCGGGACTCGGCGGGCGCAGCCGGTTCCGCCACAGCGGCGGGAGCGGCCGGTGCGCGCAGCCCCAGTCGCTCCGCGAGGCGCCCCTGGTCGTGCGCGGACAGCGCCGAGACGGCCTCCTCGACGTCCGGCCGCATCTGCGACACCCGCGCGAGCGACGGGTCCGACTCGGCAGCGCGGATCGCGGCGGCCTCGGCTTCGGCTTCGGCCTTCGCTGCGGCGACGCGCTCCTTCAACCGCGCGGCCAGCTCCGCCGCGGACTCCGGCGAGGCAGCCGGCGCCGCCGGACGTTCGACGTAGAGCGGCTTCGGCACGTGGTTCGGGGTCCAGCTGCGGTCGCGCGCGGGTTCGGCGGGCTGCTCGGTGGACAGCGGCGGCGCCGGGTCCGTCCAGGTGGTCGACGGCCTGGAGGCACGGCTCGCGGCCGGCACGACCGCTGCGGTCCGCGCACGGCGGGCCTTCGCGACCTGGTGCAGCTGGGCGAGGACGGCTGCGGACCCGCCCACGGCGATGAGTCCCGCGACGCCGACGAGCCACATCGCCGGGGCCGCGACGAAGACGACGATCGCGACGACCAGGCCGAGCGTGCCGAGCAGCGTCGCGCCGAGCCGGGAGCGACGCATGCGCATCGCGGTGAGGGCGGGCACGGAGGAGGCGCGCTCGAGCACGGGTGCCTGCTCGGCGAGCCGACGGGTGATCTCCCGCTGCCGGGCGGCCTCGTGGGCGCGGACGATCGCGGTGCGCTTCGCCTCCTCGGAGCGGGCCACGCGCTGCGCCTCGGCGAGGGACTTCGCGTTCATCTCGACGCGGACCTCGTCCGGCAGCTCGGCCGTCTGCGCGAGGATGCGGAGCGTCTGCTGCAGTCGGATGGCGTTGCGCTCGGTGGCGAGGTACTGCCGCCGGGCCGCCCAGGACGGCATGAGGTAGACGAGCCAGAGCACGGCCGCGATGAGCAGGACGATGCCGCCGCCCCAGGAGCCGATACCTGCCATGCGAACACGGTAGGGGCGGGGGTTCCCCTGGCAGGTGATTGCCGGACGCGTGTTGCGCGTGTCGCGACGAAATCACGGGAGCCGAGCCGCGCCTCCAGTCGGACCGGCGGACGGGCGCGACCCCTCGGGTCAGACGCGGGGCGTGGTGTGCAGCGGCAACGCCGCCTCGTCGCGCGCGGCGAGCGGGACGCTGCCGACGCCCGGCGGGACCTGTCCGCGGACCCAGCGTTCGAGGACGCCCTCGCGGACCTCCTCCGCGACGAGGGCGAAGCAGAAGTGGTCGCGCCAGTCACCGTTGATGTGGATGTAGCGGCGGCGCAGGCCCTCGAACCGGAACCCGAGCTTCTCGACGACGCGGAGCGACGGTGCGTTCTCCGGTCGGATGCAGATCTCGATGCGGTGGATGCCGACCACACGGAAGCAGTGGTCGACCGCCAGGGCCACCGCGATCGGGGTGACGTTGTGCCCGGCGGCGTCCTCGACGACCCAGTAGCCGATCGACGCACTCGCGAGCGAGCCGTAAGTGATGCCGGAGACGTTCAGCTGCCCGACGAAGCGGCCGTCGAGCTCCATCGCGAAGGGGAGCCCGAGTCCCGCGCGGGCGTTGGCCTGGAGCGCACGGATGCTGCCGCGGACGTCGGTGGAGACGTGTCCCGAGGGGTTCGTGGCCTCCCACGTGCGCAGCCACGAGCGGTTCGTGGCGAGGGCGACGTCGAGGTCACGGGTGTCGCGCAGCCGGAGGGGCCGGATGGTGACCCGCCCGTGGGACAGGGTCGGGATCGTCGTCATCGCGTTGGTTCCTCCGGGGGCGTCGGACGGGTCCGGAGTGTACCCCCGGACCCGTCCGACGACGGGTCGACTATTCGCCCGCGTTGAACTCCTTGAGCCACGACTTGAGGTCGGGGCCGAGGTCCTCGCGGTCCGAGGCGAGCTGGACGATCGCCTTGATGTAGTCGAGTTTGTCACCGGTGTCGTACCGGCGTCCACGGAACACGACGCCGTACACGCCGCCGGTCCACTCCTCGGCACTCGCCATCTTCATGAGCGCGTCGGTGAGCTGGATCTCGCCGCCCTTGCCCGGCTCCTGCTTCTCGAGGACGTCGAAGACCTCGGGGCGGATGACGTAGCGGCCGATGATGGCCAGGTTCGAGGGCGCCTCGCCCTGGGCCGGCTTCTCGACGAGGCCGGTGATCTTCACGACGTCGTCGGTGTCGGTCTCCTCGACGGTCGCGATGCCGTAGAGGTGGGTCTGCGACTCCGGGACCTCGAGCAGGGCGACGACGGTGGCGTTCTTCTCGCCCTGGACCTCGATCATGCGCTGGAGGAGCGGGTCACGTGCGTCGATGATGTCGTCGCCGAGGAGCACGGCGAACGGCTCGCGGCCGACGTGCATCTTCGCGCGGAGCACCGCGTGGCCGAGGCCGAGCGGGTCGCCCTGCCGGACGTAGTGCATGTCGGCGAGGTCGGTGGACTGGTTCACCTTCTGCAGCTTCTCGTGGTCACCCTTCTTCTTCAGGGTCTCCTCGAGCTCGGACACGTGGTCGAAGTGGTTCTCGAGTGCGTTCTTGTTGCGCCCCGTGATCATCAGGACGTCGGTGAGTCCTGCGCCGACCGCCTCTTCCACCACGTACTGGATGGCCGGCTTGTCGACGACGGGGAGCATCTCCTTCGGCATCGCCTTGGTGGCGGGGAGGAAGCGCGTGCCCAGGCCGGCGGCGGGGATCACGGCTTTCGAAATCTGGAAGCCCATGCCTGTGAACGTATCGGATGACCCCTGTACGGGGCATGTCGTCGCTACGGAGGACACGGGTTCGCGCGGCGGGCGGCGGGAAGCCGCAACGGGCACCCTCGGTAGACTCCTGCGCATGATCGCCGATCTCGGGAACGAGAAGCGCGCCCTCCGAGCCGACCTCCGGCAGCGACGGCGCACCCGGACCACGACCGAGCGCGAGGCCGACACCGAGGCGCTCACCGCCACGCTGCAGCGCTTCGCCGAGGAACGGCAGGTCGAGTCGATCGCCGTGTACCTCTCCGCCCCGGAGGAGCCGAACGTCCGTCCGTTCCTGAACTGGGCGTACGCGCACGGCATCCGGGTGCTGCTGCCGATCACCCGCGAGGACGGCCTGCTCGACTGGGCGGTCGGCGACGGCTCCTCGGAGACCGAGGGGCTGGCGGGGATGCCCGAGGTCGTCGGCGAGGTGCTGTCCCCACTGGCGATCAACGACGTCGACGCGATCCTGACCCCGGCGGCCGCGGTGGGACACGACGGGGTCCGGATGGGTTGGGGTCGCGGCTACTACGACAAGACCCTCGGGTCGATGGCGAACCGTCCGCCCGTCTATGCTGTGATCTTCGACGCGGAGTACCTCGACGAGGTCCCGCGCGAACCCCACGACGAACCCGTCGACGGCATCATCACGCCGTCGCGCATCATCACCTTCCGGAGCTAGGGTGCCCACCTACTCGTACCGCTGCACGGAGTGCGGCAACGCCTTCGACGTCAAGCAGTCGTTCTCCGACGCCACCCTCACCGAGTGCCCGGCGTGCGGCGGCGTGCTGCGCAAGGTCTTCTCGCCCGTCGGTGTGACGTTCAACGGCGGCGGCTTCTACCGCACCGACTCCCGGACGACCCCGAAGGCGGAGGGCTCGTCGAGCGCCCCGAAGGCGGAGGGTTCGTCGAGCGCCGCGACGCCGAGCACGCCTGCGCCCTCGACGTCGACCCCGTCGAAGCCAGCGGCGTCCTGACCCGCAGGCCGACTCCTCGGTAGGTTGGGGTTTCCTCGACCCGGAAGGAGGCCCGCGTGAAGGGCTTCAAGGAGTTCCTGCTCCGCGGCAACGTCATCGACCTGGCCGTCGCAGTCGTCATCGGTGCCGCGTTCACCGCCATCGTGACGGCGATCGTCAACGCGCTCATCAACCCGCTCATCGGCGCGGTGTTCAACGCCTCGAGCCTCGACAAGGCGCTGATCCTCGGCATCCCGACGGTCTCCGGTGGTGACGCCGAGCTCAAGTTCGGCGCGATCATCGGCGCGGTGATCAACTTCGTGATCGTCGCCGCCGTCGTGTACTTCGCGCTCGTCCTGCCGGTGAACCACCTCAAGAAGGTGGCCTTCGAGCGGGTCAAGAACGACGAGGAGCAGACGCCGCAGGACGTCCCGCCGACGGACGTCGAGGTGCTGCTCGAGATCCGCGACCTGCTCCGCACGCAGAACGGCGTGCCGGCGAACCCGGGCGGCGGGGCACACGTGGCGCCGTCGACGGCTCCCGAGGGCCCCGGCATCGGCGGCACCACGAAGCTGTAGCCCGGCGCTGAACCGCGAAACCGACGTCGAACCAGGCCCGCAGCCCGGTTCGACGTCGGTTTCGTGGTTCGGCGGTGGCCGGCCCTCAGCGGGTGGCGGGAGCGCCCACGGCCCGGCGCTTGCGGACCATGGCGATGGCGTACTGCGCGCCCGCCAGCACGTGACCGACCGTGCCGAGGTACACGAACACGAGCGCGACGACACGGACCCACGGCGCGTGCTCGTCGACGGTGTGCACGGCGGAGAACAGGAGCACGGGCAGCCCCACGAACAGCAGCGCCGAGCGGATCTTGCCCGTCCACGTGACGTCGAGTTCCGGGTTGCCGTGGAACAGCACGCTCGACAGGACCACGAGCACCAGGTCGACGAGCACCACGACGGCGACGACCCACCACGGCAGCAGCCCGGTGAGCACGAGCGACAGCACGATCGCGATGATCGCCAGGCGGTCGGCGACGGGGTCGATCGCCCGGCCGAGCTTGGAGCCCTGGTCGAACTTCCGGGCGATGAAGCCGTCCGCCCAGTCGCTCACCCCGATGACGACGAGCGTGACGAGCGCCCACCCCGGGTGACCGGCGACGACGAGCCAGACGAACACCGGGATCAGCAGGAGCCGCACCAGCGAGATCAGGTTCGGCCAGGTCTGCCAGTCGGGGCGCTCCCGCACGGTGTCAGTCATCGGAGGACAGGCTACCTGCTCACCAGTGCGGCGGGACGTCGCGCAGGAGCTGGTCGTCGTTCTCGCCGTCGCGGTGCCGCGCCGGTTCCGGCGGGGCGGCCGGGTCGTAGCCCGGCGCCGGCTGGGTGGTGACGCGTCTGCTGCGTCGAACCGTGCCTCCCGGGTGGTCCTCCGCGTTGCGTTCCGGAGACGCTGCTCGGACTGGGCCCACGCCGCCGGTTCCGGGCTGACGCGCCAGCGGCAGTCCGGCCGTGCCGGTGGGGAGAGGCGCGGCTGACGACGCGTCGTCGGCTCGCGTCCACGTGCCCACCAGCTGGTCCGTCCCGGGCGTGACCGGACCGGCGGGCCGAGAGGCCCGACGGCCCCGTGCCCGTCCGGTCACCGGCGTGCGGGGATCGGCGGGATCGAGATCTCCTGGGTGGCCCCGCGGTCGACGCCGAGCACGGACGCCACGGTGTTCGCGACGCGGTCCGGGTCCGAGAACAGCTGGAACGCGTGCACGCGCACGTAGTGCCAGCCGAGTCGGCGGAGCACCTCGGGCCGGAGCCGCAGCGACTCGCGCAGCGACCCCTTCACGAGCGACGCGTCGGTCTCGATCGTCACGCAGACGCCACCGTGCGCCGCGACGAGCCCGAGCTTGCCGCGGTGGCCGAGCGCGACCGGGATGCCACGCATCTCGAGCCGGCGTGCGAGGTCGACGAGCAGCGGGTCGGAGTCGTCCGGCACGTACTCGGCGGTCGTCCGGGCACGGACCTCGGCGAGGATCTCCGCCAGCGCCACGGTGCCGTGGCCCATCCGCTCGGCCTCGATGTCCGAGGGCTGGAAGCACGTGACGATGACCATCGAGCGACGGGCACGCGTCATCGCGACCGCGAGCAGGCGCTCCCCACCGGGCTTGCCGAGCGGGCCGAAGTCGCGCAGGACCCGGCCGTGCGGCGTGCGGCCGTAGCCGATCGAGAAGACGACGCGGTCGCGGCTCTGCGCGACGGACTGCTCGAGCGTCGCGACGATGAAGGGCTCGGAGCGGTCGCCGATGACGAACTCGGTGAGGTCCTTGTGTCCCTGCGCCGCGGTGAGCACGGCCTGCTCGACCCGGACGGCGTGCTTGGCGGACGCGGTGATGACCATGAGCGACTCGGTCGGCCGGGTGCGGGCGTGGTCCATGACGAGCCGGACGACACGGTCCACCTCGGCGTCGACGCTCTCGACGGCGCCGGACTCCGGGTCCGGCACGGCCTTGCCGTCGCTGACGTAGTCGAGTGCGATCGAGCCGTGGCCGAGGAACGACCCGGCCCACGGCAGCGACTCGATGCGGCCGCCGTAGAAGCGACGGTTGACGAGCTCGGCGAGGTCCTCGCCGCCGGCGCGGTACGAGCGCGTGAGCGACAGGGTCGGCAGCAGCGTCGACAGCTTCGCGAGCGCGGAGTCGGCGTGGAAGGCGTCGAGCGTCTCCTCGTCGACCTGCAGCGCCCGGTGCGCGGGGTCGACCGCGATCCGGAACGGCGACGGGGTCTGCGTGACCGGGTCGCCGAACACGACGGTCTGCCGCGCACGCCGGACGGCACCGACGGTCTCGGCGATCGTGACCGCGCCGGCGTCCACCAGGATCACCGTGTCGAACGGCATGGTGTCGGCGATCTGGGACACCTCGTACGGGCTCGCGAGCCACACCGGGGCGATCGACCGGGACAGGTGCGGCGCAGAGTCCTGCAGGAGCCGCGAGGTGATCGCGCCCTCCTTGAGCTGCGTCTTGAGCGCGGTGGCCTCGTCCGGCCAGTCGACGAGCCCGACCTTCCAGTTCTCGGCGAGCTGCCACGCCAGGCCCTGGGACACCCCGGCCGCGTGCGCGTCGTCGACGAGGCGGAAGTCGGCCTCGACCCGGTCGAGCATGTCGGTGTTCGCGCCGAGCAGGGCCCGGTCGGACTCGAGCATCGTCTCGAGGGCGGACTGCCACCACGCGAGCTCGAGTTCGGCGGGCACGTGCGTGTCGGGCACGTGCCGGTTCGCCAGGTCGGTGATGAGCGGCTCGAGCTGCAGGTCGCGCAGGGTCTGCATGAGCTCGGTGCGCTCCTGTAGGTTGTGCAGGACGTCGGACTCCTCCGCGAGGCGCGCGATCGTCGGGACGAGCTCGTCGACGGGAACGTTCGCCAGCTGGGTCTCGCGGGCCGTGCGGCCCAGGGGCTCGTCGAGGCGCGCGAGGTCCTGCACGACGTTCGAGAACAGCACCTGCACGTCCGCGATGCCGGTCGGCACCTCGGGGTTCACGCCGGCGGCGACGTAGCGCTGCCAGAGCACGCGCTGCTGCTGGACGCGGGTGAGCGCCTCGTGCAGGTCCGAGACGTGCACGCCCGGGCGGACGTACTCGCGGGCGAGCTTCTTCAGGCGACGCCGGTTCGTGCTCGACATCGGCGCTCCCTCGCCGCGCGGCGCGGTGGCGGCCACGAGCTCGGACACCGAACGGTCGAAGACGACGGGCAGGAAGCGGTCGAGGGTGTCCCGGATCTCGGTGAGCAGGCGCAGGTAGATGCCGAGCTCGTTGATCGTGGTGAACTGCCGCATGTGCGTCGTCGCCACGAGGTCGTGCGCGCGGCGGAGCAGCGTCGGCAGGCCGTCGGCGTCGAGGTCCTGCGCGATCTTGTGGGCACGCTGCGCGCCGTCGCTCGACGAGAACTTCGCACCGTACCAGGGCGAGTCGTCGGGGCCGTAGCGGAACTCGCCGAGGTTCGCCGCGCTGACCATCGTCTCGGCGACGCGCGAGCGCCCCTCGACCATGCTCGTCACGCTCGTCTTCGAGAGCCGGGCCGTGGTCGACGGCGGGACCGGCAGCAGGGACAGTCGCGAGAGCTCGACCAAGCAGTCGAGCACCGAGACGCGGAAGTCCGAGTCGACACGCGTCAGTGAACCCCGGTAGTCCTTGAGCACCTTGCGGAGCCGGACCAGGGCGTCGTCCACCTCGCGCAGGTTCGGACGGGAGGCCTTCTCGTTCCGGGCGATCGCACGGACCACGTCGCGGCGGAGCGTCGACGGGGTCACCGCGACGCCGGGCAGCTGCACCTCGGCGAAGCGGGCCGCGATGCCACGCAGGGTCGCCCGGCGCGGGCTCACGACGAGGACGCGCTTGTTCGCGGCGACGAGGCCGCCGAGCGCGTTCACGATGGTCTGCGTCCCACCGGTGCCCGGGAGGGTCTTCACGACGATCGAGTTGCCGGCCGTGATCTGCGCGATCACGTTCTCCTGCTCGTCGTCGGCGTCGAGCAGCAGCGTGTCCGTCTCCGGGCTGCGCTCGTCGGACGGGGTCTGCTCGACCGGGTGGTAGGACTGCTCGACCTGCCACTTGGCGCTCGGGTTGCCGGCGAGGGCGTCGAGCACCGGGTGCGACAGGTCCTCGGTGTCCTCGACCATGCCGGTCGCGACCTCGGCGAACGTCGACACGACCAGCCGCGCGTGCACGGAGAAGCCGGGGATGTGCGCGGTCAGCCCGCGGAGCCGGTCGATCACCGGGTTCGGCGTGAACGAGCCGTCCTGCTGCGCGAGCGCCACGAAGGACTGCGCGTCGAGGATGACCCCGAACTGCTCGTGGAGCGCGTCGGCGAGCCCCGGGTTGAGGACCGGCTCGCCGAGCAGGCGGACCTCGAAGTCGCGGCCGTGCCGGCGGATGGCGAGCGGGCGGAGCAGCACCGGCCCGCGGAACTGCTCGTCGCCGTGCTGCCAGTCGGCCATGCCGATGCCGAGCTTCACGGCGTCGATGCCGCGCACGGTGGCGAGCTCCGTGCCCTTCGCCTCGACGTGCCCGGCGGCGATGCGGGCGGCGCGGAGGGCCACCTCGTCGCGGATCAGGCTCGAGAGCAGCGTGGTCTTGCCGGTGATGAACTGGGCCAGTCCGCCCGGGTGCGTCGTCGAGAGCTCGATGCGGGCGCGCGGGTGGTCGGCGAAGTGGGTGAGCGGGCTGGTGCCGCCGACCCCGGCGAGCTGGCCGCGCCAGACGTCCCAGACGGGCTCTGCGGCGTTGCCGGCCTGGAGGCGCGGATCACCGAGGCTGATCGCCTGCGGACTCGTGAGCTGCAGCTCCGGGCGCAGGGTGCGATCGGGTTCGTCCGTCACCACGGCCTCCTCCTGCTGCCCCCGCCGGTCCCGCTCCCCCTGCTGTCCTTGCCGTCCGTCCGTGGGCGCGTCGGCGCCCTCGACGGGGACGTCGTCGTTCACGTCGTCCTCGCCGTCGGTCACCCTGTCCACTCGCCACACATCCGACACTGTAGGCGGAAGCGGGCCCGCACTCTGGCAATGAACCGAGGTTTCCGGCTTTCCGGGCCCGGCCGATGCCCTCCCCGTTGCACGGATGTGGTACCAACGGGGCATGGCCATCGACGACCGAACTGCTCCACCCACCTCTGCGCCGGAGTCCACCACCGTGCCGAACCGGCGCAGATCGGTCCCCGCGGAGATCTCCCGGTCGTGGCTCCTCGTCGCGGGCACCGCCGCCGACCGGTTCGAGCGGGCCCAGCGGTCCCGCGCGGACCAGATCATCCTGGACATCGAGGACGCGGTCGACCCGGCCGCGAAGCCCGGCGCACGGAACACGGTCGCGTCGTGGCTGGCCGGGGGCGGCGAGGCCTGGGTGCGGATCAACGACGTCACGACGGACTTCTGGGCGGACGACGTCGAGGAGCTCCGGGGCCTGCCCGGGCTGCAGGGCGTGATGCTCGCGAAGACCGAGTCCCCCGCCCAGGTCACCGACACGTGGCACCGCCTCGGCGGCCAGACCCCGGTGATCGCCCTCGTCGAGTCGGCGCTCGGCATCGAGGAGTCGGTCTCGATCGCGAAGGCGCAGGGCGCGTTCCGGCTGGCCTTCGGCTCCGGCGACTACCGGCGCGACACCGGGACGAGCGCGGACACGCTCGCGATGGCGTACCCGCGGTCGAAGCTCGTCGTCGCCTCGCGGGTGGGCAACCTGCCCGGCCCGATCGACGGCCCCACCGTGGGCTCCTCGCACCCGATCCTGCGCGAGCAGTCGCAGGTCGCGGTGTCGCTCGGACTCACCGGCAAGCTCTGCCTGGACACCGAGCAGCTGCCCGTCATCAACGAGGTGATCTCGCCGACGCCGACCGACGTCGCCTGGGCGCAGGACTTCCTCGACGACTTCGAGGCCCGGGGCAAGGTCATCCGCGACGGCTCCGACCTGCCCCGACTCGGGCGCGCGCAGAAGATCCAGCGACTCGCCCAGGCATTCGGCGTCGAGGCGCGGTAGGACTGCACCCATGACCTGGTCGAACGTCCCCGGCGGTCCGCCGCAGTCCACCCCGCCCGGCGATCCGCAGCGCGCGGCGTGGGAGCGCGGTGGCACGACGCTGTTCCCGCCCGCGAAGCTCGCCGACCGGATCTCCACGGTGCTGCTGCTGGCGTTCGGTGCGGTGATGACGATCGTCACGGCCGTCGTCGGGATCATCGCCGTGATCTCGGCGACCGCCTCGTGCGACGCGGCGGCGGGCTGCTCGCCGGGCGCGTACGTCGGGGGCACCGCGATCGCCGTCGGAGGGGCGTTCGTCATCGGGGTCGCCACCGTCGTGCTCGCGATCGGTGCGTGGATCCGCCGACGGTCGTCGTGGTGGATCGCCGCCGTCGGGTTCGTCCTGGCGATCGTGGTCATCACGTGGGGTGGCGCCGTCTTCGCGGGAGCCGTGGACGCCGGCGCCGGGTCGAGCTCGATCGGCACCAACGCCTGACGCCCGGGTTCGGCGTGGGGCGCGCCGACTCCGAACGACATCTCCGACGTCGTACGACATCGGAGTCGTCGCTGGCCCGCGTCCGCAACAGTTGCGCGCGCGGCGGAACGACATCGTGGTCGTCGTGCGACATCGACGTTGTCGCATCGCGGCGGTGAACGCGACCGGGGACCGGACTGGAGGCGCGGTGCGGGCCCGCACCGCGCCTCCAGTCCGGATCGGCGTACCGTCCGGGGCATGGTGACGGTCTCGCGGACGACGGTCGCGGTGGTCGGCGGCGGCCCCGCCGGAGTCGTGCTCGGCCTGCTGCTCGCCCGGGCCGGCATCGCGGTGCGCGTGGTCGAGAAGCACGACGACTTCAACCGGGACTTCCGCGGCGACACCGTGCACGCCTCCACGATCCGCCTGCTCGACGAACTCGGGCTCGGTGACCGGTTCGCGGCCCTCCCCCAGTCGCGACTCGACGACTTCTCGCTCCCGATGCCGGACGGCTCCCGAGCGCTGCTCGGCGACTTCTCGCGCCTGCGGCCGCCGTACGACCACGTCGCGATGGTGCCGCAGTGGGACCTGCTCGACATGCTCGTCACCGCCGCCCGCGAGGAGCCCGCCTTCGACATCACGATGGGCCTCGCCGCGACGGGCACGATCGAGGAGAACGGCGTGGTCACGGGCGTGCACCTCCGCCCGTACCGCGGCGACGGCGGACCCGAGGAACTGCGGGCCGACGTGGTGATCGCCTGCGACGGCCGGGACTCCGTCCTGCGCGCCGCCTCGGGACTCCGGCCGCGATCGTTCCCGGTGCCGTTCGACACGTGGTGGTTCCGACTCCCCCGTCGACCCGGCGACGCCGAGACCGCGCTCGTCCCGGCGTTCGCCGGACGGGACGTCCTGCTGAGCTTCCCGCGGCCGGACTACCACCAGGTCGCGTACTTCGCCCCGAAGGGATCCGACGCGGCCCTCCGCGACGCGGGTGTCGCGTCCTTCCGCGAGCGCGTCGCCCGACTACGACCGGACTTCGCGGACCGCGTCGACGCCATCGGGTCCATGGACGACGTGCACGTGCTCGACGTGCGGATGGACCGACTGACCCGCTGGTGGCGGCCGGGCCTCCTCTGCATCGGCGACGCGGCGCACGCGATGTCACCGGCCGGTGGCGTCGGCATCAACCTCGCGGTGCAGGACGCCGTCGCGACCGCCGCCGCCCTCGTCCCCGCGCTGCAGCGGGGCTCGCACGGTGCCGGACTCGACCACGTGCTTGCGGCGGTGCAGCGCCGTCGGACACCGCCCGCCGTGCTGATCCAGAGCGCGCAGGCGGTGCTGCACCGGGTGGTGTTCGCGCGAGCGTTCGCCGGTGGTCCGGGATCCGGACCGCCGAAGCTCCCCGTCCTGCTCGCCCGGTACGTCCCGCCGGTCCGGGGCCTATACGCCCGCGGCATCGCCTTCGGTCCGCTGCCGGAACACGCGCCGGCCTGGGCACGACGCTGACGAGCACCCCGGGCGTCGACCTGGGCGCGCGGCGGCCGACCGGGCGCATGCTGGGGACATGAAGCAACGAGTCATCGGAGACGTGTCGGTCAGCGCCATCGGCCTGGGCGGCATGCCCATGTCCATCGAGGGCCGGCCGGACGAACGGCAGTCGGTCGCCACGATCCACGCAGCGCTCGAAGCGGGCGTCACGCTCATCGACACCGCCGACGCGTACCACCTGGCCGCCCACGACGAGGTCGGGCACAACGAGGAGCTCATCGCGAAGGCGGTGCGGGAGTTCCACGGCGACACCGACGCGGTCCTCATCGCGACGAAGGGTGGGCACCTCCGCCCCGAGGCGGGAGCCTGGGCGCAGAACGGACACCCGGAGTACCTCAAGGAGGCCGCCAAGGCGTCGGCGAAGCGCCTCGGGGTCGAGGCGATCGGCCTCTACCAGTTCCACCGCCCGGACCCCGCCGTGCCGTACGCGGAGTCCGTGGGGGCCCTCGCCGAGCTGCTCGACGAGGGGGTCATCCGGATGGCGGGCATCTCGAACGCCGACCCCGACCAGATCCGCACGGCGAACGAGGTCCTCGACGGCCGTCTGGCCTCGGTGCAGAACCAGTTCTCGCCGAAGTTCCGCTCGAGCGAGCCGGAGCTGGCGCTGTGCGACGAGCTCGGCATCGCGTTCCTGCCGTGGAGCCCCCTCGGCGGGATCGCGAACGCCGCGGACCTCGGCACCGCGTACGAGGACTTCGCCACCATCGCCCGCGACCGCGGCGTCACCCCGCAGGTGATCGCGCTGGCCTGGGAGCTGCAGAAGAGCGACGTCGTCGTGCCGATCCCCGGCGCCTCACGCCCGCAGTCGATCCTCAACTCGGTCACGGCGGCGACGGTGAAGCTGCGTCCGGAGGACGTCGCCCGACTGGACGCGTCGCAGCCGGCCGCCGTCTAGTCCACGCACCACGCGCCTCCAGGCCGACGGTCGACCGTCCGCCTGGAGGCGCGCTGCGTCCGGAACCTGCGTCCGGGGGCGGTCAGGCCGGGCAGACCGCCGAGACCTCGGCCAGCGACGTCTGGACCTTCGCCTGGGCCGCCTGCGCCTCCGGGGAGTCGAGCTTGCCGGTCTTCTCGACGGCGGCGGCGAACTCCTTGGCGTCCGCGCTGAAGTGCGTGAAAGCGGTCTTCACGTCGGCGTTGCCGATGGTCGGCAGCACGTCGTCGAAGCGTGCCGTCAGCTCGTCGACCACGCGGGCGCGGTCCCGCGGGTCGGCGGACGCGGACGACGAGGACTGGTCCTTGAGGAACTCCTGGAAGTCGCCCTCGATCTGCGCGCAGGCTTCCTCCTTCGTCTGCGGCGCCGCGGCCTCGGTGGTCTTCGCGGCGGCGGTGGCGCCGCCGCTCGACGCTGGACCGGACCCCGAACCGGACCCGGACCCGCCGGACGAGCAGCCGGCGAGCAGTGCGACCGCGACGGCGGCGGTGGTGAACGTGACGAACTTCTTGCGCATGGTGGAGCGTCCCCCCGGTGTCTGACCGCACCCCTCGGACGAGGCGCGGATCCACATCGAGCGTACCGTCGAGGGCATGCGTGCCATCCTCCCGGTCAACGGTTCCCTCGACGTCTCCGAACTCCCCGACCCCGAACCGGGCGTCGGCGAGGTGCTCATCACGGTCGCCGCCGCCGGGGTCAACAACGCCGACCTGCAGCAGGTCGCCGGGAACTACCCGCCGCCGCCCGGTGCGTCGGACGTCCTCGGGCTCGAGGTGTCCGGCACCGTGGCGGCGCTCGGCCCGGGCGTGGACGGCTTCGCGGTGGGCGACCGTGTCTGCGCGCTGCTCTCCGGCGGCGGGTACGCGTCGCTCGTCGTCGCTCCCGCGACCCAGGTGCTCCCGGTGCCGGACGGGGTCGACCTCGTCGAGGCGGCGGGGCTGCCGGAGGCGGCGTGCACGGTGTACTCGAACGTCGGCATGCTCGCCGGGCTCCGGCCGGGGCAGAACCTCCTCGTGCACGGTGGGACCGGCGGCATGGGCTCGCACGCCGTGCTCTGGGCGAAGGCGCTCGGCGCGACGGTGATCGCGACGTCCGGCGGGGAGCGGAAGGTCCGGGCGTCGCAGGAGCTGGGCGCGGACCTCGTGATCGACCACCGTTCGGAGGACTTCGTCGCCCGGGCGCTCGCGTTCACCGAGGGACGCGGCGTCGACGTGGTGCTCGACGTCGTCGGCCCGGACTACCTCGGCCGGAACCTCGAGGTCCTCGCACCGAACGGGCACGTGGCGGTCATCGCCTCCGGCAGCGGCCGCTCGGGTGAGCTCGACTTCGGCGCGATGATGCGGAAGCGCGCGACGATCAGCGCCACGACACTGCGCGCACGGCCGCTCGACGAGAAGGCCACGATCGTCGAGGCGGTCCGGTACAACGTCTGGCCGTTCGTCGCCGACGGTCGGGTGCGGCCGGTGGTCGACTCGGTCCTGCCCCTCACCGAGGCGGCCGAGGCGCACCGCCGGGTCCGGGACGGCGAGGTCGTCGGGAAGGTCCTGCTGACCCCCTAGGCGCGCCGCGCGGTGTCCCGCCGCCGGACGGTCAGGCGTGGACGCGGGCGAGGAACTCGACCAGCGCGGGGTGCTCCGGCGCGTCGAGGACGTCGGCCGGGGCGCCCTGCTCCACGACCTCGCCGCGGTGCAGGAACACGATCCGGTCGGCCACGTTCCGCGCGAAGTGCATCTCGTGCGTGGTCATCAGGATCGTCGAACCCTGCCGCTTCAGCTCGGTGACGAGGTCGAGCACCTCGCCGACGAGCTGCGGGTCGAGGGCGCTCGTCACCTCGTCGAGCAGCAGCAGTTCCGGGTCGGACGCGATCGCGCGGACGATCGCCACGCGCTGCTGCTGGCCGCCCGACAGCCGGTCCGGGTACGCCCCTGCGAAGTCCGCGAGACCGATCCGCTCGAGCAGCCGCCGTGCGGTCGCCTCAGCCTCGGCCTTCGCGATCCCGTGCACCTGCCGCGAGGCGAGCGTCACGTTGTCCAGCACGGTCATGTGCGGGAACAGGTTGAACTGCTGGAAGACGACGCCGATCCGGGCGCGGGTCGCGTCGACGTCGATCCTCGGGTCCGCGATGTCCGTGCCCTGGAGCAGGATCTCGCCGTCGTCGATGCCCTCGAGCAGGTTCACCGTCTTGAGCAGCGTCGACTTGCCGGAACCCGAGGCTCCGATGACGCAGATGACCTCGTGGCGGTGCAGCGTCAGGTCGATCCCGCGCAGGACCTCGTGCTCGCCGAACGCCTTGCGCAACCCGCGCAGCTCGAGGACCGGGGCCGACGCGTCGGGCGCGATCCGTTCCTCCAGCCCGGAACCGGTGTCGCTCATACGGTGCCCCCGATCTGCTCGCGCCGCTGCTGCCGCCGCGCGATCGCGTCGGTGACGCGGATCAGCGGCAGGCTGATCACCACGAACAGCAGGCCGGCGACGAAGTAGGGCGTGAAGTTGTAGGTCTCGGCCTGTGCGATCTGCGCCGACCGGACCGCGTCGACGGCGCCGAGGATCGACACCAGGCCGACGTCCTTCTGCATCGACACGAAGTCGTTCATGAGCGCCGGGGTGACCTTCCGGATCGCCTGCGGGAGCACCACGAGCCGGAGCGTCTTCGCGTGCGACAACCCGAGCGACCGGGCGGCGAGCCGTTGCGAGGGGTGCACGGCCTCCATGCCGGCGCGCAGCACCTCGGCGATGTACGACGAGTACGTCAGGACGATCGCGATGGTGCCCCAGACCTCGGCGGGCAACCGCGGGAAGACCCCGAGGCCCGGGATCCCGTAGCCGACCAGGTACAGCACGATGATGAGCGGCAACCCTCGGAACAGGTCGGTGTAGCCGGTGGCGAGCATCCGCAACGGGAAGAACACCGGGCTGCGGAGTCCCCGAACCACCGCGAGCAGGGTGCCGAACACCGCGACGCCGATCGCGCTGAAGAACAGGATCCGGACGTTCAGCCAGAGGCCGAGCAGGATCTCCGGGAACGTGTGCACCGCGGTCTGCGGGTCGAAGAACGACTGCTGGACCGCGGCCCAGCCCGGCGTGTTCACGACGCCGAAGTACACCACCGCGACGACGACGAGCGTCGACGCGACCGAGATCACGATCGATCGACGACCGCGCTGCCGGCGGTAGAGCCGCCGCTCCAGTTCGACCTGGCTCGGCGCGGGGGCGGCGACCGGGGTGCCGGCGCCTGCTGGCACGGTCATGCGGCTACTTCAGGACGGGGGTGCCGGTCTCCGAGGAGAGCCACTTCGTCTGCAGGTCCGCCAGCGTGCCGTCCTTGCGGAGCGCCGCGAGGGCCGTGTCGACCTTGCTCGTGAGCTTCGATCCCTTCGGCAGCACGAAGCCGAACTGGTCGCCCTTGCCGTCCTCGGGGAACTGCGCCGACACCGTGCCGTCGTCGAGCTGGGCGGCCGCCATGTAGAACGCGGTCGGCAGGTCCGTGACGATCGCGTCGATCTGCCCCGACTTGAGGGCGAGCACGGCGTCGTCGTTCGAGTTGAACACCTGCGGGGTGACCCCGAGGACGCTCTTGACGCTGGCGATGCTCGTCGAGCCGGTGGCCACCCCGATGGCGTCCTGCTTGAGCTGCGCGACCGTGGTGTGGTCGACGGCCTTCGACTTCTGGGTCGTCACGACGGCCTGCGTGGTCGTGTAGTACGCGGTCGACATGTCCACGGCCTTCTTGCGCTTGGCGTCGATCGAGAACTGCTGGATGTTCAGGTCCCAGTCCTTCGGCCCGGGGGCGATCGCACTGTCGAAGGTGCTGCGCTTCCAGACCACGTCGGACTTGGCGTAGCCCATCTCCTTCGCGACGGCGTACGCCACGGCGGACTCGAAGCCCTTGCCGGACTGCGGCTTGTTGTCCTCGACCCAGGGCGAGTACGCGGGCTGCCCGGTGGCGATCGTGAGCTTGCCGTCGGTGACGGTGCCGGCGCTGTTGCTGCTGCCGGTGGAGCAGGCGGACAGCGCGAGCGCGGCGACCGCGGCGGTGGCGACGGCGATGGTGAGGCGGAGGGAACGGGTCACGGTCGGGCCTTCGTGCGGAGGGGTGGGGGCAGGTCGAAGTGTACTTCGGGCTGGGATACCACCGCGACTCCGCCGTCGCCGCGCGACGCACGGCCGCGGCTCAGTCGGCCAGGGTGAAGTCCTCGAAGGAGAAGCCCGGCGAGACCAGGCAGCTCAACAGCACCTCGCCGTCGCCCGGCAGGGTCCGCTGCCACACGCCCCCGCGGACGAACGCCTGCGCGTCGTTGACCCGGTCGCGCCCGGCGTCCGGTCCGAGCGTGATCGTCGCTCCGGGCTCCGGCTGGTCCCCGTCGCCGCCGAGCTGCAGCTCGACGGTGTCCGGGCCGTGCCACATCCAGATCTCGTCGCTCGTCACCCGGTGCCACGCCGAGGCCTCGCCCGGGGGCAGCAGGAAGTGGATGAGCGTCGCCGCGGGCCGCTCCCCCGCCGGGGTCGACACGGTCGCGGGCGACGTCCACGTGCGGACGTACCAGCCGCCCTCGGGGTGCGGTTCCATGCCGAGGGCGACGGCACGCTTCGGGACGTCGAGCCACTCGATGAGCTCGCCGCCGACCGTGCGTCGTGCGGCCATGCCGGGTCGGGGTGCGGTGTCGGTCACGGTTCCTCCACGTGGGTCGGGGTGAGTACGCCGTCGGCTGCCCGGACGATCCCGCGGACGACGGTCGCGGCGGCTCGGCCGGCACTGTCCTCGACGAGCTCGGCCATGGCGTCGGGCACGGTGCGGGCGTCGACGTCGAACACCGCGAGGTCGGCCCGGGCTCCGACGGCGAGGTGGCCGATCCGGTCCGGCCCGACCGCGAGCCCCATCGCGTGCGCGCCGCCGAGGGTCGCCGCCGCGAGGAGCCGCTCGTGCAGGTCGCGCTGCCCGTAGCCCTGCGCCCGGGCGATCCGGTGCAGCGCGGTGACGTCCGCCATCAGGTCGAGCGACGGCGACGAGGACAGCGAGTCGGTGCCGATCGCGATCGGGCTGCCCTCGCGCAGGTAGTCGGCGACGGGCGGCGGGTCGAGGCCGATGACGGCGTTGGACCGCGGGCAGAGGGCGACCGCGGTGCCACGGGCCCGGAGCAGCGCCCGGTCGGCGGCGGTCATGTACACGCCGTGGGCGATGTGGCAGTCCGGGCCGAGCACGCCGAGCCGGTCCACGAACGCCGTCGCGCTCGCGCCGAACCCGAGCGCACGCAGTGCCCGGAACGACGGCACGTTCGCCAGGTGCCAGTCGGTGCCGTGCCCGATGCCGTCGACGCCCTCGAGGCCGGGGACCGGTTCGAGGGCGACGCGTTCACCCTCGAACGCCGCCTCGCCCAGGTGCAGGTGCAGCCGGAGCCCCCGCTGGCGGACGATGTCCGGGAGCTCGAGCAGCGGTGCGACGTCGAGCGAGTACGGCGCGTGCGGCGACAGGCCGGCGCCGGGCGTCGTCGGGATGCGGCCGAGTTCGGCGAGGACCTGGTCGCGGCCGTGGGTCTGCCAGGCCTCGTTCTCCCAGTCCATCACCTCCCAATAGGCGATGCCGCCGAGTCCGGCGTCGGCGAGCACGGTCGAGGCCTCGATGTCGGTGACGATGTCCGCGATGCTCGTCACACCGGCCAGGATCGACGCCTCGGCGCCCGCTGCTGCCTCGGCCCGCCAGTCGTGCGGTTCGGCGTAGTCCTCGTTGAACGCCGCGGCCCAGTCCTCGAATCCCCGGTACTGCCGCTGCCCGACACTGGCCATGCCGGTGTACTGCAGGTGGGAGTGCGCGTTCACGAGGCCCGGGAGCAGGGCGCCCCGCCACCGGCGCTCGGTGAACGGCACCCCGGACGCGGCGAGCTGGTCGACCACCCACGAGCGGTCGCCGACGTGCAGGATCCTGCCGTCCTGCACCGCGACGGCTCCGTCGGCGATCGGCGGCGCGGTCATCGGGACGACGATGCGCGCCGAGTGCACGGTGACGGGGTGCGCGGCGGCCGGGTGCCCCGTCATGCGGGGTCCCCGAAACGGTGGGTCCGGACGTCCGGCTCGCGGTCCGCGGGCTGCGCAGCGGGCCGGACTGGGCCCACGCCGCCGGTTCCGGGCTGACGCGCCAGCGGCAGCCCGGCCGTGCCGACGGGGAGAGGAACGGGTCGGCTCCCGAACGCGGCGAGCGCCACGCGGGCGGTCGCCTCGTCCACCGCGGGGTCGATCGGCACGACGGTGCGGTCGAGTTCGTCGCCGCGATCGAGGAGCATGCGCACGGCGCCGAGCTGGACGGCGAAGGACAGGTCCATGATCTCGACCGGGTTGCCCTCGGCGGCGGCGATGTTGATGCAGCCGCCGTCGTCCAGCACGACCACGTGGTGCCCGTCCGGCCACGTGAAGCGCTCCGCGTCCGGTCCGATCGCCGACCGGTCGGCGCCGTCGGCCACGGCGTGCTGGATCGCGACCTCCTGGTCCACCCCGCCGGCGACGGCGACGACCGCGCCGTCCGCACAGGCGCGGAGGACCTCGAGGTCGATCGTGTCCGCGACCCCCGTGGCGCTCATCACGAGGTCGGCGTCCCGGACGGCGTCGACGAGCGGCGCGACGGCGTGCCCGGCGAACAGTGCCTGCAGGGCGCGCACGGGGTCCGTCTCGGCGACCGTGACGCGGAACCCGAGCGCGGCGAGGACCAGGGCGACCCCCTCGCCGACGTGCCCGAACCCGGCGACGACCGCCGCGCCTCCAGACCGTGCTCGGTGCGCACCCGGCGCGAGCCCGTCGACCAGGTCGAGCACCGCGAACACCGTCGACTGCCCGGTGCCGTACCGGTTGTCGAAGAACGTCTTCGTGCGGGCGTCGTTCACGGCGACCACGGGGATGCCGAGCTCCCCGCGGGACGCCATGACGCGGAGCGGGCGGAGGCCGCTCGTGGTCTCCTCCGCTGCGCCGAGCATCGTCGGCAGCAGGTCCGGTCGCTCCTGGTGGGCGAGCCGGATCAGGTGCGACCCGTCGTCGAGCAGGACGTGCGGCCGGGTGTCGAGCATCGCGAGCGCGAGCCCCCGCTGCTCCGCGATCGTGGCGGTGCTGCTCGCGTGCACGGTCAGTCCCGCGTGCCGCAGGGCGTCGGCCACGGCGTCGTCGGTCTCGTCCGCGTGGGCGTAGACGACGACCTCGGCGCCGGCGTCGCGGAGGAGCAGACTCAGCACGGCGGTCTTCGGCTCGAGGACCATGCTCACGCCGATGCGGGTGCCGCGGAGGAGCCCCCCGTCGCGGAGCTCGGCCGCGACGGCCCGGGCGACCGGCATGGACCGACGGGCCCAGCGGAGGCGCGCCTCGGCCGCGGGGTCGTCCTCGGGGTCGCGCCCGGTGGACACGAGGAAGACGTCGTCGGAGAGCGTCGGGACGGCGAGGACCCCGGGGCGGGCGCTCGTGACGGGTCCGAACGCGTCCTCGTCGACGGCCGGGAGGTGCCGGCCGGCGTCGACCACGACGAGGGTGGCGCCGCGGGGACGGTCGGCCTCGCGTTCGATGACGGGCGTCGAGTCCTCCGGCGTCCCGAGGCACCACAGCTGGTCGACGGGCTCGTGTTCGGCGGCCGCCCGTGCACCGAGCCGGGTCAGCAGGTCGTGCAGCGCGGCGGCGTCCCGCGGATCGCCGCCGACGATGCGGAACCGGCGTGCGGCGACGAGCAGGTTCGTCGCGGCCGCGAAGCGCCGGACCGCCGCGGACGCCCAGGCGAGGGTGTCGGGGTCGGGTCCTGGCGGCATGCTCCAATCGTATGGAATACCGAGGAGCCCGCCGACGTACTCTCTGCACATGAGCGATGCATCCTTCGACAAGGTCACGATGTTCGGCGCGGACTGGTGCCGCGACTGCCGCCGTTCCAAGGCGCTGCTCGACACCCTCGGGGTCGACTACGAGTACGTCGACGTCGAGGCGGACCTGTCGGCCGCCGACCGTGCCGAGGAGATCAGCGGCCGGAAGAACATCCCCGTCGTGGTGCTGCCGAACGGCAAGCACTTCGTGGAGCCGTCCGACGCCGAGCTGCGCTCCGAGCTCGAGGCCGCCGGCGTCGTCTGACGCGGGGTCTCTGTCTCGCGATAGCGACAGTTCGCCGCGAATGTTCGGCGGAGAACTGTCGCTCTGGCGGCACCGACGGTGACCAGTCCCGCGATCTGTCGCTTCGGCGCAGGAGACGCCTCCCCGGCCCCCGGCCCCGGCCCGGGCGGACATCGGATGAATCGGGCATGATGGCCGCGTGATCATCGACGCTCACCACCACCTCTGGGACCCCGCGGCCCGGCCGTACCCCTGGATGGACGACTCCGTCGCGCCGATCCGACGACGCTTCGACGTGGACGACCTCCGTGCGGCGACGCGGGACACCGACGTCACCCGGACGATCGTCGTGCAGGCCGTGCACGACCCCGGCGAGACCACCTGGCTCCTCGCCCAACCGCTCCCGGTGGCGGGGGTCGTCGGCTGGGTCGACCTCACCGCACCCGACGTCGCCGACCGCCTGGCCGCGATCGCCGGCCCGCGCCTCGTCGGCATCCGGCACCAGGCGCAGGACGAGCCGGACCCGGACTGGCTCGCACGCCCCGCCGTGGTCCGGGGCGTGCGTGCCCTCGCCGCCGCCGGGCTGGTGTTCGACCTGCTCGTCCGCGCGCGGGAACAGCGGGCGGCACTCGCCCTCGTGGACGCGGTCCCGGACGCCTCGTTCGTGCTCGACCACGCCGGGAAGCCGGACATCGCGCACGGCGACGCGGACTGGCCGGGGCGGATGCGGGACCTCGCGGCACGACCGAACGTCGCCTGCAAGGTCTCCGGCCTGCTCACCGAGGCAGGCGCGGACTGGCGGCGGCGGCCGGTGGCGCGGTACGCCCGCGAGGTCGTCGAGACCTTCGGCCCCGACCGCTCCCTGTTCGGCTCCGACTGGCCGGTGTCCACCCTGGCGACCGACTACGCGGAGGTGCTGCACACCACCCGGGACGCCCTCGCCGACCTGACGCCCGACGAACGGGACGCGGTGTTCCACGGGACCGCCGAGCGCGTCTACCTTGCCGGCAGGCCCGCCCAGACATAGGATGTTTCCGCTGCACCGGCGCAGCAGGAGAGCGAGGAACGATGCGGTTCGCACGACTGGGCCCCGCGGGCGAGGAGATCCCCGTGGCCATCGACACCGACGACGAGGTCCTCGACCTCCGGAGCATCACGAGCGACATCACCGGGGCGTTCCTGTCGTCCGACCCGGTCGGCACCGTCCGGCGAGCCCGTGGCTCCGGTGACCTGCCCGTGCTCCCCCGGCCCGAGGCGGACGCCCTCCGACGCGGCGCTCCCGTGGCCCGGCCCGGCAAGGTCGTCTGCATCGGCCTGAACTACCGCGACCACGCGGCCGAGACCGGCGCCGAGATCCCGACCGAACCGATCCTCTTCATGAAGGACCCGATGACGGTGATCGGCCCCGACGACGAGGTGCTGGTCCCCCGCGGCAGCACGAAGACCGACTGGGAGATCGAGCTCGCCGTGGTGATCGGCCAGACCGCCCGGTACTGCGCGTCCGAGACCGAGGCCCTGGCCGCGATCGCCGGCTACGCCATCGCGAACGACGTCTCCGAGCGGGAGTTCCAGCTCGAGCGCGGCGGCACCTGGGACAAGGGGAAGTCCTGCGAGACCTTCAACCCGCTCGGCCCGTGGCTCGTCACCCCGGAGTCGCTGACCGACCAGGGGCTCGACCCGACGGCGCTCGCGCTCCGGCTCAGCGTCAACGGCGAGGTCCGACAGGACGGCTCCACCGCGGACATGGTCTTCCGCCCCGCCGAGATCGTGCGGTACCTCTCGCAGTTCATGGTCCTGTACCCGGGCGACGTGATCAGCACGGGCACCCCCGCGGGTGTCGCCCTGGGCAGCGGCGCGCCCTACCTGCAGCCCGGCGACGTCGTCGAGCTCTCCGCCGAGGGCCTCGGTTCGCAGCGGCAGACGGTGGGGGCGGCCTGATGGCCGGCGCACCCGACGTCCGGCGCAGCCACGACGGCGTCCGCGCGATCGTCACGGGTGGTGCGTCCGGCATCGGCGCAGCCATCGTCGCGGCGCTGCAGGAGCGCGGCGCGACCGTCGCCGTGCTCGACCTGCAGCCGTCGACGGCGGACGTGCTGTCGGTGTCGTGCGACGTGTCCTCCGACGAGTCGGTCCGGTCCGCCGTCACCACCGCCGTGGAGCACCTCGGTGGCCTCGACGTCCTGGTGAACAACGCCGGCATCGGCGCGCAGGGCACGGTCGAGGACAACCCGGACGACGAGTGGCGGCGCGTGTACGAGGTCAACGTCCTCGGCACCGTGCGGCTCTCCCGCGCAGCCCTGCCCCACCTGCGCGCCTCCGGCGCCGCCAGCATCGTCAACACGTGCTCGATCGCCGCCACCGCCGGCCTCCCGCAGCGGGCGCTCTACTCCGCCACGAAGGGTGCCATCGCCGCGCTCACCCGGGCGATGGCCGCGGACCACCTCCGGGAGGGGATCCGCGTCAACGCCGTCAACCCCGGCACCGCGGACACCCCGTGGGTCGCGCGTCTGCTCGCGACGGCGAGCGACCCGGCAGCGGAGCGCACGGCCCTGGAGGCACGCCAACCGCACGGCAGGCTCGTCGCGGCGGAGGAGGTGGCCGAGGCGGTCGCCTACCTGACGAGTCCGCTCGCCCGGTCGACGACCGGGGTCGACCTGGCGGTCGACGGCGGGATGCAGGCGCTGCGGCTCCGGCCCGCCTGATGGCACCTCGTCGGACTGGAGGGGCAGCTATCGTCGTCTTGTCCGCTCGCGTCCGCGACCGGGTCGAGCAGGAGGTGGTGACGTGGCTTCGCTGACGGACGACGCGATCGCACGCATCCAGCAGATGATCGTGACCGGCGAGCTGCAGCCCGGGCAGCGCCTCCCGCCCGAGAAAGAGCTCAGCGAGTCCCTGGGACTGTCGCGGAACAGCCTCCGCGAAGCGGTCAAGGCCCTCGAACTCGTCCGGGTGCTCGACGTCCGCCGCGGCGACGGGACCTACGTCACCTCGCTCGAGCCGTCGGTGCTGCTCGAGGCGGTGTCCTTCGTCGTGGACATGCACCACGATCGCTCCCTCGTCGACCTGCTCGAGGTCCGCCGCATCCTGGAACCCGCGTCCGCCGTCCTCGCGACCGCCCGCGCCTCCGAGCAGCAGATCGACGACCTGGCGACCCTGATGGGTTCCGTGGGCGAGGACACCGGCGTCGAGGACCTCGTCGCCCACGACCTGCTCTTCCACTCGACGATCGCCTCCATCGGCGGGAACCAGTACCTGTCCGGACTGCTCGACGCCCTGTCGAGCAAGACCGTGCGGGTGCGGGTGTGGCGCGGCCTCACCCAGAGCGGCTCCGTGCAGCGCACCCTCGACGAACACGCGGCGATCGTGGACGCCATCCGACGCCGGGACCCCCAGCTCGTGCAGGCCCTGGTGGTGTCGCACGTCGAGGGCGTCGAGCGCTGGCTCCGGCGTTCCCTGGACTGAGCGACCGCGAAACCGCCAGTCCTCCCAGGCAGGGGCGAGTTGTGTCGGACGTCGGCCCTGACTCCGGCAACCATGCCGCGGCAACCGCACCCACGAGGAGGACACCGTGCTCGGTCTCATCATCAGCTTGATCATCATCGGACTCATCGCCGGCGCCATCGCGCGACTGGTCATCCCCGGCAAGCAGCACATCTCGATCCCGATGACCATCCTGCTCGGCATCATCGGCTCGTTCGTCGGGGGCTTCCTCGGCTTCCTGATCTTCCAGCACGACCCGATGGACGGCTTCTTCCAGCCCGCCGGCATCATCGGGTCGATCATCGGCGCGATCATCGTGCTGTTCATCTGGACGCGCTTCGCGGGTCGCTCGGCGCGCACCCGCTGACCCACCCGGCGCGCAGGCACCTGGTTCCGGAGCGCCGCACAACCGAAGTCACCCCGAACCGCGCGATCGCGCGGTTCGGGGTGACTTTCGTTGTGCGGGGCGCGGTGCGCGGGGCGCGCCCCCTGTCAGGCGAGCAGGCCCGCGGCGCGCAGGTCGGTCCAGAGGGCCTCGGGGACGGTGACCCCGGCGCGCGCCACGTTCGAACGCACCTGCTCGGCGGACTGCGCTCCGAGCGCGATCGCCCGGACGGCCGGGGCCCGCCGCGGGAACGCCAGTGCGGCCTCGGGCAGCGTGACACCGTGCCGCTCGCAGACGTCGGCGATCGCGTTCGCCCGGTCGACGAGCGATGCCGGGGCTTCGGCGTAGTCGTACGTCGCCCCCGCCGACGGCCGCGGTGTCCCGAGCAGCCCCGAGTTGTAGACGCCGACCGCCACCACCGCGACGCCCAGTTCATCGCACCGTGCGACGAGCGCCGCGGCGGGCTGCTCGAGCAGGGTGTACCGCCCGGCGAGCATGACGACGTCGCACAGCCCGGTCTCCACCGCGGCCTCGAGCGCGGCGACCGAGTTCGACCCGACGCCGACGGCCCGGACCACCCCCTCGTCCCGCAGCTCGGCGAGCGTCGGCAGCCCCTGGGTCAGCCCGTCCGTCAGGGAGTACACGTCCGGGTCGTGGAGGTACGCGACGTCGACGTGGTCGAGTCCGAGCCGCCCGAGCGACTCGTCGAGCGACCGCCGCACGCCCGACGGCGACGGGTCCCACTGCCGGACGAGGTCGTCCGGCACCGCGAACCCGGCCGATGCCAGGTCGTCCCCGGTGCCCCGTCCGGGGACGAGCAACCGGCCGACCTTCGTCGACACGAGGTACTCGGCACGCGGCCGTCCGGCGAGCGCCGCTCCGAGTCGGCGCTCGGACAGGCCGAGGCCGTAGTGCGGGGCGGTGTCGAAGCCGCGCACGCCGGCGTCCCACGCCGCATCGACCGTGGCGGACGCGTCGGCGTCGGAGACGGGGCGCAGGAGGTTCCCGATGCCGGCCCCTCCGAACCAGAACGGCCCGCGGTCGAGGTCGAGCTCGGTCATCCCTGTCCTTCCAGGGTCCAGACGAGCGGGATCCCGTCGTCGTTCCCCGAGTAGTCGTCGTCGGCCTCGAGCAGTGGGTTGATCGTCGCCTGCCACGCGGCGTTGACCGGGTCCTCCGCGAGCGACCGGCGCATCGCACGGTAGTCGTCGACCTCGATGAGGTGCACCAGGTCCTGCCCGTCGCGCCAGATGCTCCAGTTCGACACCCCGGCCGACCGGAGCCGCTCGACGAGCGCGGGCGGGATGGCGGCGTGCACGCGTTCGTACTCCGCCGCCGTCCCGCTGCGCAGTCGGGTCCTCGAGAGGATGCGCTGCATCAGTCGCGCAGGAACAGCTCGACGACCGGCACCGCGACGTCCGGCCGGACGATCGGCAGCGTGAGCGTCAGCGTCCCGGCGGGCTGTCCGCCGAGCCCGGTGTTCTGCGCGCGGGTCCCCGGCGGGATCTCCCGGTAGTGGATCTCCGATGCGTCGTGCAGCAGCTGGGCGTACTCGACCTTGCCGGCCAGACCGGCCAGGTGCACGTGCTCGAACGGCCACGTGAAGAGGTGCAGGTAGAGCCGGTTCCCGCGCTGCGTGTACACGGTGCCGGCCGGCGCGGTGAACGAGGACGGTCCGGCGCCGTACACCGAGCGGTCGTGCCGGTGCATCCACTCCCCGATCCCGGTGAGCGCGGAGCGGGCGACCCCGTCGAACTCCCCGCGACCGGTCGGCCCGACGTTGAGGAGCATGTTGCCGTTGTTCGACACCCCGTCGACGAGCATCCGGACGAGCAGGTCGGTGCTCTTCACGTTGAGGTTGTCGCGGTCGTAGCCCCACGAGCCGTTGAGGGTCTGGCAGGCCTCCCACGGCACCGGGACCCCGTCGACCTCCATCGGCTTGTCCGGCTGGTACTGCTCCGGGGTGACGATGTCGCCGGGCAGGTCGAGCCGGTCGTTCACGATGATGCCGGGCTGGAGCCGACGGGTCAGCTCCAACAGCTCCGAGGATCCCCAGTCGTCGCGGCCCTTGCCGCCCCAGATGTCCTCGTGGTCGTTGTCCCGGTACGAGAAGTCGTAGAACAGGTAGTCGATCCGGCCGTAGTCGGTCAGCAGCTCCTCGACCTGACCGTGCAGGTACTCGCGGTACCGGGCCATGTCGCGGCCCTCGTTCAACGCCGCGATCGCCTCGTCGCCGTCGTCCCGGCGCGGGTGCACGCCGTCGATGGTGAAGTCCGGGTGGTGCCAGTCGATGAGCGAGTGGTAGAACCCGACCCGCAGTCCCTCGGCCCGGACGGCGTCGACGAACTCGCGCACGATGTCCCGGGCGAACGGGGTGTTCGTCGACTTGTAGTCGGTCAGCTCCGAGTCCCACAGCGCGAAGCCCTCGTGGTGCTTCGTGGTGAGCACCACGTACTTCATCCCGGCCTCGCGGGCGCGACGGGCCCAGTCCGCCGGGTCGAAGAGGTCCGGGTCGAAGTGGTCGAAGTACTTCTGGTAGTCGGCGTCGGTGATCCGCTCGCGGTTCTTCACCCATTCGTGCCGTGCCGGGAGGGCGTAGAGCCCCCAGTGGATGAACATGCCGAAGCGGTCGTGGGTGAACCAGGCGGGGATGCCGTTCGCGTCGGGGTCGACCTGCGGCGATGCGGGCGCGGTGATGGTCATGGGGTCGGTGTTCCTTTCAGGAGTGCGGCAGGTCACCGGCCGCCGAGGCCGGAGGTGACGATGCCCTTGACGAGGTGCTTCTGGAGCAGGACGAGCAGGATCACGGTCGGCAGCATCGAGATCACCGACGCCGCCATCACGAGGTTCCACTCGGAGCCCTGCTGCCCGAAGAACTGCTGCAGGCCGAGCGGGATCGTGCCGTGGGCCTCGACGTCGTTCACGACGACGAGGGGCCAGAGGAACGAGTTCCAGTAGGAGATGAACGAGAAGACCGCGAGCACCGCCATGGTCGGGCGGGCGAGCGGGAGCATCACGGAGAAGAACGTCCGGATCGCTCCGGCCCCGTCGACCCGGGCCGCGTCGTCGAGCTCCTGCGGCACGGTGAGGAAGAACTGCCGGATGAGGAACGCGCCGAGCGCCGTGAACGCCCACGGGATGATGAGCGCCTGGAACGTGTCGACCCAGCCGAAGCCCTGCATCATCACGTACATCGGGATGACGAGGACGTCCTGCGGGATCATCAGCGTGACGAGGAACAGCACGAACACGGTGTTCCGGCCGCGCCACCGCAGGCGCGAGAACGCGTACCCGGACAGCACCGCCACGGCGACGTTGATCGCGGTGCCGACGACGGCGACGAAGATCCCGTTCAGGATGAACCGCGCGAACGGCAGGTAGGTGAACGCCTGGACGTAGTTGTCCCACTCGAACGAGCGGCCCCACAGCGTCGGCGGGGTGGTGAACACCTGGTCCGCGGGCTTCAGGCTCGTCGCGACCATGTAGACGAGCGGCGAGACGAACAGGAGTGCGACGAGGCAGAGCAGGGCGTACCCGATCGCGTGCCGGACCCGACCCGGCCGCGGGGCGGACTTCGTCCGGGCGACGGCACGGGGGTTGACCGTCCGGTTCGACGTGGTGGCGCCGAGGCGCCCGCGGACCGCTTCACTCATAGTGCACCCACCGCTTCTGTCCGAGGAACTGGACGGCCGTGATCCCGAGGATGATGACGAACAGCACCCAGGCGCCGGCCGATGCCAGACCGAGCTGCTGGTTCTGGAAGCCCGTGTTGTAGATGTACTGCACGAGGGTCTCGGTCGCGGTGCCCGGGCCGCCCTTCGTCAGGACGAACGGTTGCACGAACACCTGGAACGAGGTGATGAGCGTCATCATCGTCGCGAAGAACACCGACGGCGAGATGAGCGGGAACTTGATCGCCCAGAACGTCTGCCAAGCGTTCGCGCCGTCGAGCTGTGCTGCTTCGATCTGGTTCTCCGGCACGGCGTCGAGTGCCGCCGAGAAGATCAGCATGTTGTAGCCGAAGCCCTGCCAGACGCTCATGGCGACGATGGCGAGCATCGCCCAGTGCTCGTCGGCGAGGAAGTTCGGCGCGTGCACCCCGACGGTGGACTGCAGCGTCGCGTCGATCGCGCCGCCGGGCTGGTAGAGCATCCGCCAGACGACGACGTTCGCGACGATCGGCGTGATGGTCGGGATGAAGAACAGGACGCGGAAGACGTGCCGCCCGGCGATCCTCGGCGTCAGCCAGGCGGCGAGCCCGAGCGACACGACGAGGTTCAGCGGCACGTACAGGACGACGAAGAGCGCCGTGTTCAGCGCGACGGTCCGGAACACCGGATCGGCGAAGAGGCGGGCGTAGTTCTCGATGCCCGCCCAGCTGCGCTCGCCGAGCATCGGCCAGTTCATGAAGCTGACGACGAGGGAGGCGATGATCGGGAACGCCGTGAAGACGACGAGCCCGATCGAGTGCGGTGCGGCGAACGCGGCGCCCCACCAGGAACGGCGCCCGAGCGGTCCGGCGTCACCGCCCCGTCGCTGTGGCGTGGCGGCCACCACGGCGGTCGCGACCGCCGGGACGGCCGCTTCGGCCGGTGGGTCCTGGATGGTGGTCATGCGACGACCTCCTCGTCGTTCGCGCGGTCCGGAACAGGGGGAAGGATCGGACTGGAGGGACGGGGCGGGGTCGACCCGCGCCTCCAGTCCGACGGCTGGTTCAGCCGGTCACTGCGTACCGAGCTGGCCGGCGATGGAGGACATGGTCTCCTTGCCGGAGGTCTGCCCGTTCACCGCCTGGAGTGCGTACTGCGTGAACAGCTGCGAGAGCTGGTCGCTCTGCTTGTTCCCCAGGAGCGGCGACGACTTCGCGAGGGCCGCCTTGAGCGCGGGTTCGGCACCCTCGATGCCGGCGCTCGAGTACCACGCCGACTGGGCCGCGGTCCGTCCGGGGAAGGCACGTCCGTCCTCGGCGAGCGAGGTCAGCACCTTCTCGCTCGTCATGGTCTGGACGGCCTTGAACGCCTGGTCGGGGTACTTGCACTGCTTCGAGACCCCGAAGCCGGACCCGGCCGCGAACGTCGACGGGCCGGACGTGCCGGCGGGGAGCGTCGTGACGCCGAGGTCGAACTTCACCTTCGCCTTCTGGCTGATCAGCGACCACGGACCGTCGGTGTACATCGCGACCTTCCCGGCGGCGAAGTCGTTGCCCGGGGTCGACGAGTCCGACGACGCCTGCGTGGCGTAGCCCTTCTCGACGAGGGACGCGAGCCAGTCGAGACCGTCCGCGAACTTCGTGTTCGTCGCGTCGAGCTTCCCGCTCGAGGTGATCACCCGGCCGCCGTTGTAGCCGTAGATCATCGACTCGAGGTTGAGGTCCCCGACCGTCGAGCCGAACTCGGTGATGCCCTTGGCCTTGAGCGCGGCGCCCGCCGCCTCGAAGTCGTCGACCGTCCATCCGGGCTTCGGCTCGGCCACACCCGCCTGCTTGAACAGGTCGCGGTTGTAGAACATCATGATGGGCCCGGTGTCGTACGGCAGGCCGTAGAGCTTGCCGTCGACCTTCATGCCGTCGAGCGCCGTGCTGTCGAACGCGGACAGGTCGGTGCCGTCCTTCTTCGCGAGGTCGTCGAGCGGCAGCAGCGACGAGGTGTAGTTCGCGGCGCGGAGCGACTGCATGCTCACGACGCACTGGGCGCTCCCGGCGCTCAACTGCGTGCTGAGCTTCGTGAAGTAGTTCTCGAACGGTGCGCCCTGGATCGTCAGGGTGATGCCGTCCTCGCTCTTCACGGTGTCGGCGACCTTCTGCCAGGCGGCCTTGTCCTCCTTCCCGGCGATCCACATCGACCAGGTCAGGGCGTCCTTGGACTGGCTGCCGCCGGCACTGCTGCCGGCCGAACAGCCCGTGAGCACGAGGGCTGCGGCAGCTGCGGCCGCGAGCCCCGCGGTGATTCGTCGTCGTTGCATCGGAGTCTCCACTTCGTCGTGGTGATCGGGATCGGGTGTGGGTGTGGTCGTGCTGGTCAGGCGACGCGGACGGCGTCGGGGATCGGCTCGGCGACGGCGGCCCAGACCGGGCCGTCCGGGTACGAGTACGTGTCGAGGGAGTCGGCGAGCATCTCGGTGCCGGCACCCGGGGCGCTCGGCGGCCAGTAGTGCCCGTCGTGCACGTCGACCGGGGTCACGAAGTGCTCGTGCAGGTGGTCGACGTACTCGATGCATCGGGTGTCACGATCACCGCTCAGGGCCACGGCGTCGAACATCGACAGGTGCTGGACGGCCTCGCACAGCCCGACACCGCCGGCGTGCGGGCAGACCCGGACGCCGTACTTCGCGGCGAGGAGCAGGATCGCGAGGTTCTCGTTCACGCCGGCGACCCGCGTCGCGTCGATCTGGAGCACCGACATCGCGTCCGCCTGGATGAGCTGCTTCGCGACGACGCGGTTCGCCATGTGCTCCCCCGTCGCCACCGGGATCGGGGCGATCCGGCGGGCGATCTCGGCGTGCGCGAGGACGTCGTCGGGACTCGTCGGCTCCTCGACCCAGGCGACGTCGAACGGGCGCAGCCGCTCGACCCAGGCCACCGCCTCGTCGACGTCCCAGCGTTGGTTCGCGTCGATCGCGATCCGGATGTCCGGCCCCACCACCGAGCGGGCGATGCCCATGCGCCGGACGTCCTCGTCGACGTCGCCGCCGACCTTGAGCTTGATCTGCGCGAAGCCCTCGTCGACGGCCTCGCGGCAGAGCCGTGCGAGCTTCTCGTCGTCGTAGCCGAGCCACCCCGGGGTGGTCGTGTACGCCGGGTAGCCCTCCTGCTCGAGGCGGCGCTTCCGGTCCGCCCGGAGCGGCACCGCGGCGGCGAACAGCTCGCGGGCCTCTTCCGGGGTGATCGCGTCGGAGAGGTACCGGAAGTCCACGAGGTCCACCAGCTCGCCCGGCGAGAGGTCGGCGAGCAACGCCCACAGCGGCTGCCCGGCCCGCTTCGCCCGGAGGTCCCAGAGGGCGTTCACCACGGCACCGATCGCCATGTGCATGACGCCCTTCTCCGGGCCGAGCCAGCGGAGCTGCGAGTCGTGCACGAGGGTGCGCCACGTCCGACCCATGTCCGCGAGGACCGCTTCGGCGTCGGCGCCGACGACGTGCTCACGGAGGGCAGCGATCGCCGCCTCCTGCACCTCGTTGCCGCGGCCGATGGTGAAGACGAACGCCGCACCGACGTGGGCGTCGAGGGCGTCGGTGGTGACCTCGACGTAGGCGGCGGAGTAGTCGGGTGCCGGGTTCATGGCGTCGGACCCGTCGTGTTCCCGTGAGGTCGGGAACCGGATGTCGCGTACGCGCAGACCGGTGATGCGGCTCATCGTGTCTCCTGCCCGTCCGGTCTCCGTCGACCGAACGAGGTAATCGAAACATCCGATGTCTTGTCTGTCAAGGGGGAATCAGATCGCGTTTCGGTCATGAAGCGCGGCGAGTCATCCGATGACTAGGGGGCGGGCGCTGCCGGTCGGCCCGCGCGAGTCTCGGGCTGCACGACCGATCTCGCAGTCCGAGCCGCGAGCCCTGTCGCCGAGCGCGAGTCTCGGCGGGCGCGGGCGCGGGCGTACCGGTCGGCCGGCGGTCGGCGTGCCGGTCAGCCGGCGGCGAGGCGGCCCATCTCGGCGACCACCTCGCGGAGACGGTCGGCCAGTTCCTCGCGGGACGCGATGCTGAACCGGTGGGCGGTCTCGATCGCCGCGGCCATCACGAGGGTCACGGCGGTCCGGGCGGAGTCGGCGTCGGTGCGGCCGGCCGCGACCTCGACGACGGCGTGCCGGGCCTCCGCCATCCACTGGAGCATCGTCGGCACCATCTCGGGGCGCGCCTGCACGAGCGCCTTCATCCGACGCCGGTCCTCCGGCAGGGTCACCGTCTGCGCCACGAGGTCGCACAGGTCGGACACGAGCGGCCCGGTCGCGACGAGGAACGACGCCCGCGCCTCGGCGGAGACGGTCGCCGCGGGGAGCCCGAGCGCCGCATGGCCCTTGGACGGGAAGTAGTTGAAGAACGTCCGGGGCGAGACCCCGGCGGCGGCGCAGATCTCCTCGACGGTGACCCCGGCGAGGCCGCGGTCGGTCACGAGGTCGATGGCCGCGTGGTGGATCGCCGCGCGGGTCTGTTGCTTCTTGCGCTCCCGCAGGCCGCTGTCGGCCGCGGTGACGGCGGTGCGTGCTTCGGCGCCGCGTGCTTCGGTGGTGGTCACGTGCTGCTCCTGGTGCGGATCGGGGCCTCCCGCCGTGGTGCGGGAGGCCCCGAGCGGCCTAGCGGTCCGACGCGCCCCGCTGGACGGGGATCGAACCGGTGACGGGTGCGGTGGGCGAGCCCATCGTGTCCGCCGCCTTGACCGCCTGGACCTCGAGGTCGTCGGCCGTGCGGTCGTTGTCCGCCTGCTCCTGCAGGGCCGAGCTCTTGCGGAGCGGCGGCGCCTTGAAGAACCAGCTCAGGACGAACGCGAGCAGGATGACCGCGAAGCCGACCCAGTAGACCGTGACGGCCGAGGCGTTGAACCCGGTCATGAACGGCCGCGTCAGCGCGGAGTCCGCACCGTTGAGGTAGGACGTGTCGCTCGTCTCGCTGCTCGAGGCGCCCTGGTCGCTCGTGCCCTTGTCGATCTGCTTCGACAGGGTCGGCGCGAGGTCCTGCACCCAGTAGGTGCGCTGGGCCTCGTCGGACCAGTCGACCACGAGCTTGCCGTCCTGCACGCTGGCGTGCGCCTTGTCGGCGGCGGCGGTGAGCGCCTGCTGCTGGACCGCGTCGGGGGCGCCGGCGGTGGCCTGCGTCACCTGTGCGGTGGCGGCGTCGAGGCCGGACTGCACCTGCTGCTTGATCGGGGTGACGATCGGGTTCCAGATCTGGTCCATGACGCCCTGGTTGGCCTTCGCCGTGGCGACGGTCGGGTCCAGCGCCGCGTCGAGTGCGCTCGTCAGGTTCTTCTGGTCCGCCGTCGCGTGCAGGATGTTCGCCGGCATGATCGAGAACAGGACGCTCAGGAGCACCGCGGTGCCGAGGGTTCCACCGATCTGCCGGAAGAACGTGGCCGAGCTGGTCGCCACACCCATGTCCCGCGGCTGCACCGAGTTCTGCGAGGCGAGGGTGATGCTCTGCATGAGCTGGCCGAGGCCGAGGCCGATGAGGAACATGCCGATCATCAGGAACCAGAGCGGCTTGTCGATGGTCATGAACGTCAGGACGACGTAGCCGATCGAGACGAGCGCCGTACCGATGACCGGGAAGATCCGGTACTTGCCGGTGCGGGCGACGATCTGACCGGAGGCGATCGAGGCGATCATGAGCCCACCGATCATCGGCAGGGTCGCGAAGCCGGACTCGGTCGGGGTCAGACCGGTGACGATCTGCAGGTAGAGCGGGATGGTCAGCATGGCGCCGAACATCGCGAAGCCCACGAGGAAGCCGAGCACCGTGGCCATGGAGAAGACCCCGGACCGGAAGAGCTTCAGCGGGATGATCGCGTCGTCCTTCATGAGCGTCTCGATGACCAGGAAGGCGACGAGGCCGAGGGCGCCGATCACGTAGCAGGCGATCGCGCCGGCCGAACCCCAGCCCCACGTGCGGCCCTGTTCGGCCACGAGCAGGAGCGGCACGAGGGTCACGATGACCGAGGTCGCACCCCACCAGTCGATGCGCGGCTTGGCCTTGGCGTCACCGAACTTCGGGAGGTGCAGGAACGCGATGACCATCAGGAGCGCGGCCACACCGATCGGCACGTTGATCAGGAAGACCCAGCGCCAGCCGGTGACGCCGAGGATGCTCGTGGCACCCGCGAACAGACCACCGATGAGCGGGCCGATCACCGACGAGATGCCGAAGACGGCCAGGAAGTAGCCCTGGTACTTCGCACGCTCACGCGGCGCGAGGATGTCGCCCATGATCGCCAGCGGCAGCGACATCAGCGCACCGGCGCCGATGCCCTGGAAGGCGCGGAACGCGGCCAGCATGATCATCGAGGTCGACATCGTCGAGAGCAGGGAGCCGAGGATGAAGACGGCGATGCCGAAGATGTAGAGCGGGCGGCGGCCGAAGACGTCGGACAGCTTGCCGTAGATCGGGGTCGTGATCGTGCTGGCGATGAGGTAGGCCGTCGTGACCCAGGCCTGCTGGTCGAGGCCGTGCAGGTCGTCACCGATCGTCCGGATCGCCGTCCCGACGATCGTCTGGTCGAGCGACGACAGGAACATGCCGGCCATGAGGCCGTAGATGACGAGGAGGATCTGGCGGTGCGACATGATCGGCTTCCCCGGCTGGTCGGCCGGTGCGCTCTGTCGTCCGCGCTGCACCTCGACGGGTGCGGTGGCAGTAGACATGGGGGTCCTTCTGGGTGCGTGGGTGGTCGTGGTCGCGAGGGGCGCAGGAGCGTCGTGGCGGGCCGAGATCGGCGGGTCAACCTTGCAGACGCTGCAACTTTACACCATGGGCAGGATTGCCACCAACGCAAACTTTCCCATCGCGCATGTTGGGAGAACGGCGGGACAGCTAGCGTGGGTGGGCATGGGGCGGACGACCTGGACCGATGTACCCGCAGTGCTGCGCGCCGAGGTCGAGGAGATCCTCGGCGGACCCGTGACCCGCGCGACGTCGCAGTCGGGCGGGTACTCCCCCGGCGGTGCCGACCGGCTCAGCACCGCAGACGGTCGCCGGGCGTTCGTGAAGACCCTCGCGCGCTCACGGAACGCCGACGGCTTCCGCCTCCACGAACAGGAAGCAGCCGTGGTGGCACACCTGCCGCCGACGGTGCGGGCACCGCGACTCCTCGCCACGCTACGGGCCACGATCGACACCGACGACTGGATCGCCATCGTCCTCGAGGACGTCGACGGCCGGCACCCGGGTCACGCGCGCGACGGCTCCGACGTCGCCGCGGTGCTGGACGCCCTCGACACGCTGCCGCTCGCCCCCGGGAGCCTGGCGGGGCTGCCGCGACTCACCGACGAACTCACCGGGGAGTTCGGCGCGTGGGACCGGATGACCACCGACGGACTGCCGGAGGTCGTCCCCGCGCACGTCGCCGCCGCTGCGTCCGCCCTCGCCCGCGCCGCCCGGCCGGCCGCCGGACTCCTCGCCGGGGAGCACCTGGCCCACGTGGACTGCCGCGCGGACAACCTGCTCGTCGACGCCGACGGCCTGGTCTGGGTCGTCGACTGGCCCTGGGCCGCCGTCGGCGCGCACTGGTTCGACCCGCTGACGTACCTGCTCGACGTCCTCGTCCGGGGCGAGGACTGCGACGTCGAGCACCACCTGGCGACCCATCCGGTGTTCGCCGGGGTGCCGTCGGCGACGGTCGACGCGGTGCTGGCCGGACTCGCGGGCACCTTCTTCGAGAAGGCGTCCCACCCGGCCGTCCCGGGCATGCCGACGCTCCGCGCCTTCCAGCGGGCCGAGGGCCTCGCCGCCGCCGAGTGGCTCCTCCGCCGCTGGCGCTGATCGTCCGCCCGACGCTGCGGTACCCCGACGGTCCAGGGACCACGGCACCGAGGAGCGTACGGTCCCCTGCATGACTGACGAGCACGAAGGCCCGCGTCCCGAGGACGACGCTGCGCGACTCGGACTCGTCGTCGTCGGCGAGGCAGCGGCGCTGCACTCGGGCGACGAGGCGGCTCTCGACGCGAGCGAACAGAACATCCGGGACACCGTCGACGAGATGGTCGACGAACCACTGACCGAACGGCAGGAGCAGGTGGTCGAGCGGCTGGCGTCCGCCGGCGGCACCCTCACCGCCGGCTTGAGCGGTGCCCTCGCCGCCCAGACCGGACGGAGCGTCGACGACGTGCTGGAGGGCGCCGCCCGCAGCGTGGTCTGGCAGCAGCGCCTGGCGAACCAACGTGACGACGAGCCTGCCGCCGACCGCGGCCGCGGCGAGCGCGAGGACGCCGGCGGGCAGCAGCGCGACCGCCGGGACGACGACGGGCGCGACGAGGACTGAACCCCGCCGCGCCCGGATCGCGGTCGGCTACTCGGCGGCCGTCTGTTCGCGTGCCACCGCACGAGCCGCGGCCTGGCCGGTCGTCGTGCTCTTCACGATGTCGCTCAGCGTGAACCCGGCGGTGGTGCCGAGCAGGGCGTCGACCTCGCTGAACTGGCTCACGACGCTCTTCGAGAGCGCACCGGCGCCGTCCGAGGACACGACGGTCAGCTTGTCGATGTTCCCCATCGGCGCGGCGAGTTCGCGGGCGATGCTCGGCAGGGTCTCGATCGCCTTGACCCGGAGCACGGCCTCGGAGTGCTGGGCGAGCGCGTCCGCCTGGGCCTTCGTCGCGTCCGCCTCGGCCTCACCCTTGGCACGGATCGCGTCGGCGGCCGCCTCACCCTCGGCACGGGATGCGTCGGCGGCGAGCTTGCGCGCCTCGGACTCGGCCTGGGCCTCCACCGCGACCGCCTCGGCGGAGATCCGACGGGCCTCGGCCTGCGCCCGCGCCGTCTCGACCTGCGCGGCCGCGGCTGCCTCGGCCTCGACGCGGGTCTTCCGCGCCTGGGCCTCGGCGACCGCGGACACCTCGGACTCGAGCTCGGCGCGCCGCAGCTCGGCACGCTTCTGCGCGGTCAGCTGCTCCTGCTCGACGACGCCCTGCGCCGCACGGGCCTGGGCGAGCGGACCGGCCGCCGCGGCCTCGGCCGACGCCCGGTCGGCATCGAGCTGCAGCGCGGCGCGCCGGATCGCGAGCGCGTTCTCGGCCTCGGCGATGGCCTGGTCCGCGGTGGCGCGGGCCTCCCGCGCCTCCCGGTCGGCCTGCGCCTCGGCGTTCTCGGCCTCGAGCCGGACGCGGGCGCGCTCGGCACGGCCGAGGTCGCTGATGTACTCGTTCCGGTCCGAGATGCCCTTGATCTCGAACGAGTCGACGTCGAGCCCCTGGCTGTGCAGCGCGTCCTTCGCGACGTCGAGCACGGCGACCGTGAGCTGGTCACGGTTCCGGATGATCGTCGAGACGTCGGTCGCACCGATCGAGGCGCGGAGCGACCCCGACAGCACCTCGCGCGCGAAGTCGTCGATCTTCTTCTCCTGGCCGAGGAAGCGCTGCGCCGCCGCCCGGATGGAGGCGTCGGTCTCGCCGACCTTGACGAGCGCCACGGCCTCGACGTCGATCGTCACACCACGGGAGTCCTGCGCGTTGACGTTGATGTCGATCGCGCGGGAGCTCAGCGAGAGCTTCGCGACCTTCTCGAAGAACGGCCGGACGAGCACCCCGGCGCCGAGGACGACCTTGATGCCCGACTCGACGGTCTCGGTGCCGTCGGAGTTCTTCACCTTGCGGGACCGCTTGCCCGTGATGATCAGCGCTTCGTCGGCGCCGGCGTTGCGGTAGACGAGCTTGGCGTAGACCAGCGCGACGACCGCGAGGACGATGACGCCCACGATGATCAGCGGGACGGCTCCGAGCGCGAACAGGACTTCCATGACTCCCCCTCCGGACCGGCCGCGTTCCGTCGCGACCTGGATTCCGCATCTGTTGTTCCGTTGCCACCCATCCTAGGAGGACGGACAGCGAGACGGGAGGCGCGGTGCAGGATCACCTGCACCGCGCCTCCCGTCCGTGGTCGCGTCCGCGCCTACGCGCCGGCGCGCCACCAGTCGTCGAAGGGCGTCGCCGGGACCTGGCGCTTGTGCTCGGTCGCGCGGTAGCGCGTCTCGATCGCCTCGGCGACCTCGACCGGCACGTCGTGCCCCTGCAGGTAGGCGTCGATCTCGGCGTAGCTGAGGCCGAGGTTCGCCTCGTCCGTCTGCCCGGGCGTCTCGTCGAGGAGGTCGGCGGTCGGTGCCTTCTCGTAGAGCCGTGCCGGGGCGCCGAGGTGCTCGAGCAGCTGGCGGCCCTGGCTCTTCGTCAGCCCGGTGAGGGGTGTGAGGTCGACGCCGCCGTCACCGTACTTCGTGAAGAAGCCCGTGACCGCCTCGGCGGCGTGGTCGGTGCCGACGACGAGCAGGCCGCGCTGCCCGGCGACCGCGTACTGGGCGACCATGCGCATGCGGGCCTTCACGTTGCCCTTCACGAAGTCGCTGAGGTCGACGCCGGACGCGGCGGTGTCCTGCACGACCCCGTCCACCCCGTGCTCGATGTTCACGGTGATGCCCGGGTCGGCGGCGATGAACTGCAGCGCGAGCTGGGCGTCGTCCTCGTCCGCCTGCACGCGGTAGGGCATGCGGACCGTGGTGAACTCGGCCGGGTGGCCCTCGGCGCGGAGGGACTCGACGGCCAGCTGGGTCAGGCGCCCGGCGAGCGTGGAGTCCTGGCCGCCGCTGATCGCGAGGAGGTAGCCCTTCGCGCCGGTGGTGCGGAGGTAGTCCCGGAGGAACCCGACGCGGCGGGCGATCTCCTGCTCCGGGTCGATGGTCGGCTGGACGTTGAGGTCCGCTGCGATGGCGGCTTGGAGTTCACGCACCACCCCAGTATCCCGCTGCTCGCGCCGCATGCACAGGGTCAGTGCGCGCGATCCGCACCGAGCGGGCGGATGGTGTTGTCGTGGTCGGCGCCGATCGCGCAGGTGCAGACGACCGAGATCGTCTCCTGTGCCCGCGTGAGGAGGAACCGTTCGACGTGCGGCGGTCCGACGTGGCGGTCGAGCGGGTGGGTTTCGTGGTCGTGCACGGTGGCCTCACTTCGACGGAGCGGGACGGAGACGGAGCGGGACGGCGACGGAGCCGCGGGGGGGGGGGGGGGGCGGGGACGGCGGCGACCCGAACGCGCCGCCGTCCCCGGGACGGGCGCCGGTCCCCACCGGCGCCCGTCCGTGTCAGGCGCGGCGCAGGCGTCGCGCCAGGAGGGTGCCGCCACCGGCTGCGAGGAGCAGACCGGCCAGCAGGACCAGGGGCAGGACCTCGGCACCCGTGAAGGCGAGGGTGCCCGAGCCGGCCCCGGCCCCGAGGCCGCCGCCGTTCCCGCCGCCCGCGCCGCCGTCACCCGGTGCACCCGGTGCGCCCGGCATGCCCGGTGTTCCCGGCGTGCCCGGCGTTCCCGGCGTGCCCGGCGTGCCCGGGTCGACCGGCGCTGCGGCGACCGCGAAGGTCACCGAGTCCGGGTCGCTCACGAGCGTGCCGATGGTCTCCACCGCGACGGCCTCGTGGTCACCCACGGCGACCCCGGGGAACGTGACGGTCCAGGTGCCGTCCTCGTCCGCCACGGTCGACTGGGCCCCGGCATCGTCACCGTCGAGCGTGACGTCGACGTCGGCGCCCGGCTCCGCGGTGCCCGTCACCGGGACGTCGGTGGTGTCGTCGTCGGTCGGGACCGCGTAGTCCGTGCCGTCCTCCGGCGACGTGATCGCGATGCCGGCGAACGGGTCCGCCTGCACGGTGGCCGTCGCCAGGTCGACGGTCGCCAGGTCCGCCGCCGGCAGGAGCTGCACGCGGACGGCCCGGACGGTGGTGGCCCCGGTCGGGTCGGCGGTGGGCTCGGTGAAGGCCGGTGCCGTCTGGGAGTTGATCGTGATCGAGACGAGCTGGTTCACGATGTCGAGCAGCGGGTCGAGCGCCGTGACGGTGCCGGTCACCGTCTCGAGCAGCGTCTGCACCGTCTCCGCGACGAAGTCCCCGCCGAGCACGTCGCCCACGATGCCGGTGAGCGCCGGCACGATCGTGGAGCCGAGCAGCGGCTGGAGCAGCGGGTCGAGCGCGCCGAGCACCGGGCCGAGGACGCCGTCGCCCGCGACCGTGAGCGTCGCGCCGTCACCGGTGCCGAGCAGGTCGCCGACGGTGGTGTCCACCGTGAGCGTCAGTCCGGCGACGTCCGCGCCGAGCAGGTCCACCCCGGTGTCGACGACGAGTTGCACGTCGGCGGCGTCGAGCGCGTTCGTCAGCGTCGTGGTGAGCAGTGCCGGGAGCTGCTCGGTGAGGATGTCCGAGATCGCACCGGTGATCTGCGCGTTGATCGTGTCGTCGGTGAGCAGGGTGGTGTTCGCCGGCAGGTCGTTCAGCGTGTAGAGCTGGGCGAGGTCGATCGCCACCACGCCCGAGGACAGGTCGATCGTGACCGGCCCGCTGGTCAGGGCCTGCTGCGTGACGGTCGACACGGCCCCCTGCAGGTCGACGTCGGCCGTGAGCTGCGCCGTGGTGTCGTCGAGCGTGAGGGCGCCGAGGCCGAGCGTGTTCACCGCGTCGGTGACCGGGCCGAGCAACGCCGCCGTGAGCTCGGTGGTGCGCCCGTCCTCGCCGAGGGCGGCGTTCACGGTGTCGTCCGTGGTGCCGAGCGTCGTGTCGAGCGTGCCGACGAGCTGCTGCACCGCCGGGCTGACGAGCCGGACCTGCGCCCCGGCGACCTGGTAGTCGGTGGTGACGTCCGCGCCCGCGAAGGTGCGGTCGGCCTCGGCCCGGGCCGACAGCGCACCGAGCCCGACGGACAGTTCGCTGACCACGCCGTCGACGTCGAGGTCGCCGAGCAGCGGCGTGAGGTCCACGGTGGCACCGGCACCCGGGGTGCCCGGACCGACCTGGATGGTGCCGTCCGCGCCGACCGCGCCCGCCGCGGCGACCGCGGAGGTGGTGTCGGTCGCGGCGACCTGGCCGGCGACGCCGACGTTCACGAGGCCGTTCTGCCCGAGGAGCTGGATGCCCCCGGGGACGTTGATCCCGATGCTGTCGAGCACCGAGAGGTCGAGCGGGTCCGACTGTCCGGCGGCCGTGCCGCCCGGGGCGGTCGCCCCGAAGGACCCGGCGAGCGCGGCGACGTCGTCCAGGTCGATCGTGCCGCTGCCGGCGATGAGCCGGCCCTCGGCCTGCGTCGCGTCGGACGCTGCGGCGTGGGCGGGGAGCGCGGCTCCGCCGATGATGACCGCGGCGACGGTGGCCGTGGCGCCCGCGCGGAGCGCGAAGCGTTGTGCAGTGCGTGGCATGGTGCCTCTTCCTCCGGCGGAGGGCTGCTCCGCCGCTGATCCATCCCCCGCCGGTGGTGCGGGGGATCCGACGGGCTCGCTGGTGGGGCGGGCCCGGAGTCACGTGTGCGCGTCGTGCTGCGCGCGGGCGCGGCTATCCGGGGTGATCACCCCCGGCCGGACGGGGGATCGTCGGCACGGCATCGACGGACGGGCGCATCGATCGAGCGCGCATCGTTCGTGTCCGTGCCATGTGCTGATCCCCTCGGGAGGGTCCGGCGGCGATGCCGGACCGAGGACGGGCGGTTGGTGAGACCGCGTTCCTGAGCAATCTACAAGGAGGACCACCCGGACTGGCGATACCCCCGTTCGGGGTGCATCGCATGGAATCGTTCGAGCGTTGACAGTTCGATATCGAACGGTTAGTGTTCTGATCATGACGCAGCAGGCACCCCGGTTCGACTCGCCCCTCCAGCAGATGCGCTGGATCGGGTGGGCGCAACGCAAGGCGGCCGAGGAGTGGGGCCGCGAACGCGACCTCACCCAGGAGCAGAGCTTCGTGCTCGGGTACCTGCAGTTCACGCCCGGGGCGATCCAGCGCGACATCGCCGAGGTCACCCGGACCAGTGCGGCCAGCGTCTCGAGTCTCCTGCAGGGACTCGAGCGGCGCGGGCTCGTCGAGCGACGCGCGGACGCCGGGAACGCCCGGACGAAGCGCGTCTACGCCACGGACGAGGGGATCGCCCTCGTCGCCGGGTTCGAGGACGCGATGATCGCCCTCGACGACGTCCTGCTCGCCCCGCTCGACGCGGACGAGCGCGCCACCCTGCAGGCCCTCCTGCAGAAGGTGACCGCCGAGCTCCCGGAACCCACCCGGTAGCGCTCCCCCACCCCCCACGCGACGGCGCCCGCCGATCGCGCGCCCCGTCGCGCCCTGACGCACCGTCAGGGCTGCGGAGCCCTGCCCAGAAGGAGGCAGCCATGACCACCACGACCCCCGAGACCACCGAGACCACCGCCGCGGCGAAGAACCGCTGGTACCTGTCCGCCGCACCGATCGCCCGGGCCCTCGTGCACCTCTGCGTGCCGATGGCCGCCGCGATGGTCGTCAGTGCCGTCTACAACGTCATCAACGCCGGGTTCATCGGCTCGCAGCACGACACGTCACTGCTCGCCGCGATCACGTTCGGCACTCCGCTGCTCGGCCTCATCATGGCCGTCGGCGGCGTGTTCGGGGTCGGTGGCAGCGCGCTCATGTCCCGGATGCTCGGCGCCTCGGAGCACGACCCGGCCGCGGCGCACGACATCAAGCGCGTCGCGTCCTTCGCGCTCTGGGGAGCGGTGGTCACCGGTGCCGTCCTCGCCGTGGTCGGCCTCGTGTTCCTGCAACCGCTCGTCGCGGTGCTCGGCGCCGACGCCGCAGCGGTGCCCGCCACCAGCGCGTACGTGGCCGTGATGCTCGCCTTCGTGCCCGTCCTCGCCGCCTCGTTCGCGCTCGAGCAGATCGTCCGCTCCGAGGGGGCCGCCCGGCAGGCCATGGTCGGGCTCGTCCTGTCGACCATCGGCAACCTGGTGTTCGACGTGCTGTTCATCCTCGTGCTGCACTGGGGCGTCGCCGGAGCCGCGCTCGCCGTCGGCCTCGGCAACGCCGTCGCGATCGGGTACTGGATCGTGTGGCTCCAGCGGAACAGCGAGAACGTCAGCTTCGCGCCGAAGTGGTTCACCCTCCGCCCGGACATCCTGAAGGGCGTGTTCGGCATCGGTGCGAGCGAACTCCTGCAGGCGTCGTTCCTCATCGTGACGACCCTCGTGCTGAACAACCTCGCCGCCACGTACGGCGACGACCCGCTCGCCGCGATGGGCGTCGCCGTCCGCATCGCCCAGGTGCCGGAGTTCCTCGTGATGGGTGTGACGATCGGGGTGCTGCCGCTCCTCGCCTACGCCTTCGGCAAGGGCGACGCGGCGCGGCTCCGGGCGGCGCTCCGCGGTGCGGCGCTCACCGTCGGCACGATCGTCCTGGTGTTCTCCGGCACCGTGTTCGTGTTCCGCGAGCAGGTCTTCACGATCTTCTCCGGCGACCACTCGGTGCTCGCGATCGGCCTGACGATCCTCACCGCGCAGCTCGTGGCGACGATCGTGAACGGCTTCACCGGGCTGCTCACCTCGCTGTTCCAGGCCACCGGGATGGTCCTGCCGGCGATGGTGCTCTCGATGGCGCAGGGGGTGCTCTTCATCCCGATCGTGATCGTCGGGAACGTGTGGTTCGGGCTCGCCGGGATCATCTGGGCGCTCACCGTCACCGAGGTGCTCGTGTTCGTCGCGGCGCTCGTGCTCTGGGTGCTCTCCCGCGGGCGGATCGCCCGCGGTCTCGCCGAGGGCTCGCCGGAGCGTGCGGACGCGACGCTGGATGCAGCGGCCGCCTGACGCCCTGGACGCACCCGAGAGCGGACGGGAGGGACGGTGCCGGCTGGCACCGTCCCTCCAGGCACGGTCGTCACCCCGCTGGCGCGGTGCGCCGGTACCGGCTGGTGGGGCCCACCTCCCGTCCGCTCCGACGTCGGCCCGCGGCCGCACTCAGAGCTGGGCGCCGAGGAAGTCCGCGTAGGTCGGTTCGCGGAACGGTGCGCCCGCGAGGGCCGACATCGCGTCCGGCCCGCCGAGCCGAGCGGCGGCGAGGGAGGCGATGTCCTCGGGCGAGCGGAGGCCGTGTCGGTGCCAGTCCTCCTGGCGGCGGAGCGTCACGCGAGCACCAGCTCGACGACGGAGACGGACAGCGGGCCGAGCGGTGTGCGGGGCGAACCCCCGAAGAGGTCGGCGGGGTGGGAGAACACATGGACAGTGGCGGTCACGTCGACCAGCCCTTCGTCGGGGTGATGCGCACCCCGGATCCGACCGGACCGTCCCGCTGCGCCAGACCCCGCGGACCGCGAGGAGCATCAAGACGACGGAACCCTGAGTCGGTCCGGTCCCCTCAGCGTACTGTCGACGGTCCGCTTCCACGTGAACCGTCCGGAACCCGCACCGGAACACTCCGGAGCGCGGTCACGACGGCCCCGGTACGGTGGGCGGGCACACCCGTACCCCGAGGAGCCCCATGCCCCTGTTCGGCAGACCAGACAGCACCACGACCACCGCCGCGGCCCCGTCCGACCTGACGAAGAAGTGGTCCGACTCGTTCGGCGGCCTCGCCACGCGGTGCCTCCAACTCATCGTCGTGCTCGTCGTCGTCATCGGCATCGTGTACGCCGCCGCCACGCTGAGCGTCGTCACCATCCCGGTGCTGCTCGCCCTCATCATCGCGTCGGCCATGCACCCCGTCGTCTCCTGGCTCCGTCGGCACCGGGTGCCGTCCGTGCTGGCGACCCTCGCCGTCCTGATCGGTGTCCTGATCGTGCTCGCGCTCGTCGGCTGGCTCATCGTCGTGGCCGTGGTCTCGCAGTGGTCGGACCTGCAGCAGTCCGCCCTGCGCGGCTTCGACCAGCTGCAGGACTTCGTGTCGACGTTGCCGATCTCGATCGACCAGTCCCAGATCGACGAGGCGGTGCAGGGGATCCAGCACTTCGTCACGAGCTCACAGTTCGGCTCGGGTGCGCTCGCCGGCG
>Ga0153992_100018_pt1 | contig 75401 bp, 64 predicted proteins | sample TSNC076MetaG_FD_104683 | JGI IMG/M metagenome (GOLD analysis project Ga0153992, IMG submission 104683) | Attine ant fungus gardens microbial communities from North Carolina, USA - TSNC076 MetaG | ecosystem: Host-associated > Fungi > Mycelium > Unclassified | place: USA: North Carolina, Lumber... | reverse complement strand
AGTGCGAGCCGTTCAGGAGCCAGAGCTTCCGCTGCTCGTACGGCGTGACGTCGTCGACGATCCGGACACCCGCGGACTCCCACGCCGGCCGGTCGATCCCGTCGAAGGCGTCCTCGAGCACCCACTCCCAGAAGGGCTCGGTGACGACCGGCACGCGGTCCCCCTCGAGCGCTCCGGGCAGGCCGGCGAGGTCCGCGACGTCGGCGTCGGTGGTCGCCGGGGTGATCCGGTCCACCATCGACGACGGGAACGAGACGGTCGTCTCGATCCACGCGCGGAGGTCGGTGTCGTCCGTCGCGCCCAGCACGGCGTCGCGCAGGACGGCGCCGTTGTGCGTGAGGTTGTCGAGGCTGACGAGGGCGATGCGCCCCGACCCGGCGGCGCGTCGGGCGTGGAGCCCCGCGACCAACCGGACCGGGACGTCGGACCCGGACCGGTAGCCCTGCTCGGTGACCGTCAGCGTGACGATGGTGGTCTCCGGGGACGCGACCGCGTGCCTCCAGGCCGTGTCGTCGCTGCCGGGGTGTGCCGCGACGATCACGTCGACCACCTCGGCTTCGTCGCCCGTCGCGGCCCGCGTGACGAGCGTGTACCGGCAGTCCTGTGCTTCGAGCGCCTCCGCGGTGTCCGGCGAGCGCCCGGTGAAGGCGGTGATGCCCCACTCCCCCGCGTGCTGCGTGTACCAGGCGAGGTGGGCGCGCGCGAACGCCCCCACCCCGAGGTGGACGATGCCGGGTCGACGATCGGTCATGCCGCCACCGGGACGAGGGACCGCAGGTACGCCAGGTTGTCGGCGGTGCGGGCCTCGAGCGGCAGGTCGGTGGAGAAGTCCTCGATGGTGACCCAGCCGTCGTACCCGACCTGGCGCAGGGCGTCGAGGTACGCGGAGACCGATGCCTGGCCGGTACGCAGCGGGGCCCACTCGTTCTTCCAGACGCTGCTGCCGTCGGCCCGGGTGTCGCCGGTGTCGACCCAGCGGGCGTTCTTGACGTGGGCGTGCGCGAGGTACGGACCGAGGAGCTCGAACGCGGCGAGGTGGTCCTCCTGTCCCTCGATGACGAGGTTGCCGAGGTCGTGGATGACGCCGACGTGCGCCGGGTCGAGCCCGTCGAGCAACCGGAGCGCCGCCGAGGCCGACGGCGTGATGGTCATGTGGTGCAGCTCGACCAACGCCTTCACGCCGAGCTCCGTCGCACGGGCGACCACCCACTCGAGGTCGGCGCGGGTGCGCTCGAACATCGCGCCGTACGTCTCGCCGGTGCGCCCGTGTTCGGCGCGGTACATCGGCATCGTGACCCGGACCTGGCGTGCACCGAGTGCCGAGGTGACGCGGAGCATGGTGTCGACGCCCTCGTGGTTCGCCGCCTGCTGGTACCCGCCGATGCCGGAGTACTCGAGGCCGGCGGCGTCGGTGATCCGGGCGATCTCGTCGACCTGGTCCTCGATGCCGGTGAACTGCCACGTCGACTCGTTGCCGACCCAGAACGACCGACCGGGCGGGACGGGTGCGCCGTCGGCGGGGCGGTCGTCCACGATGCGCCACTCGATGCCGTCCCAGCCCTGCTCGGCCAGCGTCGAGGCGGCCTGCGACGGGGTCCAGTCGGGGGTGGAGGCGGTGAACACGGAGAACTTCATCGGGTGGCTCCTTCTGCTGCGTGGGCGCCGACGACCGGGACGACGTCGTCGTACGCCCCCTCGATCACGTCGTCGATCCGGACGGGCTTGCCGAGCGTCGCGCTGACGTAGAGGCCGCGGACGGTGGCGAGGGACACGAGTGCCGCGTCGACGGTCACCCCGGGGTCGCGGCCCTCGCGGATCGCGGCGACGATGTCCGTGTACTGCCGACCGTGCCCGGCGGCGAAGTGGTCGGGTTCCGCGGGGCCGCCGACGACGTGCTCCGGCGGGACGACGTCGTGCTTCTGGTCGACCGCACCCTCGACCGCCGTGGCGTTCGCGGTCGTCGACGCGGACTCGAGCGTGGCGCTGTCGGGGGCGATGTGGAAGTAGGCGAGCCGGTCGTCGTCGACGATCGCGGATCCGTGCGTGCCGTACACCGCGTACCGCGCGGAGAGCCCCGGGTACGCCGCGGTCGTGCAGTGGATGACGCCGAGTGCGCCGCCGGCGAAGCGGACGGTGGCGACCGCGGTGTCCTCGACCTCGATGCGGTCGTGCGCGAGGAGTCCGGTCTGCGCCGAGATCTCCACCGGACGTCCGAGCGCCCAGACGAGGAGGTCGACGGTGTGCACGCCCTGGTTCATCACCGCGCCGCCGCCGTCGAGCGCCCAGGTGCCGCGCCAGTCACCGGAGTCGTAGTAGCCCTGCGACCGGTACCAGGCGACGCTGGCGAGGCCGGAGGTCACCGTCCCGAACCGGCCCTCGTGCGCGGCGGCCGCGACGGCCGCCGACGCGGGGTCGAAGCGGTGCTGGCTGATGACGCTCGTCACGAGCCCACGCTCGCGGGCGTCCGCTGCGAGCGCGGCGATCTGCCGGGCACGCGGCATGGTGGTGTCGAGGGGCTTCTCGATGACGACGTGCTTGCCGGCGGCCAGGGCGGCCTCCGCCAGCTGCACGTGCATGCCGGACGGCGAGCAGATCGCGACGACGTCGATGTCGGTCTCGGCGATCGCCTGCTCGATGGTCTCGGTGGTGATCGGCCGCGGGACGCCCATCGCCTCGACCTCGTCCGCGGCGCTGGTGGCGGCGGCGGGGATGGCGTCGACGAGGGCGACGACCTGCAGGTCCGGGTGGTGGACGGCGACCTTGGCGTGGTGGCGGCCGATGACGCCGGCGCCGACGACGGCGAGGCGGAGCGGGGTGGGTTCGGTGGTGGTCATCGCAGGGTGACTCCGATCTGGTCGGTGAGCTTCCGGAAGGCGCGGCCGGCACGGCCGAACGCGGCGGGGCCGGAGAACCCGCCGAGGTGGGTGAAGTCGCTGAGGTGCGGTTCGAGGGAGGCGTACCCGGCGTACCCGGCGTCGCGCAGCGCGGTCAGGGTCTCGACGAGTTCGCCGTCACCCTCGCCCGCGGGCACGACGGAGGAGTCGGCGGCGAGGGCGTCCTTCACCTGGAGGTAGTCGACGTACGGGGCGAGCTGCGCCCAGCCGTCGGTGAACGGCTTCACCCCGCACTGGACGTAGTTCGCGTTGTCCCAGGCGAGTCGGAGTGCGGGCGACCCGACGCTCTCGACGATGTCGAGCACGCGGTCGGGGACGTCGCCGTAGATGTCCTTCTCGTTCTCGTGCAGGAGCGTCACACCCTCGCGCTCGGCCAGGTCGGCCAGGGCGCGCATCCGGACGAGCACGTCGTCGCGGACGTCCTCGGGGCGGCGGCCCGCGAAGTAGAACGAGAAGATCCGGATGTTGGTGGTGCCGAGGGCGTGCGCGGCGGCGATCGCGCGGCCGAGGCGGCCGACCTCGTGCTCGACGGGCTCGTCGACCTCGACCTTGCCGATCGGGGAGGCGATGGCGGAGACCGTCTGCCCGCGTTCCTCGAACAGGCGGTGGAGGCCGGCGAGCTGGTCGTCGTCGAGGTCGACGACGTTCACGCCCCACGCGCTGCGGACCTCGATGGCGCTCGCGCCGAGCGCCTGGAGGACCGCCACCTGGATGGCGGGGTCGGCGTCGATCTCGTCGCCGAACCCGGAGAGCTCCCAACTGGGCTGGGTCATTGCATTCCCTTCATGGAGGCAGTCTGGAGGCGCGGGGCGGGCTGGCACCGCGCCTCCAGTCGGTCTGTGGACAAGTCCGCGGACTCCACAGCGCTACTTGACGGAACCGGCGGTCAGACCGCCGACCAGGTAGCGCTGGAAGATCAGGTAGAGCGCGACGACCGGGACCGCGCAGACGATCGAGGCCGCCATCATCTGGCCGTAGATCGGGACGGCGCCGCCCTCCTGGGTGGTGCCGAGGACCTGCAGGACCACCGCGACGGTGCGGGTGTTGGGGGTCGTCATGATCGTGGAGAAGAGGACGTCGTTCCACCCGAGCAGGAACGCGAAGATCGCCGACACGACGATGCCGGGCCAGGACAGCGGCAGGACGATCTTCGTGAGGATCTTCGTCGACGAGGCGCCGTCGATGCGGGCGGCCTCCTCGAGCTCCTTCGGCAGGCCGCGGAGGTAGGTGACCATCACCCACGTCGAGAACGGCAGGGCGAACGTCAGGTAGGTGACGAACAGGCCCCAGCGCGTACCGATGATCTGCACGCCGGTCGCACTGGCGATGTTCGAGAACACCACGAAGACCGGCAGGAGCAGGAGCGTGCCGGGGATCGACTGCAGGGCGAGCAGCCCGCGGAGGATCGTCAGGCGGCCGAGGAAGCGGAACCGGACGAGCACGTACGCGGTGGACACGGCGAGCGCGGCGCTCGCGACGGCGACGGCACCGGCGGTGAGCATCGAGTTCACGAGCCCCTGGCCGAGCGCCACCGTCGACCAGATGTTCACGTAGTTGGAGAGGGTGAACTCGGACGGGAAGTACTCGCCGCGGGCGACCGCGACGTCCGAGTTCACCGAGCCGAACAGGATGTAGAGCACCGGCACCGCGATGAAGGCGATGATCACCGCGATGACGGTGATGAGCAGCCAGCGTGGCAGGAGCCGGGTGACGTCGGTGTCGTACGGACGCTTGTGCCGGCGGCCTCCGCCACCCGCGGTGATGCTCTCGGTGAGGGTGGCCGTGGGGCGGGTCCTGGTCGTGGTGAAGGCGCTCATGCTCGGGCTCCGTCGATGTCAGCGGCCGCGGCCGGGGTTGCTGCGGCGAGCGTGCGCCGGTCGGCCCGACGCTGCTTCCGGTCGGGTCCGGCGTCGTCACCCGTGTCGAGCTTCACCGCTCGGAGGTACACGAACAGCGGGATGGCGACGATCACCAGGGAGCAGATCGCCATCGCCGCGGACAGCCCGAAGCGGAACGACTGGAAGCTCGCGATGTACGTCAGGACGGGCATGACCTCGACGCTCGAGGGCAGTGGGATCCCGAACAGGACGAACGGGAGCGTGAAGTTGTTGATGTTGTGCAGGATCGCGATGATCACCGCGAGGGAGAGCGGGCCGCGGAGGTACGGGAAGATGATGTAGCGCAGCTTCGCCCACCAGGTGACGCCGTCGAGCGCGGCGGCCTCGTGCACCTCGTTGTCGACCGCCTGCAGCCCGGCGAGGGACAGCAGGTAGACGAACGGCCAGCTCGTCCAGACCATCACGCCGGCCAGCGCCCAGTACGACGCCGAGCCGTTCAGCCAGAGCACGTCGGTGTGCAGGATCGAGTTCACGACCCCCTGCGGCTGGAGCATCGTCCGGAAGAACGTGCCGACGACGAACGCCGGGAGCACGTACGGGATGAGGTAGATCGACCGGACGAGGCCGCGCCCCGGGAACCGGTTCTGCGTGGAGATCGCCGCGGCGACACCGATCGGCACGGTGACGGCGGTGACGAGCACCGACAGGGACGCGGAGATCCAGATCGAGTGCAGCAGCGGCGAGTCCGTGAAGGCCTCGGCGAAGTTCGCGAACCCGATGAAGGGGGCGCTGAACCACTGCCGCAGCGTGTACTGGTCGAGGTCGAGCATCGCGATGAACACGCCCACCAGGAGCGGCACCACGATGACGGCGAGCATGAGGACGCCGCCGGGCAGGAGCATCCACAGCGGGCGCTCACGCTTGTACAGGGGTGTCTTCCCGTGCGGCCGGACCTCGCGGTCGTGCTGCTCGGCCGCACGCGGTGCGGGAGTCTGGACCTGCGTCATCACAGGCCTCCGTTCTTCTGCCGGTCGAGCGTGGACTGGGCGTCGTGTTGCGCGGCCTCCAGGCGCGCACGGAGCTGGTCGTCGGTCACCTCGCCGCTCTTCAGCGACGGGATCGACTGCACGACGACGTCGACGAGGGAGAGCTGGATGTCCGACCACGCCCCGGTGAAGGCGGTCGGCTTCGAGAGCTTCCCGGCGTCGATGATCGGCTTGAGCTGCGGGTTGGCCGCCGCGAGCTGGGCCGCGGCGTCCGCGTTCGTCGGCAGGTTGCCGAAGAGCTTGTAGTACTCGAGCTGCGCCTTCGGGGTGCTCAGCTGCTTGATGAAGTCGAACGACAGGTCCTGCTTCTTCCCGTAGTCGGCGACGACCCAGTTGTCGCCGGACAGGATGCTCGCGGCTTCGATGCCGTCGGCTGGGCGTTCGGTCGCGCCCGGCGGCACGGTCGGCAGCAGTGCGAACTCGTACTTGCCGTCGACGGGGGTGCCCGTGAAGGAGTTGATCGCGGTGGTGGTCGTCATCGGGAAGAACGCCGCCTTGCCCTCGGTGAACTGTGCGAGGGCCTGGGCGTTGTTCCAGCCGATGGCGGCCTTGTCGACCACGCCGTCCTTCGTGACCCAGTCGAAGTAGGTGCGGTAGGCGTTCTCGACGGCCTTCGTGTCGATCTCCGCCTTGCCGTCCTTCGAGACGATGGTGTTGCCGGCGTTCTCCGCCATGCCCCACACGAACTTCCACGGGTCGAAGCCGTCCGCGTACGCGACCGCCAGCCCGTGGTGGTCACCCGTCGTGGTGGCCTTGGCGTCCGCGGTCAGCTGGTCCCAGGTCGTGGGCATCGAGTCGATGCCGGCCTGGGCGAGCAGGTCCTTGTTGACGGCCATCACGAACGGACGGCTGGCGAAGGGGATGCCGATCTGCTTCGAGGAGCTCGGTCCGGAGATCCCGAAGGACGCCGGGTCGAACTGGTCCTTCCCGCCGATCGCCTTCCACTCCTTCGACCCCATCTGCACGAAGGCGCCGGTGGCGTAGGCGGTCGGCGTGAAGGTGCTGCCGATGGCGTACACGTCCGGGCCCTGCCCGGAGATGACGCTCGTCTGGATGGCGGTGAGCTCCTCCTGCGCGGAGGAGTACGTCTCCCACTGGACCTTCGCCCCGGTGGTGCGCTCGAACTCGGCGGCGACGTCCTGCTGCCACTGCTTGCGTTGCTTGGGGTAGGTGGTGTCCGCGCCCATCATGACGCGGAGGGTGTTCGGGTCGTCGCCGCTGCCGTTCACCACGGCGCATCCCTGCAGGGACAGCGCGGCGAGGGCGACCACGGCCACGGCACCGACCAGGGTGCGTGTCCTGAGTCTTCCTGTGCTCATGCGGGGGTTTCCTCCTCGAGACCTCCACCCGGGAGCGACGCTGCATCCCGGGTGCCGGGTGGTCGTGCCCCCGGCGTGACACCACTGTCCCCGTGGTGGCAACATCCGGCAACCGGTTGCCACTTGTTGCCAGACCGGCCTACGGTCACTGCAACGGCGCAGCGCGGCGCCGGGACCGCATCGGCGCAGCGCGGCGCCGACCGTACGACGGAGGAACCGTGACCGACACCGACACCGCCCGGCGGGTGACCATCCGCGACATCGCCGACGCGACCGGTGTCGCCCCGTCGACCGTGTCCCGTGCGCTGTCGCTGCCCGACCGGGTCAACCACGCCACGCAGCAGCGCATCCAGCAGGCCGCCCGGGAGCTCGGCTACGTCCCGAACTCGCAGGCGCGGGCGCTGACGTCCGGCCGCACCCGCGCGGTCGCCGTGCTCGTCTCCGACATCACGAACCCGTTCTACTTCGACGTCATCCGCGGGACGCAGCACCAGCTCGCCGGCGCCGGGTGGACCCAGCTCCTCGTCGACACCGAGGAGTCCGCCGACGCCGAGATGTCGGCCCTCAGCGCGATCGCCGGGAAGGCCGACGGCGCCGTGCTCACCGCGTCACGACTCTCCGACGCGCAGATCGCCCGGTTCGCCGAACGCACGCCGCTCGTCGTCGTGAACCGCCGGCCGGCCGGGGTCCCCTCCGTCCTCATCGACACCCCCGGCGGGGTCGAGCAGGCCGTGCAACACCTGGTGTCCCTCGGGCACCGGGACGTCCTCTACGTCGCCGGCCCGGACAGTTCCTGGTCGAACGAGCGCCGGTGGCGTGCGCTCGTCCGGGTCGCCAAGCGGCTCGGCGTCCGGGTCGCACGGATCGGGCCGCACGCGCCGTTCGTCGACTCCGGCGCAGCCGCGGCCGACGCCGCCGTGCACGCCGGTGCGACGGCCTGCATCGCGTTCAACGACCTCATCGCGATCGGCATGCTCGCCCGACTGCGGGAGCGCGGCGTCCGCGTCCCCGAGGACATGAGCATCGTCGGCTGCGACGACATCTTCGGCGCCGACTTCTGCAACCCGCCGCTCACCACCATGACGTCGCCCATCGAGCGCGCCGGACGGGTCGCCATCCGGATGCTCCTCGGGCGGCTCGGCGCGATCCCCGCCGACGAGCTCCCCGGTGAGCACATGAGCGGCGCCGTGGCGCTCCCCACCCACCTCACCGTCCGCGAGTCCACCGGCCCCGCGCCCGACTCGCACCACCGTCCGTCCTGAAGGAGTCGACGATGACCCAGACCACCACCGCCACGCCGCTCGCCCCGCACCCGGACCGGCTCTTCGCCGCCGACCCGGGAGCGCGGGCCGTCGCCCGCACCGTCTACGACGCCGTCAAGGACGCCCCGATCATCTCCCCGCACGGGCACGTCGACGCAGCCCTCATCGCCGACGACCAGCCGTTCTCCGACCCCGCCACGCTGCTCATCACGCCCGACCACTACGTCCTGCGGCTCCTGCACGCGAACGGTGTCGGACTGGAGGCGCTGGGTCGCGCCGACCGAGCCGGGACCGTGCCTCCAGGCCGTGCCGTCTGGCGGCAGCTCGCGGAGCACTGGGACGACTTCCTCGGCACCCCCGTCCGCTACTGGTTCGAGACGGAGCTGCACGACGTCTTCGGGCTGACGGAGCAGCCGTCGGCCGCGAACGCGGACGACCAGTACGACCACATCGCCTCGTTGCTGACGACGCCGGCGTTCCGGCCCCGCGCCCTGTTCGACGCCTTCGGCATCGAGGTCCTCGCGACCACCGACGCCCCCACCGCGGACCTCGCCGCACACGCGCGGCTCGCCGCCGACCCCGCCTTCACCGGCCGGGTGCTCCCCACCTTCCGCGCCGACGCGGTCTTCGACCCGTCCCGGTCAGACTGGAGGCACGTGGTCACGTCGATCGGCGAGGCCGCCGGCATCGACACGGGCACCCACGACGGGCTGCTCGCGGCACTCCGCGCGCGTCGCCGCTACTTCATCGAGCACGGTGCGACCGCCACGGACACCGGGGTGCTCGACGCGGGTTCGACGCCACTGTCCGCGACCGAGCGCTCACGGATCCACGCGGCCGCGCTCTCGGGTCCGGAGCGTGTGACCGCCGCCGAGGCCGTCGCGTACCGGCACGACATGCTCTACCGGTGGGCCGAGATGAGCGTCGAGGACGGTCTCGTCATGCAGCTCCACCCCGGGGTGCTCCGGAACCACCACACCCCGACGCTCGAACGGTTCGGGCCGGACACCGGACACGACCTGCCCGCGGTCGGCTCCTTCACCGAGCCGTTGCGGCCGCTCCTGGAGTCGTTCGGCACGGCACCGGGCTTCCACCTCGTGCTGTTCACCGTCGACGAGACCGTGTTCTCACGGGAGATCGGGCCCCTCGCCGGGTTCTACCCCGCGGTGTACGCCGGGGCTCCCTGGTGGTTCATCGACACCCCGGCGGCGATCGGCCGCTACCGGGCGGCGATCACCGACTCGGCGTCGTTCACCAAGACCTCGGGCTTCATCGACGACACGAGGGCGTACTGCTCGATCCCGGCACGGCACGACATGGCGCGCCGGTCGGACGCGGCCTACCTGGCGTCCCTGGTGGTCTTGCACGAGATCTCCGAGGAGGACGCCGTCCGGACCGCGCGGCGCATCGTGTCCGACATCCCGAAGGCGACGTTCAAGCTCTGAGGGATCCGTGCCGCCACGCGCGGAGGAGGTCCACCGAGTGGCGGATCTCGCGCTCAGCGGCGGCGGTGTCGCGGGACCAGTTGCACTCGAGCGAGACCGAACCGCGGTAGCCGCCCTCGTGCACGGCCTGGAGGAAGTCCCGCCACACGTCGTCGCCACCCTCGGCTCCGAGCGGCAGGCGGTCGCGATCGCTGACGTGCACGTGGCCGATGCGGGCGCCGTGCGCGCGGAGGACGTCGAGCGGCTCGCCCGCGTTCCGGACGTGGAACAGGTCGGCGACGACGTCCACGCCGTCGATCCGGGTGTCGTCGAGGAAGGCGACCGTCTCGGCGACGGTGTTCAGGACGTTCGTCTCCGACCGGCTCAGCGGCTCCACGACGACCCGGAGGTCGTTCGCCGCAGCGACGTCCCGAGCGGTGCGGACCACCCCGGCGAACCGATCGAGCGCCTCGGCCGCGGACATACCGGGCGGGGCAGTGCGCGCAGTGCCCGAGCCGAACACGATCTTCGCGCCCGGGTCGGCGACGGAACGGACGATCGGGAGGACGGCGTCGAAGTACTCCCGGACCGCGCCCGGTTCCTCCGTCAGCAGCGGGAGGTCTCCGGGGACGAGGATCGCGAACGACGGGAAGCGCTCGCCGTCGTACAGCTGGTTGCGGCCCCAACCACCGCCGGCATCGGAGCGGAGCGCGAGGTTGCCCGCGATCGTCGGTTCCACGTGGTCGGCACCGGCACGGCGGACGGCTTCGGTCAGAGGTGCTCCGGCGACGACGCCGTATCCGGTGAACGACATGGGCCCATGCAACTCGGCGGGCCGGCGCGGAGGGGCCGTTGCCACCCGTTGCCACGGAGACCGCCGTCAGTCAGCTTCTTCGACGAACTCGGAGAGCGCTCGGGCAATCTCCGACACGGCGTCGAGGCGCCCCTCGGCGATGGAGACGATGAGCGCGTACGCCTGGTCGTTCGTCGCGGTCAGCCGTCGCCCGTTCACACCGAGGAACACGACGAGGAGCATGAGCCCGACGCGCTTGTTGCCGTCGACGAGAGCATGGTTCCGCACCGCCGAGTGGACGAGCGCCGCGGCTTTCTCCACGATGGTCGGGTAGGCGTCCGCACCGCCGACCGAGGTCGCCGGTCGCGCGACGGCGGCTTCGAGCAGCCCGACGTCTCGGAGGAGGAATCCGTCGCCGAGCGTCCGACGAGCGATGTGCAGCGCTTCGTCGGTCGTGAGGTGGATCACCGACCGAGCCGTTCCAGTGCCTCGGCGTACCGCGGGAGCTCCCGGTCGAGGATGCTGTCGATCAGGTCGCTCCGGCTGTGGTGCTCGATGTACTCACGGATGGCGGCACGGGCGATCTCCTGCATCGAGCGCTCTTCGAGATCGGCACGCTTGCGGAGCGCGCTCGCCTCGTTGTCGTCGAGTCGGAGCGTCATGGCCATGTGATCGATGGTATCACCAGCGATACCGGACGCCACGAGGCTGGTCACGGGCGCCAACCAGGGGTGACGAGGCCGGTCTCGTAGGCGAAGACGACGAGTTGCGCGCGGTCGCGGGCGCCGAGCTTGATCATCGCGCGGGAGACGTGGGTCTTCGTCGTCATCGGGCTCACGAAGAGGTGCTCGGCGATCTCGGCGTTCGTCATGCCCACGGCGACGAGCTGCATGACCTGACGCTCGCGTTCAGTGAGGACGTCGAGCTCCGGTGCGAGGGACGACGGCTTCGCGTGGGTGGCGAACGCCTCGACCAGGGAGCGGGTGGCCCGGGGTGAGAGCAGGGACTCCCCCGCGACCACGGTGCGGACGGCTCGGAGGAGCTCGGCGGGCTCGGTGTCCTTCACGAGGAAGCCGGCGGCGCCACCGCGGATCGCCTCGAAGACGTAGTCGTCCTCCTCGAAGGTGGTGAGGATGACCACGTGCACGTCGGCGAGGTCGGGGTCGGCCGAGATCCGTTGCGTCGCCGCGAGACCGTCGGTGCCCGGCATCCGGATGTCCATGAGCACGACGTCGGGGTGTTCCCGTCGTGCGACCTCGACCGCGGCGTCCCCGTCACCGGCCTCGCCCACGACGGTCATCCCCGGTTCGGCGTCGACGAGCGCCCGGAGTCCCGCGCGGACGAGGACCTGGTCGTCGACGAGGAGGACGCGGATCGGCCCGCGAACGGCGACGGTGGTCGGATCAGCGGTCATCGGGGTCCTCCGGTTCGGTGCCGAGCAGCGGGAGTCGAGCGGCGACCCGCCAACCCCCGTCGGTGGTGGGTCCGGCGGTCAGCGTGCCGTCGACGGCGTTCGCACGCTCACGCATCCCGGTGATCCCGTTGCCCGTCGATCCCAGCGGCTCGGTCGACGGGGCGTGGGTCGGGTCGGACCGGACGGGGTGGTCCTCGACCTGCAGGTCGACCACGTCCGGCCCGATCGAGACGGTCACGGTGGCTCGGTGCCCGGGGGCGTGCTTCATCACGTTGGTCACGGACTCCTGCACGATGCGGAAGGCGTTCCGGTCGGTGACGCCGTGCACCGTGGCCGGGTCACCGTCGATCGCCAGGCGGACGTCGACGCCGGCGGCTCGTGCGCGCGCCACGAGGTCCGCGACCCGGTCGAGCCCGGCGGTCGGCGTCCGCTCGGCCCCCGCACCGTCCGCCGTGCCGTCGACCGACCGCAGCACGCCGAGGATCGTCCGGAGCTCGACGAGGGCCTCGCGGCTCGAGTCGCGGATGTTGGCGAGGGAGTCCCGGGTCTGGTCCGGCAGGTCGCCCCCGAGGTGGAGGGCGACGCCCGCCTGGAGGTTGATGAGGGACATGCTGTGCGCGACGGAGTCGTGGAGCTCGCGGGCGATCCGGACCCGCTCGTCCGTAGCACGGCGCCGGTCGGCCTCGGCCCGCTGCCGGCGGCGCTCGGCGACCCGTTCGAGGCGGACCCGGGCGAGTTCGGACACCGCGATCGTGACCGTGACCCACGCGATGCACAGCAGCCCGGCACTGAGGTCGAGCACCGAGGACCGTCCGAGTTCGACGTCCGCGGTGGGGAGGACCACGACGGCGAGACCGGCCGCCCCGGCGACCCACCCGCGGTGGCCACGGAGCCAGGCGTTCGCCATCGCCATGGTCAGGGCCGCGACGAAGGGTCCGCGCGGGCTCACGAACAGGGCGTACCCGATCGTGGTGGCGAGGGTGACGACCAGCACCGCGCGGGGCCAGCGCCACCGCCACGGGAGCACGACGACGCCCGCCACGAGCAGCGCGATCGCGAGCGGACCGAGCAGCACCGGTTCGACCGCCCCGCCGAACGCGTGCCGTGCCCACGGCGGGGCGCCGACCGCGCCGGTACCGACCGGTACGGTCGCGAAGCGGGATGCGACGACGGTGCCGACGATCTGCAGGAACGCCACCGGTAGCACGCGGCCGATCCGGGCGAACCGACGGCGGCCGCGCCAGCGGTCGACGGCGGCCACCGGGTCGGTGACGAGTGCGGAGGAGTCCATGCAGCGAGCCTAGGGTCGCGCGGGGTCGCGGACATCGGGCACGAGCACGACCTGTGGACTACTCCCCCGGGAGTACCTCCCCGTCGAGGGGGCAGTGTCCTACGACCGCGGGCGCAGGCGGAAGTGGGGCTCCGTGGCGGACGCGCGCCGCGCCTCCAGGCCGGAGTCTTGGACCGTCGCGACAGCGGCACCGAAACCGACCCAGGAGGTCCTCGTGCTCACCACCACCATGCTCACCGCCGCCACGGCCACCGGCCCCTACTGGCACGGCGGCGGCTTCCCGTTCTTCGTCTTCCCCGCGTTCTTCTTCTTCGCGTTCCTCGTCGTGTTCGTCGTGTTCGGCGTCCTGCGACGGGGCAGCTGGCGGGCGCGGTCGGACGCGCGGTCCGTGCTCGCGGACCGCTTCGCCCGCGGCGACATCGACGCCGACGAGTACCGCTCGCGGCTGTCCGAGCTCAGCCGGAAGTGACCGACAGGGCGGCGAGGATCGTCGCCACCGTGTCGTCGACCGACCCGTCGATCGGCACGGCGACGGCGGCCTCGTCCGGCTGTGGACGCTCGAGGGTGGCGAACTGCGAGTCGAGCAGCGACGACGGCATGTACTCGTGGTGCCGGTGCGACTGCCGCTCGGCGATCAGGTCGTGGGAACCGTCCAGGAACGCGATCACCAGGTCGGGCGCGGAGGCCCGGAGGCGGTCACGGTAGACGCGCTTGAGCGCCGAGTTCGCCATCACGCACCGGCTGCCCGAGGCCTCGACGGACGCGATCCGCGCGGCGCAGGCGTCGAGCCAGGGCCAGCGGTCCTCGTCGGTGAGCGGGATGCCCTGCCGCATCTTCTCCTTGTTCGCGGCCGGGTGCAGGTCGTCGGCGTCGACGAAGACACACGCACCGTCGCGCTCGGCGAGTGCATCGGCGAGGGCCTGTCCGATGGTCGACTTGCCGGAGCCGGAGACCCCCATCACGAGCACGGGCGGGAGGACAACGCTCTCGGTCATCCCTCCACAGTATTGGTCGGGAACATGCTCGTCCCCAGTTGCCGTAACACCCGTGCGGTCCCAGGCGCCGGACCGTAGGTTGGTGCCCAAACGGCCGGACGAAGGAGACGACGTGGCAGACAACAACGGACAGGCGAACATCGGCGTGGTCGGTCTGGCGGTGATGGGATCGAACCTCGCGCGGAACCTCGCCTCGCGTGAGGGCAACACGGTCGCGGTGTACAACCGCACCTACGCCCGCACCGAGGAACTGCTGCAGGAGCACGGTGACGCCGGGTTCATCGCGTCCGAGTCGATCGACGACTTCGTCGCGTCCCTGTCGAAGCCCCGCACCGCGATCATCATGGTCCAGGCGGGCAAGGGCACCGACGCCGTCATCGAGCAGCTCGCCGAACGCTTCGAGGACGGCGACATCATCGTCGACGGCGGCAACGCGAACTTCCACGACACCATCCGCCGCGAGCACGACCTGCGTGAAAAGGGTCTCAACTTCGTCGGCACCGGCATCTCCGGTGGTGAAGAGGGCGCGCTGAAGGGCCCGTCGATCATGCCCGGCGGGTCGAAGGAGGCGTGGGAGACCCTCGGCCCGATCCTGAAGTCGATCGCCGCGGTCGCCGAGGGCGAACCGTGCGTCACGCACATCGGGACCGACGGTGCCGGCCACTTCGTGAAGATGGTGCACAACGGCATCGAGTACGCCGACATGCAGCTCATCGCCGAGTCCTACGACCTGCTCCGCCGCGTCGGCGGACTCTCCGTCGAGGACCTGGTGAAGGTGTTCGACGAGTGGAACAAGGGCGACCTCGAGTCGTACCTGATCGAGATCACCGGCGAGGTCCTCAAGCAGCGCGACGCCGACTCCGGCAAGCCGCTGGTCGACGTGATCCGCGACGAGGCCGGCTCCAAGGGCACCGGCGTGTGGACCGTGCAGAACGCCGTCGGCCTCGGCATCCCCGTCTCCGGCATCGGCGAAGCGGTGTTCGCCCGCGCGGTGTCCTCGAAGCCGGTGCAGCGCGCAGCCGTGCAGGAAGCATTCCCCGACCGACCCGACATCGCCCAGGTGCCGGACGGGTTCGAGGACGACGTCCGTGCCGCGCTGTACGCGTCGAAGGTCGTCGCGTACGCGCAGGGCTTCGACCTGATCATCGCCGGGGCGAAGGAGTACGGCTGGGACATCAACCTCGGCAACATCGCGAAGATCTGGCGCGGCGGCTGCATCATCCGCGCCCAGTTCCTGAACCGCATCGTCGAGGCGTACGACAAGAACCCCTCGCTCGAGTCGCTGCTCGTCGACCCGTACTTCGCCAACGCCGTGCAGGAGGGCGAGGCCGCCTGGCGTCGCATCGTCGGCATCGCGGCGGCGTCGGGCATCCCGGCGCCGGGGTTCTCGTCGGCGCTGGCGTACTTCGACTCCCTCGCCTCCGACCGGCTTCCCGCCGCGCTCATCCAGGGGCAGCGGGACTTCTTCGGCGCGCACACCTACCAGCGCATCGACAAGGACGGGACCTTCCACACGCTGTGGTCCGACGACGACCGCCGCGAGGTCGAACAGGAACCCTCCACCCACTGACCGCGGCGACAACCGCACCACGGGAAGGCCTCGCCGATCGGCGGGGCCTTCCGCCTCTCCGGCACGACGGCACCACGCGCACGTCGGGCACGACGGGCACGACGGGCCTGACGGGCACGGCGGGCACGGCCGCTACGCGACGATGCGCTCCCGCGCGAGGTCCGCCACGAGCCGCTCCAGCCGCGGCCCGCGCCCGAGCATCCGCCGCGAACCCGGGGCGGCACGGACGAAGAACGTCGCGACCGCCGTGGTGTCGTCCGGCCGGACGTAGTGCATCGCGATCGCCCAGGAGCGCCCGTCGCCGTCGACGTCCTCGAGCCCGACGTGCACCATGCGGCTCCACCGGATCACGAGCAGTCGGGTGGCACGGCGATCCTCGAGTTCCCACAGCGACGCCTCCGTTGCCCCGAACGCCCACGTGACCCGGCGTCCGAGCGAGACCTCGGGCCGGATCGCCTCGATCGAGGCACGGAGTTCCGTGGTCGGCGCGGCGGGCACCAGCCAGACCGTCGGGTCGATGCGGCGGATCGCGAGCGCGAGCGCTTCGTCCTCACGTCGGCGCCGGATCGACTGCCCCCGGACGACGGCCACGGCGATGACGACGATGCCGACGGTGATCGCCACCACCTCGGCGATCCCGAAGAAGGTGAGGTCGGCGTCGGGTGTGGTGGCGACGACGATGATCCGGGCGGTGAGGAGCGCTGCCCACACGCCGACGATGACCCAGCGCAGCACCATCAGTCGTTGTGCCGCGGGCATCGGGTGGTGTCCCCGCCGCCGGGCGCGCCCGAAGCGCGGGACACGGTCGGGACGCCTCAGCACACCCCGATCCTCGCACGCTCCGCTTCGTCCTCGCTGGCCGGGCCCGGTGAACGTGGACCGACCGGCAGTCCACGCGGGCCGACCGGCAGCCCGCGCGCTCCGACAGCAGCCCACGCGCTCCGACGGCAGCCCACGCACCCCGACTGTCAGCCCACGCGCGGAGCCGCGACCTACGCTCGGCCCGTGAGCACCGTCGACGAGTCCGCACCCCGCACCGTCCGCCGACCGACCGTGTTCGCCGCAGCGGCCGGTCTCGTGGCCGCCGGTGCGTTCTTCGCCGCCGCCGAGCTCGGCGCCCTGCTGCTCGGCGGAGCGGGCAGTCCGCTCGTGGCGGTCGGCTCCGCGGTCATCGACCTCGCACCCCCTGGCGCCAAGGACCTGATGGTGCGCCTGTTCGGCACCGGGGACAAGGTGGCGCTGTTCGTCCTGATGGGCGTGCTCGTCGCGGCGATCAGCGCGGGGGCAGGGATCCTCGAGCGGGTGCGGCCACCGTTTGGCGCGCTCGTGTTCGCCGTCGGCGGGGTCCTGTCACTCGTGGCCGTCAGCACGCGGTCCGGGAGCGGGACCTTCGACGGAGCGCCGTCCGTGCTCGGGGTCGCGGCGGCGATCGTCGTGCTGCGGGTCCTCGCCCGGCGGCTCCGCCGGTGGGAGGCAGCGGCCGCCGTCCCGTCCGCCGCACCACGACCGGCATCGGCCGAGCGTCGCGCGTTCCTGGTCTGGGGCGTCACCGCGGCGACGCTCGCGGTGGTGGTGGGCGGTGCCTCCCGGCTGGGGAGCGCCACCATGCAGGCGGCCGCGGCCGCCCGTCGGGCGATCCGTCTGCCCGCCGCTGCGACCACGGCGCCCGCAGTGCCTGCAAGCGCCTCCCTCGACGTCGCCGGGATCACGCCCTACGTGACGCCGAACGCGGACTTCTACCGGATCGACACCGCGCTGCGCGTGCCGTCGATCGACACCGCGGACTGGCGGCTGCGGATCCACGGCGCCGTCGACCACGAGGTCGAGCTGACCTGGGACGACCTCCTCGCGCTGCCGCTCGAGGAGCACCTCGCCACGCTGAGCTGCGTCTCGAACGAGGTCGGCGGCGACCTCATCGGCAACGCGCTCTGGCTGGGCTACCCGATCCGGCACCTGCTCGAACGCGCCGGGCCGCACGCGAGCGCGGACATGGTGCTCTCCCGGAGCATCGACGGCTTCACCGCGGGGACGCCCCTCGACGTCCTGCAGGACGACGGCACCGCGGCGCTGCTGGCGGTCGGGATGAACGGCGAGCCGTTGCCGCCGGAGCACGGCTTCCCGGTCCGGATGGTCGTGCCCGGTCTGTACGGGTACGTCTCGGCGACGAAGTGGGTCACCGAGCTCGAGGTCACCCGCTTCGCGGACGCGCAGGGGTACTGGACGCCGCGCGGCTGGTCGGCGCGGGGGCCCGTGAAGCTCGAGTCGCGGATCGACACGCCCCGCGACGGCGCCACGGTCGACGCCGGGTCGACGGTTGCGGTCGCCGGTGTTGCGTGGCAGCCGCACACGGGCGTGCGGGCCGTGCAGGTGCGGATCGGCGACGGCGCCTGGCAGGAGGCGACGCTGGCCGACTCGGTGTCGGCCGACACGTGGCGGCAGTGGGTGTACCGGTGGACGCCGACGAAGGGGTCGCACCGGATCGAGGTCCGCGCGGTGAGCGCCGACGGCGAGGTCCAGACGAGCGTCGAGCGGCCGCCCGCGCCGAACGGCGCCTCGGGCTGGCACAGCGTGGAGGTGCGCGCGTCCTGAGGGCGCGTCGGTCGCGTTGCGGCCGTGCCCGGTCGACGGCCTGGAGGCGCGGCTCGGCTCCCGGGGCACCGTCGCGTCCGTGGGTCGCGGGTCGGACGACGCGCGGCCGACGGGCGCGTCGGGTCGGGCGACGCGCGGCCGACAGGCGCGTCCGGTCGGGCGACGCGCGGCCGACAGGCGCGTCGGGTCGGGCGACGCGCGGTGGTCAGGCGCGTCGGGTCGCGACGACGCAGGTGCCGTCGACCTCGTCGTCGCGGACGACCGCGGCGTCGAGGCCGGCGTCCGAGAACACCGCGGCCGAGGTGACCGCCTGCGCCTCCGACACCTCGATGACGACGGAGCCACCCGGCCGGAGCCACTCCCCCGCGCCGTCGGCGATCCGCCGGTGCAGGTCGAGCCCGTCCGCGCCGCCGTCGAGCGCCACCCGGTGCTCGTGGTCGCGGGCCTCCGACGGCATCGTGGCGATCGCGGCCGACGGCACGTACGGGGCGTTCACCGCGATGACGTCCACGGCGCCGCGGAACCGGTCCGGCAGCGGCGCGAAGAGGTCCCCGGCGACGACGATGCCGCGGTCGCCGATGTTCTCCGCGGCGACGTCGACGGCGTCCGGGTCGATGTCCGCCGCCACCAGGTCGAGCGCTCCGACGCGGGCGAGCAGCGCGACCGAGATCGCCCCGGCGCCGCAGCACAGGTCGACGACCCGGTCGTACCGGTGGAGTCGTCGTGCTGCCTGCTCGACCACGACGGTGGTCCGTGTGCGGGGCACGAAGACGCCGGGCGTCACCCGGATGCGGTGTCCGTCGAACGCCGCCCACCCGAGGACGTACTCCAGCGGCTCCCCGCCGAGCCGCCGCTGCACGAGTCCACGGAGCCGGACGGGGTCGCCGTCGCCGGCCTCGAGCAGGAGATCGGCCTCGTCCTCGGCGAAGACGCTGCCCGCGGCCCGGAGTCGGGCCGCGAGCGCGTCACGCGCGGATGGGGTCAAGCCGCGCCGTCGAACATCGACGTGACGGAGCCGTCGTCGAAGACCTCGTGGATGGCACGGGCGATGAGCGGAGCGATCGGCAGCACCTCGAGCCGGTCCCAGCGCTTCTCCTCCGGCAGGGGCAGCGTGTCGGTGACGACGACGCGGTCGATGAACTCGCTCTGCAGGAGCTCCGTCGCCGGGTCGGAGAACACGGCGTGGGTCGCGGCGACGACGACACCGGTGGCACCGGCGGCCTTGAGCGCCTCGGCCGCCTTGGCGATCGTGCGGCCGGTGTCGATGAGGTCGTCGACGAGCAGGCACACCCGGCCCGAGACGTCGCCGACGATCTCGTGCACGGACACCTGGTTCGGCACGAGCGGGTCGCGGCGCTTGTGGATGATCGCGAGCGGGGCGCCGAGCTTCTCGGACCAGATGTCGGCGACGCGCACACGACCCATGTCGGGCGACACGACCGTCAGCGTCGAGGGGTCGAGGATCTCCTGGAAGCGCTGCAGCAGCACGGGCATCGCGAACAGGTGGTCGACGGGGCCGTCGAAGAAGCCCTGGATCTGCGCGGCGTGCAGGTCGACGCTCATGATCCGGTGCGCGCCGGCCGCCTTGAAGAGGTCGGCGACGAGACGGGCCGAGATCGGCTCGCGCCCGCGGCCCTTCTTGTCCTGCCGGGCGTAGGGGTAGAACGGCGCGACGACCGTGATGCGCTTCGCCGAGGCCCGCTTCAGGGCGTCGACCATGATGAGCTGCTCCATGAGCCACTCGTTGATCGGCGCGGTGTGCGACTGGATGACGAAGGCGTCACAGCCACGGACCGATTCGTCGAAGCGGGCGTAGAGCTCCCCGTTCGCGAAGGTGCGGGCATCGGTCGGGACGAGCTCGACACCGAGTTCCTCGGCGATCTCGGCCGAGAGCGCCGGGTGTGCTCGTCCGGAGACGAGGACGAGTCGTTTCTGGCCGGTCGTTTTGATTCCGGACAAGTGCGGTGCTCACTCCCTGACCCCGCAGGGCCGTGTCGATCGGCCCGAGAGCCGTCAGTTCTGTTCGCCGTTCGCGCGCCGAGCCGCCTCGGCCGCCGGAGTGCCGGGTCGGTGTTCCTCGACCCATCCGTCGGTGTTGCGCTGTGGGGCGTAGCTGATGGCCAGCGAGCCGGCCGGCACGTCCTTGCGGACGGCCGTACCCGCGCCCGTGTACGCTCCGTCACCAATCCTAACCGGGGCGACGAACACGTTGTGCGAGCCGGTCCGGACGTTCGACCCGACCTCGGTGCGGTGCTTGTGCACGCCGTCGTAGTTGGCCGTGATGGTGTTGGCGCCGATGTTCGAGTCCTCGCCCACCTCGGCGTCACCGATGTACGACAGGTGCGGGACCTTGCTCCCCCGGCCGATCTTCGCGTTCTTCGTCTCGACGAAGGTGCCGATCTTGCCCTGGTCGCCGAGGATCGTGCCGGGGCGGAGGTACGCGAACGGCCCGACCGAGGCGCCGTCGCCGATCACCGCGAGGGTCGCGTCGGTCCGGTTGACGGTGGCGCCCGCCCCGACCTCGGTGTCGCGGAGGGTGGTGTCCGGGCCGACCACGGCGCCGGCGGCGATCGCGGTCGCCCCGACGAGCTGGGTGCCCGGGAGGATCTCGGCGTCCGGCTCGATCGTCACGTCGAGGTCGATCCAGGTGGTGGCCGGGTCCTGGACGGTCACGCCGGCGATCTGGTGACGTCGGACGATGCGCTCGTTGAGCACCCGTGCGGCGTCGGCGAGCTGGGCGCGGTCGTTGATCCCGGCGACGAGCCACGGGTCGGTCAGCGTCACGACGTCGACGATGCCGCCGCGCCCGGCGATGAGGGTCGGCGCGTCGGTGATGTACTTCTCACCCTGCGCGTTCGCGGTCGTCAGCGTCGGCAGGACGGCCCGGAGGTGCGCGACGTCGAAGGCGTAGATCCCGGCATTCGCCTCGGTGATCGCGAGCTGCTCGGGGCTGGCGTCCTTGTGCTCGACCACGCCGACGAAGGCACCGGCGGCGTCCCGCACGACGCGCCCGAGCCCGGTGGGGTCGGGGGCGATCGCGCTGACGAGCGTGACGGCGTTCGCGGCACCGACGTGGGCGTCCACGAGACGCCGGAGCGACTCGGCGTCGAGCAGCGGCACGTCGCCGGAGAGCACGATCACCGAGCCGTCGAAGTCGGCGGGCAGGGCCTGCACCGCGACCTCGACCGCGCGCCCGGTGCCGGGGACGTCGTCCTGGTCGACCACGATGGCGTCCGGCGCGCGCTCGACGACCTCGGCGGCGACCCGCTCACGCTCGTGCCGCACGACGACGGCGACGTGCTCCGGCTCGAGCGACGACGCCGTCCGCAGCACGTGGGCGATGAGCGGCAGGCCCGCGAGACGGTGCAGCACCTTCGGGGTGGACGACTTCATGCGCGTGCCCTGCCCGGCGGCGAGGACGACGACGGCGATGCGCTGGTCGGTCATGCGTCCATCCTGGCGCACACCGCCCGGGGAGTCGGACGATTCTTCCCAGAACGTGCGCGATCGCGTGCGGGTTCAGCGCGGCGCAGGCGGCTCCCGGCGGACGAACGCCATCAGCACGAGCCCGGCGACGAGCACCACCACGACCCCGAGGATCCCGTACCGCGTCGAACCGCCGACCGTCACCGCGATGCCGAACAGCGCCGGTGCCAGGAAGGACGCAGCCCGACCGGTCGTGGCGTACAGGCCGAAGAGCTCGCCCTCGCGGCCGGGTGTCGCGAGCCGTGCGAGGTACGCCCGCGAGGACGCCTGCACCGGCCCGACGAACACCGCGAGCGTGAGGCCGAGCACCCAGAACCCCGCCGTGACGCTCCCCACCGCGAACACCCCGATGCCGCACACCGCGAGCCCGACGAGCGACACCGTGATGATCGCCCGCGAGCCGAACCGGTCGTCGAGCCGTCCGGACAGGAACGTGGCGATCCCGGCGACCACGTTCGCGGCGATCGCGAACAGGATCACCTGCGACGGGCTGAAGCCGAAGACCTGCGCGGCGACGATGCCCCCGAAGGTGAACACCGCACCGACGCCGTCGCGGAACACCGCGCTGGCGAGCAGGAACGCCAGCACGTTCCGACGCTCGCGCCAGAGCCGGGCGACGTCCCGCCCGAGGTCCCGGTAGGCCCCGAGGAACCCGCCGCCACGCAGCGCGGGGTCCGGCGCGGCCTCGGGGACGGTGACGAACAGCGGGATCGAGCTCACCGCGAGCCACACGGCGGCGATGCCGATCGCGACGCGGACGTCCCACTGCCCGGACGCCACGGTCGCCGGGAGCTGCAGGAGTCCGGCCACGTCGCCGCCGCCGAAGTCCTGGATGCACAGCACGAGCAGCACGACGAGCAGCACGATGCCGCCGAAGTACCCGGCCGCCCAGCCGATCGCCGAGACGCGGCCGGTCTGCTCCCCCGACGCCACCTGACCGAGCATGGCGTTGTAGCCGACGCTCGCGATCTCGTACGCGACGGTCCCGATGCCGAGCAGCGCGGCGCCGAGCAGCAGGTACGGCTGGCTCGGCGCGACGAAGACCATGCCGCCGATCGACAGCGCGATGCCGATGGTGGCGACGAGGACCGAGCGACGGCGGTGCCCGGAGGAGTCCGCGAGCCGGCCGACCGCCGGGGCGACGAGCGCGACGACGATGCCCGCGATCGTGAGTGCCGTCGAGACCACCGCGGCGTTGTGGGCGAGTTCGCGCTCCACGAGGGCCCTGCCGGCGGCGGAGGTGTCGGCCACGAGCGCCGGGTCGACGAACGCCCGGCTCGCAAGGTACGTGCTGAAGACGAAGGTGGTGACGACCGCGTTGAAGGCCGCGGAGCCCCAGTCCCACAGTGCCCAGGACACGAGCGCGCGGCGATCGGTGCGCTGCGGCACGGCAGCCGCGGGTGAAGCCGTCATGCGCGAACCGTAGCGCGTCCGGGTGTCGCGCCGGTGGCCCCAGTCGGGGCGTCCCGACGCGGGTCGCGTGCCCTGGTGGTCACCATGATGCGGACGGGAGGGACGGGGCGGGCCCGCCCCGCGCCTCCCGTCCGTCCCCTGGTCACGTCGGCGCGCGCCGTCAGGACGGGACGCCACCCGGGTAGACGACCGACTTGAGGGACTCGGGGTCGGTGTCGCTCTCCAGGGCGTCACGGACGTCGTCGAGGCCGTAGCGACCCGTGACGAGCGAGTCGAGGTCCACCTGGCCGGACGCGACCAGCTCGATGGCGACCGGCCAGGTCCCCGTGTACCGGAAGATCCCGGTGACCGTGACCTCGAGGTTCTGGATGTGCTCGACCGGCAGCGTCATCTCCGAGTTGCCGAGCCCGACGAGCACCGCGGCACCCGCCGGTCCGACCGCCCGGATGCCGTCCGCGACGGCCCGCGGCGCACCGCTGGCGTCGATGAAGGCGTCGAACGGCGGCAGGTCGGACGCGACCGACACCACGGTCGGGTCGACGGTCTCGGTGGCACCGAAGGACAGCGCACGCTCCCGGCGCTCCGGGACGAGGTCGCTGATGACGATCCTCGAGGCACCGAACGCCCGCGCGGTCTGGGCGCAGATGATGCCGATTGGACCAGCCCCGGCGATGAGCACGCTCGAACCGGGGACGATCCGGGCCTTGCGGACCGCGGCGATGCCGACCGACAGCGGTTCGAGGAGCGCCCCGGCCTCGAACGACACCGAGTCGGGCAACGCGTGGGCGAACTCGGACTCGATGGTGACGAACTCGGCGAAGGCCCCGTCGACCGGCGGCGTCGCGTAGAAGCGCATGTGCGGGCAGAGGTTGTACCGGCCGGCCAGGCACTGCGCGCACCGGTGGCACGGCCGCTGCGGCTCGATCGCCACCCGCTCGCCGACGCGCGACGGGTCGACGCCCGCGCCGACGGCCTCGATCGTGCCGGACAGCTCGTGCCCGAGGACGAGCGGTTCCTCGACGACGAAGTCCCCGATGCGGCCGTGCCGGTAGTAGTGCACGTCGGAGCCGCAGACCCCCACGGCGGCCACCCGGACGAGGACGTCGCCGGGGTCGACCGCCGGGACCGGGCGGTCCTCGACGGTGAGGTCCTGCGTGCCGAGCAGGACGCTGACGCGCTGGTGCTGGTCGTCGGTCATGGTGTTCTCGATTCGGTGGTGGATGCGGTGGTGGGTTCGTGCACGTCGACCGCTGCGGCGATCCGGGTCGGGTCGCGCAGCACGTCGCGGAACGCGATCTCGGCGGCGCCGTGCACGAGGACGTCGCGGCCGAGCGCGGCCGGCACGATGCGGATCCGGTCGGCCATGCCCGTCATCGACTGCGCGCGGACGTCGTCCACGATGCGGTCCCCGACGTGGTCGAGCAGGACACCGAGGAATCCGCCGAGCACGACGACCTCGGGGTTCACGGTGTGGATGGCGTTGCGCAGGGCCGTGGCGAGCGCGGTGACCTGGCGGTCCACGACGCGCTCGACCTCGGGACGGTACCCGGCGAGCGCCGTGGCGAGTGCTGCGAGGTCGTCGGGCGGTGTCCCGGTGGCCGCTGTCAGGGTGTCGCGGGACGCCTCGGTCTCCAGGCACCCGACCGCCCCGCAGTGGCAGCGGATCCCGTTCGCCGAGACGAAGGTGTGCCCGAGTTCACCGGCGTAGCCGTCGGCGCCGCTGAGGGGTCGACCCCCGGTGATCACCCCACCACCGATGCCGCTCGCGCCGCCGTTGAGGTACACGAGGTCGTCGACGCCCCGGCCGCTACCGCCGAGTCGCTCCGCCCACGCACCGAGGTTCGCGTCGTTCGCGGCCCGGACCGGCAGTCCGGTCCGGGCTGCGAGCGGTCCGGCGAGCGGTTCGTCGTGCCATCCGAGGTGCGGGGCGTACTGGACGGTGCCGTCCTCGACGCGGACGGTGCCGGGCACCGCGACGCCGATGCCGACGAGTCGGAGCGGGCCGGCGGCATCGGCGGCGGCGGTGTCGGCGGTGCCGGCGGTGTCGGTGTCGGTGTCGGCGGTGCCGGCGGTGTCGGTGTCGATGCCGGCGCCGTCACCGGCGTCGGTGTCGGTGTCGGCGTCGGTGTCGGTGTCGGCGCGGTGCTCGGGGTCCGTGGGCCGCTCGCGGACGCGGTCGACCATGGCCACGACGATCTCGATGGCCTCCGCCGCGGTCGGCGGGCGGTCCTGACCCTCCTCGAGCCGTGCCCGGACCGTGCCGTCGAGGCCGACGAGCGCCATCGACACGGTGTCGATCTCGACCGTGACGGCAGCTGCGACGACGTCGGCAGCGGCGCGCACGACGGGGCTCGGACGACCGACACCGGTGCCGGGGGCGCCGGGGACGGGCAGGTCCTCGTGGAGCAGCCCGAGGTCGACCAGTTCACCGACGAGTGCGAGCGTGGTCGACCGGTTGAGGCCGGTGCGTCGGGTGATCTCGGCGCGGGTGATGGGCCCGTCCTCGTGCACGAGCCGGAGCACGCGCGCAGCGTTGCCCGGGGTGGGCGCCGAGACTCGGGCTGCGCGACCGTTCTCGGGCGCCGGAGCGCGAGAACGGTCGCTGGAGCCGAGACTCGGGCCGCCCGCGCCGCCCGCGCCGCTCACCGCGACCGCGAGAAGGCCGCGTCGAACGATGCCTCCGGCGGCGCGATGGTCCCGAGCTTCCGCACGAACGCCAGCGCCTCCGGTCCGCCGACGAGCCGGTCCATCCCGGCGTCCTCCCACTCGACACTCGTCGGGCCGGCGTACCCGATGTGGTTCAGCACGCGGAACACCCGCTCCCACGGCACGTCCCCGTGGCCGGCGGTGACGAAGTCCCATCCGCGTCGGGGGTCGCCCCAGGGCAGGTGCGACGAGAGCCGTCCGTTCCGGCCGTCGAGCTGCTTGACCGACTCCTTGCAGTGCACGTGGTAGACCCGGTCGGCGAAGTCGAGCAGGAACGCGGCGGGGTCGAGGTCCTGCCAGACGAAGTGCGACGGGTCGAAGTTGAAGCCGAACGCCGGCCGGTCCGCGAACACCTCCAACGCCCGCGCAGCGGTCCAGTAGTCGTACGCGATCTCGGAGGGGTGCACTTCGAGCGCGAAGCGGACGCCCACTTCCTCGAACACGTCAAGGATGGGCGACCAGCGGTCGTGGAAGTCCTGGTACCCGGCCTCGATCATGCTCGGCGGGACGGGCGGGAACCCCGCGACGGTCTTCCAGATCGACGAGCCGGAGAACCCGGTGACGGTGTCGACGCCGAGCGCGGCAGCGGCACGGGCGGTCCACTGCAGTTCCTCGGCGGCCCGCTGCCGGACGCCCTCGGGGTCGCCGTCGCCCCAGACGTGCGGCGCGAGGATGTCCTCGTGCCGCTGGTCGATCGGGTCGTCGCACACGGCCTGGCCGGTGAGGTGGTTCGCGATGGTCCAGACCCGCAGGCCGTTCCGCTCGAGGATCGCCTTCCGGTCGGCGACGTAGTCCGGGTCGGTCGCGGCGCGTCGGACGTCGAGGTGGTCGCCCCAGCAGGCGATCTCCAGCCCGTCGTAGCCCCACTCGCCCGCCAGGCGTGCGACCTCCTCGAAGGGCAGGTCGGCCCACTGGCCGGTGAACAGGGTGACCGGTCGTGTCGTCGCCGGCCTGGAGGCACGGGTCGTGTCCGTCATGCTGCTTCCTTCCTCCTGCTGCTGGATCACCACGTGCCCGGCTCCGCCCCGGCCGGCACGGTGTCGGGGCGGTCGACGCGCGACCGGACCTCGACCACGGTGTGCTCGCGGGCGGCGGTGGACACCGCCTCCATCACCTCGAGCACGTGGAACGCGAGGTCGCCGGACGCCCGGTGCGGGCGGTCCGTCGCGATCGCGTGCGCCATGTCGGCGAGGCCGTAGCCGCGTCCGGCGTCGGCGTACCCGGCGCTCGTCGGCAGGTCGCGCCACTCGCGGGTCGCCGCGTCGGCGATCGACACGGTGTCCGAGAACCGGTTCGGGTCGGGGACGCCGAGGGTGCCCGCGGTGCCGTACACCTCGAACAGCGGTGCTCGGGTGGCCCAGACCTCGAACGACACGGTGACCGTGGACACGACGCCGTTCGCGTGCTCCAGGATCGCGACCACGTGCGTGTCGACGTCCACCCGGAGCGGGGTGCCCGCCGCCGGTCCCGTCGCGATCGTGCGCTCACGGTCCGACCTCGTGGCCGCGCCGCTGACCCGGACGACCGGTCCGAAGAACGACACGAGACTCGTCAGGTAGTACGGGCCCATGTCGAGCAGCGGGCCGCCGCCCGGCTGGTAGTAGAACGCCGGCGCCGGGTGCCAGAGCTCGTGTCCGGGCGCCGACCACGACACCGCGGCGCCGACGGGGGTGCCGATCGCACCGCTGTCGAGCGCCTCTCGGGCCGTCTGGATCCCGGTGCCGAGCACGGTGTCCGGCGCGCTGCCGACCCGCAGGCCGGACCGTCGGGCGAGGTCGAGCACGGGCTGCGCCTCGGCAGTCGACATCGCGAGCGGCTTCTCGCCGTACACGTGCTTGCCGGCCTCGAGCGCGCGGGTGGCGATGTCGGCGTGCGCGGCCGGGATCGTCAGGTTGAGCACCACGTCGACGTCGTCCGCGGCGATGAGGTCGTCGACGCTCGTCCCCCGGACGCCCTGCGCAGCACCGACCGACTCGGCCCGGGCGACGTCGATGTCCGCGACGGCGACGAGCTCGAGCCCGGGCAGGGCCGGGAAGTGCTCGAAGTACTGCTGGCTGATCACGCCGACGCCGACGACGCCGACCCGGAGTGCCGGTCCGTTCACCGTGCCGCCCACAGGAGTCCCCTCTCGATGACCGTGCGGAGCGGCTGCGACGCGACGACCTCGAGCCGGTGACCGGGTGCGGAGACGAACACGCGGCCCTTCCCCCACTGTCGGGTCCAGATCGCCGGCGCCGTGACCGGACGGTTCCAGGCGTCGAAGTCGCGGGCCTCCTGTGTCGTCGTCGCCAGCACGTCGTTGTACTCGTCCGAGAGCACCCAGTACTGCTCGGTGACGAGGTCGAAGTCCTCGATGCCCTGCGTGATCGGGTGCTCGTGCCCGAGGTCGGTGATGTGCACCGTGTAGGGGAGGTAGTTGTCGGACTGCTCACCGGTCCGCTCGGACGGGTGCTTGCCCGCGTGGTGGGCGAACTGGCCACCGATCATGTGCAGGTAGTCGGCGGTGTTCCGGAACGCGTCCGCGATCCCGCCGTGCCACCCCGCGAGCCCGGTGCCGCCGAGCACCGCCCGCTGCAGTCCGGCGAACTCGTCGTCCGCGATGGTGGACATCGTGACGATCTGCACGATGAGGTCGAGGTCGGCCATCGCGGACTCGTCGGCGTAGACGGCCGTGGAGTCCGACACCCGCACGTCGAACCCGTGGTCCCGGAGGAACGGGATGAACAGGTCGGTGGTCTCGACCGGCTGGTGGCCGTCCCACCCGCCACGGACGACGAGGGCGCGCTTCGTGTCCGCCACTCAGATCACCGTCCAGGCGCTGCCGTCGGCCGCGCTGCGTTCGACGGCGTCGAGGACCCGTTGCACGTGCAGCCCGTCCTCGAAGGACGGTGACGGGTCGGTGCCCGCGACGATCGCCTCGACGAAGTCCTTCACCTCGTGGCTGAAGGTGTGCTCGTACCCGATGAGGTGCCCGGTCGGCCACCAGGCGGCCATGTAGGGGTGCTCGGGCTCGGTGACGAGGATCCGTCGGAAGCCCTGCTGCCCCGCGGGCGCGGTCGCGTCGTAGAAGCGGAGCTCGTTCATCGACTCGAGGTCGAACTGGATCGCGCCGGCCGAGCCGCTGACCTCGAGGGTCAGGCCGTTCTTCCGACCGGTCGCGTAGCGGGTCGCCTCGAAGGAGCCGATCGCGCCGTCGGCGGCACCACCGGCGAGCCGGCCGAGGAAGAACGCGGCGTCGTCGACCGTGACCTGCCCCCGCTCGGTCGACGCGGTGCCGGAGAGCCCGACCCCGTCGGCCAGCAGCGGACGCTCGGTGACGAAGGTCTCGAGCGTGCCGGACACCGTGGTGAGGGCGGCGCCGGTGACGTGCTCGACGAGGTCGATCGCGTGCGCGCCGATGTCTCCGAGGGAGCCGGAGCCGGCCAGCGACTTGTCGAGACGCCAGGTCATCGGGCCGTCCTCGTCCGCCAGCCAGTCCTGCAGGTAGAGCGCCCGGACCTGGCGGACGGTGCCGAGCCGGCCGGACTCGACCAGCTGCTTCGCCACCGCGATCGCCGGCACCCGCCGGTAGCTGAAGCCGACCATCGCGCGGACGCCGTTCGCCCGTGCGGCAGCGGCGGCCGCCGTCATCGCCTCGGCCTCGGCGACGGTGTTGGCGAGGGGCTTCTCGCAGAGGACGTGCTTGCCGGCTTCGAGCGCGGCGATCGCGACGTCCACGTGGGACGAGCCGGGCGAGCAGATGTCGACGACGTCGATGTCCGGGTCGGCGACCACGGCGCGCCAGTCGGTCGACGCGGTCTGCCAGCCGTACTGCGCCCGGGCCGCCTCGGTCCGCTCCGGGTCGCGGCCGACGATGACCGCCATCTCCGGTTCGGCACCGAGGTCGAAGAACCTCGGGGCGGTGCGCCAGCCCTGCGAGTGCGCGGCTCCCATGAAGCCGTGCCCCACCATGGCCACCCGCAGTCGTCGCTGCACGTGTCGGTCCTGTGCCATTCCGCTCGCTCCTTTGCGATCACGTCCTTGCCACAGCCAACACTACCGCTTATGTTGGGCGCGGCAACATTTTGTTTCGACGACGAACGGTGACCACCATGGCAACGACGCCCACCCGTGCAGACAAGTTCTCCTTCGGTCTCTGGACCATCGGCTACAACGGCTCCGACCCCTTCGGCGGCCCCACCCGCCCGGCCCTCGACGTGGTCGAGGCGGTCGAGAAGCTCGACGAGCTCGGCGCCTACGGCCTGACCTTCCACGACGACGACCTCTTCGCGTTCGGCTCGACCGACGCCGAGCGCCAGACGCAGATCGACCGCCTCAAGGGCGCGCTCGAGGCGACCGGGATCGTCGTGCCGATGGTCACGACGAACCTGTTCTCGGCCCCCGTGTTCAAGGACGGCGGCTTCACCTCGAACGACCGTCAGGTCCGCCGCTTCGCGCTCCGCAAGGTCCTGCGCAACATCGACCTCGCCGCCGAGCTCGGCGCGTCGACGTTCGTGATGTGGGGCGGCCGCGAGGGCGCCGAGTACGACTCCGCGAAGGACGTGCAGGCCGCGCTCGAGCGCTACCGCGAGGCCGTGAACCTCCTCGCCCAGTACGTCACCGACAAGGGCTACGGGATCCGCTTCGCCATCGAGCCGAAGCCGAACGAGCCCCGCGGCGACATCCTCCTGCCGACCCTCGGCCACGCGATCGCCTTCACCGAGACGCTCGAGCGCCCGGAGCTCTTCGGCATCAACCCCGAGGTCGGGCACGAGCAGATGGCGGGCCTGAACTTCACGGCCGGCATCGCCCAGGCGCTCTACCAGGGCAAGCTCTTCCACATCGACCTCAACGGCCAGCGCGGCATCAAGTACGACCAGGACCTCGTGTTCGGGCACGGCGACCTGCAGAACGCGTTCTCGCTCGTCGACCTGCTCGAGCACGGCGCTCCGCAGGGCGGTCCGGCGTACGACGGCCCGCGCCACTTCGACTACAAGCCGAGCCGCACCGAGGACATCTCGGGCGTCTGGGACTCGGCGGCCGCGAACATGCGCATGTACCTGCTGCTCAAGGAGCGTGCCGAGGCGTTCCGCGCCGACCCCGAGGTGCAGGCCGCGCTCGAGGCCTCGAAGGTCGGCGAGCTCCGCACGCCGACGCTGGCCGAGGGCGAGTCCTACGACGACTTCCTCGCGGACCGCTCCGCGTTCGAGGACTTCGACGCGGACGCGTACTTCGGCGGCAAGGGCTTCGGCTTCGTCAAGTTGCAGCAGCTCGCCATCGAGCACCTCATGGGCGCTCGTTGAGCCAGCAGCTCGTCGCCGGGGTCGACTCGTCGACCCAGTCCTGCAAGGTGACGATCCGCGACGCGGCGACCGGCGCGGTCGTCCGGGAGGGGCGCGCGTCCCACCCGGACGGCACGTCCGTCGATCCCCGCCACTGGTGGGACGCCCTCGGCACCGCGGTCGCGGACGCCGGCGGGCTCACCGACGTCGGTGCCGTCGCGATCGCCGGGCAGCAGCACGGCATGGTCGCGCTCGACGCCGACGGCCGGGTGGTCCGCGACGCACTCCTGTGGAACGACGTCCGCAGTGCGGATGCGGCCGCAGAGATGGTCGAGGAACTCGGCCGGGAGGCATGGGTCGCCCGGACGGGTCTGGTGCCGGTCGCGTCGTTCACCGGGACCAAGCTGCGGTGGCTCCGCGAGGCGGAGCCGGAGCACGCGGCGCGCGTCGCCGCGGTCGCGCTCCCCCACGACTGGCTGTCGTGGCGGCTCCGCGGGTACGGCCCTGCCGGTGAGAGCCCGCTCGGCCCGGACCTCGACGCGCTCGCGACCGACGGCTCCGACGCCAGCGGTACCGGCTACTGGGACCCGGTCCGCCGCGAGTACGACCCGGAGCTGTTCGAACTGGCACTCGGACGGCCGCTCCGGGTCGCGGAGACCGGTGACGACGCCGTCGCGGTCGTGGTGCCGCGGGTCGTCGCCCCCGACGAGGCGATGGGCACGCTGACGTCCGACGTCGACCTGCCCGGTGGCGCGGTCGCCCCGAGCGGACTCGTCGTCGGCGCCGGACTCGGCGACAACGCCGGGGCAGCGCTCGGCCTCGGACTCGGCCCGGGTGACGTCGCGGTGTCCCTCGGCACGAGCGGCACGGTCTTCGGAGTGACCGACGCCGAGGTGCGCGACCCGAGCGGGACCGTGGCGGGCTTCGCCGACGGGAGCGGGTCGCGCCTCCCGATCGTCACCACGCTCAACGCGGCCCGCGTGCTCGAGGTGATCGGCGGCCTGCTCGGCGTGGACCACGACGCACTCGGGGACCTGGCGCTGCAGGCGCCGGCCGGTGCGGACGGACTCGTGCTCGTGCCGTACTTCGTCGGCGAGCGCACGCCCAACCGCCCGGACGCGACCGCCTCGCTGCTCGGCATGACCCCCGCGACCACGGACCGGGCGCACCTCGCGCGGGCCGCGGTGGAGGGGATGCTGTGCGCGCTGGCGGACGGCCTCGCCGCGGTGGAGGCCACCGGCGTCACCGTGCACCGGCTGCTCCTCATCGGCGGTGCCGCACGCAACGCGGCCGTCCGCGTCGTCGCCGCGCAGGTGTTCGGTCGCGACGTCCTCGTCCCGGAGCCGAGCGAGTACGTCGCCGCCGGCGCCGCGAAGCAGGCGGCATGGGTGCTCACCGGCACCCTGCCGGCGTGGGACCTCGACCCCGCGGTCGTCCCCGCGGACCCGCACCCCGAGGTGCTCGAGCAGTACCGCGCCGCGGCCCGCTGATCCGACACTCCTCGCCCCCGACGTCGCACACCGCGACGTCGGGGGCATCATCGTCCCCGGAGGACCCACATGCCACTGACCGACCTGCCCCTCGACCAGCTCCGTACGTACCGTTCCACGGTGCCCCGACCGGACGACTTCGACGCGTTCTGGGCGGACACGATCGCGACGTCCCGGACGGCCGGCGCCGGGAGCGACCCCGTGCTCGCCCCGGCCGAGACCCCGGTCACGGCGCTCGACGTGCACGACCTGACCTTCCCGGGCTTCGCCGGCGACCCGGTCCGGGCCTGGGTCACGCGGCCCGCCGGCACCACCGGGGACCTGCCCGCCGTGGTCGAGTTCCTCGGGTACGGCGGAGGTCGAGGCCTGCCGGGCGAGCGCGTGTCGTGGGCCCTCGCCGGGTACGTGCACGTCGTGATGGACACGCGCGGGCAGGGCAGCGGCTGGGGGTCCGGCGGCGACACCCCGGACCCGCACGGCTCCACCCCGCACGTCGGCGGATGGATGTCGAGCGGCATCCACGCTCCCGAGGACCACTACTACCGGCGCGTGTACACCGACGCCGTTCGGCTCGTGGACGCGGTCCGCACGCTGCCGGGCGTGGACGCCTCCCGCATCGCCCTGACCGGCGGGAGCCAGGGCGGCGGCATCACGATCGCCGCGGCCGCCCTCGTCGAGGCGCACACGGCCCCCCTCGCGGCGCTGCTGCCGGACGTCGCGTTCCTGAGCGACTGGCGCGGCGGGACGGACGTCGCGGTCGGCGGCCCGTACCGCGAGCTCGCCACCTTCCTCTCGGTGCAGCGCGACCTCGTCGAGACCGCGTGGGCGACCGCGGCGTACTTCGACGGCGTGCACTTCGCCGCCGGGATCACCTCACCCGCGCTGTTCTCGGTCGCGCTCATGGACGACGTCGTGCCGCCCCGCACGACCTTCGCGGCATACAACGCCCTGGGGTCGGCCGACAAGGCGATCGAGGTCTACCCGTACAACGGCCACGAGGGCGGCGGCTTCCGGCACTGGGAGCGGCAGGTGGCGTTCCTGCGGGGGCGGGGGTGAGGGATCGCAGAACCGGGCGCCCAGATTTTCTGAGATGATGGCTGATCTCAGAAAATCGGAGGTACCGTCCATGACATCGCCGCGCGAGCGCTGGCCTGCTCTTGAGTTCGAGGAGCTCCGCTGGCAGAGTCGGTACGCCGACTCCGGACCGCGCGCATCGCGACGGCACACGGTCAGTGAACGGTACGAAGCCGCCGTGCCGCCGTTCATCGCGCACCGAGCTCCGCAGCCGTCGCCCGACGTCGCGGCCCTCGCGGACGAAGCCTCGACCGCACTCGCACGGTTCGACGGCTCACTGGGACACGAGGTGGCGCCGTTCGCTGCGCTCCTGCTCCGATCGGAAGCGGCGGCGTCGTCCCAGATCGAGCACCTCACGGCGAGTGCACGACAGATCTTCACCGCCGAGCTCGGCGGTGCAGGGAAGCGGAACGCGACTGAGATCGTCTCGAACACACGAGCGATGCGGACGGCGATCGAACTGTCGGACCGGCTCACCTCGGAGACGGTCCTGTCGATGCACGCCGTCCTGATGGAGCATGACCGACGGCACGAAGCGGGAGCATTCCGAGAGGAACCCGTGTGGATCGGGACGAGCGGGCGGACGCCGGTGGGCGCGGAGTACGTCGCACCGTCCTGGGAGCGCGTCACGGCGCTCGTGGACGACACGATGGCCTTCGCCCGCCGGCTCGACCTCCCGCGGCTGACCCAGGTCGCCGTCACCCACGCACAGTTCGAGACGATCCACCCGTTCACCGACGGCAACGGTCGGACCGGGCGGGCGCTCCTCCAGGCGATGCTGCGGGCGAACGAACTCACACAGAACGTCACGGTGCCGGTGTCGGCGGGGTTGCTGACCGACACCTCCGGGTACGTCGACGCACTCACCGCCTACCGTCGTGGCGAGGTGGACCCGATCGTGCGGCTCGTGTCCGAAGCGTCGTTCGAGGCGGTCGGGAACGCACGCGAACTGGTCGAGGAGATCTCCTCCATCCGAGCGAGGTGGCGCGCGGCCGTCACGGCCCGGATCGACTCAGGGGTGTGGCGTGCGCTGGACGTCGTCGCACGGCAGCCGGTCCTGAACGCGTCGACGCTCGCGGCGGAGATGGGCGTGGACGCGAAGAACGTGTACCCCCATCTCGAACGGCTGGTCGAGGCCGGCGTGCTGGCGAAGAAGAACGAGTACCAGCAGGGGATCGTGTACCGGAACGACGAGATCCTGCGGGCGCTCGACGCGTTCGCGGCGCGCGCAGGACGACGGGCGTGACGGACGCCCGGTCCGCGGCCGCTCCCGTGCCCGAACGGCGTCGACGTCAGTTGATGCAGGTGCCCTGCTTGCCGTAGGCGTTGCCCACCGGGGTGGACGACGGGGACGCCGCCGGTGCCTTCGACGCGGGGGCCGTCGTTGTGGGAGTCGACGGGGTGGACGACGTCGACGGCGCGCCGGTCGTCGCGGTGTGACCGTCGGTGCCGAGCACGAGTGTCACGCCGGTGACCGTGCTCGACAGCACCGCCGTGGCCCCGGGCACGGCGTCCACGACGGCCTTGGCCTGAGCCTCCGAGCCCTTCGGGTACTCGACGACCGTCGTCGTGGTCGTCGTCGTGTCGCCGGGTGCACCGACCACGATACCCTTCGCGGTCAGCGCCGCCGAGGCCTCGGTCGCACCGCGGGGCACCGAGCCGCCGTTCAGCACCGACACGTGCACGGTGGAGGGCGCCGCGGCCCGGGCAGCCGTGTACGCGGCAGGCGGACCGACGATCCCCTGGATGAACGCGGGCATCGCCGCGAAGTCGACCGCCACGGTCGAGTAGCCGTCGATGGTCGGTGTGCCCGACGTGGGGATCGTCGTGGACCGGATGTTCGACAGGTCGATGCTGCGGAAGGTCTCCACGAGGCTCGGGATGCTCAGCCCGTCGTCGATCTGCACGGACTCGCCGACGCCGTGCAGGAGGTTCGAGACCTTCACCGGGTTGAGCAGGGTCCCGGCGGAGAGGGCCTTCTTCGCCTCCTGCGACAGGAAGTACTGCTGGCGGACCTCGCGGTCGAGGTCGCCGCGGGGCAGGCCGTCGCGCTGCCGGACGAAGGAGAGCGCCTGCGAGGCGTTCAGCGTCGAGTTCCCGGCCGGGAGGTCGACGTTCGAGTTCGTGTCGTGGACGGCCTGGTTCAGGCAGACCTGCACCGGCCCGAGGGCCTTGACGAGCTGGTAGAAGCCGAGCAGCGAGACCCGGACGAAGTGGTCGATCGACAGACCGCTGATGTCCTCGATGGTGGTGATCAGGAGCCGCATGCCGCCCGCGTCGCCGCCGCCGTCCGCGGCGCCGTCCGAGTAGGCGCTGTTGAGCTTGAACGTGCCGTGTCCGGGGATCGGCACCCACGAGTCGCGCGGGAACGAGATCATCGTCGCGCTGCCGCCACCGGCCGGGATGTGCAGGACGATCATCGTGTCGGTGTTCGTCGCGCCGTCGTCGAGCTCCGTGCCGAGTTCCGCGAGTTCCTGCGGGGTGGCGTCGTCCGGTCGGTGGTCGTCGCCGACGAGCAGGATGTTCTGCGCCGCGCCGTCGGCGTCCGGGGACGACGCCGGGTGCGGCAGGGCGACGTGCACCTTCGTCACGCTGTCGTCGAGCTGCACGTACGACCACGCCGCGTACCCGCCGGCGAGCACGAGCGCCATCGTGACGACCCCGCCGATCGCCGCGAACCACACCCGCAGCCCACGCCGCTTCCGACCGTGCCGGACGGCGGCGTTCGATGCGGACAGGGTCGGGGCATCGTCCCCCACAAGCTCGTCGTGCATCCCGTCACCCTAGGGGTGACCGCGGCCACGACGGCCGCCCGCACCTGAGAACTCTGCCGGGAACCGGTACGGTGATCGGGTGACGCAGCCGTCGGAGGTCCTCGTGCTCAGCGGCGCCGCCGGCACCGGGAAGTCCACCGCCGGACGGGCGATCGCGAGCCGGGTGGCGGGGACGTGCGCCATCGACGGCGACACCCTCTCGTCCGCGAAGCGACCCTGGGACTACGACGAGTACTGGGCTTTCGCGATACGGGTGTGCGCCGACGTCCTGCGGAACGGACTCGTCCCGGTGATCTACGGGATCGGGTTGCCGTCACAGGTGATCCCGGCAGCTGAGGCAGCTGTCCTGCGTGTCGACATGCTGGCGCTGGTCTGCGAACCGGTCGAGATCCGGCGCCGCATCGTGGACCGTGGCCACGGGGAGGCGTGGCGGACACCCGAGAAGCACCTCGCGGTCGACGAGGAGCTGCGAAACGTGCACGTCCCGGCGCCGCACCGGTTCACGACGTTCGACAGCGGCACCCACGATCCCGTCGCGACCGCCGAGCGCGCGGTCGCCTGGGCGGACGCCGCGGTGCGCCGCCGCAGCGCGATCTGATCAGCGGCCGACCCGCGAGAGGGACTCCGACAGTGCGTCCCGCGTGGCGAGCAACCGCTGCGCTCGCACGTCCATGTCGTCCCGGATCGCGACGACCTGGTCGATGATCCCCGGGCACTGGTCCTCGACCTTCGTGCCCCGGGTGCACGGCAGGACCTGCTCGATGAGGGCCGTCGGGAGTCCGAGGTCGAGCAGCATCCTGATCGTGCCGACGGTCTCGACGTCCGACTCGTCGTACTCGCGGTAGCCGTTCGACCGGCGTTCGGGGCTGATGAACCCGAGCTGCTCGTAGTACCGCAGCGACCGGGCGCTCGCGCCGCTCGCCCGGCTCAGCTCGCTGATCTGCACCGCACGCACCTCCCGCTTGACCTTGACACTGATGTCAGAGTTTAGCGTGCCGTCCGTGAACACCTTCATCATCGGCGGCACCGGCTACCTCGGCTCGGTCCTCGTCGAACACCTCGTCACCGCCGGCCACGCCGTCACCGCCCTCGCCCGCTCGGACCGGAGCGCCGAACGCCTGCGAGCTGCCGGCGCGGTCCCCCTCGCCGGTTCGATCGCGGACACCGCGGTGCTCAGGACGGCTGCCGCCGCCGCGGACGCCGTCGTGTACGCCGCGTCCGACTACGCACCCACCGACGACTCGATGCGGACCGAACTCGCCGCCGTCGCGGCCGTCGTCGAGGGCGCTGCCGGAACGGGGACGACGCCGAAGCCCGTCGTGTACACGTCGACCGGGCTCGTCTACGGCCCCGACGCGACCGACGTCACCGAGGACGCCGACCTCCCCGCCGTGAGCGCCCAGCCCGTCAAGGCGCAGGCGGAACGGATCGTGCTCGACGACCCGCGCGTCGCGGGCATCGCGATCCGCGCCGGACTCGTCTTCGGTCGGGGCGGTTCCGGGCTCGTCACCGGCCTGATCGACGCGGCGGCGGCCAACGGTGCGTCGACGTACATCGGCGACGGCGCGAACGCCTGGTACCCGGTGCACGTCGACGACCTCGCCGATCTCTACCTCCGAGCGATCGCGCGTCCGGTACCGGGGGCCTTCAACGCGGTCGGGACCGTCCCGTTCACGTTCCGGGAACTCGCCGAGGCGATCGGGGACCTCACGGGGGCCCCGAGCGTGTCCATTCCGCTCGAGGTCGCCGAGGCGCAGATGGGTCCGTCCGTCCGCACCCTGACGACTTCGACCCACCTCCTCGCGACGAAGGCGCGGTCCGCCTACGACTGGCGTCCGTCCGAGCGCTCGCTGCTGGACGACGTCCGGCACGGCTCGTACGTCGCCCCGACGCCCGCCTGACGTCGGCCTGACGCCGACCACGCACCGTCGAGTGAGCAGGGATCGTCGAGTCGCCCGAACCGACCCGACGGTTCCTGCTCACTGAACACCCGCGGGCGGGCACGTGGGCGCGCCCCGTCAGGCGCACCCGTCAGACGCACTCCCACGTTACGATGCGCCGGTCGGACGCCTCGACCTCGCGGACCGGGCCGGTGACGCGCACCACGGCGCGGTCCGTGGCGGAGCCGGGGACGGGCTCTGGACCCGGCCCGCTGCCGACGGCCACGATCCCGTCGGCGTGCACCGCGCCTCCAGGCCGGGACGCCGCCGCGTGCGACGCGACCCAGACCTCGACGTCGCCGGGTTCGACCACCGTCCGCAGGTCGCGCCCCGTGAAGGCGAACCGCTGGACCGGCACGCTGAACCGCACCCGCGCCGATTCCCCCGGCGCCAGCGCGACCCGCGCGTAGCCGAGCAGCTGCACGAGCGGCCGGGTGACCGGAGCCTGCACGTCGTGGCCGTACAGCTGGACCACCTCCTCGCCGGCACGCTCCCCCGTGTTCCGCACCGTGACCTCGACGTCGAACGTGCCGTCCGTCGCGACGGACGGATCCGCGAGGAGGTCCTCGTACGCGAACGACGTGTAGGCGAGTCCGAAGCCGAACGGGCGCACCGGCGTCGAGTCGGTCGCGGTGACGTCGGACGGTCCGCCGAGCCGTGGGTGCAGGTACGTGTACGGCTGCGCTCCGGACGATCGCGGCAGCGAGATCGGGAGGCGACCGGAGGGCGACGCCGCTCCGGTGAGCAGGTCGGCGATCGCGAGCCCACCGCCCTCGCCCGGGAAGAACGCCTGCACGACCGCGGCCGGACGCGCATGCACGCCGTCGAGCGCCCACCCGACCGCGTACGGCCGCCCCGTCAGCAGCACCACCACGGTGGGGGTGCCGGTGGCGACGACGGCCTCGACGAGCTCGCGCTGCACGCCCGGCAGGTCGAGCGACTCGGTGTCGTTGCCCTCGCCCACGGTGCCGCGGCCGAACAGCCCGGCCTGGTCGCCGACGACGACCACGGCCACGTCCGCGCCCCGCGCGGCGGCGACGGCGTCGGCGAACCCGGACCGGTCCTGGCCGGTGACGGCGCACCCGGTGGCGAACCGGACGGCGGACGGCCCGAGCGAGGCGGTGAGGGCCTCGCGCACGGTGGGGATGTCGAACCCGAGCGGCAGCTCCGGGTGCGCGGCGAGCACGTGGTTGGCGAACGAGTAGCACCCCTGCAGCGCCTCGGCGCGGTCGGCGTTCGGGCCGATCAGGGCGACCGAGGCCTCGGCACGGAGCGGCAGGACGGGCCCGGACGCACCGTCGAACGCAGGGGCGGCTGCGCGGGCAGGTCCACCGTCGGGTGCGCCCGGTGCGGTCGGCGCCGGCTCGTTCGACAGCAGCACGAGCGACCGTGCCGCCAGTTCCCTCGCGAGCGCACGGTGGCGGGGCGTGTCGAGGTCGATGCCGGTCGGCGGCTCGTCCTCGAACGCCGACGGGTCGAGCAGCCCGAGCCGCTCCTTCTGCCGGAGCACCCGGAGCACGGCCCGATCGACGAGCGCCTCGTCGACCAGCCCGGCACGCACGCGGTCGACGAGCGGCTGCAGGTACGCGTCGCCCGTCGGCAGCTCGACGTCGATGCCCGCGGCGAGCGCGAGGGCCGCGGCCTCCCCGCGGTCGGCGGCGACACCGTGCATGACCTCGAGGAACGCGACGGAGAAGTAGTCCGCGACGACGGTGCCGTCGAAGCCGAGCCGGTCGCGCAGGAGGTCGGTCAGCAGCGACCCGTCCGCCGCCACCGGGACGCCGTCGATCTCGGCGTACGAGTTCATGACGCTCCGGGCACCACCGTCGCGGATCGCCATCTCGAACGGGGGCACGAAGACGTCGGCGACCTCGCGCGGTCCGACGTGCACGGGCGCGTGGTTCCGGCCGGCCTGCGACGCGGAGTACCCGAGGAAGTGCTTCAGGGTGGCGTCGACCCCGGCGGACTGCAGCCCGCGGACGTACGCGGTGCCGACGGTCCCGACGAGGTACGGGTCCTCGCCGATGCACTCGTCGACGCGGCCCCAGCGCGGGTCGCGGACGACGTCGAGCACCGGCGCGAGGCCCTGGTGCACGCCGATCGCCCGCATCGAGTCGCCGATCGCCGCCCCGACCCGTTCGACGAGTTCGGGGTCGAACGCGGCGCCCCACGCGAGCGGCGTCGGGAACGTGGCGGCCTTCCAGGCGGCCAGCCCGGTGAGGCACTCCTCGTGCACGAGCGCCGGGATGCCGAGGCGGGTCTCGCGCTTGAGGCGCCGCTGCTCGGACCACAGCCAGGCGGCCCGTTGGTCCGGTTCGACGGGGCGGGTGCCGTAGACGCGGGTGAACTGCCCGATGCCGTGGCGGGTGATGTCAGCGAGGGTGCCGCCGTCCGCCGCTGCCGTCATCTCGCCCTGCATGGGCGCGACGACGCCGTGCTGGTCGAGCCAGTAGCCGACGAGCTGGGCGGTCTTCTCCTCGAGGGTCATCTCGGCGAGCAGGGCGGCGGCGCGGGTCGTGGTCGTCGCGTTGGTCACGTCGGTCGTGTGCGCTGTGTCGGCCTGGAGGCGCGGCTCGCCCCCGGCGGTCCGCGTCGCGTCCGTCGCCGTCACCCCTTCACCGCCCCGGTCAGCCCGCCGACGATGCGGCGCTGGAACACGGCGAAGAACACGAGCGCCGGGATCATCGACAGCGAGGTGAACGCGAGGACGCGGGCGGTGTCCACCGAGTACTGCGACGAGAACGCCTGCACCCCGAGCGGCAGCGTGTACGCCGACGCGTCGTTGAGGATGAACAGCGGCAGGATGTAGCTGTTCCAGCTGCCGATGAACGCGAGGATGCCGACCGTGACGACGCCCGGCAGCGACAGCGGCACGACCATCCGGAAGAAGAACCCGAGGCGGCTGGCGCCGTCGATCGACGCGGCCTCCTCGAGCTCGTCCGGGATCGCCCGGAGGAACGGCACGAGGATGATGACCGTCGTCGGCAGCGCGAACGCGATCTGCGGCAGGATCACCCCGGCCAGGCTGTTCGTCAGACCGAGGTCCTTCACGAGCAGGTACAGCGGTGTGATCGCGACGGTGATCGGGAACATCAGCCCCGCGGCGAACAGGGAGTACAGCGCGTCCCGACCGCGGAACCGGTAGCGGGCGATGACGAAGCTCACCATCAGCCCGAGCACGACGACACCGACCGTGGTCGTGACGCCGGCGATCACGGAGTTGCCGAGCTGCTGCCAGAAGACGCCGCTCGACAGCACCGAGAGGTAGTTCCCGAACTGCCACGGACTCGGCAGTCCGGCGGGGCTCGCGGTGATCTGCGAGTTGCTGCGGAACCCGCCGAGCACGATGTACAGCACGGGGCCGACGCACACCGCGATGAACAGCAGCGCGACGAAGTAGGTGCCGAGGTTCCGTTCGCGTCGGACCGGCCCGGTGTCCCGGGGTCGGCGGCTCCGCTTCGGCGAGACGATGGAGGCGGTGGCGGTCATCGGTCGGCCTTCTCGGTGAGGGCGCCGGCGGTGTCGCGGCGCAGGACGAACCGCTGGTAGACGAGGGCGACCGCCAGCGAGATGAGGAAGATGACCACGGCGACGGCGTTGCCGTACCCGTAGTTGCCGGACATGCGGCCGTTCGCGACCATGTACGTCGCCATCGTCGAGGTGCCCGCCGTCGCGGCGATGTACTGGCCCCAGATGATGTAGACGAGGTCGAACAGCTGCAGCGACCCGATGATCGACAGGAACGCCCAGATGCGGACGGTCGGGCCGAGCAGCGGCAGCGTGATCCGGCGCTGGATCTGCCAGTAGCTCGCGCCGTCGAGCTGCGCGGCCTCGAACAGCTCCTCGGGGATGCTCTGCAGTCCGGCGAGGAAGAGGATCACCGCGAACCCGATGTACTTCCACGAGATGATCGCCAGCAGCGTCCAGATCGCGATGTCCGGGTTCGACAGCCAGTCGGCTCGCAGGGCGCCGAGGCCGACGGCCTGCAGCAGGTCGTTCACGGCGCCGCTCGACTGGAGCATCAGGCTCCAGCCCGTGCCCACGATCACCTCGGAGATGACGTACGGCAGGAAGATCAGGACGCGGATCAGCCCGCGGCCCCGGATGCGCTGGTTGAGCAGCAGCGCGAGGACGATCGCGATCGGTCCCTGCACGAGGAGCGACCCGATCACGATGAAGGCGTTGTGGAGCAGCACGCCCCGGAAGTCCGGGTCGGTGAAGATGATCGCGTAGTTCTGCAGGCCGACGAAGTCGGTGGGGACCCCGTACCCCTGCCACTTGTAGAAGCCGTAGTAGGCGGCGAGCGCGACGGGCAGGATCACGAACCCGACGAACATGATCGTCGCCGGGCCGGCGAGGACCGCGATCTCGACGCGGGTGCGGACGTCCGTGCCCTTCCGGGCCCGGCGGGCCGGGGCCGACGGCGAACCGTCGGCCCCGCCCGGGTTCCGCCCCGCGCCGGACCGCGCATCGGAGCGCGGTGCGACGGAGGTGGTCATCGCGTCACCCCTTGGCCGCGGCCTGGTTGACGGTCTTGACGATGTCGTCCACCGATCCCTTGCCGGCGAGCAGGTTCACCACGCTGGTGTTGAGCGCGTTGCCGACGTTCTGCCCGTAGACGGTGTCGAGGTAGTTCGAGACGAACGGCGCCTTGTTGTAGGCCGCGAGCACGGTCTTCAGGTAGGGCTCGGTGACGACCGCCTGGGCCGACTTGTTCGCCGGGATCGCGTTGAAGGCCGTGTAGTAGGCCTCCTGCACGGGCTTCTGCGTCATGTAGTTCAGGAAGTCCGTGCAGGCCTTCTTGGGGGCCTTGGCCGAGCAGGAGAACCCGTCCACCGCGCCCATCATCGAACCCGGCTCACCCTTGCCGCCGGAGACCTCCGGGAACGGGAAGAAGCCGAGGTCGGGGAGCGGCTTGCCGTCCGGGGTGAGCGAGGAGATCACGCCCGGGTCCCACGCGCCCATGAGCTCCATCGCGGCCTTGTGGTTCGCGACGAGGCCCGCCGAGCTGCCGGCGCCCTGCTGCGCGGCGGTGGTGAGGTAGCCGTCGTTGAACGGCTTCGTGTCGAAGAAGGCCTTGGTGTCCTTGCCCGCCTGGGTCCAGCAGGGGTTCGTGAACTTCAGGTCCTTCGCGGTCTTCGTCAGCGTGCTCTCGCTGCAGGCACGCAGGGCGAAGTTGTAGTACCAGTGCGCTGCCGGCCAGGCGTCCTTCGCACCCACGGCGACGGGCTGGATACCGGCGTCCTTGAGCTTCTGGATGTCCGCGTTCAGTTCGTCGATCGTGGTCGGCGTGCCCTCGATGCCGGCCTTCTTGAAGAGGTCCTGGCTGTACCAGATGCCCTCGGGGTTGACGTCGACGGGCATCGCCCAGGTCTTGCCGTCCTGCTTGTAGCCGCCGAAGGCGCCGGCGCTGATCTCGTCCTTGGCGGTCGAGCCGATCGAGTCGGAGATGTCCATCAGCTGGCCGGCGTTGACCATGGCGGCCATCTTGCCGCCGCCGCGCTGCAGGAACACGTCGGGCGCCGAGCCCGAGTTGAGCGCGGTCTGGAGCTTGCCGTCCAGGTCCTCGTTCTGGATGGCCTGGATCTTGATGGTGACGTCCGGGTTCTTCGCCTCGAAGTCCTTGACCGTCTTCTCCCAGAACGCCTTGCCCGGGCCGGTGGTGGAGTTGTGCCAGAAGGTCATCGTGACCTTCCCGCCGTCGCCCCCGGCGGCATCGCTGCCCGCCGAGCAGCCTGCGGCCACCAGTGCTGTCGCCCCGATCAGCGCGATGGCTGCCGCGGCACGGATCTTCCTCGTCATCGTGGAACTCCTCGGTGTCGTCGTTGACATGCAGCGACATCGACTGCCGCTCCCGGAGAGCGTGCCAGGTGCTCCGGACGCTTGTCAATCGATATCGATAACGTTTTCGTTCCCGATTCTGCGCCGGTCGAGCGGTACGGTGTGCACATGGACACGGCTCTCGGCATGCGTCCCGGAGCCGGCCGGGTGACGATCGCGGACGTCGCGCGGGCCGCCGGGGTCTCGATCCCGACCGTGTCGAAGGTGATCAACCAGCGCGACGGCGTGGCACCCGCGACGATCCTCCGGGTGCAGGAGGTCGTCGCGCAGCTCGGCTACGAGACGTCGCTCGTCGCCAGGAGTCTCCGCAGCTCCCGGACCGGGGTGGTCGGCATCCTGGTGCCCGAGTTCGAACCGTTCTCGACCGAGCTCCTCCGCGGGATCTCGAGCGCGACGACCGGCACCGGCTACGAGCTGCTCGCCTACGCCGGGCTCGTCACGGGCGCCGACCAGCCGGGCTGGGAGCGCCGGTCGTTGTCGCGGCTCTCCGGCACCCTGATCGACGGCGCCATCGTGGTGACCCCCACCACCGCCCTGTCGAGCTCCTCGATCCCCGTCGTCGCGATCGACCCGCACACCGGTCCGGAGGGGCACGCCACCGTCGACGCCGACAACGAGGACGGGGCCGTGCAGGCCGTCGAGCACCTGCTCGGGCTCGGCCACACCCGCATCGCCCACCTCCGCGGGCGCCCCGACCTCGCGTCCGCGCAGCTCCGCGAGGCCGGGTACCGGCGTGCGCTGGTCCGCGCCGGACTGCCCGTCGACGAGCGCCTCGTCCGGGACGGCGGCTACCAGGAGGACCGGTCGGCCACCGTGGCGCACGACCTCCTCGCCGCCGGCGACCGGCCGACGGCGGTGTTCGCCGCGAACGACTCCTCCGCGGTCGGCGTGCTCCGGGCCGCGGCCGAGCTGGGGCTCCGCGTCCCCGAGGACCTGTCGGTGGTCGGCTTCGACGACGTGCCGCAGGCCTCGACCACGACGCCGCCGCTCACCACGGTCGCGCAGCCCCTCGCCGAGCTCGGGTCCCGGGCGGTCGAGATGCTGCTCACGATGCTCCGTGGCGAGCCGGCGTCCGACCACGTCCGCCTGCCGACCACGCTGCGCGTCCGCAGGAGCACGGCGGCGCCGTCGTCCCGCTAGCGACGACCGACCCACGCGCCGGGCACGGCCGCCCGCGTCAGCGCCGCAGCGTCTGCTTCGGGTACTCCCCGAACCGCTCCGCGTACGCGGCCGAGAACCGCCCCAGGTGCGCGAAGCCCCAGCGCCGGGCGATGTCCCCGACGGCGCCGGACTGCGGGTCGGCCTCGAGCAGTTCGGCCCGGACCCGGTCGAGTCGCACCTGCCGGAGGTAGGTCAGCGGTGAGACGTCGAACACCCGGCGGAAGGACTCCTGGACGGACCGCACGCTCAACCCGGAGGCCGCGGACAGGTCGGAGATGCTCACGGGCTCGGCGGCGTGGTCGTGCACGTACTCGACGGCCGCGCGCAGCCGGGTGTTGCGCGGCTGCGCGAGGACGGGCGGGAGGTCGTCGAGCAACGGCGGGAACAGGTCGAGGAACGCCTGCGCGGCCGCGGTCTTGGCGGCGCGCCACGCGATCGACTCGGGCCCGCCGACACGCAGCGCCCGCGCGAGGGCGGTCTGCGCCCCCAGCCAGCGCTGCGCCGGGTCCACCTCGGGATCGACGTGGCCGTCGAAGCGGAGCGCCTGGTCGCCGGGGACGCCGCGGAGCGCCGCGACCGCGCGGACGAAGGCCCGGTCGAGGTGCACCATCCGCAGGTCGTGGTCGACGGACCGGAAGGTGCTCTCGTGGTCCGGCGGCAGCAGCACCGGCACCGCGTGCGGGAGGACGACCCGCTCGCCCGCGCGCTCGATCTCGACGCAGCCCGCACCGACCCAGAGCACGACGTAGTCCCCGCCCGCCGGGACGATCCCGTGCAGCGTCCCGTGCACCTGCGCCCGTCGGATCGTGACGTCCGAGTCGCCGACGGCGGTGTACCGGTGGTCGAACGTGCCGGCGCTCGTCCCGGCGACCCACCGCTCGCCGCCGTACACACCACCGAGGTCGCGCGCAGCGTCCTCCGGGCGCTGCCCGGCGAACTCGAACCGGACCGTCGCCGGGGATCCGCCGTCCTCCGCCAGCTGCTCGCTCATGCCGCGCTCCGGCGCGCCTCGGCTGTCCGGATCACGACGGTCCTTTCGTTATCTGGATACGCTGTCCCGGAGAGCGCGGCGTATCGTGGCGCGCAAGCGATCCGCACCGAGGGGGCGACCACGTGAGTGAGATCGACCTGACCGCGGCCGTCACCCGACTGGAGGCCGCGATGGGAGCCCTCCGCGGCCGTCTCCGCGAGCGCTTGTCGGTGTCGGGGACCGACCTCACGGTGCTGCAGTTCGTCGCCCGGGCCGCCGCGGCGGAGCGCCGCGTCCGCGTGAAGGACCTCGCGTCGCACCTGGGCCTCAGCGGCCCGGCGGTGACGGGCACGGTCGACCGGCTCGAGCGGGCGGGGCACCTCTGCCGCGTCCCGAACCCCGACGACGGCCGGAGCCGCTTCATCGAGCTGACGCCGGACACCGAGCGCGCCTACGCCTCGGCGATGGACAGCACGAACGAGCACCTGCACGATCTGTTGTCCTCCTTCAGTGATCGAGAGCGGGCCAAGTACGTCCGCGTCATCGACCGCGTCATCGAGGCGCTCGAGTTCGGCGCCCCGACTCCCTGACGGCAGGCTACGGGCGACTGCGAGGGCGGCTCGAACATTTGTCCGCCAAGCGCAGTTAGGTAACTTCCCGACCTATCTTGCCGGACGGACGGTCCGCACGTCCGTACGGTCGGGATGGGACACCCCCGATCGGGGGGACGAGACGACGGGAAGAGAACGATGGGCAAGTACGAATCCCAGCAGGGCATCGACCCGGTCCGCATCGAGACGTTCCGTCGGATGCGCAAGCGCTGGAAGTACGGCGAGCTCCAGGACGGTGCGGGCCTCTACGAGGACTTCTTCACCGACACGGCTCGGGATCCGCGACGCCGCTGACGCGGACGGGGACGGACGGGAGGCGCGTGGCGGCATCGCCACGCGCCTCCCGTCCGTCAGCGGCTCGGGGCTGGCGCCGTCGACTCGGCCGTCCGCAACGTGCACGGCAGGAGGAAGTGCGGCAGGTCGCCTGACGTGCCGTCGAGCTGCTCGATGAGGGCGTCGGCGGCCCGCGTTCCGAGCTCCGCACCGGGGGCGACCATCGTCGACAGTCGCGGCGAGTGCTGGTCCGCGTTCGCTTCGGATGACGCGATGCTGAGGACGGACACGTCCTCCGGCACCCGGCGCCCCGCCGCGTGCAGACCGACGAGCAACCCGGCCGCCGAGTCGTCCTTCATGACGAGCACCGCACTGACGTCCGAATCCGCCTCGAGCAGGTCGCTCGCCGCGTGCCGCCCACCGTCGCTGCCCGGGCCGGCGGTGACCACGGTCCCGGTGGTCCCGCGGTCGACCATCGCCCGGCGGAACGTGTCGTGGACGCGCAGGTGGGGAGCGTACCCCGCCATCGGGGTGCCGTCGAGGTCCTCGAGGACGAGCCCGAACCGACGGTGCCCGAGCCCCTCGAGGTGGTCGAGGCTGTCCTCGATCGTGGTCTCGAAGTCGATGTCGACGTAGGGCAGCCCGCTGCTGTCCCGGGTCCGCCCGATGAGGGTGAACGGCACGCCGAGGTCGGTCAGGACGGCGACGCGCGGATCGTCCATCCGCACCTCCATCAGGATGACCCCGTCGACGAGACCACCCGAGACGAGGTCGTCGAGGTCGTCCCCCGCGGGGTCGACCGGCCAGAGCACGAGGTGGTACCCGCGCTCCGACGCACGCTCGGCCGCGCTCATGAAGAACTGCGAGGTGGTCGGGCTGAACCGGTTCCCCGTCGTCGGGAAGAGCAGCGCGATGATCCGGGTCCGCCGGCTCGCCAGGGCCCGCGCCACGACGTTGCCGCGGAACTTGAGCTCCCGCATGGCGGCGGTGACCCTGGCGGTCGTCGCGGGGGTGACGTACTTCGTGCCGTTCACGACGAAGGAGACCGTGGCGATCGAGACACCCGCACGGTCGGCGACCTGCTGCATCGTGGCCATGCGGTCAGCATAGCTTCCGGCCGACACCCCACGATCCGAGAAAAGCGCTTTACAGGTGAAGCGCTTTTCTGTTAGCTTCTCGCCCCAAGGAACACAGCGACGATGACGTCAGCGGATTCGTGGTTGCGTGCCTGCCCCTGCATCCGTCAAGAGAAGAGCTCTGCAATGAAGCAAAGATTCCCCTCCCCGTCGCGCCGCAGCCGGACCCTCGTCGGCGCCGTCGCCGTGCTCGCCACGATCCCCCTGGTCCTCTCCGGGTGCTCCGGTTCCGGATCGGCCTCGACCGGCGGGAGCAAGGCCCTGACGATCGAGGACTACTACGACGCGAGCTACAACCCCGTCTACAAGCAGTGCGCAAAGGACGTCGACGCGACCGTCACGATCACCCACGTCGCCGGTGCCGGTCTGATCTCGAAGGTGCTGCAGCAGGCGTCGTCGCGGACCCTGCCCGACGTGCTCATGCTCGACAACCCCGACGTCCAGCAGATCGCCTCGTCCGGCGCTCTGTCCGACCTCAGCGACTACGGCCTCAGCGCCGAGGGCGACGTCCCCGGCGTGAAGGCGGCGAGCACGTACAAGGGCAAGCTCTACGGCCTGCAATCGAACACGAACTCCATCGCGCTCTACTACAACAAGAAGCTGCTGTCGGACGCCGGCGTCCAACCGCCCAAGACCTGGGACGAGCTCCAGGCCGCCGCGAAGAAGCTCACGAGCGGGTCCACCTACGGCTTCGCGATGAGCAACATCAACACGTACGAGGGCACCTGGCAGTTCCTGCCGTTCTTCTGGTCGAACGGCGGTGACGAGAAGGACATCGCGACGCCCCAGGCGGCGCAGGCGCTGCAGTTCGTCGAGGACCTGCAGAACGACGGCTCGCTGTCGAAGAGCTCGGTCAGCTGGGACCAGGCCGACGTGAACAGCCAGTTCATGGCGGGCAAGGCGGCGATGATGATCAACGGCCCGTGGCAGCTCCCCGCGCTCAACGCGAAGAAGGGCCTCGAGTTCGACAGCGTCCCGATCCCGACGCGCACCGGCTCGGAGACCGTCGCCCCGCTCGGCGGCGAGGCGTTCACCGTCCCGCAGACCGGCGACAAGGCGAAGATGCAGCTCGCCGCGAAGTTCGTCGGCTGCCTCCACACGGCGAAGACGCAGAAGGCCCTCGCGGAGGTGAGCGGCAACGTGCCGACGAACCTCGAGGCCGGCGCAGCGTGGGCGTCCGACCACCCGCAGGTGGCCTCGTTCGTCACGACGGTGAAGACCGCCCGGGCCCGCACCGGGGAGCTCGGACCCGACTGGCCCAAGGCCGCGACGAAGATCTACACCGCCGTCCAGCTCGCCCTGACGGGCAAGGCCGACCCCGAGGCAGCGCTCAAGCAGGCGCAGTCCGAGAACCAGTAGCGAACGAGGGAGCCGGCCACCCCGCCGGCTCCCTCCACCACTGACGAGAGGATCGGCTCCCCATGAGCGTCACGACGCAGCCCCGCCCACGGACCTCCGCGTCCGTCCAACCACCTCGACCCGGCCAACGACGCGCCCGCATGCGGCAGGGCATGACCCGCTGGTTGTTCGTCGTCCCGGCCGCACTCTTCGTGGCCGTGTTCTTCGGCTACCCGGTCGTGAAGAACGTCATCATGTCGTTCCAGGACTACACGACCGCCACGTTCTTCACGGGCGAGGCGCCGTGGGTCGGGATCGGCAACTACCTCCAGGTGTTCCAGAGTGCCGTCTTCACGACGAGCGTCGTGAACACGGCACTGTTCACCGCCGGCTCGATCGTCCTGCAGTTCGTGATCGGGCTCGCCCTCGCGCTGTTCTTCCGGCGGCACTTCCCGCTGTCCGGCTTCCTCCGCGGACTCCTGCTGCTGCCGTGGCTGCTGCCCCTGATCGCATCGAGCGCGGTCTGGAAGTGGCTGCTCGACCAGGACAGCGGCGCCCTCAACCAGCTCCTCGGACTCGTCGGCATCGCTCCGGTGCCGTGGTTGGTCAGCCCGAGCCTGGCCCTCATCGCGGTGATCGGCGTGAACGTCTGGCTCGGGATCCCCTTCAACACGACGATCCTCTACAGCGGGCTGCAGTCCGTGCCGCCGGAGCTCTACGAAGCCGGTGCGCTCGACGGGGCCACGGGGTTCAAGGCCTTCTGGTACATCACCTGGCCGAGCATCCGGAGCGTGGTGAGCGTCGTCATCGTGCTGGGGGTCGTCTACACGTTGAAGGTCGTGGACATCATCCTCGGCCTCACCGGCGGCGGCCCGGCGAACTCCACGCAGACCCTCGCCACGAACGCCTACCACCAGTCGTTCGTCAACTTCCAGTTCGGCATCGGAGCCGCGGTGAGCAACGTGCTCATCGTCGTCTCGTTCGTGTTCGCGATGGTCTACATCGCGATCTCCAGAAAGGCGGTCGACGAATGAGCGTCGGACTCGCGGGCAACACCGTCACCACCACGCGAGCGGTCACGACCGCTCGGACCAGCCGGGCGCGCCGCCCACGGGGCTCGATCAGGGGCATCCCGCTCACGCTCCTCGGCTGCCTGTTCCTCGCCATCATGGTGTTCCCCGTCTACTGGATGGTGAACACGAGCCTGCAGGCGACCTCCGGCGCCGCCACCGCGACCTGGTTCCCGTTCTCCCCGACCTTCCGCGGGTACGAGACCGCGTTCGCCCAGCAAGGGCAGAACTTCCTGTCGAGCATGATCATCGGGCTCGGCACGGTCGTGCTGACCCTGGCCATCGCGACCCCCGCCGCCTACGGACTGGCCCGGTTCAAGATGCGCGGCACCCGGGTCTTCCTGCTCGTGCTGCTCATCACGCAGATGATCCCGGCGATCGTCATCGCGAACGCGCTCTACACGCTGTTCAACAACGTCGGACTGCTGAACAGCTACGTCGGACTGATCCTGGCCGACAGCGCCGTCCAGGTCCCGTTCGCCGTGCTCCTCATGCGCGCGTTCATGGAGTCGATCCCACCGAGCCTGGTCGAGGCAGCCCTCGTCGACGGGGCGAACGACTTCCGGGCGTTCGTGTCGATCGTCATGCCGATCAGCCGGAACGCGATCGTCACGGCCGCGCTCTTCACGTTCCTCGGTGCGTGGGGCGACTTCCTCATCGCGCTGACCCTGACGTCGACGACCGCGGTCCGGCCGATCACCCTCGGCATCTACAACTACATCGGCTCGAACGTCACCGACTGGGGGCCCGTCATGGCGACGTCGGTCCTCGCGTCGCTGCCGGCAGCCGTGCTGCTCATCGTCGCGCAGCGCTACATCTCCGCAGGTGCGCTCGGCGGCGCCGTCAAGTGACGACCGCCGACGAACCGGATCACCCCCAGCCAGAAAGGCACACCATGACCACCACCCCGCTCCGCATCACCGTCTGGGGCGAGAACGTCCACGAGCAGGTCGAGCAGCACGTCGCCGACCGGTACCCCGACGGCATGCACGGCGCGATCGCCGACGGGATCCGCGAGAACCTGCCCGACGCCGTCGTCCGCACCGCGACCATGCAGGAGCCCGAGCACGGCCTCACCGACGAGGTGCTCGCGGAGACCGACGTGCTCACGTGGTGGGGCCACGCCGCCCACCAGGACGTCGACGACGCCGTGGTCGACCGCGTGCACAAGCACGTGCTGTCGGGCATGGGACTCGTCGTGCTGCACTCCGGCCACTGGTCGAAGATCTTCGGCAAGCTGATGGGCACCACCTGCACGCTCCGCTGGCGCAGCGAGCACGACCAGGAGCTCGTCTGGACCGTGAACCCGCAGCACCCGATCACGCGCGGGGTGCCGAACCCGATCGTGATCCCCGAGCAGGAGATGTACGGCGAGTACTTCGACGTCCCGACGCCCGACGAGCTCGTGTTCATCTCGGGCTTCACCGGCGGCGAGGTGTTCCGGAGCGGCATGACGTACCGCCGCGGCCTCGGGAAGATCTTCTACTTCTCCCCAGGCGACCAGGACTTCCCGGTGTACCACCACAAGGACGTCCGACGGGTGATCGCGAACGCGACCGAGTGGGCCCGACCGGAGCGCGAGCGGGAGATCCCGACGCTCCGCCGGTACGACCTCGGCGAGTACTTCGACGGCCAGCACTACCGCGGTCCGTTCGACGACGCGCCCGTCGCGGAGCACACCGAGCACGAGGGGGCCCAGGCGTGAGCCCGCTCCGCGTCGTCCAGGTCGGCGCCGGCGGCATGGGGCGGGCCTGGCTCGCGACCGTCGCCGCCGACCCCGACGTCGAGCTGGTCGGCATCGTCGACCTCGACCTCGACGCCGCTCGCGCCGGTGCCGCCGTGGCGGGCGACCCGTCGATCCCGGTCGGCACCGACCTGACCGCCCTGATCGGTGACACGGGCGCCGAGGCCGTCCTCGACATCACCGTCCCGGTCGCCCACCACCCGGTCACGCTCGAGGCCCTCCGCGCCGGACTCCCCGTCCTGGGCGAGAAGCCCGCCGCGCAGACGGTCGCCGAGGCGCTCTCGCTCGCGGCCGCCGCCGAGGCCACCGGCAGGCTGTTCATGGTGTCGCAGTCCCGCCGGTACAACGACCAGCTCGTCGCGTTCCGGCAGCACGTCCGGGCGCTGGGGGCCGTCGGCGGCCTGAGCACGCGCTTCGCGAAGGCCCCGCACTTCGGCGGCTTCCGCGAGGAGATGGACGACGTCCTCCTGCTCGACATGGCGATCCACGCGTTCGACTCGGCCCGCTACGTGCTCGAGCGCGACCCCGTGTCGGTGTACTGCGAGTCCTGGAACCCGTCGTGGTCCTGGTACCGGGGCGACGCCGCCGCCGCCGCGGTCTTCACGTTCGAGGACGACGTCCGCTACGTGTACGACGGATCGTGGTGCGCTCCCGGCGCCGAGACCTCGTGGAACGGCGACTGGCGGGCGTCCGGCGCGGCGGGCACGGCACTGTGGGACGGCGACCACGACCCGTGGAGCGACCTCGACGGGACACCGGGCGCCCCCGCGTCCGCGCCGAGCGTCGGCAACGAGATCGCCGGCGCGCTCGCGTCGTTCGTGCACGCGGTCCGGTCCGGCGAGACCCCGGACGGCGAGGTGCACGGCAACGTGATGAGCCTCACGATGGTGGACGCGGCGATCGCCTCCGCCCGCAGTGGCCGGCGCATCGTCATCGACGAGGTGCTGGAGCAGGCGCACGCCGCCGCACTCGCTGCCGAACGCGACGAGCCGGTCCGTGAGCGGCTCGCCTCCTGGGGTTCGGTCCGCGGCGCGTTGGCGACGGGGTCTCCGGACGCGGCCGCGCTCGGCTGACGCCCCGGGCGGTGCCGTCGCGCACCCGGCAGGAACGGGCGTACCCGGTCGGAAGTTCCGACCGGGTACGCCCGTTCGTGCGTCCCATCGAGTCCGTCCTGGGAAGGAACGACCAGCGGACCGTCCGCGCAATCCGTTCCACCGCCGTACGACTGCCGGAAACCTGTACGTCAACTCAGGCAGGTCGGATGTCCGAGGCCCTCACCCGAGGGCACCGACCGAAGGACACCATGACCTCGCAGCCCATCGCCCGCCGCCGACGCGCGGGCCGGATCGGCGCCACGACCGCAGCCCTCGCGGCGTTCGCGGCCACGACGATCCTCACCGCCGTCCCCACGGCCTCCGCCGCGGAGGCGCCACTCGTCGAGTCCGGCGTGACGGCGTGGCAGTACCTCGAAGACGGCAGCGACCCCGCCGCCGGCCTGGACGACCGCACCGCGTGGACGACCGGCACGCTCCCGACCGGCGCGTGGAAGACCGGCACTGGGTCGTTCGGCGCCAAGAACGGCGGGCCGACCGGGATGGGCGGCGGCCACACCGTCGACACCCTCCTCGACCAGTACCTCGACGACGGCACGGACGTGCCGACCTACTTCTTCCGCACCTCGTTCGAGGCGGACGCGACCGACCTCGCCGCCTGGAAGTCCCTCACCGCCGACGTGCTCTACGACGACGCCCTCGTCGTGTACGTCAACGGGCAGCGCGTCGCCGGGTTCGAGGACTCCGGCGTCACGCAGAACGTGCAGTACGCCGGCGACAACGGTGCGGACCCCGACCGCAGCACGTTCTCGGTCGACGCCTCGATCCTCCACGAGGGCACGAACGACGTCGCCGTCGCGCTGTACCAGGGTCGCTCGAACAGCTCGGACGTGTACTTCGACATGGAGTCGCTCGTCCCCGTCGACGCCTCGGTGCCGGCGACCATCTCCGACGTCGTGATGACGGTCGGCGCGGACGAGTCGTCCCGCAACCTCGCCTGGTACTCGGACTCCGCGGCCGACGAGGTGGCACAGATCGTGCCCGCGACCCGACTCGTCGACGGGGCCTTCCCCGCCTCCGGCGCCACCGAGGTGCCGAGCACCGGGGGCACCGCGACCGACGGGCAGCAGTACCACCACGCCACCCTCGGCGACCTCGCTCCGTCGAGCGAGTACGCCTACCGGGTCGGCAGCGAGACCGACGGCTGGAGCCCGGTCACCACGTTCCGCACGGGCGACGGCGACGGCGACTACTCCTTCGTCTTCATCGGCGACGCGCAGATCGGCGCCTCGGGCAACGCGGCGGCCGACGCCGCCGGCTGGAAGGACACGCTCGACGTCGCCGAGCGGGCGTTCCCCGGGTCCGAGATGGTCTTCTCCGCCGGCGACCAGGTGAACACCGCATCGAACGAGGACCAGTACGCGGGCTTCCTCGCCCCGTCGCAGCTGCGGCGCATCCCCCTCGTCACGAACATCGGCAACCACGACGTGGCGAGCCTGGCGTACGAGCAGCACTTCAACCTGCCGAACGTGACGACCGAGTACGGCAAGCCGGACGCCGGTCGCGCCGGTGGTGACTACTGGTTCGTGCACGGCGACACGCTCTACATCTCGTTCAACTCGAACGACATGGACGACGCGGGCCACGCGGCGTTCGCCGAGCGGGTCATCGCCGAGCACGGTGACGAGGCCCGCTGGAAGGTCGTGACGTTCCACCACTCCGTGTACAGCGTCGCGTCGCACGCGAACGACTCCGACATCGTCACCCGTCGGGCGGACCTGCCGCCGGCGATGAGCGCGCTCGACGTCGACCTCGTCCTGATGGGGCACGACCACGTCTACGTCCGCAGCTACCTGATGAGCGGCACGACCCCGGTGGGCACCGACGAGCCGGTCGGCACGACGGTCGAGCCCGAGGGCGACGAGGTGCTGTACGTGACGGCGAACTCGTCGTCGGGCAGCAAGTACTACGACATCCGCAGCGAGGACTACGACTTCTCGGCCGTGCAGAACCAGGAGTACACGCCGAACTTCACGAACGTCGAGGTCGCGGCGGACAGCATCACGATGACGACGTACCGCTCGGAGGACCTCTCGGTCGTCGACGCGGTCACGCTCGCGAAGCCGGCCGGGACGGACCCGACCGACCCGACGGACCCGACCGACCCGACCGACCCGACCGACCCGGGCACGGACCCGACCGACCCGACCGACCCGGGCACGGACCCGACCGACCCGACCGACCCCGGCACCCCGGAGACGCCGGGCACCGACCCGACCGACCCCGGCACCCCGGAGACGCCGGGCACCGACCCGACCGACCCCGGCACCCCGGAGACGCCGGGCACCGACCCGACCACCCCGACCGACCGTGACCCGGTCGCCACGGACCTGTCCGCGCTGACCGAGGCCACCCACACCCTCCGCGTCGACGCCGTGGACGCCGAGGCCGGCACGGTCACCGTGACGGTGCCGCGCACCCTCGCCGGCACGCCCTTCGACTGGTTCGTGCACTCCGACGCGCAGTACCTCGGCGACGACCCGTCGGACGACGACGGCGTGCTGACCCTGCGGCTGCCGGTCGACCTCGAGGCCGGTACCCACACCCTCGTCGCCCAGCGCGCCGACGGGTCCGTCGCGACCTGGGGCACCTTCTCCTTCGTGGTCGACCCGGTCACGGGCCAGCCGACGGGGGAGCTCGCGTTCACGGGTGCCGACGTCCTGCCGCTCGCGGTGGGCAGCGGCCTCGCGATCGTCGCAGGCCTGGGCATCGCGATGGCGGTGCGGCGCCGGCGCGCCTGACGCCTCGTCGAACCGGGCGTACCCGGTCGGAACGGGCGTACCCGGTCGGAACTCCCGACCGGGTACGCCCGTTCCCACTCGCCGTCGCGGCCGTTCCGGGGAGGAACGATCAGCGCGGGATGACCGAGAAGAGGAACCGCTTCCGCACCATGTACCAGGCGAGCAGGATCAGCAGGGTGTGCGCGGCGAAGCCGATCCAGCCGTTCGCCCAGTCGATCCCCGGGATCGACGCGATCGCCAGCGCGAAGAAGACCTGCCAGACGAAGACGTAGAGGCTCGCCTGGCCGATCGGGATCCACAGCCAGCCGATCGCCGCCGAGATCGGCTTCCAGAACACCGTGAGGATCGCGTAGGACACGATCGCGAAGAACGCGATGTCGACCAGGCGACCCCACTGCAGGTCGACGCGCTGGTACGCCGTGTTGTACAGCTCGTCGTACATCGAGGCGGGGAACGGCACGGGCGTGAACCCGAAGTGGTTCCCGGCCCAGACGTACACCAGGAACAGCGCGTAGCCGCTCAGGGCGATCCCGACCAGGACCTTGCCGAGCCGGCCGGTGAGGGCGCCGATGATCTGCCGCCGGTAGTACCCGAGCACGAGTCCGTGCGTGAAGACCACCTGCCAGGTGAGGAGCGGGAACACCGACTCGAACTGCGAGTTCAGCGGACGGAACCCGGGGTCGAGCGCCTGGAACACGTACAGCGCCCAGCTGACGACGAGCACCGCCCACCAGAACCCGCGCCGGATCACCCACATGAGCACCGGGATGAACAGGCTCAGCACCACGAACAGGCCCATGATGTTGAACGGCCACGGCCCCATCTCGAGCAGGAGGAACTGCCGGATCGCGTACCAGGGCGGCGGGTAGGCGAGCAGCTGCATCGCGTTCGGGTAGAGGTCGTACACGCGGCCCTCGGCACCGACCCCGCCGGTACCGGTCCCCCGGTCGGTGAAGGTCGTGATCGCGTCGGTGTTCAGGAACGGCACGAAGCTCAACGCGAAGACCACGAGGATGACCCCGAGCGTCACGAGGTACTGCTTCCTCGCGCGTTTCCACGCCCCGATCGCCGCCGCCCACTCGCCGAGCTTCTTGATGGCGAACGGGTACGTCATGCCGAGCACCATCCCGGACAGGAACACGAACATCTCCGCGCCGGTGATCGCTCCGGTGGCGTGCAGGGTGATGTACGAGTACGGGCCGCCGATCTCGATGTGGGTGATGACCACGGCGAGGATGATGAACCCGCGGAACAGGTCGAGCCGGAGGTCGCGCCCGGGCTTCCCGTCGTCCGGGTACCGCCAGCTCGGCAGCAGCCGGCCGACGAGTCCGCTCAGCAGGAACACGAGCGTCAACCCGACCGCCAGCCAGACGATCCACGCCATCTGGTCGCCGCCGGTGTCGTACTGCTGGTCGGTCGCGGCGGCCCCGGCCTGCGGCGTCACCCGCTCGGTGACCGGGCCGAAGACGAAGTCCCCGGAGCGCTCGAGGTCGGTGCGGAACGACCCGGCGATGCCCGGCACGGCGGTGTCGCGCCAGTCGGCGACACGGTTGCCGGCCTCGGGCTCGCGCCGGTTCGTCTCGAGGAACGTCACGCCGCGGACGAGCGGTCGGTCCTGCACGGCAGCGATCACCTGCCGCCACCAGCCCTGCTTGACCGGGAGCTCGGCGTCGCCCTTGAGCGAGTGGTCGTAGAGCGCGCCGGTGTCGAGCAGCATCGGCCGGTCGTCCGCCACCGCGAACCGGTCGTAGAAGGTCCCGGACTGCGGCTGCTCGTACCCCCAGGTCTCGTCGAACCGCGCGGCGACCTCACCGGCCTCGGGCACGTCGTTCCGCGTGAGCGGGACCGCGCGCCCCGCAGCCTCGGTCGCCTTGCCCTTGCCGAACGAGTACATCGACAGCCCGACCCAGTCGACGGACGCCGCCCCCGGCCAGTACGGCTCGTACGGGTCGTCGGCCGCGGTGAGTCGGCCGTCGCCGTTCGTGTCGAGCTTCGCGACGTCGGTCGCGGACAGGTCGCGCAGGCGACCGGCCGACTCGCCGAACGGGTAGCCGGCGCCGTACGACGGCGACCAGACCATCCGCGCGTCGGAGCTCCCGGCGTGCACGGCGGTCGCCAGGGTGCGGAACGCGCGGACGAACTGCGTCGGCTGCTGGCCCCACCGCACCCAGGTGCCGTTCATCTGCGGCGCGAACCGCACGAGCACCTGCGTGTCGTACTGGCCGTGGACCTCCTCCAAGAGGGCGTTCGCGGCGCGGGCGTCCGCCGCGGTGAGCGATCGCAGCGACCGGTCGGGCTCGAGGCTCACGACGAGGACCGCCCCCTGCGTCGCCGCGGCCCGGGTCGCACGGAGGAACTCCTTGCGGGCGCTGCGGTCGAGCGGGTACGGGATCTCGACGCCGTACATCGACGGGACGGCGCCGAGGCGGCCGGCGTACCCGTCCGGGGCGTCGTCACCCCAGTCGAGGTCCGGGCCGAACCAGGCCTTCCCCGAGGTCGGCTCCACCGCGGCCGTCGTCCGGGCCGCGGCGGTCGTCGCCTGCACCGCCGAGGCGGGGAGCGCACCACCGAGCGCCAGGGTCGCGAGCACCACGAGGAACGCGACCAGGCGGGCCGCCCGCTGCCTCACCGTCGGCACGCCAGCGTCCACACGTTGTGCCCGCCCTCGTGCCGGTGCTCGAGCCGGTCGAGCGCGGCGATCGCGAGCGCGAGGCCGCGACCGCTCTCCTCGTCGACGTCCGCCATCGTCACGGCGGCGAGGTCGACGTCCGCGGGCAACCCGTTGTCGGTCAGGACCGCGATCACCTCGTCGTCGGTCGCGTCGAGCTCGACGGTGTAGCGCCGGCCGGCCTCGCGGTCGGTGCGCCGGGTGTGCTCGACGATGTTCGCGGCGATCTCGGCGACCGCGGTCTCGAGTCCGAAGCGGAGCCGGACGTCGTCCGTGCCGAGGGCGTCCCACCAGACGCCGAACCGGTCCTGCACCTCGTCGAGGGACTCCACCGTCGCCGGGACCTCGAACCGGGTGGCGTGTGTGCTCACAGTGGTCCTCCCGCGGTGCTGGACTCGTGCTCGGACTGCGGCGTCCCCGGCCCGCGGTAGCGCACGGCCCGGATCACGATGCTGAAGATGAACAGGTCGAACACCACCCACGCGGTGTTCACCAGCGGCGCGATGCCGGAGGCCTGTCCGGTCAGGTAGCGGATCCCGATGAGGACGAGCGCGGCGACCAGGGCCCCCATCGCGATGAGCTGCGGCTTGACCAGGTCCCACCGTGGCTTCTGCTCGGACTCGTCGCGGACCTTCGGGGTGACCCGGAAGCCGAGCGGCTTGCCCCGGAACACGTTCTCGAACGCGCTCGTGACGGACTCGATCCACACCGGGAACAGGGCGAGCGAGTACTGCTGCCCGCGCCAGGTCGGGCGGCCGGCGGCGACCACCCAGAACAGCAGCTGGTTGAGGACCAGGAACGGGATCAGTCGGGCGAAGAAGTCCACGCTGTAGGCCTGGACGGGCACGACGCCGAACGACAGGCAGAGGACCGGCGCGGCGATGTAGACGACCGCCGCGAAGCCGGACAGGTAGCTCCACATCGTCGAGAAGTACATGAGCCGCTGGCCCCACGAGAGCCCCTTCTGCACGAGGGGGTTCTCACGGAAGAACACCTGCATGGTGCCCTGCGCCCAGCGGAGTCGCTGCACGAGCATGGTCGGCAGGTCCTCCGGCGCGAGGCCCTTCGCGAGGATCTCGTCGTGGTACGCGGACTTCCACCCGAGGCCGTGCAGCCGCATCGCCGTCGCCATGTCCTCGGTGACGGAGATCGTCGCGAGCGGCATGATCGGCTGGGCCTCGTCGTCGCGGTTCACGTCGAGGGCCCGGGCCAGGACCGCGATGGACTCGATCGCGGCGACCGGGGACGCGTCGCGACGACCGAGGACGTCGAGGGCGGCGTCGTCGAGGCCGGCGAACGTGTTCGCGTCGGTCGACATGGCCGCGAGCTCCTGCAGGTCGTTGCGCACGGACTCCAGGTCGGAGGCGGCGAACCGGTAGGCGATCGTGTCGATCCCGCGCTGGAACGCGTAGGTGACGTCGCCGAGGGGTTCCCCGCGCTGCACCTGGTCGCGGGCGCGGTCGACCACGGCCTCGGCCTCGTCCAGGGCGCCGAGCACGCGCGGGTCCGTCTCGGTCTCCCGGGCACGGGCGAGGAGCTTCCGCGAGGTCGTGATCGTGCGGGCCACCGACGCCTCGACCTCCCGGACGTAGCGGGTGACGCCGAGCTGCATGAGGGCCTCCCGTCGGAGGATGGCGTTCGAGCCGCAGAAGAACGCGGCGTTCCAGCCGTCCTTCGACTGCTGGATGGGGCCGTAGAACAGCGGCGCCTGGCTCCCGAGCAGGTCGGCGTCCGGCACGTTCTCGAACCACTGCGGCGTCTGCACGAGCGCCATCCGCGGGTCCTTGAAGTAGCCGAGCGTCCGGTCGAGGATCGACGGCTCCGGCACCTGGTCGGCGTCCAGGATGAGCAGGAACTCGCCCTGCGTGGCGAGCAGTGCGTTGTTGAGGTTCCCGGCCTTGGCGTGCCTCGGTCGGTCGACCCAGTCGGCGCCGCGGGTGATGACCCCGATGCCCAGGGCGTCCGCGGCGGCGCGCATCTCCGGGCGGTTGCCGTCGTCGAGGATCCACGTGGTGTGCGGGTGCGTGATCGCCTTGGCCGCGCGGGCCGTGCGGACGACGAGGTCGACCGGCTCGTTGTAGGTCGTGATGAAGACGTCGACGGTGACGTCCGGCGAGGGCTTCGTGGGCGGCTCGCCCCGTTCGCGGAGTCGCCATGCACCGAACGCGAAGAGCAGCGAGTCGATCACGCTGTACGTCTCGGCGAGCACGAGCGGGACGGCGATCCACCAGGAGTGCCAGTTCACCGACGCGGCCCAGCGCCAGACGATGTAGTTCACGCCGGCGATCGACGCGAGCAGTGCGACCGTCCGGACCGTCACGAGCCGACGTCGGGGTGTCCCGGTCGTCAGGCGTCGGCGGTCCTGGCGGCTGAGCTCGACCGTGGTCACCGGGCGCCCCCGTCCGCGGGGTCGCCGAACGTGTCGCGTCGCAAGCGTGCCTCCCTGATCCGCCGGTCCTCGACCGCGGCGCGCGCCCGAGGGGTGGTTGCCGATCGACCTCCGGCTCCAGGGACCGAGGGACGATCGTGCGCCCCGGTCGTCGGGTCCGGCCCGGGCGTCACGACCTGTCTACCGCAGGCCGGGGCCCGCTGTCAGACCGGCACCCCGCTCTGGGGACAAGACCCGCCGGACCCGGACGGCGCGACCGCGCCGAAGTCGGCGGCGAACCCGAGGTCGTCGGCGAGCCGCGCGATCACCTGGTCGAAGTACGCCGCACCGTCGGACACCGAGCCGACGAAGTGCCCGAAGAGTTCGAAGGAGATCGTCCCGAACACCGTCGTCCACGCCATCAGCGTGCGGACGAGCACCTCGTCCGGCAGCTCCAGGCCGAACGAACGGAGCGACGCGACCCCGTCGGCGACCGTCGGGCCGACCACCCCGGGAGCCGCCGTGGGGGCGACGGGTGATCCGTGCCTCCCGTCGGCAGCGCCCTGCGCGTCCGCGACCACCCGCACGATCGTGAGCGTGGTGCGGGAGGCGGGCTCCACCGTCTCCCGCGGCGCGGCGTAGCCGGGCACCGGCGAGCCGAAGAGCAACGCGAAGTCCCCCGGGTGCGTCACGGACCAGGTCCGGATCGCGCGGCAGACCGCGACCCAACGTGCCCCGGGCTGCGGCCCGGCGGCGACCTCGGCGGCCTCGACCGCTGCGCCGAGCTCGTCGTAGTCGGCGATGAGCAGCGCGGTGAGCAGGTCGTCGCGACTCGGGAAGTAGCGGTACACGGCGGACGACACCATGCCGACGTCCCGCGCCACGGCGCGGAGGCTCAGCTGGGACGGCCCCTCCTCGGTGAGCCGGGCGCGGGCGGCCGCGAGGATGCTCGCCCGTACGGTCTCCCGCGCCAGTGCGCGTGCGGTCGGTGCCCGGTCTGCCATGCCGCAACCCTGCCACGAGAGAGCGCTGCACACAAATGAGAGCAGTGCTCTTGCAATCCGTGGTCGGGTGGTGCATGCTCAATTCCGAGAGCACCGCTCTCCGAAACTGACGAAAGCAGGAGACCATGTCGCAGCACCACCTCGTCATCGGCGCCGGCCCGGTGGGCCGCCACGTCGCCACGCTCCTCGCCGACCGCGGCGAGCGCGTCACCGTCGCCACCCGCTCGGGTCGCGACACCGGCCTGGAGGCAGTGGCCCACCTCGCGCTCGACGCCTCCGACGCCGACGCACTCACCCGGGCGGCCGAGGGGGCGGCAGTCCTCTACAACTGCGCGAACCCGGGGAACTACACGCAGTGGGAGCAGACCTGGCCGCCGCTCGCCGCCGCGCTCCTGACCGCCGCCGAGCGCACCGGCGCCGTCTACGCCATCACCGGCAACCTCTACCCCTTCGGGCCCGTCGACGGTCCGATGCACCCGGGCCTCCCGGACGCCGCCACGGACCACAAGGGCATCCTCCGCGCACGGCTCTGGGCGGACGCACGCGCCGCCCACGACGCCGGTCGGGTCCGCGCGGTCGAGGTCCGTGCCTCGGACTACGTCGGCCCGGGCATCGGCGAGAACGGACACGTCACACGCGTCCTCCCGGCTGCCCTCGCCGGGAAGTCGGTCTCGATGGTCGGCCGCACGGACCTGCCGCACACGTTCACGGACGTGCTCGACGTGGCCCGGACCCTCGTCGCCGCGGCGGAGGACCCGAACGCGCACGGTCGCACCTGGATGGTCCCGAGCAACCCGCCCCGCACGCAGCAGCAGGCGCTGACGGACGTGCTCGCCGCCGTCGGGAAGCCCCCGGTGACGGTGCGCCGCATGCCCGCCGGGATGTTCCGGGCGATGGGGCTGGTCGCGCCGATGATGCGCGAGATCGCAGAGATGAGCTACCAGTGGACGGCGCCCTACGTGGTGGACGACCACGAGAGCCGCGCGCACTTCGGCATCGAGCCGACGCCGTGGGACGAGGTCTGCCGCCGGACGGCCACCGGCGTGTGAGACGGGGAGGCACGGTGCGGGCCCGCACCGTGCCTCCCGTCCGCCGAGCGGTCGCCCGGCGGTCGCCCGGCGGTCGCTCCTAGATCACCAGCAACCGCGACCACTGCGCCGTCGAGAGCTGCTTCGCCGGCCCGCCGGTGGCGGGGATCCGCCAGAGCCCGGAGTCGGCGTCGACGAACAGGTCGCCCGCGGTGTCGGCTGCGCCGATCCACAGCCCGTTCGAACGCGCCAGCACCCCGCTCGTCGCGACGTCCTTCGTCACGCCCGACGCGTTCTGCGACCAGAGGTGCGTGACGGTGTGGTCGACGACGCACGGGTTGATCGGGGACTCTTCGGAGAGCGCGGGGCACCATTGGCCGGACTGCCCGAGGACGAGCGAGTCGTCGTTCGTCGCGCTGTACTGGTAGGCGAGGCGGGTGTCCACCTGCACGAGCGTGGACGAGCCGGGGGCCAACGACCACCAGCCGTGGTAGTAACTGCCGCCGAACGCACGGTAGCCGACGTAGAGGGTGCCCCTCCCGTCGGCGAGCAGCCCGGCGAAGTACCCGATCGGGGTGCCGTTCGCGGCGGCGACGGTCCGCGTGGTGACCGTGCCCTGCGGTGACGCGGTCGCCACGGTGCCGCCGTTGCTCGTGGTGGTGAAGGCCGAGACGGTGCCGTCGCGACCGACGGTCCACGCGGTGCCGCTCGACGGCAGCACGGTGCTGACCGAGCCGCCCTTGAGCCCGAGCTTCATGACGGCCCCGGACACCGAGTCCACCCAGTACACGTTGCCGGCGACGTCCGACCGCAGGTCCGCGGTCAGGTGCAGGCCGGTCGCGAGGACCCGGGCGGCGGCGCCACGTGCGGGGTGGAAGAGGATGGACGTCCGGTCGGCCGAGGGGACGAACACGTCGCCGACGTCGTCCGCGGTGTAGCCGGCACCGGCGGGGGTCACCGTGCGGGCCGTTCCTGTCCCCGAGGTCGGGAACCGCACGAGCGCCCCGGAGGCGTCGAGCGCGAAGAGCGACTGGGCCACCGCGGTGGTGCGTGGCGCGGTGTAGCGGAGCCGGACCTCCGGGCCTGTGCCGTGCGCGGTCGTCGCCCGCACGGAGAACGAGTAGGTCACGCCGGCGCGGATCCAGCCGAAGCGGTCCGACCGGGCGTTCGCGGGCAGCCGGTCGACGCCGTGCCCGGGCTGGTTCGTGGCCGGCGAGATGGTCACACGCCATCCGGTGGGCGTCGCGCCGGACCGCGGCGGACTCCAGGTCACGGCGGCACCGTCTCCGGAACCGCTGACCTGCACGGATGTCGGCGCTCCCGGGAGCGCCGACGACGGAGCCGCCACTGCTGGCGTCACTCCCCCGATCACCAGCGCCGCGGCGGCCGCGGCGGTGAGTACTGCTCTGTACACGATCGATCCCCTGTCGTCTCCGCGGCATCCCTGCGCCGCGGCTCCGGGAATTCCACCACCGTGCGGGCGCCGCGAGGGGGTCGGCCGGGGATCGTGCGGTCCGGGTGGTCGATCTGGCGCGACTCCGCAACGGGGCGGCCACCGCCACCGACGACCCTGGCGCCGACGCCGACGCCGACGCTGACGCCGAAGCGACAGATCGCCGCCGAACATCGGCGGCGATCTGTCGCTTCGGCGGAGGAGACCCGAGGTACTCGGGTCAGTACCGCGGCTTGCGCGGCCCGCGGTCGTCGCGGTCGCGGTCCCGCCCGGCACCGCGCGGCCCGCGGTCGTCGCGGTCGAACCGGCGCGCACCGCCACCACCACCACGGCGGTCCGGCTTGATCTCGATGAGCTTCCCGCTGATCCGGGTGTCGGTCAGGCGGTCGAGCACGCCGCCGTCCATGTCGGCCGGCAGCTCCACGATGGAGAAGTCCGGACGGATCTGGATCGCCCCGAAGTCGTCGCGGCGCAGACCGCCCTCGTTCGCGAGCGCGCCGACGATCTGGCGGGGCTCGACGCGGTGGCGACGGCCCACCTCGATGCGGTACGCGGTCATCGGCTGCGAACGGCGGGGACCCCGGTCGGCGCGGTCGCCCCGGTCGCCACGGGCGCCGCGGTCGTCGTCGCGGTCACGGCGGTCGGCACCCCGGCCGTCGCGGTCGACCCGGCTCCGCAGCTCGTCGGCCTTCGGGTCGAGCAGGAGCGGGTCCTCGCCCTGTGCCACGACGGCGAGGGCGGCGGCGACGTCGTCGGCGGGCACGTCGTGGTGGTCGACGTAGTGCGCGATGATGTCGCGGAACGCCGTGATCCGGTCCTGCTGCTCGAGCGCGGCGGTGATGGCGTCGTCGAACCGGGTGAGGCGCGTCTCGTTGACGTCCTCGATCGTCGGGAGCTGCATCTGCGTCAGCGGCTGCTTGGTGTGCCGCTCGATGGCGGAGAGCAGGCGACGCTCGCGCGGGGTGACGAAGCTGATCGAGTCGCCCTTGCGGCCGGCGCGACCGGTGCGGCCGATGCGGTGCACGTACGACTCGATGTCGACGGGGATGTCGAAGTTCACGACGTGCGTGATCCGGTCGACGTCGAGGCCACGGGCCGCGACGTCGGTGGCGACGAGGATGTCGAGCTTGCCGGACTTCAGCTGGTTCACGGTGCGCTCGCGCTGGGCCTGCGCGACGTCGCCGCTGATGGCCGCGGCGGCGTACCCGCGGGCGCGGAGCTTCTCGGCCAGGGTCTCGGTCTCGCTCTTCGTGCGGACGAAGATGATCATGCCCTCGAAGTCCTCGACCTCGAGGATGCGGGTGAGCGCGTCGACCTTCTGCGGGTACGACACCATCAGGTACCGCTGCGTGATGTTCGCGGCGGTCTTCGTCTTCGTCTTGACGGTGATCTCGGCCGGGTCGGTCAGGTACTGCTGCGAGATGCGACGGATCTGCGCGGGCATGGTCGCGGAGAACAGCGCGACCTGCTTGTCGTCCGGGGTCTCGGCGAGGATCGTCTCGACATCCTCGGCGAAGCCCATCTTGAGCATCTCGTCGGCCTCGTCGAGCACGAGGTACTTCAGCTCGGACAGGTCGAGCGTGCCCTTGGCGATGTGGTCCATGATGCGACCGGGCGTGCCGACGACCACGTCGACGCCGCGGCGCAGGGCCGACAGCTGCACACCGTAGGCCTGGCCGCCGTAGACGGGCAGGACGTGCACGTGCTTCATGTGCGAGGCGAACTGCTCGAACGCCTCGCAGACCTGCAGCGCGAGCTCGCGCGTCGGGGACAGCACGAGCGCCTGCGGCACCTTGCTGCCCGACTCCATGCGGGACAGGATCGGCAGCGCGAACGCCGCGGTCTTGCCGGTTCCGGTCTGCGCGAGGCCGACGACGTCGCGGCCCTCGAGCAGCGTCGGGATGGTGGCCTCCTGGATGGCGGAGGGGGTCTCGTAGCCGATGTCCTTGACGGCCTTGAGCACCGGGTCGCTCAGGCCGAGGTCGGCGAAGGTCACCACGGGCCCCTCGTCGGCGGTCTCGGTGGTGGTGGCGGTGTCCGTGCTCATGCGCAAACGGTATCTCGAATGCGGCGTCCGCAGTGACGGCCGGGAGGAACGGGACGGGCCCGCACCGCGCCTCCCGGCCGTCCCGTGGCCGCCTTCTGGACGTCGGCCGCGTGGTCAGGCCGGGTCGCGTCCGGCGGTCGCGCCGATCCCGAGGACCGCGTCGGCGCGGTCGTTGAGGCGCGCGAGCAGGTCGGCGAGGGTGTGCAGCTCGTCCGTCGCGAACGCCTCGGTGAGGTCGTCGAGGACCTCGGCGCCGGCGACGTCGAGCGTGTCGAGCAGCGTCCGGCCGGCGGGGGCGATGGACACCAGGCTGGCCCGCCCGTCGTCGGGGTCGGGCGTGGTGCCGAGGTAGCCGGACTCGACGAGCGCCGCGACGCGCCGGCTGATGACGGGGCGCGACAGTCCGGTGGCGTCGGCGATGACCATCGACCGGACGGCGCCGAAGTGGTCGACGGCCCGGAGGATCACCCGCGCGGTGGGGTCCAGTCCCCCGCGCGACTCGATGAGCGAGGCCCGGAGGGTCTGCCGGACCCAGAGGCGGTCGAGCTGGGCGCGCAGCAGCCGCTCGGCGTCGTCCCGTTCCGCGGTCACGAGCACAGCGTACTTGCCGGATTTAGTTGCTTGCCGGAAGCAATGGATGTATCGTTGCGCGGTCTGCAAACTTTCACAGCAGGAATCCAGTACGAAGCAAGGAGTTCGATGACCGCCACCGCACCCGTCCCGGTGCAGCACGGCCGGCGCGCAGCAGGGGTCCCCGAGACCCCTGGCGCCCCCGGCCAGCAGCCGCTGATGACCCACCGCCAGATCCTGCTCGTGATCTACGGGCTGATGGCGGGCATGTTCCTGTCGTCGCTCGGCCAGACGGTGTTCGGCACGGCGATCCGGACGATCGGTGACGACCTGCACGGCCTCGACCAGCAGGCCTGGGTGACCACCGCGTACCTCATCACCTCGACGATCGCGACGCCGATCTACGGCAAGCTCTCCGACATCTTCGGCCGGCGCCCGCTCTACATCTTCGGCATCGTCGTGTTCATCCTCGGCGCCGTGCTCTCGTCGATGTCCACCTCGATGCTCATGCTCGCCGGCTTCCGCGCCGTGCAGGGCATCGGAGCCGGTGCGCTCATGTCGCTGCCGCTCGCGATCATGGGCGACATCCTCGCCCCGCGCGAGCGTGCCAAGTACCAGGGCTACTTCCTCGCGGTGTTCGGCATCTCGTCGGTCATCGGCCCGCTCATCGGTGGCCTGCTCGCCGGTTCCTCCGAGATCCTGTGGATCACCGGCTGGCGCTGGGTCCTCCTCATCAACGTGCCGATCGGTGTCGCGGCGCTCGTCATGGTGCTCGTCTTCCTGCACCTGCCGAAGGTGCACAGCGCCGACGACGCGAAGCCGAAGGTCGACTGGTGGGGCGCCACCGCCGTCATCGTGACCCTCGTGCCCCTCCTGCTCGTGGCCGAACAGGGCCGCACCTGGGGCTGGGGTTCCCCCGCGGCGATCGCCTGCTACGTCATCGGGGTCGTCGGGCTCGTCGCCCTGCTGGTCATCGAGTCGAAGATGGGCGACGCGGCGATCATCCCCCTGAAGCTCTTCCGCTCCGGCACGTTCTCGATGGCGACCGTCATCGGCTTCCTGGTCGGCTTCGCGATGTTCGGCGCCATGCTGACCATCCCGCTGTACCTGCAGATCGTCGTCGGCCTGACCCCGACCGAGTCCGGGTTCGCGACGCTGCCCCTCGTCGGTGGCCTGATGATCGCCTCGATCACCTCCGGTCAGATCGTCGCCCGGGTCGGCCGCTACCGGATCTTCCCGGTCATCGGCACGGCCCTGGTGTCCTCCGGCTACGTCGTCCTGACGTTCATGAGCATCGACAAGCCGCTCTGGTTCCTGATGATCGGCATGTTCCTCATCGGCCTCGGGCTCGGCTCGGTCATGCAGTCGCTCACCCTGGCGTCGCAGGGCTCCGTCGAGGCCCGGGACATGGGCGTCGCCACGTCGTCCGCCACGTTCTTCCGACAGATCGGCGGCACGCTCGGCACCGCGGTGCTGCTGTCGATCCTGTTCTCGGTGATGCCGTCGAACATCCTGCACGCGACCGCGGACCGCACGGACCTGCGCTCCGCACTCGAGGCGGCGACGAACCCGACCGTGGCCTCGGCGCCCGAGAACCGGGGCGTCATGCGGACGATCTGGTCGCCGATCGTGACGCCGCTCGAGCAGAACGTGCAGTCCTCGCTCGACGACGTCACCGCCCAGGTGCGGCAGGCCACGGCGAGCGCCCCGGCGGCCGTGCAGGACGAGGCCCTCGCGGCCGCAGCCGAGAAGGCGCACGCCTCCGTCCAGGACGGCACCCTGACCGTCGACTGGTCGGACGCGTCGCAGCGCTCGTACTGGGTCGGGGAACTCACCCCGGCCGTCGCGAAGCAGGTCGCCGACGGCAGCGGTTCGGGGAACAGCACGATCAGCACGAACGACACCTCGTTCCTGACCGGTGCCGACAGCCGACTGACCCGGCCGTTCATGGCGGGCTTCAACGCCTCGTCGGTGACGATCTACTGGGTCGGCCTCGGCGTGATCCTGCTCGCCTTCGTCCTCACCTGGTTCTTCCGGGTGCCGCCGCTGCGCCAGCGCTCCGCACTGCAGGAGCGGGCCGACGCCGCCGGGTCCGGCTCGGCTGGCGGGTCCGGTCCGGCCGCCGGGTCCGGCTCGGCCGCCGGCGCGGCTGCCGGGTCGGCTGCCGGCGCAGCTGCCGGCGCAGCTGCCGGGTCCGCGTCCGCCACCGGCGGCCGTCCGGCGTCGGCGCCCTCGCCGGAGTCCGAGCTCGAGGCGGCCGCCGGCATGGCCGCCGCCGAGGCCGGATCGTTCACCGGTCCGATGACCGGATCCACACCGACGCAGCGTCGGTGACCGACCGGGGCGTCCGCCCGCTCTCCCCTTTCGCGGACGGGCGCCCCACCCACCAGCACAGGAGTCCACGTGCCCACCACATCGGCAGCGACTGCGGCGACGGAGCCGTGCACGCTGCGTGAACGCAAGAAGCAGCAGACCCGCCAGGCTTTGCACGACGCCGCGCTGACCCTGGTCTCCGCGCACGGTCTCGACGGGGTCACCGTCGAGCAGATCTGCGCGGACGCCGACGTCTCGCCGCGGACCTTCTTCAACTACTTCACGTCGAAGGCGCACGCGGCGCTCGGCCTCGACACCGTCGAGGTCCCGGAGGCCGCTGCCGCCTGGTTCGCCGACGCCGACGGCCGTCTCGTCGACGACCTCTGCCGGCTCGTCGCCTCGACGGTGCCGCTCTCCCAGGACCGCCGCCGGATGAAGGAACTGCTCCTGCTGCGGCCCGAGATGACCCCGATGGTGATGCAGTGGATGGCGGAGTCGCGGCAGTCGATGCTCGCCACCGTCGCGACGCGGACCGACGAGCGCACCGCCCGGACCGCCGTCGCCCTCGTCATGTCCGCCCTCACCGAGGTCGCCCACCGCGAGACCGTGCACAGTACCGAGGAGCTCGCCACGCGGTTGCGCGGGGTGGTCGGCGAGATGGGCGCGCTGGTCGCCGGCTGACGGGCGGCGCGGCGGTCCGGCGGCGCGGCCTTCCGCGGCGGCGCGGCGGTCCGGCGGCGCGGCGGTCCGGCGGCGCGGCCTTCCGCGGCGCTGCGGAACGACATCGTCGATGTCGGACGACACCGGACACGTCGTCCGTTGCCGGCGCGGGTCGTTGCACGCGCGGGGTGGCGACGAGATCGACGTCGTACGACAGCGGACCCGTCGTTCCGCGTCGCCGCTCACGTCCGCCCGACCCCACCACGCCGGACTGGAGGCGCATCACGGCCCCGCAACGCCGGCCGCGTCACTGGGTGCGGGATTGCGGCAACCCGCGGGGCTGCGCGGTCCCACAGGTCGCGTTCGGGTTCCCGCAGGACTCCTCCGAGGCGGCTCGCGGCGTGCCTACGCTCCGAGCACCGGCCGTACCCGACGGCTGGTCGCGGCTGTTCCGGCAGCCGCCTGCACGTCGAGGAGTCCGACCCGATGAAGCACCGTCCGAGCTGTCGCACAGCAGCCCTCATCACCGCAGCGACCGGCACCGTCCTGGTCACGAGCGCCTTCGGCATCGTCCCCGCGATGGCCGTCGCAGCGTCCCCGTCGGGAGTGTCGTCGACGTCGACGTCCGCCCCGAGCGACACCGCCGACACGGCCACCGCCGAGCCGACCCCGGCGGTCACGCCCGACCCGACGGACACGTCGACGTCCGCGGCCACGCCGTCGGCACCCGCGTCGACGTCGCCCGAGTCGACGACGCCCGAGTCGACGGCTCCGGTGGCCGAGGCTGCACCGACCGGCACGCCGTCCGCGCCGGAGACGGCCCTCGGGCCCACGACAGCGTCGTCGAGTGCCCCGTCGCAGGCCACCAGGACCGCGCCGTCCACCGCACGCCCGACGTCGACGCCGACACGCGGTCACGGATCGACCGGTCGGCCGGACGAGCACGGCGCGCACGGACATCAGGGCCGGGCACCGAGCTACCCGTCGGGGTCGTCCGCGTCCGACCCCGTCGTGCTGCCGACCGTGCAGGCCGGCGAGCACTTCTCCGCCGACCTCCGCGCGGCCGACGCGGACGGCGCGACCTACACGTTGACGACCGTCGAGGGCGGTCCGGTGGTGCTGCCGGAGGGCCTGACCTTCGACGACGGGGTCCTCGCCGGGGTGCCCCCGACGTCCGGGACCTTCACGGCGCTCGTCACCGCGACGAACGACTGCGGCTCCGCCTCCGAGTGGATCCGCATCACGGTGGAGCAACCCGCGACCGAGCAGTCGGCGGCCGCCCACCTCGGCGCCGCGGTGTACAGCGTCCCCGCTGCGACGGACGGCTCCTACACCTGGGTCGCACCGGACGGGTCGACCTCGCCGGCGCCGATCACGGTCGAGAAGGACGGCTCGATCACCGTCGTGCCGTGGGCGTTCGACGCGGACTGGAACCGCGTCGACGTGCTGGACGTCGCCGAGCTCACCTCCGACCAGGAGACCGACGTGATCGTGAAGACCGACACCGGCTTCACGGTGACGTTCCCGCACGCCTCCCCGCACGTCCTCACCCTGACCGTGGACTGCGTCTCGGTGCAGTTCCCGGTGCAGGTCGAGGACACCACCCAGACCGGGCCGTCGACGCCCACCACCCCGAGCACCCCGACGACGCCCACGCCACCGACGACGCCGGTCAGCGAGCCGGCGACGCAGGTGACCGCGATCCCGGCCGAGGTCCGCATCACGCAGCCGACGTCAAGTGCCCTCACGCCGGTCGCCGCGACCGCCCAGGTCGCTGGGACCGACCAACTGGCCTACACGGGCGCCGACACCGCGACGCCGATCGGTTGGGCGGCCGGTCTGCTCGCAGCGGGCGCCGCGCTGCTCGGCATCCGTCGGGTCCGGCGCAGCCGACACCGCGCCTGACCCGCCGGACGGAGCACCGCGCCGCGGTGTGCAACGACGCACACCGCGGCGCACCGCTGTCAGGCGCGGGCGAGCGGGTCGAGCTGTTCGGGCGTCGCGTCCGGCGCGGCGGTCGACCGGCTGAGCGTCTCCCACCGCTCGTCGGCGGCGAGGAGCGCGCGACCCGCGGCGGTGGCGAGCGCGTACGCGTCCGGACCGACGAGCAGGCGGAGCGGCGGCTCCTCCATCGCCACGACGTCGAGCACCAGCCGCGCGACCAGGTCCGGGTCACTCGCACCGATGCTCGTGCCGCCGTGCATCCGCGCGGACACGCCCACCGTCTCCGCGTACTCGGGCCGGACCGGGTCGACCCGCATCGACGAGCCCGCCCAGTCCGTGCGCATGCCGCCGGGCTCGAGCACCGTCACGTGGAGGCCCAAGGGCGCGACCTCGGCGGCGAGCACGGAGGAGAACCCGCCGACCGCCCACTTCGCCGTCTGGTACGCGCCGAGGCCGGGGGTCGCCAGACGTCCACCGACCGACGACACCTGCACGATGTGCCCGCTCCCCTGTTCCCGCATGACGGGCAGCGCCGCCCGGGTGAGGGTGATCACCCCGAACAGGTTCGTCTCGACCTGGGCGCGGAAGTCGTCCGCGTCACCGTCCTCGATGCTCGCGAGGTTCGCGTAGCCCGCGTTGTTCACGAGGACGTCGAGGCCGCCGAACCGCTCGACGGCGGTGTCCACCGCCGCACGGGCGGCGTCGGCATCGGTGACGTCGAGCGCGACCGGCACCAGGGCCGCACCGTCGGGGACGGCGACGTCGTCGAGGGCGTGGACGTCGCGGACCCCGGCGACGACCCGGTGCCCGGCGGCGAGGGCTGCGACGACGATCGACCGTCCGAGCCCGCGGGAGGCACCAGTGACGAGGAAGACGGACATGATGGTTCCTAACTGACTGGTTGGTTGATAGCTCTCATGCAACACCCGCACGTCGCCGTTGTCAACCATCCGGTTGATAGAGTGCCGTCATGCCGATGCCCCGCGACGCCGACGCGACCCGCGCTCGCCTCCTGCTCGCCGCACGCGACGAGTTCGCCGCCGTGGGCATCGCCGGCGCGCGGGTCGACCGGATCGCCGCGGCGGCCGCCAGCAACAAGGCGCAGATCTACCACTACTTCGGCAGCAAGGACGGCCTGTTCGACGCGGTCTTCGACGCCATGGTGGCGGAGACCCTCGACGAGGTCACGATCGACCCGGACGACCTGCCCGAGTACGCGGGGCGCCTCCACGACTCCTACGTCCGTCGACCGTGGGTGCAGCGGCTGGCGACCTGGTACCGCCTCGAGCGGGGCGACACCGACCGGCCGATCGACGCCGTGGTCCGGAGCAACGGCCAGAAGCTCCGCGCGATCGAGGACGCCCAGCGCGACGGCCGGCTGCGCTCGACGTTCTCCGCTCCGGAGATGCTCGGCATCGTGATCCACACGGCCGCACTGTGGAGCGGCGCCACCCCGGAGTACGCCCGGTTGACCGACGAGGTCGGCGCCGGACGACGCCGCGCCGTGGTGGTCGCGACGGTGGCGGCCATCGTCGGCGTCTGACCCCGGGCGAGCGTCAGATGTCGGCCGCCGACCAACCTGTCCTGGACCGGGGCGGCTACGCCCCCGCGAGGACGTCGATGCCCGGCCCTCCTGCCAGATTGTTCGTCCCGGAACGAGCAGAGTCTCGATGGGCGGTCCGTTACCGGAGCCCGCGCCGTCCTCTGCGCTCAAGCTGCGCGAGGTAGAAGCGCGTCGAATACCGTGCTGCCCTCCGAACCGATCCGTAGCCAGTGAGGAGCCCGCCCCCATCGACGCCTACGTTGCACCCCAGGACGGTATCGGTGACGGTCAACTGCCAGAACGGACCGAAGAGGCGTCGGGGTTTCACATCGAATCGCGCATCGACATCGGGAAACTGAGCACCGCCGCCTTGGACCACAGGCCGAGTGTGGCACCATGCCTGCCCGTCTCGCTAGCGGATCCGTCATCGGAGCGGCTCGCGTTCGTAGTGGGACGGTCCTGGAACGTGGGCCTGTTCGGCGAGCAGCCACAGGTGGTCCAGGCCCCAAGTGCCCATCACAGGTAGCGAACGGGCCTGCTGAAGGGACGCGTTCCCGTCGAGCTGGCCGTTTGTGAACAGTTCGACCGTGCCGCCCGTTCGATGACTCACCTTCTGAAGGGGACTGAGCCTTCCGACTCCGTCCCAGCGACCCAGAACCTGCTCCCCGTGTCGTGTAATCGCGCTCACGTGCATGCCGCCCCAGTCGACGAGGTCCGTGGCGGCAAGGCTCTCCGAAGCCGGCGGTTCACCCCCCGTCCAGGTGAGCAAGCCAGCGGTGAAGATCCGAGAGCTGGAGACCGCGTGCTCGCTGCCCAGGACGGGACCGACGGACAACACCGTCGCTGCTGACCAACGACCATCGCTCAATCGGATCGGCCAGAAGCACCCTGGTTCTAGGTACGCCGTCGACTTGGGTGCGAAGGGATACGCGGCAGCTCGGTTTGCCATGTCCCGCATCTTCCCAGAATCACGACCTCTTACAGGCCAGCACAAGAGACCGCTAGCTGTGATGTCCAGGCAGGTTGTTGAGTCTGCTGATGGGTGGGGCTCCGATGGCGGAGTGGGTCCTGTGGTGATTGTAGAAGTGCAGCCAGCCGGGGAGTGCTTGGCGGCGTTCGGTCTCTGAGCCGTAGAACCTTGCGTATGCCCAGCCCTCGCCGAGCGTGCGGTGGAATCGCTCGATCTTCCCGTTCGTCTGTGGCCGGTAGGGGCGGGTCTTCTTCGGT
>Ga0153992_100017_pt1 | contig 82261 bp, 89 predicted proteins | sample TSNC076MetaG_FD_104683 | JGI IMG/M metagenome (GOLD analysis project Ga0153992, IMG submission 104683) | Attine ant fungus gardens microbial communities from North Carolina, USA - TSNC076 MetaG | ecosystem: Host-associated > Fungi > Mycelium > Unclassified | place: USA: North Carolina, Lumber... | reverse complement strand
CCGTTCCAGCGGCTCGGTGACACGGACAACGACACCGGGCTCGGGCTCGGCCTGGCGCTCGCGCGGGGGTTCACCGAGGGCATGGGCGGGACGATCGAGGTCGACGACACCCCCGGCGGCGGGACCACCGTCGTCGTGCGTCTGCCGATCGCCGGACACCTGCCGCTCGACCTCGCCGCCCAGCACGACCACCGACCGGTCGTCCCGCCCACCGACACCACGGACCCGACGTGAAGATCCTCATCGCCGACGACGACGCCCAGCTCGCCCGTGCCCTGGCGGTCACGATGAGCGCCCGCGGCTACGAGGTCGTCACTGCGGCCGACGGTCGAGAGGCCATCAACGCCGTCATCGCCGCCCACCCCGACGTCGTGCTGCTCGACCTCGGCATGCCGCGCATCGACGGACTCGGGGTCCTGCAGGCACTGCGCGCCTGGACGCAGGTCCCGGTGCTCGTCCTGTCCGGCCGCACGGACGCGGGCGACAAGATCGAGGCGCTCGACGCGGGGGCGGACGACTACGTCACGAAGCCGTTCGACATGGACGAGCTCCTCGCGCGCATCCGGGCCGTCGGTCGGCGGCGCGCCACCACCGACGACGGCCGGCCGACGTTCCGGATCGGCGAGCTGACGGTGGACCTCGCGGCCAAGCAGGTGCTGCCGCCGACCGGTCCCCCGATCCGGCTCACCCCCACCGAGTGGCGACTGCTCGAGCTCCTCACGGCGAACCCGGGTCGGCTCCTCACCCGGGAGATGCTCCTCACCGACATCTGGGGACCGACCCACGGGACCGACGTGGGCTACCTGCGCCTCTACATGTCCCAGCTGCGGCGCAAGCTGGAGCCGGACCCGAGCCGGCCCCGGTACCTCATCACGGAGCCCGGGATGGGCTACCGGTTCACGCCGGACGCGTGAACCGGCTCGAGCATGTGGATGGTCTCGATGGCGAGCTCGGCGGCCACGGCGTCGCCGGCGACGACGGCGTCCCGGAAGACGGGGTAGTGCTCGAGGAGGTGTTCGACCGGCACGAGCTCACCGATGGCGTCGACGCGGAGCTTGTAGGCGAGCCCGGCGATGACCTTGCGGGCGGTCTCGACGAGGAGGGCGTTCGGGCACAGGCTGAGCCACGCGTCGTAGGCGCCGCCGATGGTGAGGACGATGCGTGCCGTCCCGCCGTCGCGCAGCCGTTCCATCTCCGCGTCGAGCCGCCGTTCCGCCACGGCGACGTCCTCGTCGGTGAGCACGGGGACGGTGAGCCGGACGACCCCGCCGATGAGGAGCCCGAGTGTCCGGAGCGCGTCGAGCACCTCGTCCGGGTCGGGGAGGGCGACGCGGGTGTACCGGTTCGCGGCCATCTCGATCAACCCCTCGGTGGCGAGTGTCGCGAGGGCCTCCCGGATCGGGGTCCGCGAGACGCCGAGCCAGCTCGTGAGCTGGTCGTCGTGCAGCCGTTCGCCGGGCTCCAGCGTGCCGTCGAGGATGGCGGTCCGGATCGAGTCGGCGACGCGGTCCCGCACCAGGAGGCGTTCGGCGTGGTCGGCGGTGGGAACGGGCATACACATACTCCTTGTTCGGAATATCCCATGGTGACCGTTCGGCCTGGGTGACCGCCGGGTGCGGTCGTCCTCAGGCGTCCTCGGCGCGCAGCGACCGCACCATGCTGCGGAGTGCTCGGAGCGCCGCCGTCTGCTCCTGCTCGTCCATCCCGCTGAGCATCCGCACCTCGACGCCCCGCACCGCCGCCGAGGCCGCCTCGAGGCGCTCCCGCCCGAGGTCCGTCAGCCGGGTCGGCAGCGCCTTGCCGATCGGCGCCGCTGCCGGCCGGGTCACCAGGCCGTCCCGCTCGAACGCCTGCAGCAGCACGTTCATCGACTGTCGGGTCACGAACGCCCCGCGGGCGAGGTCGGAGTTCGACAGGCCGGGTCGTTGCGCGAGCAGTTCGAGGCACGAGTACTGCGTGACGGTGAGCCCGAGCGGCCGCAGCACCGACTCCATCGCGGTCCGCAGGGCGCTCGAGGCCTCCTTGAGGAGGTAGCCGAGCGACGAGTCGAGGTCGATCCGGTCACCGTCTTGACGCATGTCAGTAGTCTGACATAGGTTGAGTGATGTCAGAAAACTGACACACAATCGAAGGAGCACCCATGCCCGTGACCGGCCCCGACTTCATCTCCCTGCAGACCCGCGACCTCGACGCGTCGCAGGCGTTCTACGAGCAGTACCTCGGCCTCGTCCGGTCCCCGGCGGGACCGCCGCACGCCGTCGTCTTCGAGACCACGCCGATCGCGTTCGCGTTGCGCGACCTCGTGCCCGGGACCGACCTGGACGCCGTGTCCCAGCCGGGCATCGGTGCGGCGATCTGGCTGCACGCCACCGACGTCCAGGCCGTCCACGACGCACTCGTGGCCGACGGGCACACCATCGTCGCCGCACCGATCGACGGCCCGTTCGGTCGGACCTTCACCTTCGCGGACCCGGACGGCTACCACGTGACGCTGCACGACCGCGCCTGAGGCCGCGCCCCCGCCGCACGCTTCCGTAGGATGGCGCGATGGGGCGGACCGGGGGCACACCTGCAGCGACGTTCGTGCGCGTGGCCGACGGCGTGCGCGTCGCGACGAGCCGCCGGATGTCCACGACCTCGACGCTGCTGCACGACGGCGGCCGCGCGCTGCTCGTGGACCCGGCGTGGCTGCCGGACGAGCTCGCGGGCATCGCCACGGCGCTGGACGACGACGGCCTGCTGGTGGTCGGCGGGTTCGCCACGCACGCCCACCACGACCACCTGCTCTGGCACCCGGGGTTCGGCGACGCTCCTCGGTTCGCGTCCCGGACGACGGCGGCGCTCGCACGGTCCGAGCGCGTCGACCTGGTGCAGGCGCTCGGCACGGGCTTCCCCGCCGAGCTGACGGACCTGATGGGACGGGTGGACGGCGTCGACGCGCTGCCCGAGGACGCCGTCCCCGACGGGTTCCACCCCGAACTCGTCGTGCACGACGGGCACGCGCCCGGCCACACCGCCGTCTGGCTGCCCGACCAGCGCGTGCTCCTCGCGGGCGACATGCTCAGCGACGAGGAGCTCCCGCTGCCGTTCTGGCCGGACGACCTGCCCGCCTACCGCCGAGCACTCGACGTGCTCGCCGACGTCGCTCGCCTGGCCGAGGTCGTGGTCCCGGGACACGGCACGCCAGGTCGCGACGCGCTCGCCCGGGTGGACGCCGACCGTCGCGTCCTCGACACGGTCGCCCGCGGCGGGACGCCGGACGACCCACGGCTCGGGAACCCGGGGATGGCGGAGGTGCTGGGGCACCTCCGTGCGCTCGTGGCGGGGTCCGCGACGTGACCCGGCCTGGAGGCACGGTGCGCGTCCGACGCACACCGCGCCTCCCGGCCGGGTCGCCGCCGACCACAGCACCGGCCCCGGTACGGTGGGCGCGGGCCGCAGCGGAGCAGCCCGGAGGGCTGGTGCACCGATGACGGGACGGACGTTCGTCCAGCAGCACGCGACGCGACTGCGGGCCCTGGTCGACGAGGTGCTCCCCGCTGACGACCACCCGTCGGCCTCGGATGCCGGCGCCCTCGACTTCCTCGCGTCCGTGCTCGACGACCGCCCCGACTGGGCCGACCGGATCCGCGCGGTCCTCGACGGCGACGACGGCGACGACCGCGACTGGTTCGCGGAACTCGTGTCGGCCGGCTACTACGCCGACGCCGGGAACGGCGGCAACGCGGGCGAACGCTCCTGGGCGATGGTCGGCTGGCAGCCGGGCCCGCCGACGGGGTGGAGCGTACCGGTGCCGGTCCCCACGGCGCAGCCCGTCGTGGTGCACCCGTCGCAGCTGGCGGCGCGGTACGACGCGGTCGTGATCGGCTCGGGTGCGGGCGGCGGCGTCGCCGCGTGCGGGCTCGCCGAGTCGGGTCGGCGCGTCCTGGTGGTCGAGGCCGGGCAGTGGCCCGGGACCGCCGAGCTGCGCACCGACCACATCCGGAACCCGCGGTCGACCTGGGGCGTCGCCCCACGCACCGGACCGCCCGACCACGGCAACCCGCGCACCGTGTCCGACGGCCGGACGCAGCTGGTCCTCCGGCCGTCGTCACCGGGCTGGCACGCGAACGCCGCCACGGCGGGCGGCGGGACCAGGGTGTACGGGGCGCAGGCGTGGCGGTTCGGCCCGCGGGACTTCGCGATGGCGTCGACGTACGGGGTGCCGGCGGGCAGCAGCCTGGCGGACTGGCCGTTCGGCTACGACGAGCTCGAGCCCTGGTACGCGCGTGCCGAGTGGGAGCTCGGGGTCAGCGGTGGGGAGACCGACGGCGCATGGGCCGGACCCCGCAGCCGGCCGTTCCCGATGCCGCCGGTGGCGTCCGGGCCCGCACGCGAACGACTCGCGCGCGCGGCCGGGGCCCTCGGGATGTCGACGGTGCACGTCCCGCTCCTCGTCAACTCGGTGCCGTACCTCGGACGCCGGGCCTGCGAACAGTGCGGGATGTGCGTCGGGTTCGCCTGCCCGGTCGACGCCAAGAACGGCAGCCAGAACACCGTGCTGACCCGGGCGTTCGCGACCGGGAACGCCGCGATCCTGCTCGGCGGCCGGGTCGCCCGGCTCCGGACCGACCGCGCCGGACGGGTCGTCGGGGTGGCGATCGTCGGGACCGAGGACGGACGGGACTGGTCGGCGGACGTCGACGCGGCCGAGGTCGTCGTCGCGGCCGGTGCGGTCGAGTCCGCACGGCTGCTGCTCAACAGCCGGAGCGACCGGGAGCCGGACGGCATCGGGAACGGCACCGACCAGGTCGGCCGGCACCTGCAGGGCCACGTCTACGGCGGGGCGATGGGGGTCTTCGACGAGGTCGTGGACGACGGCCTCGGGCCGGGGCCGTCCATCGCGACGACCGACTTCCGGCACGGCGTCGACGGCCAGGTCGGCGGCGGGATCCTCGCGGACGAGTTCATCGCGACGCCGTCGAACACCTACCAGTACCTCGTCGGCGCCGGACTCATCCCGCGGGCCGGACTCGAGAGCAAGCACGCGATGCGGGACCTCGTCCGGCGGAGCATGCGGATCACGGGGCCGATCCAGGAGGTCACGACCGCCGACGCCCGCGTCCGCGTCGACCCGTCGGTGACCGACCGTCACGGGATCCCGGTGGCCTGGTTCAGTGGCGGGGTCCACGCCGAGGACGTCCGCGCCCGCGACCACACGAGCGTGCGGAGCGCCGAGTGGCTCCGCGCCGCCGGCGCCACCCGGGTCGCGGAACTGCACGGACCGGTGACCGGGACGAGCGGTGGCCAGCACCAGGCCGGCACGCTCCGAATGGGCAGCGACCCGGCGACCTCGGTCGTGGACCCGTTCGGGCGGGTCTGGGGCCACGACAACCTCCGGGTGGCCGACGGCTCGGTGCACGTGACGAACGGCGGGGTGAACCCGGTCCTGACGATCTTCGCCACGGCGATGCGCACCGTCGACGCGATGGTCGCCGGGCGGTAGCGTGCTGCCATGAGCGAGGACGCTGGGGCACAGGCACTGTGGCGGTCGATCGTCGGCCGCCCGTGGGTGTGGCAGGCGGTCGGCTGGCTCGTGATCGGGGCCGTGTGGATCGTGCTGGCGATCGGTGGCCACGAGGCCTGGCGCTGGGTCGTCGGCGTGGCCTGGATCGTCCTCGGCGGGTTGATGCTCGCCGTCGCCGTGTGGGACCGGCGCCATCGTCAGGGTCGGTACGCGCCGCGCTGACCGCGCCCGGACGGCGTCAGGCGGTCACGAACAGGGACCCCGCCAGCACGAAGCCGCAGCACGCGATGAGCACCCGGAGCACGGCGGCCGGCACCCGCCGTGCCACCGACGGTCCGATCAGCCCGCCGACCACCGCGCCGATCCCGAGGGCCGCCGCCGCGTGCCACACGACCGCCCCGAGCACCGCGAACAGCACCGCCGGCAGCACGTCGGCGGCGACGAGGATGACGTTCTTCAGCGCGTTCGCCCGGTGCAGCACCGGCTCGCTCGTGAGGAGCAGCAGGGCGATGAGCAGGATGCCCGAGCCGGCACCGAAGTAGCCGTTGTAGACCGCGACCCCGGCGCCCGCGGCACCGACGGCCGGACGGGACAGGGTCCGGCCGCGAGCGGTCTGCCACCGCGTGATGGCGGGCTGGAGCAGCAGGACGAGGGAGCCCGCGGCGACGAGGAACGGCACGATGCGGTCGAACACCTCGCCCGGGGTGACCACGAGCAGTGCGGCGCCGAGCAGCGACAGGGCGACCGAGGCCGGCAGCCACGTCCGGATCGTGCGGGCGTGTCCGACCACGTCCGGTCCCGCGCGGAGCGCCGAGCTCAGGCCGGAGCCGATGAGCGCGACGGAGTTCGTGACGTTCGCGGCCAGCGGCGGGATGCCGACCGCGAGGAGCGCCGGGTAGGCGACGAGCGACGTGATCCCGCCGGCCGTGCCGATGATCCCCGCGACGATCCCGGCGGCGACGAGGAACAGGGCCTGCGTCACGCAGTCGCCGTGGACAGGGCCAGCACGTGGCCGGCGGCTTCGGTGGACGGCATCGGGTGGTCCCTTCCGGTGGTGACCTGACGAACGATAGTCGGCACACTGGGGCGATGAGCACTCCCCGGATCGTCTGGATCAACGGCACCCACGGCGTCGGCAAGACGACCACGAGCCGACTGCTGCAACCGCTCCTGCCGGACGCCCGGCTGCTCGACCCCGAGAAGGTCGGCGAGACGCTGATGGACGTCCGTCCGCTGCTCCGGGAGACCGACGACTTCCAGCACTGGGACCCGTGGCGCCCGCTCGTCGTGGAGACCGCGCGGCAGGTCCTCGAGTACGCGGGCGGCATGCTCGTGATGCCGCAGACCGTGCTGGTCGAGCGGTACTGGCGGGAGATCGCCGACGGGTTCGCCGCGCACGGGATCCCGGTCCGGCACTTCGTACTGCACACCGACCAGGAGACGCTCCGGGACCGGATCCGGAACGACACCGTCATGGGCCCGTCGACCTTCCGGTTCAGCCGGGTCGAGCCCTACGCCGAGGCGGCGCGCACATGGCTGCACGACGAGGCCGAGGTGGTCGACACCACCCACCGCACGCCCGAGCAGGCCGCGGTCCAGATCGCGGAGGCGGTCCTCCGTTGAGCGTCAGGCGGCGACCGGCACCGCCGCGACGACCTGCGGCTCCCGCAGCGCCGGGCAGTGCTCCGGCGTCGGGTGCTCGCTGATCGCGATGACCTCGTCGAGGCGCTCCCGTGCGGCCTCGAGCTCCGCGAGCTGCGCGGTGATCCGGTCGCGCTCGGACACCAGCAGCGCGAAGGACTCCGGGGTCGCCCGGCCGGCGTCGACGCACGGCAGGAGCTGCACGATCGTCCGGCTCGGCAGTCCGGCGGCGAAGAGCTGCTGGACGAGCTGGACGCGCTCGACCGCCGGCTCCGCGTAGGCGCGCTGTCCGCTCGGCGTCCGGTCCGCCACGAGCAGTCCCTGCTCCTCGTAGTACCGCAGCGAGCGGACGCTCACGCCGGTCGCCGCCGCGAGGTCTCCGATGCGCACGATTCCTCCTTGCACCTCACATGGATGTCAGGTCTTAGCGTAACCGAGCCGGCGCGGGAAGTGCCCGTCCGGCGGGAGGAACACCATGGACATCGCTGGATCGGTCGCACTCGTCACGGGCTCGAACCGCGGCATCGGACGACGTTTCGTGCTGCAGCTGCTCGAGCGCGGCGCGGCCAAGGTCTACGCCACGGCACGGCGCCCGGAGCTCGTCGACATCGAGGGGGTCGAGGTCCTGCCGCTCGACATCACCGACCAGGCCTCGATCGACGCCGCCGCCGCGGCGGCGTCGGACGTCACGCTGCTGGTCAACAACGCGGGCATCGCGACGACCGGCTCCCTCGTCACGGACCCCCTGGACGACGTCCGCCGCGAGCTGGACACGCACTTCTGGGGCACCCTCGGGATGGTCCGGGCCTTCGCGCCGGTCATCGAGCGGAACGGCGGGGGCGGGATCGTGAACGTCCTGTCGGCGCTGTCGTGGTTCGTCTACCCGGGCTCCGGCGGGTACGCCGCCGCCAAGGCCGCGGAGTGGAACATGACGAACGCGGTGCGCCTCGAGCTCGCGGCGAAGGGCATCACGGTCCAGGGGCTCCACCTCGGAGCCGCCGACACCGACATCATGGCCGGCTACGAGGGGCCGATGATCGACCCGGCGGAGGTCGCGCGGGCTGCGCTCGACGGGGTCGTGCGGGGCGCGGCCGAGGTCGTCGTGGACGACTGGAGTGCCGCCGTCAAGGCATCGCTCGCCCGCGAGCCCGAGGCGTTCTACGCGCAGTTCGCGTGATCCGACGCACCCCACCACCGGACGGGAGGCACGGGTCGGGCCCGACCCGTGCCTCCCGTCCGAGCGTCATGCCGAGCGCAGGAACTCCGCGATCGGCGTCGACCCGGTGGTGAAGCGGATGGTCTTCCCGATGGTCTCGTCCCCCTCGACGGCGTCCGCCACGACGTGCGCGACGTCGCCGCGCGAGACCTCGGTCGCGGAGCCGTCCCAGCCGATCGCGCCGGTCGGCTCGTCGTCGGTGAGGGTGCTCGGTGCGACGACGGTCCAGCGCAGCCCCGAGTCGCGGAGGACCGCGTCGGCGATCATCTTCGACTGCGCGTACGCGAAGAAGTCGTCGTCCTGCGGGACCCCGTGGTCGAGGACCGATCCGGACCAGGACACCATCACGTAGCGGTCGACCCCGGCCTTCGCGGCACCCTGCACCGACAGGATCGCGGCGTCACGGTCGATCGCCCACGTGCGGTCGGCCGATCCGCCGCCGGCGCCCGCCGACCACACGACGGCGTCGTGCCCGTGGATCAGCTCGGCGAAGTCCGTGAGCGTCTGCTCCTGGACGTCCGCGACCCGCGGCTCCCCGCCGTGCGCCCGGACCTCGTCGGACTGGTCCGGGTTCCGGATGACCGAGGTGACGGTGTGGCCGCGGTCGGCGAGGATGCGGGTGGCGAGGAGTGCGACCTTGCCGTGGCCGCCGAAGAGGATGACGTTGCTCATGCGCCGGACGCTACTCGCGGCGCCTCCGCGCACCGGGTGCGCCCGTCACCCGATCCGCCGGCGCTGCACGAGGGTCGCGGCGCCGAAGGCGACGAGCAGGATCCCGACGCACCAGGCGAGCGCGACCCACAGGTCGGACTCGGGCGCCCGCCCCGCGAACAGCGCACGGATCGAGTCCACGATGGACGTGACCGGCTGGTGCTGCGCGAACCAGCGCACCGGACCGGGCATGGTGGCCGTCGGCACGAACGCCGAGCTGATGAACGGCAGGAAGATCAACGGGTACGAGAAGGCGCTCGCACCGTCCACCGACTTCGCCGAGAGCCCCGCGACCACCGCGATCCAGGTGAGCGCGAGGGTGACGAGCACCAGGATCCCGAGCACCGCGAGCCACGCACCGACGCCCGCGCTGCTCCGGAACCCCATGAGCAGGGCGACCCCGACGACCACGGTCACCGAGACGAGGAGTGCAAGAGTAGTTTTCGGGCGGCCGGGACGACCGGCCGACCTCGACAGGAGACGCGATGAGCACGAAGCACGAGCAGCACACCCTGGTCCGCACCCTGGTGCTGGGCATCCTGAGCGGCGGCCGGAGCGCGACCCCGCTCGCGGTGATGGCGCTGAACCACGACCGGTCCTCGCTGAAGGGCTCGTGGCAGGACTGGAAGGTCTTCAGCACCCCGGTCGGTCGCGGGGTACTCGTCGCGTCGGCCGTGGGGGAGCTCATCGGCGACAAGCTGCCGAAGACCCCGAACCGGATCTCCCCCGCCGGTCTGGTCGGCCGCGTCGCCTCCGGTGCGCTCGCCGGTGCCGCGCTCGGCACCACCGGCAAGCGCGACCTGCGCATCGAGGGTGCGATCCTCGGCGGTGTCGGCGCGATCGTCGGCAGCTTCGTCGGCTGGGGCGCCCGCAAGCTCGTCGGTGCGACCACCGGACTCCCCGACCCGGTCGTCGCCCTCGCGGAGGACGCCGCGACGATCGCCGGCTCCGTGAAGGTCGTGACCTCCGCCTGACGCGGCGACCCGCGACCACCTGACGGACGGGAGGCGCGGTGCGGACCCGCCCCGCGCCTCCCGTCCGATCGGGGTACGGACAGGGCCGCCCACGGCGGCCGACGTCGGCCTACTGTCGCGGCCATGCGCATCGTCGTCATCGGAGCCACCGGGCACATCGGCACGTTCCTCGTCCCCCGCCTCGTCCGTGCCGGGCACGAGGTCGTCGCCGTCAGCCGCGGCACCCGATCCGCCTACGTCGACGCCCCCGAGTGGGCGCAGGTGGAGCGGATCGTCGCGGACCGTGACCAGGAGGACCGGGACGGCACCTTCGGCGCGCGGATCGCGGGGCTGCACGCGGACGCCGTCGTCGACCTGGTCTGCTTCACGCTGCCGTCCGCCGCGGCCCTCGTCGCCGCCCTCCGGGGCAGCAGCACCCACCTGGTGCACTGCGGGTCGATCTGGCGCGCCGGCGTCTCGCACGTGCTGCCCATCACGGAGGAGAACGCCACCGCACCCTTCGGTGAGTACGGCACCCAGAAGGACGCCATCGCCCGGATGCTCAAGCGCGAAACCGCCGAGGGTGGTGTCGTGACGACGTCGTTGCACCCCGGCCACATCAGCGGCCCGGGGTGGATGCCCATCGGCCCGCTCGGCAACCTCGACCCCACGGTCTGGACACGGCTGGCAGCCGGCGAGCCCCTCGCCGTCCCCGGACTCGGCGCCGAGACCATGGCGCACGTGCACGCCGACGACGTCGCCCAGGCCTTCCAGCTCGCGGTCGAGCACCGGGACGCGGCCGCCGGTGAGGACTGCTTCGTCACGGCCTCGACGGCGCTCACGGTGCGCGGGTACGCCCACCTCGCGGCGTCGTGGTTCGGCCAGGAGGCACGGCTCGAGTCCGTCTCGTGGGACCGGTTCCGCGACGCCACGGCCCCGGAGCACGTCGCCGCCAGCTGGGAGCACCTGTCCCGCAGCCAGGTGTTCAGCACCGAGGAACCGCGACGGCTGCTCGGCTACGAGCCGGCGTACACGGCCGAGGAGACGGTGCTCGACGCGGTCCGGTGGCTCGTCGAGCACGACGGGGTCGAGGTCTCGCGGCCGCTCATCGCGTGAGCGTTCCCCGGTGGACGACCCACACCGACAGCGCGAACCCGACCAGGACCGCGCCGCCCACGGTGACGGCGGTCCACCCGCCGACGTTCCAGAGCAGCGAGGCGACGGCGGAGCCGATCGCACCGCCGACGAAGTTCCCGGTCACGAAGGCGGTGTTGAGACGGCTGCGCGCCGCCGGGTCGATCGCGAAGAGCCGCGTCTGGTTGAGGACGTTCGTCGCCTGGACGCCGACGTCGAGCAGCACCACGGCGACGACCACCACCACGATCGACCCCGCACCGAGTCCGGCGACCACGAGCGAGACCAGGACGAGGGCGATCGCCGCGCCGGTCACCGGGACCGAGAGCCCGCGGTCGTGCAGGCGCCCCACCCGCTGCGCCGCCACCGCACCGGCCAGCCCCGCCAGTCCGACCAGGCCGATCGCGGTCGTCGAGTAGCCGAACGGCTCGGCGCTCAGCAGGAACGTCAACGCCGTCCAGAACATCGTGAAGACCGCGAACACGGCGGAGCTGATCACCAGGGTCACGCGCACGGACCGGTGCGCGGCGACGACACCGAACACCGAGGCGATGAGGGCCGGGTACCGCACGTGGTCCCGTCGCTCGAGCTCGGGGACCGCCCGACGGAGCAGCACCGCGAACACCAGGGCGGCGACGGCGGCCACCACGAAGATCGCACGCCAGCCGAACACGTCCGCGACGAGGCCGCTCACCGTCCGTGACACCAGGATCCCGGTGAGGACGCCCGAGGCGATGGTGCCGACCACCCGGCCGCGTTGCGCCGGATCGGCGAGGTCCCCCGCGAGCGGGATGAGCAGCTGCCCCGCGACGGTCGTGAGCCCGACGAGGGCCAGGGCGACGAGCAACACCGGGAAGGACGGCGCGACCGCGGCGAACAGCAGCGCGACGGCCGACGCCACGAGCACCCCGGGCACCAGTCGCCGACGGTCCAGGACGTCGCCGAGCGGCACGACCAGGAGGATGCCGACGGCGTAGCCGACCTGCGTGAGCGTGACGAGCAGCCCGGCGAGTGCCGGGGAGGTCCGGAACGACGACGCGATGTCGTCGAGGAGCGGCTGCGCCCAGTACAGGTTGCCGACGGCCGCGCCACCGGCGACCGCGAACAGGAGGGTCCGAGCGGGGGTCATCCCCGACCGGTGCGTCACCGGCGCCGCCGGAAGAGCTCGGCGAGGTGCCACGGTCCCGGCGTCAGACGGACGGCGGCCTCGGCGCGGATGCGGTCCTCACGGGCGTGGTCCCGGGTGAGGTCGTCGATCTCCCGCTCGGCACGCAGCCGGAAGCGGAGGCGCTCGGTCCAGGTCAGCGGTTCGGACGGCAGCGGTGTCCGGATCGAGTCGGTCCCGCTCATGCGTCCGCGCTCGTCGTCGGTGCGGCACTCGTCGTCGGTGCGGCGCTCGCTGCGGCGCTCGCTGCGGCGTTCGCCGCGTCGGTCGCGCTCAGGTTCGCGAGGAGCTGCAGCCGCTCCTCGGAGGGCGACCCCGGCTCCACGCTGTAGACGACGAACGTCAGTCCGGTGTCCGTGACGAGCTCCATCGTCTCGTAGGTCAGGTCGAGGTCGCCGACCTCGGGGTGGTGCACGCGCTTCTCGCCCGTGCGGTGCCGCATCACGTCGTGGGCGGCCCACCGCTGCCGGAACTCCTCGCTCCGCGTCGACAGCTCCCCGATCAGGTCGGTCAGGCCGCGGTCGTACGGGGACCGGGCGGCCTCGGCCCGGAGCACGGCGACCATGTCCCCGACGACCACGTCCCAGTCGCGCCAGAACTCCCGGCCGCGTGGGTCGAGGAAGGCGAACCGCGCGGTGTTCGGGGTGCCGGCCGGGTCGAGGAACAGCGGCGAGTACAGCGCCCGGGCGAGGGCGTTGCCGGCCAGGAAGTCCGACCGTCCGTTGCGCACCCACGCCGGTGCGGCGATCGAATCGAGCACCCGTTGCACGTTGGGACGGACCTTCGACGTCGGGGTCCGCCGGCGCGCGGTGGCCGAGGCGTTCTGGGCCCGCGCGAGGTCGAACAGGTGCGCGTGCTCGGCGTCGTCGAGCCGGAGGGCGCGGGACAGGGCCTCGAGGACGCTCTCGGACACCCCCGTGAGGTTCCCGCGCTCGAGGCGGATGTAGTAGTCCACGCTCATGCCCGCGACGAGGGCGAGCTCCTCGCGGCGCAGCCCCTTCACCCGCCGCGCACCGCCGAAGTCGGGCAGCCCGATCTGCTGCGGCGTGACGCGCTCGCGGCGGGTGCGGAGGAAGTCGCGGACTTCGTCTCTCGTGTCCATGCCCTCCACGGTAGGTCCGACGAGGGTGCCGGAGCAGGGGTTGTCGGTACCCGTCTCGTGCTCGACGGCGGTCGTAGCGTCGTCGCCATGGACACACGCACCCTCAACAACGGACTCGTCATCCCCGCCATCGGCTTCGGGGTCTTCCAGAGCGCGCCGTCGGAGACCGTCGACGCGGTCAGCACGGCACTCCGGACCGGGTACCGGCACATCGACACCGCCGCCGCGTACGGCAACGAGCGCGAGGTCGGCGAGGGCATCCGTGCCTCGGGTGTCGACCGCGACGACGTGGTCGTGCAGACGAAGATCTGGGTCTCCGACTACGGCTACGACCAGACCCTGCACGCCTTCGAGAAGGCCACCGGGAAGCTCGGCTTCGACACGATCGACATCCTGATCCTGCACCAGCCCGCGCCCGACCGCTTCGAGCAGACCGTCGCCGCCTACCGGGCGCTGGAGCGGCTGTCCGCGGACGGCCGGGTCGGCGCGATCGGCGTCAGCAACTTCATGCCGCACCACCTCAGCGCCCTGCTCGAGGCCACCGACGTGGTACCGGCGCTCAACCAGTTCGAGCTGCACCCCTACTTCACCCAGCCGGACGTCCAGCGCGCCGACGCCGAGCACGGGGTGCTCGACCAGGCGTGGTCCCCGATCGGCGGCATCACGTTCTACCCGGGATGGGGCGACGAGCGGGTCAGCGTGCTGGACGACCCGACGATCCGGGCCGTCGGCGAGGCGCACGGCAAGACCCCCGCCCAGGTCATGCTGCGCTGGCACGTCCAGCAGGGGCGCAACGCCATCCCGAAGTCGACCAACCCGGAGCGCATCGCGGAGAACCTCGACGTCTTCGACTTCGCGCTCACCGACGAGGAGCTCGCCGCCCTGGACGCCCTGGACACCGGTCGCCGGAACGGTCCGGACCCGGACGGCGCCGACACGAGCCGGTTCGAGCGTGTGATCCCGGAGGCCTGACCGTCACGCGAGCGCTCGGGCACGCTCCGCGACGTGCTCCGTGGCCGCCCAGGACGCCAGGACCCGCAGGGCGTCCGCGGTCGGGCTGCCCGGGGTCGCGGGGTAGATCGTCAGCGCGAGTCCGGGGTCCTCGGTGAGCTCGAGTGTCTGGAAGTGGAGCTCGAGCGGCCCGACCACGGCGTGCCGGAAGGACTTCACGCCCGCGTAGTGCCGGCGGACGTCGTGGGCCGCCCAGAGCGACCGGAAGTCGTCGCTCCGCATGGACAGCTCGCCGATGAGCGCCGCGAGCTCCCGGTCGTTCGGGGTGCGGCCGGCCTCCCGACGGAGGATCGCCACGTTCGTGTGCGCCGCCCGCTGCCAGTCCTGGTAGAAGTTCCGCGCCTGCGGGTCGAGGAAGATGAACCGCGAGAAGTTGCACGGGCGCGCGTCCGCATCGACGAGGTCCGAGTGCATCGCCCAGCCGAGCTCGTTCGCCGCGACGATGTCCTGGCGGTTGTTGACGATCATCGCGGGGGCGTCGGTGATCGCGTCGAGCAGGTACCGCAGCTCGGGGCGGACGGCGGCGACCGGCGTCGTCCTCGCCGCCCGCCGCGGCGTCGCGTTCTGGTGCCGGGCGAGGTCCCGCAGGTGTTCGTGCTCGGCGGGGTCGAGCCGCAGCGCCCCGGCGATGGCGTCGAGGACGCTGTCCGAGACGCCCTGCAGGTTCCCGCGCTCGAGGCGCGTGTAGTAGTCGATGCTGACCCCGGCGAGGCGAGCGACCTCCTCGCGCCGCAGCCCCGTCACGCGGCGACGCGTGCCGAACGTCTCCACGCCGGCCTGTTCGGGGGTGATGCGCGCACGGCGGCCGGAGAGGAAGTCGCGGGCTTCGTCGCGGTGGTCCATGTCCGTCACGCTACGTCGTGCGGCAGCGCGGGAGCGAGGTGCTGCCGGAACCCCCGTGCCGTCGTCCGGTCAGCCGACGAGGGGCACCGAGACGATCCGGTCGTCGCCCTCGGACGGGTCGCCCCGGCCGTCGGTGTTGTTCGTCACGAACCAGAGCGCGCCGTCCGGTCCCTCGAGCACCGTCCGGATGCGACCGAAGTCGCCCGCGAAGTACTCGGTGGACTCCCCCGGCGAGGACGCCGGGACCGCCCGGACCACCTCGCCGCGGAGGTTCGCGACGAACACCGTGTCGTCGATCACCGCGAGGCCGCTCGGTGAGGCGTCGTCGGTGGCCCACTGCTGGACGGGGTCGACGAACCCCTGCTCCGCGCCGCCCGTCCCCTCGACCTCGGGCCAGCCGTAGTCCTTGCCCGGCTCGATGACGTTCAGCTCGTCCCAGGTGTCCTGGCCGAACTCGGAGGCGAACATCGTGCCGTCCGACGTCCACCCCATCCCCTGCACGTTCCGGTGTCCGAGACTCCACACCGGGGAGCCGGGGAACGGGTTCGCACCGGGGACCTCGCCGTCCGGGGTCATCCGGAGGATCTTGCCGGCCAGCGAGTCACGGTCCTGGGCGTCCGACCCGGTCCCGGCGTCGCCGACACTGGCGTACAGCATGCCGTCCGGACCGAACGCGATCCGGCCACCGTTGTGGAAGGAGTTCGACGGCAGCCCGTCGATGATCGTCGTGGCGTCGCCGAGGCGGTACGAGCCGGTGGTCCCGGTGAGGTCGTACCGCTGGATCCGGTTCCCGTCCTCGGCGGTCGAGTACACGAACAGGTCGCCGTCGTGCAGTGCCAGCCCGAGCAGGCCGCCCTCGCCCCCGGCGCGGACACCGTCGACGGTCCCGACCTCGCGCGTCGTCCCGGGCGCCGTCAGTTCGAGGACCGTCGCGGAGTCGCGCTCGCTGACCAGCGCGTCGACGCCGTCCCCGGTGCGGACCACCGACCACGGCGCGTCCAGGCCGGTGACGACGTCCGACGGTTCGCCACCCGGCGCGAGCACCCCGGCGGCGTCCGTCGGGTCGGCGCTCGCGGTGGGCACGGCCGTCGCGGAGGCGGTGCCCCGGAGCGTTCGTGCTCCGCCGTCCGTGCACGCCGTCAGGACGAGGGCGGCGACGGCTGCGGCGCCGAGGGCCGACCAGGTGCGGCGGGTTCGCGGGGTCGTGTGCACGGTGTTCCTCCCGGGTCGTCCGTCGATCACACTCGCTGCGGTCGGGAAACGCCTGGGTGGTGCGGACGACGGATCGGTGGGGGTTCCCGTGGACCCCCTGTCAGCAGGGACTCCCTCGTCGGTGTCGGTCCGCCGTTCGATGGATCCCGTGCCCGCCATCGTGACCGCCCCCACCGCGCCGCCCACCGCCCGAGCCGTCCCGGCGTCCCTCGTCGCCGTCGTCGTCTTCCTGACCGCGGTCGCCCCGCTCGCGACCGACATGTACGTCACCGCCTTCCCGACCGTCGAGGACGAGTTCCGGACGAGCGCCTCCGCCGTGCAGCTCACCCTCACGACGTTCTTCGCCGGCATGGGGCTCGGGCAGCTCGTCGGTGGGCCGTTCTCGGACCAGCGCGGCCGACGCCTCCCGTTGGTCGGCGGCACGGTGCTCGTCGTCGTGGCCTCCGTCCTGTGCGCCACGGCCCCGTCGATCGGCGTGCTGATGGCCGCGCGGCTGCTGCAGGGGTTCGGCGGCGGCTGGGCGATGGTCATCGCGCGCGCGGTGATCGTCGACCGGGCGCACGGGGCGCAGCTCGTCCGGGTCCTCAACGTCGTGATGGGCATCGGCGGGATCGCACCCGTGCTCGGACCGCTCCTCGGTGCGGCGATCCTGCGGTTCGGCGACTGGCGGACGACGTTCTGGGTCCTCGCCGCACTCGGGGTGCTGATGTGCGCCGCCACCATCGTCGTCGTGCCGGAGTCCCTGCCCCGCTCGGCTCGGCACCCGGGTGGACTCCGGACGTTCCGACGATCGGCACGCGCGGTCCTGGGCGACCGCCGGTTCGTCGGGTACGTCGTCACCGCCTGCGCGGCCTTCGTCGGGGTCTTCGCCTACGTGGCGACCTCGCCGTTCGTGCTCCAGACGATGAACGGACTGTCGCCCACGGCGTACGCGATCGACTTCGCGGCCAACGCCGGCGCGATGACGGTCGCCTCCCTCGTCGCCGCCCGGCTCGCCGGCCGGGTGTCCACGAGACGCATCATCCTCGTCGGACAGGGCTGCATGGCGCTGGCCGGATCCGGCATGCTCGTCGGTGCGATCTGGTTCGGGATGCCCCTGTCCGTGGCGCTGATCGGCTTCTTCCTGCTGATGGTCGGCAACGGCCTGGTCGTCACGAACGGCGGTGCCCTCGCGTCGTCCGTCGTCCCGGACCACCCCGGGACGAGCTCAGCGGTGCTCGGTCTGGTTCAGTGGACCACGGCCGGCGTCACCGCTCCGATCGCGGGACTCGGCGGCTCGGACACCGCTGTCCCGATGGCCGTCCTCGTCTTCGGTGGCGCACTCGTCTCGTCGTACGGCCTGCTCGTCCTGGCACGACCCCACACCTCCGGAAGGACCACCGCATGACCACCATCGCCATCGTCGGAGCCGGCAAGGGCCTCGGCCTCGCCGTCGCCGAACGCTTCGGTCGGGAGGGCTTCTCGATCGCCCTCGTCTCCCGCAACCAGGACCGGCTCGACGAACTCGCCGCGTCGCTGCGCGACCAGGGCCACACCGCAGCCGGGTTCGCCGCGAACGTCCGCGACCAGGGCTCGCTGCGGCACGCGCTCGAGCGGGCGACCGAGCAGCTCGGACCGATCGAGGTGCTGCAGTACAGCCCCCTCCCCGCGAAGGAGTACATGCGGCCGGTGCTCGAGACGACGGCGGACGACCTCGTCGGCCCGATCGAGTTCTCGGTCTACGGCGCCGTCACCGCCGTCCGCCAGGTGCTCCCGGGCATGCGCGCGATCGGTCAGGGGACGATCCTGTTCGTGAACGGCGGCAGCGCCGTCCGCCCCGGCGCCCGCGTCACCGGCACGTCGGTGGCCTTCGCCGGCGAGAGCGCCTACGCGCAACTCCTGCACGACGCCGTGCGTGAGGAGCAGGTGCACGTCGGGCAGCTGATCATCCCGTTCGGCATCGACGACGGGCAGCCGGACCACTCCGGTGCGTCCATCGCGGAGCGCCTGTGGACGATCCACACCGAGCGCGGCGACTTCCGCACCTACGCAGAGCCGCTCCCGGACTGACGCGGGCCTCGGCCCCGGTGGGTGGGAGGGTGCACGTGGACGTGGAGTCGTTTTGCGTGGACGACTGACGGTGCCCGCGCGACCCGACGCGGTCAGCGGAGCCGGGGTGTGGCGGCGGTGAGCTCGTCCCAGTGACGCTGCCGTGCCTCCAGGGCGGTGCGCTGTTCGAACGCGAGGCGGGCCGCCGTGCGTTCCCCGGACGGGACGTGACCGGGCGTCGACGTGATCCGGGCGGCGCGGGACTCGCTCCAGCGGAGCAGGGCGAGCCCGACGCGGTGGGCGGTCCGTTCGACGGGACCGACGTGGTCGAGGTGGAGTGCGGCACTCATCGTGGCTCCTGTTCGTCGTCGAGGATCGGGACGGCCGCGAGCCGGACGAACACGCGGCTGGTGTCCGGGTCGGATGCGTCGTCGAGCACATGCCGGTCGCGGAATGTCTCGATCACCGCGTGGATCTGGTCCATGAGTTCCCGCAGTTCGGGCGGTGCGAGGCGCAGGATCGCGACGGAGAGGTCCGCCGCGTCACGCCAGCCCGGGTCCATCGTCTCCTGGTCGCGCGCGATGAACTCACGGATGACCTGCTCCGAGAACTCGTTCGACCCGGACGCGAGGAGCCGGGCGGCGGCGATGCCCGCGGGCGACTGCGGGCCGTCGGTGCCCCCGGAGTGGACGGCCACCGGGACGCGGCGCCACCAGCGCTCGCGTCCGTTGCCACGGCCCTCGACCTCCTCGATGAAGCCGTGCTTCTCGAGTTGGCGGAGGTGGTAACTGGTCGAGCCGGACGACTCACCGACCTTCTCGGCGAGTGTCGTCGCGGTCGCCGGCCCGTGCGCCGCGAGCTCGTTGAAGAGCTGCGAGCGCAACGGGTGACTCAGCGCCTTCATCGACGGGAGGTCGAGGACGCGTGCTTCGGTGGCCATGCCCCGAGCCTACGACTGCAAAGACATCTTTGCAAGCATCTGTTTGCAACTACTTCTTTGCAGTTGCGTGCGCTCGCTCAGTCGTCCGTCACCGTGCGTCCGTCACCGTGCCGCGGCCGTGATCGCGTCCGCCATCACCCGGGCGATCACGACGTTCGTGGCTGCGGTTCCGTGGATGCCGTCCGGCGAGGAACCGCGCACCCAGGCGCCGTCGGTCGTCCGGAAGTGCGTGAAGGGGTCGATGTACGACCAGCCGTGATCGGTCGCGTCCCGCTCGAGCGCGCGGCTGAGCACGAGCTGTCCGGACCGACGATCGGCGCCCCAGCGACTGGTCGTCCAGTCCGACGGCGGGCCGGCGACCACGAGGACGTGCCGGGCACCCACGCGCCGGACCACGGCGTCCACGTTCGCGATCGTCGTCGCGGTCGGCACGGCCTGGTTCACGTCGTTCGTGCCGAGCTCGACCACCAGGACGTCGGCATCCGGCACGGGACCGATCTCGTGCAGCACCTGGTCGGCGCGGTACCCGCTGTGCGCGTAGCCGCCGACGGCGTGCAGGTGCGTGTCCGGCTCGAGGACGTGCAGCCAGGAGTCCGGTCGCGCGGTGATCGAGTCACCGGCGTAGGCGAAGGTGACCGCATCGGCCCGGTCGCCCTGCCCGAGGGCGCCCGTCACGACCTGCTCCCGGACCGGGACCCGGGTGTCCGCACGTGCGACCGGCGCGAGGGACGCGACCGCCCCGGCGGCGGCGGGGTGCGGCGCGCTCTCGGCGGACGCGGTCCGGACCGGACCGAGCACGACGGAGCCGACGAGGACGGACCCACCGGCCACGAGGCAGGCGGCGGTGACGATGCTCGCGATCAGGGCGAGCCGACGGGTGCGGGACACGAGAACAGGTATCCCCCGGATCGGCCGTCCGTACCAGCCCCCAGACCTGGGGAACCGTCGCGTTCGCTGTGCGTCCTCGCGGCTGCTCCCAGCCGACTGGCGGCGGACGGGAGGCGCGGGGCGGCCCCGCCACGCGGCTCCCGGCTGCTCGGGGCGGGTCACGGTGCCCGGCGCACGGCGACGCGTCGCCCCCGGCCCGCGGTCACCCACGTCGCCGCCGTCACGACCAGCGGCAGCCCGATCGCCAGCAGCGCGAGGAGCGGCCAGTCCGCGACGAAGGGCATGTGCGTCGCGCCGGCCGGACCGTCGGTGAAGCGCAGGGTGAGCGCGCGGATCGGCAGCAGGCCGAGCACGGTGCCGATCACCGCACCGACGGTCGTCAGGATCGCGGCCTGCCAGGCCGACACCCGTCGTCGGAGGACCGGGGCCGCGCCGACGGAGTCGAGCACCTCGTCGTCGCGCCGTCCGTCCGAACGGGCGAGCCCGATGGCGACCGCCGTGGCACCGATCGTCACGGCGGCCGCGAGCGCGAGGACGAGTGCCTTCACGACGCCCTGCGCGTCGACCGGACCGGTCTCGTACAGGAAGGTCGGACCACCCCACCGGTCGCGGTCGACGCCGCCCTGGCTCTGCCACGCGGAGGTCAGCTCGTCCCACTGCGTCGCGGTGAGGTCCGTCGCCTGGGTCGTGACGAGCATCCCGTCGACGGCGGGCACCCCGTACCGTTCCGCGGTCTCGCGGGTCATGAACACGCCGACCTGGATCCGCGGGGACTGCACGTCGAGCACGGCGGGGATCGTCGTCGAGGCGTCCGGCCGGGCCCCCGACGTGGTCGTCATGCTGTCCCAGGTCTGGTCGTGGAAGGTGTCGATCCGGACGGTGCCGTCGTGGGCGTACTCCGGCCAGAGGGACACCGCCTCGCCGGAGGCCAGGGCGTCCCGGACGGCGGCGGACGGCCGGTGCCCGGTGAGCACGGCGTAGTCGTCGACCGTGCCGGTCCAGATGTGCGGAGTCGAGTCGTCCTGCGACTGCAGGTACGACGAGCAGGACGTCGTGTCCTGCACGCGGCAGGACCGCGTGCTCCAGTCGTGCGGGAGCGTGACCGTCGAGGGCTGTTCGCCGGCCTGTTCCGGCACGGCACCGAGCACCCGGACGCGGTCCTGGTCGAGGACACCCGCGACGACCTTCGCGGCGCGCGCGGTCAGGGCGGCGTCGTACCCGGTCGCGTTCCCCTGGTCGTCGGTGACCGAGACGGAAGCGGTCGCCACGCCGACCGCGGTGCGGTAGTCGTAGTCCCGGACGAACTGCGCGTGGGAGGAGGTGCTCCACGTGATCGCGACGGAGGCGACGAACACGACGCTCATCACGCTCGCGAGCACCGGGACCGTGCGGACCGGGTTCCGGCGGGCGTCACGCGCGGCGAGCCGTGCCGAGAGCCCGAGCCGCGCCGACAGCCGCGCGACGAGTGCCAGGAGCCACGGCGAGCTCATCGCGACCCCGAGCTGCACGAGGCACGGGCCGATCGCGACGCCCGCGCCGACGATCCACGCGAGGTCGTCGTGCTGGACCGGCCGGTCGTTGAGCAGCAGCACGCCGACCCCGCAGGCAAGGGTCATCAGCGCCCCGACGGCGACGAACAGCGGTGCCCAGACACGACGGCGGCGTTCGGCGCGGGGGCTCGGCTGCGCCGGACGGAGCGAGCCGCGCAGTGCGGCGAGCACGTTGATGCGGGTCGCGGCGCGTGCGGCGACCAGCGCGGACACGAGCCCGGCGACCACCCCGGCCGCGGCGATCGCGAGCAGCAGGAACCCGGGGACGTGCAGGCCCGGCCAGGTGCTCACGTTGCCGTCGTCGACCAGACGGAACGCCAGCACGCCGATCCCGGTGCCGAGCGCGACGCCGAGCACCGCGCCGGTGGCACCGAGCACGAGCCCGGACCCGGCGACGATCGTCCGGACGAACCGCCGGTCCCCGCCGACGCTCGTGATGATCGCGTACGAGCGGGTGTCCGCCCGGGTGCCGACCAGGAACGCGGCCCCGGCGAGCAGGGCCACCTCGAACATCGCGAAGACACCGAGCAGCGCCATCGCCCCGAGGTACCAGCCGAGGGACGAGTTCCGCTGCGCGGCCGGGAAGCGCTCGTCCGGCGGGTCGAGCACGACCGGGCGCGACTGCACGACGATCCCGTGCGCGTTGAGCTGCCGGATCTCCGACCACGTCGGCGCGTCGGACGCCAGGTAGACCGTGACGTCGGAGACGCCGCGCGCGTCCTCCCCGGTGGTCGGCGAGAGCGTGGTGCCCCACGGCAGGAAGACACCCTGCTCGCCCGGGTCGGAGCCGAGGTCGCGCATCGTCCCGGTGATGGTGAAGCGCTTCGTGACCGGGTCGGTCAGGTCGACGGTGTCCCCGATCGACGCCCCCAGCCGCGTCAGGGTCGCCGGCGTCACCATGAGTTCGTCGCGGTCGGTCGGTGCGGTGCCCGCGAGCACCTGCCAGTGCCCCGCGAGCACCTTCGACCACACCGCACCCTCGACGGCCATGAGCCCGATCGGACCCTTCGGCCCGGAGAGCACGATCGACGCGGACCCGACCGGGATCGACACCGCGCCCGCCGGCACGTGGTCGAGGACGTTCGCGTAGCGGAGGTCGCCCTCGGCCTTCGACGCCGGGCTGCCCTTCGCTGCCTCGGAGTACTGCCAGGCGACCGGGTCCTGCCGCATGCCCGGCAGGTCGGGGCCCATCGCCCGCATCTGCGCAGCCGCGTGCCCGAGGTCGTACCCGAGCTGTTCGGTCGTGGTCGGCTGCGTGGACTGCACCACGACGGACACCGCGGCGAACCCGGCGGTCGGGATGCCGATCAGCGCGACGATGAGCGCCGCCCGGCCGGCCTTGGCGAACGCCAGCCGTCGTCCGAGTCGGAGCGCCGGCCGGAGCGCGAACGGGGTCCGGGCCCGGGCGCGGCTGCGGTCGACGTCGGCTCGGCGCCGACGTCCGCTCACGACGCGGCTCGGTCCGTCAGCGCCGCCTCGACGCCCGAGTACGCGGTCTCGTCCACGACCCGGCCGTCCCGCAGGAACACGATCCGGTCCGCCCACGCCGCGTGCCGGGCGTCGTGCGTCACGAGGAGCGCCCCGGCTCCGGCGTCGACGTGCCGCCGGAGCATCCGCAGCACGACCTCGCCGGTCTGCGAGTCGAGGGCGCCGGTCGGCTCGTCCGCGAGCACCAGCCGCCGCTCGCCCACGACGCCGCGGGCGATCGCGACGCGCTGCTGCTGGCCGCCCGACAGGTCGTCGGGGAAGGCGTCGGCACGGTGTCCGAGCTCGACGTTGTCGAGCGCCAGCTCCGCGGCGCGTCGGGCCTGCGAGGCCTTCCACCCGTCGAGCTCGAGCGGCAGCGCCACGTTCTCGACCGCGGTGAGCGACGGGATGAGGTTGAAGTCCTGGAAGACGAACCCGACGAGTCGTCGACGGAGCGCCGCGAGGTCCTTCCCCGGGCGGTCGGACACGAAGTCGCCGTCGATGACGACCTCGCCGCTGGTCGGCGGCAGGAGCGTGCCGGCGCACGCGAGGAGTGTCGACTTCCCGGAGCCCGACGTGCCCATCACGGCCACCATCTCGCCGCGTCGGACCCGCAGGTCGATCCCGGCGAGGGCGGTGACGGCCTTCGCGCCGGTGCCGTACTGCACGCTCACGGCGTCGAGTTCCAGGAGCGGCGCGGCGGTCATCGTGCGCTCCCGGTGGTCGCGTCGACGCCCTCGGCTTCGGCGGCAGCGGCACGCGGCGGTGCGGGGTGGTCGGCAGGCCGGTAGCGGACGACGCTCGACTCCACGTGGTCGAGCCAGCGGACCTCGGCCTCGGCCTGGAACAGCATCGACTCGAGGACGAGCGACCACGCGAGGTCCGTCGCGGGGTCCGTGCCGCGCTTCAGCCGGGTGAGGTCCTGCAGGTTCCGCACCGCGGCGGCGCGCTGCACCTGCACCAGGTGGGTCACGTCGACCCCCGGCACGGTGACCGCGAGGGCGAACTTGATCGCGAGTTCGTCGCGCCCGCGCTTCGCGGGGACCGGCTCGCTGAACCAGCGTGCCACCGCCTCGCGACCCGCGTCGGTCGCCGTGTAGACGACGTGTCCGTCGTCGTCGGCGTCGCCGCGGGCCACGAGGCCGTCGCGTTCGAGGCGGTCGAGCGTCGTGTAGACCTGGCCGATGTTCAGCGGCCAGCTGCCCCCGGTCCGGTGCTCGAACTCCCCCCGGAGCTGGTACCCGTAGCCGGGTCCGCCCACCAGCAGCGCGAGCACGCCCATCCGTACGCTCATGACACTTCCCCCATCTCCGTCCGCCTTGGACATACTGAGTATGCACATACCCGGTATGCCAACGCAAGCGGGGGCGGACATGCCGGGAAACGGACGGGAGGCGCGGTGCCAGCCGGCACCGCGCCTCCCGTCGGTCTCCGGGTCGCGTCAGCGACCCAGCTTCGAGAGCTCCTCGAACTCGTCGTCGGTCAGCTCGATGGTCGCGCCCTGGAGGTTGTCCTCCAGGTGGTCGACGCTCGACGTGCCCGGGATCGGCAGCACGACGGGCGACCGCTTGAGCAGCCACGCCAGGGCGAGCTGCGCGGGGGTGGCGCCCTTGCGCTCGGCGATCTCGGTGAGCGGCGAGTCCTTCCCGGTCAGCCCGCCGGTGGCCAGCGGGAACCACGGGATGAACGCGATGCCCTGCTCCGTCGACCAGTCGAGGAGCTCCTCGGCGTCGCGCTTCTGCAGGTTGTAGAGGTTCTGCACGGAGACGATCGTGGCGATCTCCTGCGCGGCCTGGACGTCGTCGACGGAGACCTCGGACAGGCCGATGTGCCGGATCTTGCCCTCGTCCTGCAGCTTCTTCAACTCGCCGACCTGGTCCTCCAGCGGGACCTTCGGATCGATGCGGTGCAGCTGGAACAGGTCGATCCGCTCCAGTCCCAGGCGGCGGAGGCTCATCTCGGCCTCCTGCCGGAGGTACTCCGGCCGGCCGACCGGCGGCCACTCGTTCGGGCCGGTGCGGGTGAGGCCGGCCTTCGTCGCGATCACGATGTCGTCGCCGTAGGGGTGCAGGGCCTCGTGGAGCAGGTCCTCGGCGACGTAGGGGCCGTACGAGTCGGCGGTGTCGAAGAAGTCCACGCCGAGCTCGACCGCACGCTTGAGCACGCGGACGGCCTCGTCGTGGTCCTTCGGGGGTCCCCAGACGCCGGGACCGGTGAGCTGCATGGTGCCGTAGCCGAGGCGGTACACCTCGAGGTCGCCCCCGATGCGGAACGTGCCCGAGGCGGCGGCCGGACGGTTGGTGGTGTCGGTGCCAGTGGTCATGCCCCCGGTGTACGCCCGGAGGGTCGAACCGTGCTGGACGGTTGTCCCCCGGGCGCCGGGCGCCCGCGCTGTCGCGCGGTCGCCTGCTGTCGAACCACGTTCCCGACGTCGAACCTGGCGGCGGGGCTGGTTCGATGTCGGATTCGGGGTTCGACGCCCGGCGCGCGGCTCGGCGGGTGCGGCGCGCGGCGGGCGCGTGCGGCGCGCGGCTACGGCTGCGGCTTCCGGGGGTAGGGGGTCTCGCCCCGCTCGAGCCCGCCGACCAGCTTCGCGAGCCGGTTCGCGCGGGCCGCCGTGCTCGGTGCGGTCGTGATCCGGTGGAGCACGGCGTACCGGTTCGTGGCGTCGAGCTCGGCGAACAGCGCCGCCGCTGCCGGAGAGGCGTCGAGCGCCGCCCGGAGGTCCTCGGGCACCGTGGCGGTCGCGGCTCCCGCGTAGGCACGGTCCCACCGGCCGTCGTCCTTCGCACGGTCGATCTCCGCCTGGCCGCGGTCCCGCATCCGGCCCTCGGCGATCAGCGTCGCGACGAGCCCGATGTTCCGCTGCGACCAGAGCGAGGCCTTCCGCCGCGGGGTGAACCGCTGCCGGAACGTGGCCTCGTCGCGACCGCGCTTCTGGCCGTCGATCCAACCGGAGCACAGCGCCTCGTCGAGCGCCTGGTCGTAGGTCAGTGTCGTCGGCTCGGTGGTGCCCTTCTTCGCCAGGACGAGCCACACGCCGTCGGGGTCGTCCTCGTGGGCGTCGAGCCAGGCGCGCCACGCCGCGGCGTCCGGCAGCACGAGGTCCACGATGTCCACGCGCCCATCGTAGGGCGGCCCGCGGTCCCGGCCCCCGTGCCGGTGCCCGTGCCGGCCCCCGTGCCGCCCCCGGTGCCGGTGAGATCGCACTTCGGCGGCCGCCCGGCCCGTCGGACCCCGCCGACGTGCGATCTCGGCGCTCGGGACCGCTCCCCCGTGCCCGCCCGTCACACCCAGTGCGGCTGGGCCAGCACCCCCGTCGGGTCCGCCTGCTCGGCGATGCGGTGCAACCGGGAGGTGTTCACGCCGAAGTAGTCCGCCGGGTCCGTGATCGCCGCGTCGCAGTAGTTCGCGTACGCCGCGTCGCCCCACGCCGGCCGCATCGCCTGCCGGAACGCCCGGACGTAGGCGTCGAACGGCGCCGGGTCCGCCCCGTCCGCAAACACCGCCGTGTACTGCACCGTCATCAGCGCCGATCGCCACGGGAACGCGGTGTCGGTCCGCCCGACGTCCGACACGACGCCGCCGAGCGCGTCGAGGGCGACCCCGCCCTCACGGTTGCCGGCGACGTCGCCCGCGGCCGCCGCGTGCTGCACGAGGACGTCGATCTGTGCGTCCGTCAGCGTCGTCGTGCCGATCGACGACGTCGCCGCCTGCGACACCCGCTGCGCCTTCCCGGCGAGCGTCGACATCGCGGCCCCGTACGTCAGCTGCTGCGCGGTGTGCGCGAGCGGTGTGACCCCGGTGGCCCGGACGAAGCCGTCCACCGAGGCGTCTGCCCCGGTCTTCGAGCCCGTCCAGACACCCGTCACGGTGACGGTCGGCGCGGTGTGCCGCGAGCCGTTCAGCAGCTTGAGCGTCGACCACAGCTTCGGGTCCGCCGTGGGCGCCCAGTCCTGCCAGGCGCGCACCACGGCGGCGGCGGCCGACCACGGGAACGTGATCCGGAAGAGCAGGACTTCAGGCGCGGCCTGCGTCCGGAACGTCAGCGCGGTCACGACGCCGACGGTTCCACCTCCGCCGCCCCGGCAGGCCCAGAACAGGTCGGGCTCGGCGCTGGCCGAGACCTCGTGCACGGCACCGTCCGGCGTGACCAGGGTCGCACCGGTCAGCTGGTCGCACGTCAGACCGAAGGACCGGACGAGCACCCCGACACCCCCACCGAGGGTCAGGCCGCCGATCCCGACGGTCGGGCAGGATCCGGCGCCGATGGCCCGGCCGGCCTTCGCGAGCGCGGCGTACACGTCGGCGAGCTGCGCCCCCGGGCCGATCGTCACGGTGCCGTCGTCGTGCAGCTCGATGCGGTCGAGGTCCTGGGTGCTGATCACGAGCGACCGTGGGACGTCCGTGCCGCTGGCGCCACCGGCCGACCACCCCGTGTACGAGTGCCCGCCCGCGCGGAGTGCCACCGGCGTGTGCGTGTTCCGAGCGAACGCGAGCCCCGCCTGCACGTCGGTGGCGTCCGCCGCGCGCAGGATCGCCTGCGGGTCCGCGTCGTCGTACCGGGGGTTCTCGACGAGCCGGGCGGTGTCCCACCCGTTCGACCCCGAACGCAGCAGCCGACCGGAGACCGCCGCGGCGAGGGCGTCCCACGTGGTCGGGCCACCGGGGGTCGGTGACGACGTCGGGGTCCTCGTCGGCGCGGGGGTGGACGTGCCGCTGGGCGACGGCGTCGGGGACGGTCGGCTGCAGGCCGCGAGCACCCCGGCGATCCCGAGTCCCACCCCACCCGCGAGCAGGACCCGTCGGCTGGTCGCGGGAGTGCGGTGCTCGTCGTCGCGTTCGCTCACCGGACCTGTCTACCCCGCCGAGCTGCTGATGCGGGTCGCCCCCGCCCACGCGTGCACCCACTCCGGCACCGTCAGGTCCCGGTCGGACGCGCCCGCGGCCTCGAGCAACTCCGACGGCGGCACCGTCCCGCCGGCCCTCCGCAGGAACCGTGCCTGCACCACGGCGCGTGCGACGACGGTCCCGCGTCGGACGAACGTCTGCTCCATGTACGCCGCGCGGTCGTCCATGCCGAGCACCCGCGTCACGAGTTCGAACCGCTGCCCGAGCGTCAACGACCGCTTGTACGTGATCGTCTGCGCGGACACCACCGGGTACCAGTCCCGCTCGGCGATGGCGCCCCAGAACCCCGAGCGGAGCATGAGGTCGAGCCGTCCGAGGTCGAGCATCGACAGGTACTTCCCGTTGTTCACGTGCCGGAGCGGGTCGAGGTCGGTCAGGGTCACGCGGAACGGCGTGCGGACCTCGTCCCAGAGCGATGGTCGCCGTCCGCCGACCGAGGGACGGAGCCGGACGCGCAACTGGAGCAGGAACAGCCGGAAGTACAGGTTCACGGGTCCGATCCCACCAGCGGTCACGGCCGGACGCCCGGAACCTTGGAGGAACCGCACCACGTCGCATTCCCGGCTGACGGGTTCGATCAGTGCCTCCCTCCAACGGAGGGAGGCGGAGTAGACCTGCACCCATGCAGACACGCAAGCTCGCAGACCTCGAGGTCGGGTCCATCGGCCTCGGCACCATGGGCATGAGCGCCTTCTACACCGGCGCCGGCACCGACGACGACGAGTCGATCCGCACCATCCACCGCGCGATCGACCTCGGCGTCACCCTGTTCGACACCGCCGAGGCGTACGGCCCCTACACGAACGAAGACCTGCTCCGCCGAGCCCTCGCCGACCGCCGCGACGACGTCGTCATCGCGACGAAGTTCGGCCTCATCACGCACACCGCCGGCGAGACGACGCCGAGCACCGAGCGCGGCATCAGCTCCGCGCCGGAGTCCGTCCGCGAGGCGCTCGAGGGTTCCCTCCGCCGCCTGGGCACCGACCACATCGACCTGTACTACCAGCACCGCGTCGACCCGGCCGTCCCCATCGAGGACGTCATCGGGCAGCTCGCCGGCTTCGTCGAGGAGGGCAAGATCCGGCACATCGGGCTCTCCGAGGCGAGTGCCGCGACGATCCGCAAGGCCCACGCCGTCCACCCGATCACGGCGCTGCAGAGCGAGTACTCGCTCTGGACGCGTGACCCGGAGGGCGACGTGCTCGACACCCTCCGGGAGCTCGGCATCGGTCTCGTGCCGTACTCGCCGCTCGGCCGTGGGTTCCTGACGGGTGCCATCACGAAGCCCTCCGACCTGGACTCCGACGACTTCCGCCTGGCGAACCCGCGCTTCCAGCAGGAGGCCTTCGCCGAGAACATGCGCATCGTCGACGCCGTCAAGGAGGTCGCGTCGGAGGCCGGCGGCACCCCGGCGCAGGTGGCGCTCGCGTGGCTCCTCGCGCAGGGCGACGACGTCGTCCCGATCCCGGGCACCAAGCGGGTGTCGCGCCTCGAGGAGAACGTCGGCGCGGCGGACCTCACCCTCACCGAGGACCAGATCGCCCGGCTGTCGGCGCTGCCGGTGCCGACCGGCGACCGCTACCCGGACATGTCGTCCATCGGTCGCTGAGGCCGGTCAGCTCCCGCGGTAGGTGCTGTACGCGAACGGGCTGAGCAGCAGCGGCACGTGCAGGTGCCCGGTGTCGGGCACGGTGAAGGCGACCACGACGAACGGGTGGAACGCCGGCACGCCGACCCCGCGGTGGTAGGCGCCCGTGTCGAAGCGGAGCAGCAGGTCACCGCGGGGCAGGACGTCCGGCCCGAGGGCGGCCCGGCCGTCGGCGTCGGTCGTCCCGGTGGCGACGACCGCGCCGTCGGCCGTCCGCAGCTCGAGGCCGACCCCGGCCGCCGGCGTCCCCCGGGTCGCGTCGAGCACGTGCGTGGTGAGCTGCGGGACGCCGAACGTCGCCCGGATGCGGTGCACGGCGATGTCGGCCAGCGCGGCGGCCGCCTCGGTGGTCTCGACGTCGGACGGGTTGCCGAGCCGCCGGTCGAGCTCGGCGAGGAGCTCGTCGGGCGTCCGACCGGCGGCGCGCACGAGGAACACCCGCCCGAACCGCCGCTCGTACTCGGCGTTGCCCGCGGCGATCGCCCCGGCGACGTCGTCCGCAGCGGTCCGCATCGAGGACTGCTCGCGGGCCGAGGAGGCATCGGTCGCGCGCTCGCCGATCCGCGGGTGGTGCGCGAGGGCGGCGTCGAGTTCGGCGGTCCCCCACGACGCCGCCAGGGCCGTCGCCTGCTCGGTCAGTGCCCCGACCGACGCGTACGGACGGTCCGCGACGAGGGCGTCCGCCCAGGCCGGCACCGCCGCCCACCCGGTGGCGGTCGTCCGTGCGTCGGAGGCGGTCGCGTCGTTGAATTCGCCGAGGTGCATCCCGCCACGCTACGGAACGTCCGTTGCACGGGCGTTACACGACGGTTTCCCCGGCGGCGCGACCGACCGCCGTGGAACGAGCGCGGTGGTCGCGTCGCCGGGTCGCGCCGGGATCAGACCTCCGCGGCGAACGAGGCGGCGCGGCGCTGCAGGTCCTCGATCCGCTGCAGGCGGGTGGCCTCGACGTCGTAGCCCTCGTAGGCGGGCGGCGGCAGCTTCCGCACGTTCCGCGAGCACTGGAAGTCCTGGCAGACGAGCGTGCCGACGGTGTTGCCGTTGCGTCCCGCCTTGCCGGAACGCTTCGCACTGTAGAACACGACGTCGTTCGGGAGCTTGACGTCCTGGCACCACGAGCACTGCGCCCGTGAGCGGGACGACGCCTCGGCCTGCCGGAACAGGATGCCGACGAGTTCGCCGTCGAGCGTCGGGACGACGGCGTACGCCCGCCGGCCGATCTTCGGGTCGCGCCAGCCGAGGTAGTCGAGCGCGTCCCAGTCGATCGTCTCGAAGTCGGCGGGCAGGGTGAGGTCGGACGTCTCCTTGCGGGAGGCGTTCACGAAGGAGGTGCGGAGGGTCTTCTCGCTGATGGGCAGCACGGTGGTTCGCTTTCGGCAGGGCCCGGGCACGCGGACGCGCGCCGCACCGGGCGGAGGGTTCAGGGTTCGACGATCGCGGCCGTGCCGAGCAGCACGACCGGGGGCGTCACGCCCTGATGCCGGCGAAACGGGCGCCGACCACCTCCTGGAAGCTCACAAGTCCAGCCTACGACGGCGTGTCAAGCGGGGCGTGGCACCGCGGTCACGAGCACGAGGGAGCCCTCGTACGTCGGCCGAACCCGGAGGGCACCGTGGGCGCGGTCCCAGTCACCCGACTCCAGGGCGGACCGGAGTGCGGCGACCGATCGGCGCGCCGTCATCTCGTCGACGAGGCTCCACGCCGGGTTCGCCCTCCGGGCACCCGGGTCGAGGAGCCGCTCGGGCCGCGCGTAGTACGCCTCCGAGAACCCGTCGACGCAGGTGAAGGGGATGGGCAGCGGGGTGCTCGTCGCGACGTCGTCCCCGAGGGCACCGGCGATCCGGGCGAGCGAGGGGTAGCGCCGTGCCTCGGTGGCCATGACCTCGGGCGCGTACTCGGCGAGCCAGTAGTCCTCGACCCGCTCGGGGTCGCACGTCAGGATCACGATCGGACCCCTGGTCACCCGGCGCACCTCGGCCAGCCCGCGCTCGAGGTCGCCCCACCGGTGCAGGGAGAACGTCGTCATCGCGGCGTCGAACGTGTCGTCGGCGAACGGCAGGTCCTCCGCGGTGGCGTCGATCGCCGTGGAGAGCGACTCCGGGCGCTGGGCGCGCATCGACGCCGACGGCTCGACGGCGGTCACGTCGCGGTCGGTCGGCTCGTACGAGCCGGCACCGGCGCCGACGTTCAGGACGGTCCGGGCGTCGCCGAGGGCCCTGGTGATCGCCCGCGCGAAGGACGGTTCCGGCTTGCGGTACTTCCGGTGGTCCTCGCCGATCCGGGCGTCGTCGGCGTCACCCGCTGAACCGTCCGTCGTCCTCGTCACGGCCCCAGCCTACGGACCGCGCCTGTTACGGTCGGGGCATGATCTCCGGGGGATTCGCTGTCGTCAGCGTGCTGTACATCGCGTTCTTCGTCGCGCTCGCCGTGCTGACGGTCGCACTCATCGTGCTCGTGTTCGCCGCGATCCGGGTGCTGCGGCTGTCGGCGACCGAGCGACGGCTGCGCATCGAACGGCTGCGGTACCAGGCGGTCGTCGACGGCATCGGCGACGGCTCCACCGGCCCGGACACGACCGGACCGTCCGCGCCGACTCCCTGACCGCGCCGGTCAGTCGACCGACTCGGACTCCGATTCGCGGAGCGCCGCGTACTGCTCGGCGCGTTCGGTCGCGGCCCACGACCCGAGGAGCGCGAGGGAGCGCTCGGACTCGCTGCCCGGCTCCGCGGAGTACGAGAACATCACGAGGCCCGGGTCGGCGACGAGCTCCAGTGCCTCGTAGTCGAGCCGCAGCTCGCCGACGATCGGGTGCACGAGGCGCTTCTTGCCGGTCCGGTGCATCCGGACGTCGTGGGCGGCCCACCACGTGCGGAACTCCTCGCTCCGGGTCGACAGCTCCCCGACGAGCGTCACGAGCCCCGGCTCGCACGGGTTCGAGACCGCGGCGGCGCGGAGGATCGCCACGGCGTCCCTGGCGGTCTGCGCCCAGTCCGCGAAGAACTCCTTGGCCGCCGGGTCGAGGAACGTGAAGCGCGCGGTGTTGACCGGACGCCCGGGTCCGGCGAACATCGGCGCGTAGAGGGCACGTCCGAGCTCGTTCGTGGCGACGACGTCCCCGCGCTCGTTCCGCACCCAGGCCGGCGCGCCGGTGATCGAGTCGAGCAGTCGCTGCACGCCGGGGCGCACCCGGGTCGGGACGTTGCGGTGCATGACCTTCACGCCGGCGTTGGCCAGTCGTGCGAGGTCCCAGAGGTGCACGCGCTCGTCCTCGTCGAGCTGGAGGGCGCCGGCGAGCCCTTCGAGCACGCTGTCCGAGACGCCCTTGAGCGAGCCCCGTTCGAGCCGCGTGTAGTAGTCGACGCTGACGCCGGCGAGCATGGCGACCTCGTGCCGTCGGAGTCCCGGCACCCGCCGGACCCCACCGCCGAACGAGGGCATGCCGACCTGGTCGGGGGTGAGCCGTGCCCGCCGGGAGGACAGGAAGTCGCGGATCTCGTTGCGCACGTCGATACCCATGGCACGAGCGTACGTCCCCTGTCTGGCACCCAGGCAGGCCCTGCCCGTACCCGGCACGGGCGGGCAGACGGGAGGCGCGGGGCGGGGCCGCCACGCGCCTCCAGGCCGTCAGGTGGTGACGTCCGCGGTGATGCGGACACGCGCGACGCGGTGACCGTCCATCGCGGTGACCTCGAGGCGGTGCCCGTCGACCTCCACGACGTCGCCGACCTCCGGCACGCGGTCCAGGGCGACCTGCACCAGCCCGCCGACGGTCTCGTAGTCACCGTCGGGCAGGGCCGGTCCGCCGTCGGCCACGAGGTCCTCGAGCACGGTCGCCCCGTCGACGCCGTCGCGCTCCGCGGTCGGCTCGTCGTACTCGTCGCGGATCGGGCCGACGAGGTCCTCGAGCAGGGCCTCGAGCGTCACCATGCCCGCGCTGCCGCCGTACTCGTCGACGACCAGGGCGATCTGGTGCCCCTCGGTCCGCATGTCGGCGATGGCGCTCGACAGCGACTTCGTCTCCGGCAGTGCGAGCACCGGCCGGGCGATGGTGGACACCGGGGCGGTGGCGTCGGTCGGCCGGAGGAGGTCGCGGAGGTGCACGAACCCGTCGACGTGGTCCCGGGAGCCGTCCGTGACGAGGTACCGGGTGTGGCCCACCTCGATCGCGCGGTCGGTGGCCTCGGCGATCGAGGTGCGCGCGTCGATGGTCGCGACGTCGTACCAGGGCCGCATCGACTCGCGGAGGATGCGGTCCCCGGCGTCGAGCGCGCTCCGGGCGATCCGGCGGCCCTGCGCGTCGATGGCGTCGTGGTCCTCCACGAGTCCGCGGAGTTCCTCGGTGCTCATCGACTCGCTCCGGGCGTTCGGGTCGCCGCCGAGCAGCCGGACGACGGTGTCGGTGGACTTCGAGAGCAGCCAGATCACCGGGCGCATGAGCGTGGCGAACCGGTCGAGCGTCGGGGCGACCGCCATCGAGAAGCCCTCGGCGCGCTGCAGGGCGAGTCGCTTCGGCACGAGCTCGCCGAACACCAGGGACAGGTAGGCGATGACGAGGGTCATCAGCACGAGCGCGATCGTCTCCGCCGCGGCCCGGTCGAGCCCGAGGCCGGTGAGGAGCGGCGCCACGTCGGGCGCGATCGACGACGCGCCGTACGCGGCGGAGAAGAAGCCGGCGACGGTCACGCCGATCTGCACGGCGGACAGGAACCGGTTCGGGTCCCGTCCGAGCTCGGCGACGCGGGCGCCCCGGGACCCGCGGCGTTCGAGCTGCTGCAGCTGGGACTCACGCAGCGAGACGAGGGCGATCTCGGCGGCGGCGAACACGCCCCCGACGAGCACGAAGAGGACCACGAGCCCGAAGGCGATCCAGGTGTCGGCGCCCATCAGCGGGCGGCCCGATCAGATCGGCGACGGGCGGGCGGTCTGTGACAGTCGTCCATGCCTGTGAGTGTGCACAGGCAAGCTGATCAGGTGGTGAGTGAACGCCCGATGCGTGCTTCGAGCCAGGCCTCGGGGTCGATCGGGGTGACGCCGTCCATCCAGACCTCGAGGTGCAGGTGCGCCCCGGTGGAGACGCCGGACGAGCCGACCTTGCCGATGAACTCGCCGGCCTCGACGGTGTCGCCGACCTTGAGCGGCGACGAGCCCGGGATCATGTGCCCGTAGAGCGTCGAGACCTCGCGGCCGTCCACCACGTGGTCGATGACGACCGCGGTGCCGTAGGAGAAGTACGTGCCCGAGACCCGGACGGTCCCGGCGGCGACGGCACCGATCGGCGCGCCCATGCCCGGGTTGAAGTCGAGGCCTTGGTGCAGGGACGAGCACGCCCCGCAGGGTGCGGAGCGGTAGCCGAAGCCGGAGCTCATCCGGACCGGGCCGGGGAAGGGCGACCGGACCTCGCCGCCGTAGGACACCGACGTGCCCGGGGCCCCGGCGGAGCCGCCGCCGACCGTGAACTCGTCGCGGTCGAGGCTGCTCGCGGAGATCGCCTGCGTGACGGCGTAGTCCTGCGTGCGGACCGTCGGCGCGAGGGTCGAGGTCGCCATCGCCGTCCCGGCGCTGGCGTGCGCCGGCATCGCCGACGCGGCGAACATCGCCAGGGCGGCGAGCGCGCTCGTCAGGGTGATGCGGCTGGCGCGGTGCGACCGGGAGGCGCGGGGTGCGCTGGTCGTCGTCGTCACGACCGGAGCGGGGCGGCGGACGACGTGCTGGATCCGCGTGTCGACGTGCTCGGTGGCGGCACGCGCGGTGGCCGCGCGGCGGCCGGGCCGCTCGGCGCGCACCGGCTTCGCGGGGCGCACCGGCTTCGCGGAGCGCACCGGCTTCGCGGGGCGCTCCCGGCGCGCGGGCTTCTGGGCGGCGGCACGCTCGGCCTCGAGGGCGGCGCGACGGGACAGGTGCACCACCGGGGTCGCCGGGTGCTGATCTGGTTCGGGTGCAGTCGTCATGGCCGCCCACCATTCTGCACGACTCTGTCGCTTTGTACAGGTCCTTTCGTGATCTCTTCGTTACCGAACGCCTGGGAGGGTCCTGATGCCCGAGCCCGCCCCGGTCGCCGATCCGTGCTGATCAGTAGTGTCCGCAGTGAGCGAGCGGAAAGGACCCTCCACATGGCCCGAACGCCGCGGGAGCGGCACGAACCCGTCGACCTGGCGTCGGCGCACGTCGTGCTCGCCGGGACCCAGGAGCTGCTGCCGGTGCTGCGGACGGCGACCGTCCGCGCCGGCGTCGACGCGACCCGGATGCGCGTGGTCGGGGTCGACGACCTGCCGGATCCGGACGAGACCTGGGATGCGGAACTCGCCGTGATCGCCATCCGCCGACCGGGCAGCGACCCCGCGTTCCACCGTGCGCAGGAGGCGGCCGAGATGATCGACTCGCTGCTCGCTCCGCACGCGGTCCGGATCGTCGTCACGGTGTCCGGCCTGACCCGGCTCGCGCCCAAGCTCGAACGGACCCTGACGTCCGAGGTGCTGCACCAGATCGGGGCGGCATCGGCACCGTCCGGGTTCGAGCGACCGTTCCGGAACTTCCGGATGCGCCTCGGGCTCGCGGCCCTGAAGACCGCGGGGGTCCGGGTGTTCCGCGTGCGCATCGGCGAGTGAGCGCGTGGTGCTCGCCGGTCGTCACCGTGCCGGCGCACCCCTGAGCTCGAGCGCGATCTGCTCGGCGTCGAGGTTCTGCAGCATCGACTCGAGCACCTCGGCGTCGAAGCTGCCGTCGTCGCGGGCGTCGAGCACGGCGGCGCGCTGCGCTTCGAGGACGGCGAGCCGGCGGCTCTTCTCGCGTCCCATCCAGGCGCGGAGCTCCTCCGGGTCGGCTGCCTCGAGGTCCTCCCGGGTGCGAGGTCCGGCCTCGCCCGTCCCCGGGACCTGCTCCGCGGCGGTGCGCATGAGCTCGAGCAGCCGCGTGCGCTCCTCGGCGTCCCGCGCGGCGGTCTCCTGCGCGGTGTCCTGCTCCGGCGCCGCGATCCGCCGGAGCAGCGGCCCGATGGTGCCGCCCTGGACGACGAGGGACAGCAGGGCGACCGCGAAGGCGATCAGCACCAGCAGCGACTTCTGCGGCGTGCCCTCGGGCAGCGTCTGGGCCGCGGCGACGGTCACCGCGCCGCGCATGCCCGCCCAGACCACCGCCGTGCCCTCCCGCCAGCCGAGCGGGGCCGTCGTGTAGTACGCGATGTCGGCCAGGGTGCGGCGGACGCGGGTCGTGAACCGGTCGAGCTCCCGTTCGGAGGGTGCGCGGTTGCCCGGACGGTGCTCCCGGATGACGTCGCTCATCGCCGCACGGTCGCCGGCGTGCATCTCGGCGAACCGCTCCTGCATCCGCTCGCCCCGCTTCGCGCTCGACGACAGGGCGAGCAGCAGCGGGACGACGTACGCGGCCCGGACGGCCACGGTGAGCACGAGCGCGCCGACCGCGATGAGGAGCGCCGGGACGACGCCGCGGTGGTCCGCCTGCACGTCGCCGAGGATGGACGCCAGCTGGAGTCCCATCGTGAGGAACACCGCGCCCTCGAGCACGAGCTCGATCGTCCGCCAGTTCTGCGCGTCCGACAGCCGGTGCCCCGGCGGGAGCTTCCGCGGTCCCACGATCCCGGTGAACAGCCCGGAGACGACCGCGGCGACGAGTCCGGACCCGCCGAGGAGCTCGGTCGGGACGGCGGCGACGAACGGGACCGCGAACGAGAGCGCCGTGTTGACCGCGGCGTTCGGGACCCGGGCGCGGACGTGCACGTTCGCCCAGCCGACGAACCAGCCGATCACCACGGCGATCGCCACTGCCTTCGCGAAGTCCCCGAGGGCACCCCAGAACGAGAACGACGCGCCCGCGGTGACGATCGCCGTCCGGAGCAGCACGAGCGCCGTCGCGTCGTTGAGCAGGGACTCGCCGTCGAGGATCGAGATCGCCCGGCGTGAGATCGAGGTCTGCTTCACGATCGAGGTCGCCACGGCGTCGGTCGGGCTGACGACCGCCCCGAGCGCGATCCCCCACCAGAACCCCAGGCCCGGGATCACCCAGGCGAAGAACAGGCCGAGCACGAGGCTCGAGGCGATGACGAGCAGGACGGAGAGGCCGCTGATCGCGCCGAACTCCCGTCGGAAGTTCATCGACGGCATCGACACCGCGGACGAGTACAGCAGGGGCGGGAGCACCCCGGCGAGGATCCACTCGGGGTCGATCTCGGCGTTCGGGATCCACGGCACCAGGCTCGCGACGATCCCGACGATGACGAGCACGAGGGGCGCCGCGACGCCGATGCGCGGCCCGAGCACGGCGGCTCCCGCGATGGCGATGAGGGCGATGACGCCGACGATGAGGAGATCGGTCACACCACCACGATGGCATCGTTCGGTCGGTCAGTCCCCGTCCGGCGCGGCATCGTGGACAGCTGCGGCCGACACCGCGTGGTGTGGAGGGACGAGGTGCGCCACGACGGCGACGCTCCCCGCGGCGAGCACGACGGCGAGCGTGCCGGCGGTCAGGGCCGTCCCGATCCGCCGCAGTCGACCAGTGCCGGAACGGGCACGCGGCGCGAAGCGGGTCGTCCCGCGACGCGGCTCCGGCCCGACCAGCCACGGCCCCGACCCGTCCTCGTCGTACGAGAACGGACCGGAGCCGTCCGGTGCGTACCGGTAGGGCCCGCTGCCGTCCACGGCGTAGGCCGAGCGCAGGTCCTCGGCGGACCACCCGAAGTCCGATGGGGTCTGGCGCTGTGACATGGCACCCTCCTGTGCTGCTCGACCACGGCCGTGGTGCCGCGGGAGACCATTGCAGGCGACGTCCCTATGAGCCGACAGTGTGCCTCCAGGAAGTGCGCCGAGCGTCTGCTCGACGCGGGGCGCACCATGTATCTTGATGTCGAGACATCCTGCGCCACGAGTACCGTGGACGTACCGACGGTCGAACAAGGGAGTACCCGCCAGCATGGCCAAGATCATCTACACCCTCACGGACGAGGCGCCGTTCCTCGCCACCCACTCCTTCCTCCCGGTCATCCAGGCCTTCGCCGGCACCGCTGGTGTCGACGTCGAGACCCGCGACATCTCGCTCTCCGGCCGGATCATCGCCCAGTTCCCGGAGCGGCTCACCGCCGAGCAGCGCCTGGACGACGCCCTCGCCGAGCTCGGCGACCTGGCGAAGACGCCGGAGGCCAACATCATCAAGCTGCCGAACATCTCGGCGTCGATCCCGCAGCTCAAGGCGGCGATCAAGGAGCTCCAGTCGCAGGGCTACGACCTGCCGGACTACCCGGACGAGCCCTCGACCGACGAGGAGCGCGACACCCGTGCGCGGTACGACCGCACCAAGGGCAGCGCGGTCAACCCGGTGCTCCGCGAGGGCAACTCGGACCGCCGCGCGCCGCTGTCGGTGAAGAACTACGCCAGGAAGCACCCGCACCGCATGGGTGCGTGGTCGCACGACTCGAAGACGAACGTCGTGACCATGGGGGTCGACGACTTCCGCTCGAACGAGCAGTCCTGGATCGCCCCGGCCGACGACGTCCTGACGATCGAGTTCGTCGCGGCCGGTGAGGACGGCACCGACGGCGAGACCACGGTGCTCAAGCAGTCGATCCCGGTCCTCGCCGGCGAGGTCGTCGACGGCACCGTGCTGCACGTCCGTGCGCTCGAGGCGTTCCTGCGGGACCAGATCGCCGCCGCGAAGGCGCAGGGCGTCCTGTTCTCCGTGCACCTCAAGGCCACGATGATGAAGGTCTCCGACCCGATCATCTTCGGGCACGTCATCCGGGCGTTCTTCCCGAGCGTCTTCGAGCGCTTCGGTGCCGACCTCGCCGCCGCCGGTCTCAACCCGAACGACGGACTCGGCTCGATCCTGGCCGGTCTCGACACCGTGCCGAACGGTGCCGAGATCAAGCGGGCCTTCATGGACGGCATCGACGCCGGCCCGGACCTCGCGATGGTCGACTCCGACAAGGGCATCACGAACCTGCACGTCCCGAGCGACGTCATCGTCGACGCGTCCATGCCGGCGATGATCCGCACCTCCGGCCACATGTGGGGTCCGGACGGCGAGGAGCACGACACCCTCGCGGTCATCCCCGACTCGAGCTACGCCGGCATCTACCAGGTCGTCATCGAGGACTGCCGCGCGAACGGCGCCTTCGACCCGGCCACCATGGGCTCGGTGCCGAACGTCGGCCTGATGGCGCAGAAGGCCGAGGAGTACGGCTCGCACGACAAGACCTTCGAGGTCCCGGCAGCCGGTCGCGTGCGCGTCGTCACGAGCGGCGGCGAGACCGTCCTCGAGCACGAGGTCGAGGCCGGCGACATCTGGCGCGCGTGCCAGACCAAGGACGTGGCCATCCGCGACTGGGTGAAGCTCGCCGTCACCCGTGCCCGCGCGACCGGTTCCCCCGCCGTGTTCTGGCTCGACGAGTCCCGCGCGCACGACGCGAACCTGATCGGCCTGGTGCGCACGTACCTCGCCGAACAGGACACCGACGGCCTGCAGATCGAGGTCATGTCCCCCGAGGACGCCATGCGCTTCTCGCTCGAGCGCATCCGCCGCGGCGAGGACACCATCTCGGTCACGGGCAACGTCCTGCGCGACTACCTCACCGACCTGTTCCCGATCATGGAGCTCGGCACCTCGGCGAAGATGCTCTCCGTCGTCCCGCTGCTCGGCGGTGGCGGCCTGTTCGAGACCGGTGCCGGCGGTTCGGCGCCGAAGCACGTGCAGCAGCTCGTGCAGCAGAACTACCTGCGCTGGGACAGCCTCGGCGAGTTCCTGGCGCTCGCGGTCTCGCTCGAGCACCTCGCCGGCGTGACCGGCAACGAGCGGGCGAAGATCCTCGGCGAGACCCTCGACCGTGCGACGGGGACGTTCCTCGAGCAGGACAAGTCGCCCGGCCGCAAGCTCGGCTCGATCGACAACCGCGGCAGCCACTTCTACCTGGCGAAGTACTGGGCCGAGGAGCTCGCGGCGCAGACGACCGACACCGAGCTCGCTGCGGCGTTCGCGGAGATCGCACGGACGCTCGGCGAGCAGGAGCACACGATCGTCGAGGAGCTCAACGCCGTCCAGGGGCACCCGGCGGACATCGGCGGGTACTACCGCCCCGACGACGCCAAGACGAGCGCCGTGATGCGCCCGTCCGCCACGTTGAACGGGGTGCTCGCGGCCCTGTAGCCGCGCTGACGACGGACGGGAGGCACGGTGCCGGCTGGCACCGCGCCTCCCGTCCGTCCGTGGTGGCGACCACGGTTGCGCTTCGTGAGCAGGAATGGTCGGGTCCGCGTCACGAACCCGACCATTCCTGCTCACGAAGGTGCTCACCGTCCGGGCGGCCCGACGACCAGCAGGCCCGAGAACACCAGCGCGACCGCCACGACGCCGATCCCGGTCGACACCGCAGGTCGCCGCACCACGAAGAAGAGCAGACGGTCCCAGAAGCCGGGGCGTCCCTCGGCCTCGCGGCGCCAGGGGCCGTCGAGCATCCCGCGCCGGGCGACCGCGACCTCGAACGGCACCGTCGCGTACGGCACGACCGCACTCGCCCACCCGAGCACGAGCGCCCCGACCGACCACCGCTGGTTCACCGCGACGACGGTCGTGACCACGAGGTACGCCAGGAACACGAACCCGTGCACCCCGCCGCCGATCCGCACGCCCCAGTCGCCGGCGTCGAGCCCGTACTTCACCACCATCCCGGTGATGAGGAGCGTCCAGGTCACGAGCTCGGCCACCGCGGCGGCACGGAACAGGGATCGGGGAGTCATGTCGCCATGGTCGCGGACCGCTCCTGGACGAGTCCCGACACACCGGCGGTCGTATCGATTCGACGTCTCGGGAGGCTAGCGTGGGAGCCATGTCGACGCCGACCGAACCCCGTCCCCTGAACATCGTCGTCTGGAACGAGAACGTGCACGAGACCCGCGGTGACGCGACGGTCGTCGGGCACTACCCCGACGGCATGCACACCGTGATCGCCGCCGCGCTCCGCGAGCACCACCCGGACGCGACGGTCGGCACCGCCACCCTGCAGGAGCCCGAGCACGGCCTGACCGCCGAGCGCCTCGCCGCCACCGACGTCCTGTTCTGGTGGGGCCACGCCGCCCACGACGAGGTCTCGGACGAGGTCGTCACCCGCGTGGTCGACGCCGTGCACGCCGGGATGGGCCTGGTCGTCCTGCACTCCGGCCACTACTCCAAGCCGTTCACGCGGCTGATGGGCACGACGTGCTCGCTGAAGTGGCGCAACGACGGCGAGCGCGAGCTCGTCTGGACCGTCGCACCCGAGCACCCGATCGCCGCCGGGGTCCCGCACCCGATCGTCATCGAACGCCAGGAGATGTACGGCGAGTACTTCGACATCCCGCGCCCCGACGAGGAGGTCTTCCTCTCGACGTTCGCCGGCGGCGAGGTGTTCCGCTCCGGCGTCGCCTACCGCCGTGGGCTCGGCCGCGTGTTCTACTTCTCGCCCGGCGACCAGGAGTACCCGGTCTACCACCACCCCGACATCCAGCGGGTGCTGGCGAACGCGGCGTCCTGGGCGGCGCCGGTGTCCGAGCGACGCGAGCTGACCGCCGACCCCCACCCGCGGGACTGGTTCCTCGGAGACGGTGCGGGTAGACAGGGCGTGTGACCAACCATCTCGACGGTGCGGAACGCCGCACCGCGGTGATCGAGGCGCTCGGCATCTTGGGGGCAGGACCCGAGGAGCGTTTCGACCGCATCACCCGCATGACCCACGAGGCGTTCGGCGTGCCGCTGACGTTCCTCAACCTCGTCCACCACGGCCTCGTGACCACCCAGTCGACGTTCGGCTGGCACCAGGGCTCCAGCGTGCCCGCGAGCGAGCAGTTCTGCGCGACGACCGTGCTCAGCCCGGAGCCGATGGTGATCCCGGACACCGCCCTCGACCCCCGCTTCGCGCACACCGAGGCGGTGGCCGAGCACGGCATCCGCTTCTACGCGGGCGCCCCGCTGACGATGCTCGACGGCACGAGGGTCGGGACGCTCTGCATCATGGACGCCCAGCCGCGGACCCTGACGACGGAGGACCTCGACCTGCTCCGGGACCTGGCGCGCTGGGCGGAGCGCGAACTCGGTGACTCGATCGAGCACGACCGGGTCCGACGCGTGGTGGCGGGCCTCGTCCCCGAGCCGGTGACGGTCCCCGGGTACGCGCTCGACACCCTGACCGTCCCGCGGGACGACTCGGGCGACGTCGTCGACTGGCGCGTGGCCGCGGACGGCCGCCTGCACGTGACCGTCGGCACCGTGGTGGCGGCGGGCGGTGCGTCCGGACTCCTCGCAGCGGCCGCGCGGGCCGCCGTGATCGCCCGGACGGACCTCCCGATGGCCGAGGCGATGGCCGGCCTGGAGGCGCAGATCGCCGCCGACCTCGCGGCCGCGGCGACCGTGGCCTCGGTCCTCCACCTGCGGCTCGACCCCGCGACGGGGCACGTCGAGTACACGGACGCCGGCCACGGCCTCGGGGCGGTGCTGCGCGCCGACGCCGGTACCGTGCCGCTCCGGTCGCTCGACCTGCCGGTCGGCCTGCAGCCCCCGACGGTCCCGCGGACCCCGGGTTCGGTCGACCTCGCGCCCGGGGACCGCCTCGTCCTGTGCACCGACGACGTCCTGGCGGGCACCGGTGACCTCGACGACCTGGTCGCACTGGCCGAGGACACGGCGGACGGCGCCGAACTCGTGGACCGCGTCCGGGCGGGCGCGACGGGCGGCTCGCTCGTCGTCCTCGGCCGCGACTGAACGCCGGGGTCAGCGCCGCGCGGGCTTCGACGTCAGCGACACCACGAGGAGCGTCGCGAGCATCCCGAACCCGGCGAGCTCGATCCCGAGGCCGGCGAGCTGCCAGTAGGCGCTGCCGACCACCTGCGGCTGGGTGATCGACTCCGGCCACCACGGATCGATGAGGGGGAACGAGCCCGGGAACGGGTCGAGGCCGAACACGACGAGCCCACCGAGCAGCAGGACGACGCCGACGGCCGCCATCGCGCCACGGGAGCGGCGCAGCATGCGCACGACGAGCGCCGCCGCGATGCCGACGAGCCCGACGACGGCGAGGAGGAACGCCAGCACGACGACCGTCTGCGGGGTCAACGCGACCCAGTCGAGCACGGCGATCGGCACCAGCAGCCACCGTCCCGTGCGGGCCCACCGCGCCGGGTTCCGCCATCCGTCCATGCCCGGAACCGTACGACAGGCCACCGGGGAGAACGCCGGACGGCGGCCGGGAGCCGGTGCGCGGATCCCAGGGCCGCGCGACGCGGGTCCCCCCAGGGCCACCCACGCCGCCTCCGTCGAGCGTACCGAGCGGTGGGCCCGCGACCAGGCCCCAGTTCACGGGTGCACGGCGACGGGCTAGCCTGCTCCGATGGCCACTCCCGCTGCCGAGGTCGACGTCGACGTCCCGCTCGTGCGGGCCCTCCTCCGGGACCAGCACCCCGACCTCGCCGACCTGCCGCTCACCGTCGCCGCGAGCGGCTGGGACAACGTGGTCGTCCGGCTCGGCGACCTGCTCGCCGTCCGGCTCCCCCGCCGTGCCGCGGCCGCAGCGCTCATCGAGCACGAGCAGCGCTGGCTCCCGGAGATCGCGCACCGTGTCGCGGCCGTGGTCCCGGTCCCCGACCCGGTCCGCACCGGGCGCCCGGCGCTCGGCTACCCGTGGGCGTGGAGCATCGTGCGGTGGCTGCCGGGGTCCGCTGCCGGAGCGCGGGTCGGTGGGGTGCGCGTGGCCGAGGCGCTCGCCGCGTTCGTCGAGCTCCTCCACGTGCCCGCCCCGCCGGACGCCCCCGTGAACGCGTTCCGGGCCGTGCCCCTGGCAACGCGCAGCGACGCCGTCCTGACGCGACTCGCCACGACGGACGTGCACCGTGCCGACGAACTCGCGGGAGCCTGGCGGGCCGCGGCGTCCCGACCCGCGTACGCCGGGCCTCCCGTCTGGGTGCACGGCGACCTGCACCCGTTCAACGTGCTCGTCGACGAGTCGCCGCTCGGCGGCCTCCGCCTGTCGGCGGTGGTGGACTTCGGTGACGTGACCGCGGGCGACCCGGCGGTGGACCTCGCGGCCGCGTGGCTCGTGCTCGACCAGGAGGCGCGGCGCACGTTCCGCGCGCTCGTCACGGCCGATGACGACACCTGGGCACGCGCACGCGGTTGGGCCGTCTCGATCGCGTCGGCGCTGCACGGGGCCGACGACGGGGACCTGTCCGGCGACCGCACGTTCCGTGCGGTCGCCCGCAGAGCGATCGACGCAGTGCTGGACGACTGACTCCGCGCGGGGCTATCGTGACCGCACCAATCCGTGCACGTGAAGATCGGAGGGGCCGTCATGACCCTCGAGTTCCGCGTCCAGCACGACGTCGCCACCGACGCCTCTCCCGTCCCGTCCGCCCCCACCCGCAGCGGTCTGCGCGGGCTCCTCGACCGGTTCGCCGCCCGCCGCGCCGCAGCACGCGTGCGCCGGGTCGAAGCCCGTCTGCAGGAGCTCGACGACCTCGAACGGCTGCTGTCCGACGCCCGTGGCGTCATCGAACGGGGGTGGATCCAGCACGCGTGGTTCGCGTACGTCGACGAGCACGGCCGGATGCGGAAGGCGTCGAGTGCCGCGGCGATGGACGTCCAGGGCCGCCCGCTCGTCGCGGCGTGCCTGGTCGGGTCCGTCGTCTCGGCGGCCGGCGGCCCGCACGCCGTGCACTCGCAGCAGGTCCAGCGCGCGCTCGACCTCGTCTGGCACGCCCTCGCCGTCGAGGAGGGACAGCCCGTCCTCTGGTGCCCGGCGCCGGACGTCCGGATGGGCCGGGTCCGCGACCTGACCAGCTGGAACGACGCGCCCGCCCGGAACTCGGCCGAGGTCGCCGGGCTCCTGCTGACCGCCGAACGCGTCGCCGTGCACGAGGCGGAGCGCGTCCGCGAGCGAGCGGTGGCACGATCGAGGGCATGAGCACCGTCGACCCCGTCCCGGAGGTCCACCCCGCACCGGCAGCGCCGACCATCGCCTCGAGCGGCGGGTCGTCGCTGTCGGACGAGGGCGCCTCGCCCGTCGTGGACCCCGCGGCCTACAAGCGGACCCTCCACCGCTACCTGCAGAAGCACCGCGCCGCGCTGCTCGCCAAGCTCGACGGCCTGGCCGAGCGGCAGGCGCGCTGGCCCGTCACACCGACCGGGACGAACGTGCTGGGCCTCGTGAAGCACGTCGCGAGCGTGCAGGCCGGGTACTTCGGCGAGGTCTTCGGGCGCCCGCTGCCGGACCCGCCCGCCTGGCTCGAGTCGGACGAGGGCGACGACATGTACGCGACGCTCGACGAGACCCTGGACGACATCGTCGCGTTCCACCACCGCAGCGCCGCGCACGCCGACGCCACCATCGAGGCGCTCGACCTGGACGCCCGCGGAGTGGTCCCGTGGTGGCCGGAGGACCGCCGACAGGTCACGCTGCACCGGATCCTGGTGCACATGGCGCACGAGACCGCACGGCACGCCGGACACGCGGACATCGTGCGCGAGATGCTCGACGGCCTCGCCGGCGACGGGGACGGCAACCTCGCCGACAAGACCCAGGAGGAGTGGGTGCTCTGGCGGGAGCACCTCGTGGAGATCGCCGAGCGCGCCGGCCTCCGGACCCTGCACCCATAGCCGACCGTCACTCGGGATCGTTACCGTTCTCCCAGGGTCGGCCGGTGCACCACGCCCTGACCAGGGGTTCCGTCGAGCGCCCGTTCGCTGATCGCGGCCTCGGAGCGCCTGCTCGGTTGTACAGGACAACGGAGCGCTGCGTAGGTTGATGCGCGTTCGTGCCCCGATCCGTGGGCAGTTCGGCCGACCGGAGAGGAGCGCTTCCGCGTGTTCCAGTACATCGGGGAGCGGTGGGACCAGATCTGGTTCGCGTCGTGGCAGCACTTCTCACTGGTCGTCCAGTGCACCGTGCTCGCGACCCTCATCGCCGTGGTGCTCGCCACCCTCGTCTACCGCAGCCCGAGGCTCACGTCCGTCGCGAACGGGGTGTCCGCCATCGGCCTGACGCTCCCGTCGTTCGCCGTGATCGGCCTGCTCATCGTCCCGCTCGGCTTCGGCGTCGTGCCGTCCGTCGTCACGGTGGTGTTCTTCGCGACCCTGCCGATCCTCCGCAACGCGGTCGTGGGCCTCGCCGAGATCCCGCCCACCGTCGTCGAGTCGGCGCGCGGCATCGGCATGAGCCGCTTCCGGACCCTCCTGCAGGTCGAGCTGCCGATGGCGTGGCCGATCATCCTCAGCGGCGTGCGGGTCTCCGCGCAGATGGTGATGGGCATCGCCGCCATCGCCGCGTACGCCCTCGGCCCCGGCCTCGGCGGCTTCATCTTCTCCGGGCTCTCCCGCCTCGGCGGCGCGAATGCCCTGTTCTCCGTGACGGTCGGGGTGGTGGGGGTCGTCCTGCTCGCCCTCGTCCTCGACCTGCTCCTCCTCGGCCTCGGCCGTCTGACCATCTCGAGAGGTATCCGTGTCCAGCACTGACTCCGCCACCACCACCGCACCCACCGGGGACGTCACCGGCCGCAGCATCCTGCTCGACGAGGTCACCAAGCGGTACCCCGGGCAGACGAAGCCCGCGGTCGACGGCATCACCCTCGAGATCCCGGCCGGCAAGATCGTCATGCTCGTCGGCCCCTCGGGCTGCGGCAAGACCACCACGCTGAAGATGATCAACCGGCTCATCGAACCGACCGAGGGCCGGATCGTGGTCGGCGACGACGACGTCACCGGCATCGACGCCGACGAGCTCCGCCGCCGCATGGGCTACGTCATCCAGGCGGGCGGTCTCTTCCCGCACATGACCGTCGCGGCGAACATCGCGATCGTCCCGAAGATGCTCGGCTGGTCGAAGGACAAGATCGCGGCCCGCGTCGACGAGCTCCTCGACCTCGTCTCCCTCGACCCGGACACCTACCGCGACCGCTTCCCCCGCGAGCTCTCCGGTGGACAGCAGCAGCGCGTGGGTGTGGCCAGGGCGCTCGCCGCGGACCCGCCCGTGCTGCTCATGGACGAGCCCTTCGGTGCCGTCGACCCGATCACCCGGCAGCGCCTGCAGGACGAGCTCCTCCGCATCCAGGAGGAGCTGCACAAGACGATCGTCATCGTCAGCCACGACTTCGACGAGGCGGTGAAGCTCGGCGACTGGATCGTCATCTTCACCGAGGGCGCGCACATCGTGCAGTACGACACCCCGGAGCGGATCCTCGCCGAGCCCGCCAACGAGTTCGTGGAGAACTTCATCGGCTCCGGCGCCGGGCTCAAGCAGCTCACGCTGAACCGCGTCCGCGACGTCGAGCTCGCGCCGGCCGTGACGTGCTCCCCCGGCGAGGAGGCGAAGGCCGTCCTGCAGCGCATGAACGAGGCCGGCGGCCACGGTCACGCCGTCGTCGTCGACCGTCGGCAGCGCCCGATCGGGTGGCCGACCCGCCGACAGCTCGAGCGCCTCGACCGGATCCCGGAGGGCATCGAGCCGGACCTGCCCGTCGTCGGCGAGGCCGCGACCCTGAACGACGCGCTCGACACCATGCTCGTGTCCAGTGCGGGCGCGGCACTCGTCACCGGTCGTGGCGAGGCGTTCCGCGGGGTCATCACCGTCGAGACCGTGATGGAGGCGATCACCCGGTCGCGCACGGCGGCCGCCGAGGACCAGGCGTACACCCCGGTCGGGACGAACACGAACCCGATCGAGACCATGCCGTCCGCGCCGGTGATCGCCACCAGCGGGGAGGACCTGTGAGCGCGGTCGCCGCCGGCCCGGCCACGGGCACGAGCACCTCGTGGAAGGGTCTGCTGGTCCAGCCGATCGCGATCCTCGTGGTCCTCGCCGGGTTCGCGGTCTGGCTCGCCACCGCGGACCTGACCCCGACCGAGCGGACCACCCTCAACCCCGCCGACATCCTCGCGCTGACCGGGCAGCACCTGGTGCTGACGCTCGAGTCGACCGTGCTCGTGCTCGTCATCGGCATCCCGCTCGGCATCCTGCTGACCCGCGGCCCGCTCCGCCGGGCGAGCGTCTATGTCCTCGCCGTCGCGAACTTCGGGCAGGCGGCACCCGCGGTCGGCCTCATCGTGCTGCTCGCGGCCTGGCTCGGCCTGAACTCGTGGTCGGCCGTCGTCGCCCTCGTGCTCTACGCGATCCTCCCGGTGCTCCGGAACACCATGATCGGCATCCAGAGCGTCGACTCCCGCCTCGTCGAGGCCGGGCGCGGCATGGGCATGAGCGCGTTCAGCGTGCTGATGAAGGTCGAGCTGCCGCTGGCCGTCCCGGTCATGCTCTCCGGCATCCGGACCGCCCTGGTGCTGCTCGTCGGCACCGCCAGCCTCGCCACGTTCGTCGGTGCCGGCGGCCTCGGGCTCCTCATCACCACGGGCGTGAACCTGTTCCTGCCGAAGGTCCTCGTCTCCGGGGCCCTCCTGGTCGCACTCCTCGCCCTGTCCATCGACTGGCTCGGCCGCGTGGTCGAGACCGTCGCACGACCGAAGGGACTCCGATGACGCACGCCGATCCGCGTGACGCACGCCGCGCCTCCCGTCCGCTCTCCCGCCGCATCGCGGCCGCGACCGCCGTGGCGGGGGCGACCGCCCTCGTCCTGACCGGCTGCGGTCTGCAGCCCGCGACGTCGTTCGTCCCGGCAGCGGCCCCGGGGTCCATCCAGCGCGTCGACGACCTGCCGGACGGCGCACACATCACGGTGACCTCGAAGAACTTCACCGAGCAGCTCGTGCTCGGGAAGATCGCCGTCCTCGCCGCGAAGGCCGCCGGGTTCGACGTGACCGACGAGACGAACGTGCCGGGCAGCGTCGCCGTCCGGCAGCTGATGACGTCGCACGACGCCGACATGACGTACGAGTACACCGGCACCGCCTGGCTGACCTACATGGGCCACAGCGAGGGCATCCCGGACAAGACCGAGCAGTGGCAGGCGGTCAAGGAGGAGGACGCCGGCAACGGCCTCACCTGGCTCGAGCCCGCCCCGATGAACAACACGTACGCCTTCGCGGTCCGGAACGAGGCCGTGTCCGAGCTCGGCGGCATCAGGACCCTCTCCGACATCGCGAAGCTCCCCGTCGACCAGCGGACCTTCTGCGTCGAGTCGGAGTTCAACTCCCGTGCGGACGGGTTCAAGCCGATGCTGAAGAAGTACGGCCTCGAGCTCGGTGGCTCCGGCGAGAACGGCATCCCGACGAAGAACGTCAGCATCCTCGACACGGGCACGGTCTACACGGCGACCGACCGCGGCAAGTGCAACTTCGGCGAGGTCTTCACGACCGACGGCCGCATCAAGTCGCTCGGGCTCACCGTGCTCGAGGACGACAAGGGCTTCTTCCCGGCCTACAACGTCGCGCCGGTGCTCGACACGGCGACGCTGCGGGAGTACCCGCAGCTCAAGGGCGTCTACGACCAGATCTCGCCGAAGCTCACGGACTCGGTCCTGCAGGAGCTGAACCGGCAGGTGGACGTCGAGGGGCGCGAGCCGGCCGACGTCGCCTTCGACTGGATGGTCGAGGAGGGCTTCATCACGAAGCCGTGAGCGACGCAGCCGCTCCATCGTGAGCAGAAATGGTCGGGTCCCCCGCGCGGCACCCGACCATTTCTGCTCACCATGTGTCGGACTGGAGGCGCGGGGCGGGCCCGCCACGCGCCTCCAGCCCGCTACCGGGCCGCGATCCGGGCCGCGGTGTCGCGGATCGACGCGACCACCTGTGCGCGGATCTCCTCGGGGTCCGACCCCTCGTGACGGGCCGAGCTCCGCAGCCCGGTCATGCACATGCCGAGCAGCATCTCGGCAGCCGGCGCCGTCGCCGCTCCCGGGCCCCATGCGGGATCCCGCTCGAGGATGGTGCGGACCGCCCCGGTCATCGCCTCGGCCACCGTGGTCATCCGGGAGACCTGCCGCCGCATGAGCTGCGGGAAGCGCACGATGACCTCCTTGCGGGCGAGTCGCTCCCGCTCGTCGCCGAACGAGTCGCCGAACACCAGGAACGCCAGGTCCACCACCGCCTGCGCTGCCGGCTCCCCCGCGACCGACGCCAGGTGCGCGTCGAGCGTCTCCGGGCTGAGGTCGAGCTCGGTGTGCCCGAGGACCGCGTCCTCCTTGCTCTCGAAGTAGTTGAAGAACGTGCGGGGCGAGACGTCGGCGCGTGCCGCGATCTGCTCGATCGTGGTGTGGTCGATGTCCTGCTCCAGCGCAAGCGTGCGTGCGGCCTCGGCGATGCGGTGCCGGGTCTCGCGGCGTTTGCGGTCGCGGAGGCCCATCTCGGAGGCGGGCGCGGTGTCGGGCATGGCCCGACTGTAACCGGAACGTCACCACGTTTACAGCAAACGCAAACTTGCAGTCGTGCAGCGGACAGTACGGTTGGCGCATGACCACTCCCGTGCTCGAGGCCCGTGACCTCGCCAGGACCTACGGCCGCGGCGCGACGCGGTTCGACGCACTCAAGGGGGTGTCCCTGCAGGTGCACCGGGGCGAGAGCCTCGCGATCGTCGGCAAGTCCGGCTCGGGCAAGTCGACCCTCATGCACCTCCTCGCGCTGCTCGACCAGCCGTCCGCCGGGCAGGTCCTGCTCGACGGCACCGACGCGGCGACGCTGAGCGGCCGGCAGGTGAACCGCACGCGCAACAGCACCTTCGGGTTCGTGTTCCAGCAGTTCTTCCTCACGCCGAAGACCTCGGTGCTCGACAACGTCGTGCTGCCGCTGAAGATCGCGGGCGTCGCCGGGGCCGAGCGGAAGCGTCGTGGCATGGCGGCGCTCGACGCCCTCGGCCTCGCGGACAAGGCGAAGAACGACGCCAACGACCTCTCCGGTGGGCAGAAGCAACGCGTGGTCATCGCACGGGCGCTCGTCGGCGAGCCGAGCGTCATCTTCGCGGACGAGCCGACCGGGAACCTCGACACGAACACCGGCGAGGTCGTCGAGGACATGCTCTTCGGGCTCCAGCGCGAGCGCGGCATCACCCTCGTCGTCGTCACCCACGACGAGGACCTCGCGGAGCGCTGCGACCGACGCGTGAACGTCCGCGACGGACGCATCGTCGGCGCGCAGGACGACCAGACGGACGCCGCGGCGACGCACGGAAGGCACTCCGCATGAACTTCCTCGACCTCCTGAAGACCGCCGTGGCGAACACGTTCCGGTCGAAGCTGCGCACCACCCTCACGGTGATCGCGATCTTCATCGGTGCGTTCACGATCACGCTGACCTCGGCCATCGGCACCGGTGTCAGCAACTACATCGACACCCAGGTCGCCTCCATCGGCGACACCGGCTCCCTGACGATCACGAAGGCCGTCGAGACCTCGACGGACAGCGGACCGGCGAAGTACGACCCCGACGAGTCGAGCCAGAGCGTGAACCGCGGTCCGGCGTCCTTCGCGTACTTGTCGCAGTCCGACGTCGACCGCATCAAGGGCGTCTCCGGGATCCGGTCCGTCCGTCCGGCGGTCGCCCTCAGCACGAAGTGGGTCGAGTACGACGGCGCGGGCAAGTACGTCGTGGACATCGCGGCCAACGCCGGGGAGCTCGACGCGGACCTGGCCGCCGGCAAGCAGCTCGACGACGGCTCGTCGGCGGGCAACCAGGTCCTGTTGCCGACGAACTACCTGAAGAACCTCGGCCTCGGGAGCGCGAAGGCCGCCGTCGGCAAGCAGCTGACGATCGCGGTCGACGACTACCAGGGCACGGAGCACACCGTCACCGCAACCGTCGTGGGCGTCCAGAACGAGTCGCTCTTCGGCGGCGGGGCCGGGGCGAACGCCGCACTGACCGACGCGATGCAGGCGGCGCAGGAGACCGGGAAGCCGTCCTCCATCGCCACCTCGTACGCCAGCGCGACGGCGACGCTCGACAGCGGTGCGTCGGCGAGCACCGTGAAGAGCGCCCTGTCGAAGGACGGCTACACGGGGCAGACGATCCAGGACCAGCTCGGCCAGTTCCAGACCGTGATCAACGGCATCGTCGGCGTCCTGAACGCCTTCGCCGTGATCGCCCTGGTCGCCGCCGGGTTCGGCATCATCAACACCCTGCTCATGAGCGTCCAGGAGCGCACGCGCGAGATCGGCCTGATGAAGGCGATGGGCATGGGCGGCGGCAGGGTCTACACGCTGTTCTCGCTCGAGGCCGTGTTCATCGGCTTCCTCGGCAGCGCGATCGGCGCCGGTGTCGCGATCCTGCTCGGCACCGGGATCTCGAACCTGCTTGCCGGCACGGTGCTCAAGGACCTGCCGGGCCTGCAGATCATGCAGTTCGCGCCGACCTCGGTGATCACGATCATCCTCGTCGTGATGTTCATCGCCTTCCTGGCCGGCACCCTGCCCGCGCGGCGGGCGGCACGCCAGAACCCGATCGAGGCGCTCCGGTACGAGTAGCAGCCGGGGTGCATAGTGTCGGGTGCGTGGCGGCATTCGGGCGGGACCTCGGCGACGGGTACACGCTCACGCTGCGCGACCTGAGCACCGTGCGACCGCTGCACGACCTCGTGGCGGCGAACACCGAACGGCTCCGGGCGGCCGAGCCGTGGGCGTGGCAGGAGCAGTCCGTCGAGACGATCGCCCTGCACACCGAGCACCTGCTCGGCCAGTACGCGATGGACCGGGCGCTCCCCTGCGTCATCCGGCAGGACGACCGCGTCGTCGGAGCCGCCTCACTCGCCTTCGACCCCTACCTCGGGCAGGCGTCGCTCGGCTACTGGATCGAGGCCGGCCTGGAGGGACGTGGCGTGGTCCGACGCGCCGCCACCGTCCTCGTCGGGGTCGCCCGGGCGCGGGGCGTGGCGCGGGTCGAGATCCGGACGGCCGTGGACAACGTGCGGAGTCGTGGCCTCGCCGAGCGGCTGGGCTTCACGCACGAGGGCACCCTGCGGAGCGCGATGCCCCTCGGGCCGGTGCGGGTGGACGTCGCCGTGTACGGCCTGGTGCTCTGACCCGTCGGGTCAGGAGCCCCGGGTCGCGCCCTGCCAGACGGCGAACACCCCGCCCACGACGAACAGCACGACCAGCAGGATCCACACCGCGAGCGCGACGAGGTTGAGGAAGACGCCCCACCCGGCCCGAGCCCGGGCGTACGGCTCGCGGCTCCTGGAGGCGATGCCGAGGCAGAGCCCGACGATCGGCGCGAGGAAGGTCCACCCGGCGAGCAGCGAGCAGATCCCGAGGACGAGACTCGCCGTGCCCAGTCCGGTACGGGGGGATTCCGAGGAGGTGACCATGCGCTCGACGCTACGGGCCAGCGTCCGGCGGGTCGTCCCTCCAGGGCGTGATCCGGGTCCACCTGCGGACGGATGGGCACCGGACGCCGGTATCGTCGACTGCATGGCCTTGTTCGGACGACGCAGCAAGCACGACGTGCGCGACCGCCCCGTCAGCCAGGTCGAACTGAAGCGTGCCGTCGACGAGGGCTTCCTCATCGCGAAGGCGGCGGTCACCGTCGCCGTGGCGAACCGCATCATCACCAACGCCCTGCGCGACCAGGGGTACTTCGACCACGCGGTGATCGCCGAGGCGACGCGCGAGGAGCTCCACCGCATGGCCGAGGAGGAGCGGGGCGACGCCGCACGCATGCGCGACATCCGCTCGAAGTCCAGCAAGCAGAAGGGGCGCTCGCGCCACCAGCACGACTACCGGCGCGGTGACGACCTCAAGCTCCGCACGCGGGAGGCGACCTACGAGCAGCTCGCCGAGATGCTCGACCGCCGTCGCGAGGACCAGGGGTTCGTGGACGGCATCGTCCTCGCGGCCCGGGCCCGGGCGTGGGACGACATCGGGACCACCGTCGTCGGACGGCTCGGGTGGGCGCAGCGTCCGGCCGACGACTACGAGGTCGGCCGCGACGACCGGCTGCAGCAGATGCTCGACGAGGACTTCGCCGCACTGCTCGCCGAGCACCCCGTCGAACCGGTGACGGCGGCGGACGCCGACGAGCCGGACGCCGCCGATGCCGGTGACGACGGGTCGGACCCGGCGGACCCGGACGCGACGCGCGTCTGACCGGTCCGGGCGGTGCCGCGCTGGCGGCGTCGCTCGGGGTGCCCGAGGGGCCGTGCAGTCGGGGGTCCCTAGGCTCGGGGCATGGTGGATGCGGTGGTCGTCGGGGCCGGACCGAACGGACTCGCGGCGGCGGTGACCCTCGCACGCGCGGGGCTCGCGGTCGAGGTCGTCGAGCGGAACGACACGATCGGCGGTGGAGCCCGGACGGCGGCGCTCACACTGCCCGGGTTCCAGCACGACGTGTGCTCGGCGGTGCACCCGATGGCGTTGCAGTCCGAGTTCTTCCGGCGCTTCCGGCTCGAGGACCGCATCGAGCTCCGCCTGCCCGAGGTGCAGTACGGGCACCCGCTCGACGGCGGCCGCGCCGGTCTCGCCTACCAGGACCTCGACCGGACGGCCGACGCCCTCGGGGTCGACGGACGGGCCTTCCGCGCCCTGATGGCACCGCTCTCGCGCAACGCCGACGACGTCGCGGACTTCGCCACCGGCGCCCTGCTGCACGTCCCGCGCCACCCGCTGAACGTGCTGCGGTTCGGCCTCCGTGCACTCGAGCAGGGCACCGGAGCGTGGAACGTGCGCTTCCGTGAGGACATCGCGCCGGCCATGGTCACCGGGGTCGCGGCGCACTCGATCCAGCACATGCCCTCGCTCGCGACCGCGGCTGCGGCGCTCTCCCTCGGCGCCTACGCGCACGGACGGGGGTGGCCGGTGCCGATCGGCGGCAGCCAGGCGATCGTCGAGGCCCTCGCGGCGGACCTCGTGGCGCACGGCGGGCGGATCGAGACCGGTCGCGAGGTCCGGTCCCTCGGCGACCTCACCCCGGCGAAGGCGGTGCTGTTCGACACGAGCGTGCCGGGCATGCTCCGGATCGCCGGGAAGCAGATCCCCACCCCTCGGCGCGGGGCGCTCCGACGCTTCCGGTTCGGGAACGCGGCGGCGAAGGTGGACTTCGCCCTGTCCGACCCGGTGCCGTGGACGAACGAGGGGCTGCGGCGGGCGGGGACCGTGCACATCGGTGGGACGCGGGCCGAGATCGCGGCGGCCGAGGGTGCGGTGGCGCGTGGGGAGCACGCCGAGCGGCCGTACGTCCTGGGCTCCGAGCCCACCGTCGTCGACCCGGGTCGGGCGCCGAGGGGCAAGCACGTGTTCTGGGCCTACGCGCACGTCCCGGCAGGCTCCGACGTCGACCAGACCGAGGCGGTGACCCGGCAGATCGAGCGCTTCGCGCCGGGGTTCCGCGACACCGTGCTCCAGTCGAGCAGCCGGACCGCGGTCGAGATGGCCGAGTACAACCCGAACTACGTGGGCGGCGACATCGCGGCCGGCGCCGCGAGCTTCTGGCAGCTGGTCAAGCGTCCGCTGCTGTCGGCCGACCCGTGGCGGATGGGCGGGGGCATGTACCTCTGCTCGGAGGCGTCCGCCCCCGGGCCGGGTGTGCACGGGATGGCCGGGTGGCACGCCGCCAGGAGCGCCCTGCGTCACACGTTCGGGCTGTCCGAACACGTCGAACTCGCACCGGAGGACTGACCATGTCGAAGAACGTCCGCATCCTGCCCTGCCGCCCCGAGGACGTCTTCGCCGTGCTCGCCGACGGCTGGCTCTTCACGACCTGGGTGGTCGGCGCCTCCCGGATGCGCGGGCAGGACGCCGGGTGGCCCGCGGTCGGCACCCGTCTGCACCACTCCTTCGGTTCCTGGCCGTTCGTGATCGACGACGTCACGACGGTGCACGAGTGGGATCCGCCCCACCGCATGGTCATCCACCCGCAGGGTTGGCCGCTCGGCGAGGCACGGGTCGAGCTGACCGTCGAGGAACACCGCCGCGGCTGCAAGGTCACCATCGTCGAGGAGCCGGTCGCCGGGCCCGGATCCTGGCTGCCCGGCTTCCTGCTGCAGCCGCCGCTCTGGATCCGCAACCGCGAGACGCTGCGACGGCTCGGGTGGATCGCCGTAGGACGCGCGACCAGCTGACGCCGGACCGGACGGGAGGCGCGAGGCAGGCCCGCCCCGTGCCTCCCGTCCGTCGCCGGTCCGGCCGGTGCGCTACTCGGCGCGGCTGAACTCGCTGGCACGGCGGACCTGGTCGTCCGTCAGCGCGACGCCGGTGTACCGCTCGAACTGGCGCGCTGCCTGCAGTGCGATCACCTCGGCCCCCGTGATCACGTGCTTGCCGGCGGCCCGGCCGGCCGTGACGAGCGGGGTCTCCGCCGGGAAGGCGACGACGTCGAAGACGGTGTGGGCGGCGGCGATCCGCTCCGGCTCGAAGGCCAGCGCGTCCTGCTGGTCGCCGCGCATGCCGAGTGGCGTGACGTTGACGACGACGTCCGCCGCGGAGGCGTCGCGCTCGTCCGCCACCCAGTCGTAGCCGTACTGCGACGCGAGGGCCGGACCGGTCCGCTCGTTGCGGGCGACCACCGTGAGCCGGTCGAAGCCCGCGCCCCGGAACGCCGCCGTGACCGCCTTCGCCATCCCGCCGGACCCGCGGAGCAGGACGGTGGCGGACGGGTCGACCGCGTGCGAGGCGAGGAGGGACGCCACCGCCTCGTAGTCGGTGTTCGACGCGGTGAGCACGCCGTCGTCGTTCACCACCGTGTTGATCGACTCGATCGCCGCTGCGGACTCCTCGACCACGTCGACGAGCGGGATGATCGCCTCCTTGAAGGGCATGGACACCGAGCAGCCGCGGATCCCGAGCGCCCGGATGCCCGTGACGGCGCCCGGCAGGTCCGTCGTGGTGAAGGCCTTGTACGCGAAGTTCAGGCCGAGTTCGTCGTAGAGGAAGTTGTGGAACCGGGTGCCGATGTTGCTCGGTCGAGCGGCGAGTGAGATGCAGACCTGCATGTCCTTGTTGAGGATGGGCATGCCGCAAGTCTCCCATGTCCGTGCCGATGGAGCGGTCCACAATCCGCCCTTGTGGACGGGGTGGGGTTGTCCCCACCCCGGATGCGGGAGTCCCCCGGGTGCCGGACCGTGCGCGGGGTCCGTACCGTCGAGGTCATGAACGCACTCACCCGCCCCCGCAACGGCCGCCTCCTCGCCGGGGTCTGCGCCGGCATCGCCGACCGCTTCGGCTGGTCCCGCACCCTCGTCCGCATCGCCTGGGTCATCCTGAGCTTCTTCCCCGGGCCGCTCTGGATCGCCTACGTCGTGCTCTGGATCCTCATGCCGAACCAGGGCTCGCGTCGCTGATCCCCCTCCCGTCCGGACGGGTTAGTGTGGCGGGGTGCCGGTCTCCGTCTTCGATCTGTTCAGCATCGGGATCGGTCCGTCGAGCTCCCACACCGTCGGACCGATGCGTGCCGGAGCCGCCTTCGCGGACCGTGCGACGGTCGCCGCCCGGGACACCGGGTCGACGATCACGACCGTCCGCGTCGACCTGTACGGGTCGCTCGCGTCCACCGGGCAGGGGCACGGGACCCTCGGCGCCGTCGTCGCGGGACTGATGGGCTCCGACCCCGAGACCGTCGACCCGGATGCCATGGCGCGCGAGCTCGCAGCGGTCGACGACGCGGGGACGCTCCGGCTCGCGGACGGCACCACCGTCCCCTTCCGGCTCGGCGACATCGTCCTGCACCCGCTCACGATGCTCCCCCGGCACCCCAACGCGATGCGCCTCCGGGCCGCCGACGCGTCGGACGCCACCATCGCCGAGGAGACCTACTACTCGATCGGCGGCGGCTTCATCACGAGCGACACCGACGGCGAGGTGGCCGAGGCCGCGATCCCCGTCGACGACACCGTGCCGCACCCGTTCTCCAGCGGCGCCGAACTGCTCGCCGCCTGCGCCGCCACCGGACTCCCCGTCAGCGGGGTCGCCCTCGAGAACGAACTGGCCACCCGGAGCCCCGAGGACGTTCGCGACGGGCTCCTCCGCATCCACGACGTGATGGAGTCCTGCGTGGACCGGAGCGTCGGGCGTTCCGGCACCCTGCCCGGCGGTCTCGCCGTCCGGCGCCGCGCGGCGAACTGGTACGAGCAGCTCACCCGCGACGACCCCGAGCACGACCCGCTGTTCGCGATGGAGTGGGTGAACCTCGTCGCGATGGCCGTCAACGAGGAGAACGCCACCGGTGGCCGGGTCGTCACCGCTCCCACGAACGGCGCCGCGGGCATCATCCCGGCGGTCCTGTACTACGCGCTCACGTACGTGCCCACCGTCACGCCCGAGCGCCGCGACGACGCGGTGGTCCGGTTCCTGCTCACCGCCGGCGCGATCGGGTCGATCTACAAGGAACGCGCCTCGATCTCCGGCGCCGAGGTCGGGTGTCAGGGCGAGGTGGGCTCCGCGGCGTCGATGGCGGCCGCCGGGCTCGCCGAGGTCCTCGGTGGGACACCGGAGCAGGTCGAGAACGCCGCCGAGATCGCGATGGAGCACAACCTCGGACTCACCTGCGACCCGATCGGCGGGCTCGTGCAGATCCCCTGCATCGAGCGGAACGCGATCGCCGCCAACAAGGCGATCAACGCCGCCCGGATGGCCCTGCGCGGCGACGGCGTCCACCACGTGTCGCTCGACCAGGTCGTCGAGACGATGCGGCAGACCGGCGCCGACATGTCGACCAAGTACAAGGAGACCGCGATGGGCGGCCTCGCGGTGAACGTCCCGCTCTGCTGACCGCGGCGGCGGCCCGGCGCGGGCACCCGGCCGGCGCCGGCGCCGGCGCCGGCGCCGGCGCCGGTGCTGGTGCCGTCAGGCGTGCAGCAACGTGAGCAGTCTCGCGGTCTCGGTCGCGATCGCGTCGCGGCCCGCGGCGACGTACTTCCGCGGGTCGACGACGTCCGGCCGGTCGTCGAGCACCTCCCGCAACGCCCGTGTGAACAGGCCGTTGAGGTGCGTCGAGATGTTGACCTTGGTCATCCCCGACCGCACCGCGGCGCGCAGCTCGTCGTCGGACAGGCCCGACGACCCGTGCAGCACGAGCGGGACCGGGACGGCGATCCGGAGCCGTTCGACGAGCGTGCGGTCCACCGAGGCCTCGCGCGTCTGCATCGCGTGCGAGGTCCCCACCGCGACGGCGAGGGCGTCCACCGCGGTGTCGGCGACGAAGGCCGCGGCGTCGTCCGGGTCCGTGCGCACCCCCGGAGCGTGCACACCGTCCTTCCCGCCGACTTCGCCGAGCTCCGCCTCGATCGCGACACCCGCTTCGTGGCAGCGCTCTGCGAGTCCCCGGGTGGCCTCGACGTTCGCGGTGTACTCGAGGTGCGAGCCGTCGTACATGATCGAGTCCACGCCGAGCTCGATCCCGGCGAGCACGAGCTCGGGGTCCTCGATGTGGTCGAGGTGCACGAGGACCTCGACGTCGGCGGCGCGGGCGATCGCCTGGGTCGCGGTCGTGATCGGTGCGAGGCCGCCGTGGTAGCGGATGCAGTTCTCGCTGATCTGCAGGATGACCGGCAGCCCGGCGAGCTCGGCGCCCGCGACGATGGCCTCGGCGTGCTCGAGCAGGACGACGTTGAAGGCTCCGACGCCACGGTGGGCGGTGCGTGCGGCGTCCAGCAGGCCGGTGAGGGCGAGGTCGGTGATCATGCGGGGCTCCCGGTTCGGTCGTCGAGTGGTGCTGGCGCGAGTGCTGGTGCTGGTGCTGGTGCTGGGGCCGGTGCTGGTCCCACGTGTGCGAGGAAGCGGTGGACGTCGTCCGGGTCCACCTCGCCGGCGACGGGGCGGAGGACGGCCGCGGCGCCGAAGGCGGCCGCCGTCCGGAGCACCGACCCATCGACGACGACCGGCGCGGAGTCCCGGCCGCGTGCGCCGGGCCGGTCGGCGGTCAGGGCGGCGAGCAGCCCCGCGGTCGCGGCGTCCCCGGCCCCGGTCGGGTTGCCGCGGACCCCGGGGATCGCCGGGACCTCGACGACGCCGTCCGACGTGTGCGCCGCGATGCCCTCGGCGCCGCGGGACACCACGACGACGCCGGCGCCGCGACGGAGCAGGTCGCGCGCGCCGGTCCGTTCGTCGGCAGCGCCCGTGGCCTCGAGGAGCTCGTCGCGGTTGGGCTTGCACACCGAGGCTCCGGCGTCGGCGCCGGCGAGGAGCGCGTCGCCGGAGCAGTCGACGAGGGTGAGGACGTCGCGGGCGCGTGCCTCGGCCACCCAGGTGCCGACGATCGACGGGTCGGTGCCGCGCGGCAGCGACCCCGACACCACCAGGGCCGTCGTCGCCCCGGTGCCGAGCAGCTGTCGGACGGTGTCGGTGACCGCTGCCCACTCGTCCGGGCCGATGGACGGTCCCGGCTCGCCGAACATGGTCGGGTGGGAGCGGTCGTCGACCACCGTCACGGTCGTCCGGGTCTCCCCCGTCACGGTGACGTCGCTGTGCGCGAGCCCGAGTCGGTCCAGCGCGTCGGCGACCCACTGCCCGGCGGGCCCGCCGAGGGGCAGGACCGCGTGCGTCGCCGATCCGACGGCCGCCAGCACCCGCCCGACGTTCAGTCCCTTGCCGCCGGGACGCCGTGCGACGTCGAGGACCCGCTGCGTGGTGCCGGTGCGCTGCTCCTCGACCCGGTAGGTGACGTCCACGGCGGGGTTCGGGGTCACGACGACGATCACCGGACCACCACCGGACCCGAGATCGTGCGGGCGTCGTCCAACAGGACCATGTCCGCCGGTGCGCCGACCGAGAGCGGTGCCGGCCGGCCGAGCAGGCGCGCCGCACGGACGGACGAGGCCGCGACGACCTCGGTGAGGGGCGTTCCGGCGTCGAGCAACCGGACGGCGGCGTCGGCGACGGTGATGGTGCTCCCGGCGAGCGAGGAGCCGTCGCGGAGCGTCGCCACACCGTCCCGGACCGACACGGCCGAACCCGCGACGACGTGCTCGCCGTCCGCGCACCCCGTGGCCGACATCGCGTCCGAGACGAGCACGGTCCGGCCGGGGGCCGCGCGCTGGACGAGTCCCACCGCGACGGGGTCCAGGTGGTGCCCGTCGACGATGCACTCCAGCGTCACGCGGTCGTCGGTCAGGGCGACCCCGACCGGTCCGGGCTCGCGGTGGTGCAGCGGAGGCATCCCGTTGAACAGGTGCGTGACGAGCGTGGCTCCGGCGTCGATCGCGTGCCGTGCCTGTTCGGCGGTGGCGTCGGTGTGGCCGATCGCGACCACGACCCCCGCGGACACGAGGCGGTGCACCGTGTCGAGCGCGCCGGGGAGTTCCGGGGCGAGGGTGACGACGGAGAGCGCGCCGTCCGCTGCCTCCAGGAAGCGGTCCACCTCGGCCGGGGTCGGTGCGTGCAGGAGGTCCGCGCGGTGCGCGCCGCGACGCGCCGGGCTGAGCCACGGGCCCTCGAGGTGCAGGCCGGCGAGTGTGCCGTCGGCGACGAGGGGACGGAGTCGTCGGAGCGCCGCCGCGGTGTCGTCGACGGAGCCGGTCGCGATCGACGCCGTGGTGGTGGTCGTCCCGCGTGCGCGGTGGTGGGCGACGGCGACCGTCGCGTCGGCGACGGTGCAGGTCGCGAAGTCGTGCCCGAGGGCCCCGTGGGCGTGGAGGTCCACCATCCCCGGGATGATCGTGCCCGCGGTCGTCACGGCCGAGTCGGTGCGCGGTGGTGTCCCGCTCCCGACCGCCGTCACCGCGCCCGACCGGTCGACCACGAGCCAGCCGTGCCGGAGGTCGTCGGTGGCCGTCACGACGCGGTCCGCCCGCACGAGCGTGGTCACGCGGGCACCCCGGTCCGGACCAGACGCCACGCGAGCAGGCCCGCACCGATCGCGCCGGCGACGTCGCCGTGGCGCGCCGGGACGACGGCGGGGACGCGCAGCCCGTCGAGTCGCTCGGCGACCGCTGCCCGGAGCGGCTCGAAGAGCTGCGCGCCGGCGCCGGCGAGTCCCCCGCCGACGATGATCGTGTGGCAGCCGGACACCGCCGTGGTCCACGCGAGGGCGTCGGCGAGCACGTCGACGCACTCGGCCCAGGCGGCGACGGCGACCGGGTCCCCGGAGCGGACACGCTGCACGGCCTCCTGTGCCGAGGCGGCGCCCGAGCGGCGGGCGACTCCCCCGGCCGACGCGATCTCCTCGACCCTGAGGCCGACGTGCGGGCCCGCGGGGATCCGGACCTGGCCGATCTCCCCCGCCCAGCCACCGCCCGACACCACGCTGCCGTCCACCACGAGGGCACTCGCGAGCCCGGTGCCGACCGGGACGAACGCCACCGCGCCGCGGCGGAGTGCCGGATCGGCGGCGGTCTCGGCCAGCGCACCGGCGCGGACGTCGTGGCCGGACGCGAGCGGGACGTCGATGCCGCGTCGGACGAACTCGGTGCGCACGCGGTCCCGGATCGGGAGGTCGCGCCACCCGAGGTTGACGGCGAGCACGACGGTCCCGGCGTCGTCGTCCACGATCCCCGGGGTGACCAGGCCGACCGCGTCGACGGCGCCTCGGGCCAGCGCCCGCGCGGTGAGGTCGGCGACCAGGTGCGCGAGCCGAGCGGCATCGGGGTCGTCCCGGGGCGTCGGTACCCGGACCTCGTCGAGGACGAGCCCGTCGGCGCCGGTCAGCCGGGCCTTGACGCCCGTGCCGCCGACGTCGACCCCGAGCACCGCGCCTGCGCCGGGCATCAGGTGAGGATGACCGAACGGGTGAGGGAACGGGGGTTGTCCGGGTCGAGTCCGCGACCCTCGGCCAGGGCGACGGCGAAGCGGTGCACCACCACGAGGCCGGCGATCGGGTCGAGGTCGTGCGCGACGAACCGCGCGCCGGTGGCGGCGACCTCGTCGGCGAGCCCCTCCGGTGCAGCGCCGAGCGACCAGACGAGCCGTCCGGGCTGCGCGATGGCGATCGGCCCGTGCCGGTAGTCCATCGCGGGGTACGACTCGGCCCAGAACTGCGCGGCCTCCCGCGTCTTGAGTGCGGCCTCGAAGGTGAGCCCGACGGCGGCACCGCGACCGACGAAGGTGACCTGCTCGGCATCGAGGAGGTCGTCGATCGGCAGCGTCAGCGCGGTCTCCGCCTGCGCGGCGAGCGGATCCACGTCGTCGCCGATCGACGCCCGCAGCAGGGCGAGTGCCGTCGTGGCGAACCGGGTCTGCACGACCGAGCGCTCGTCGGCGAAGGGGAGCGCCACGACGTCGTCGGCCACCGTCGCGGCCGGACTGTCCGGCACCGCGGTGAGGAGCACGGTGCGCTGACCGGGCAGCGCCCGCAGCAGCTCGACGATCTCGGTCGTGGTGCCGGAGCGGCTGATCGTCACCACGCGGTCGTACTCGCGACCGACCGGGTACTCCGAGCCGGCGAAGGCGTCGGTCACGCCGAGGCCCGCCTGCTCGCGTGCGACGGCGTAGCTCATGGCGATGAACCAGCTCGTGCCGCACCCGACGACCGCCACGCGTTCGCCGGGCTGCGGGAGCGCGTCGGCGAACGAGGGCAGGAGCGCGGCGGCGGCGCGCCAGGTCTCCGGCTGGGACGCCAGCTCTGCGCTCACGAAGGTGTCGGTCATGGGTGCCTTCCGGTCCGGGGTCGATCCGGGTGATCGATGATCAGGAAGCGTAGCGAGCGATGCTGCGCGATGGAAGAGCAAAGCGTCATTTCCGATCACCGGGTGCGCACGCCGACGCCCTAGGATTGCCGTCATGACTCCGCAACAGCGGCTCAACGCCCTGCTCGAACTCGTGAGCGAACGCGGCAACGTGTCGATCGCCGAGATCGGGGAGATGCTCGGGATCTCGCCGGCCACCGCCCGGCGGGACCTGGCGACCCTCGCGGACCAGCGACTCGTGACCAGGACCCACGGCGGTGCGGCCGCCCTCGGTGCCGGCTACGAGCTGCCGTTGCAGTACAAGATCGCCCGGCAGGCGGAGGCGAAGACCGCAATCGCACGCGCCGCCACCCGGCTCATCCACCCCGGCGACACGGTGGGCCTGAACGGCGGGACGACGACGACGGAGGTCGCGCGCGAGCTCGGCAAGAGCGAACGGTTCACCCGCGCCGACGGCGAGTACGGGGTGACGATCGTCACGAACGCCCTGAACATCGGCTACGAGCTGTCCGTGCGGGCCAACGTGAAGATCGTGGTGACGGGCGGCGTGGCGCGCCGGCAGTCGTACGAACTCGTCGGGCCGCTGGTCCGCGACACCCTCGACGAGTTCGCGCTCGACGTCGTCGTGCTCGGCGTCGACGGACTGAGTGGCCAGTACGGCGCGACGACCATGCACGAGGGCGAGGCCGAGGTGAGCCGCCACTTCGCCTCGGTCGGTCGCAAGGTCATCGTGGTCGCCGACTCGACGAAGATCGAGCGGGCGACCTTCGCGCGGATCTGCCCCCTCGACCGGATCGACGCGCTCGTCACGGACCAGGCGGTCCCGCCGGCCTTCGCCGCCGAGCTCGCCGGCTCGGGCGTGGAGCTCGTCGTCGCCGACTGACACCCCGCTCGACGGGGCGCCCGACGCGACCCGCGCACGACGTTTCGATCGTGTAAAACCCTCCGCCCCCTCCCCATGAGCGCTCGGTGAGCGCCTATTGTGCATTCATGATCGATTCGGCATCATGGGCGTCACAATCACGCAAGGGAGCGAGATGAGCATGGGTGACGCAGGCACGGCACGACCACTCCGCGTGGGGGTCGTCGGCATGGGACAGCGCGCGGCGATCGCCCGCCACGTGGCAGCGGCGGCCGCCGCCGCGACCGACCTGGAGGCACGGGTCGTCGCGGTCGCGGAGGTCACCGACCAGGGGCGCGAGCGTGCACGGGCCGAGTACCCGGACGCCCTCGTCGTCGACCGGCACGGCGACCTCGTCGGGGCGGTGGACGCGGCGATCGTGACGACGCCGGACTGGACGCACGCCGCGATCGCGATCGACCTGCTCCGGGCCGGCATCGCGGTCTACCTCGAGAAGCCGCTCGCGACCACGGTCGAGGACGCCGACGCCGTGCTCGACGCCGCCGCCGAGACCGGCACGCCGCTCTACGTCGGGCACAACTTCCGGCACGCCGCCGTGGTCCGGCTCATGCGCGAGATCGTCGACCGCGGCGAGATCGGCCAGGTGAAGGCCGTCTGGTGCCGCCACTTCGTGGGCAACGGCGGCGACTACTACTTCAAGGACTGGCACGCGGACCGCTCCAAGGTGAACTCGCTGCTCCTGCAGAAGGCCAGCCACGACCTGGACGTCATCCACGCGCTCGGCGGCGGCGACACCGCGCGGGTGGTCGGGATGGGCTCGCTGGCGGTGTACGGCGACGTCACCGACCGGCGGGACCGCAGCGGTGAGTTGATGGGGGACTGGTTCTCGCTCGACAACTGGCCGCCGCTCGCGCAGACCGGCCTCAACCCCGTCGTCGACGTCGAGGACGTCTCGATGGTCATGATGACGCTCGACAACGGCGTGCAGGCGAGCTACGAGCAGTGCCACTTCACCCCGGACTACTGGCGGAACTACACCGTCATCGGCACGGAGGGGCGCCTCGAGAACATCGGCGACACCGGCGGCGGCGTCGTCAAGGTCTGGAACCACCGTCGGGGCTGGGACGTCGCGGGGGACCGCGAGTACCCGATCGACGGCGTCGCGTCCGGCCACGCCGATGCCGACCTCCTGACCATGACCGAGTTCCTGCGCCACGTCGCCCTGGGGGAGCCCACGACGCTCTCCCCGATCGCGGCACGCGCCGCCGTCGCCGCCGGAGCCCTCGCCACCCGCTCGCTCCGGAACGGCTCGGTCCCCATCGACGTCCCGCCCCTGCCGGCGGCGACGATCGCCCACTTCAGCACCCCCACCTCGGCCGTCAGTCGCTGACGGACTCGCGAAAGGACACCCGATGCCCGCAACCACTCCCGCGAAGGGCCGCGGCCGTCGCCGCGCGATCCTCGGCGCCGTCGCAGCGATCGGAGCCGCCGTGCTCCTCGCCGGCTGCAGCACCTCCTCCGGCGCGACCGGCTCCGGCGGCGGCTACGAGCAGGCCGCCAAGGACACCAAGGCGACCCTGACCTACGCCGTCTGGGACGAGAACCAGGTCAAGGCCATCAAGGCGAACCTCAAGGGGTTCAACGAGGAGTACCCCGACATCACGGTGAACGTCGACGTGACCCCGTTCGCGAGCTACTGGACGAAGCTGCAGACACAGGGGTCGAGCGACACGCTGCCCGACCTGTTCTGGATGAACGGCCCCAACTTCCAGCTGTACGCGGCGAACGGCAAGCTCGCCCCGATCACCGGCGAGGTCAAGGCCGGCGCGATCGACCCGGCGAAGTACTCGTCGGCGCTGAACAAGCTGTACACCTACGACGGGACCCAGTACGGCGTCCCGAAGGACTTCGACACGATCGGCGTCTGGATGAACAAGGCGCTCTTCGCGAAGGCCGGTGTCGCCATGCCCGCGAAGGACTGGACCTGGGACGACTTCCAGAAGACCGGGGCCGAGCTGTCCCAGAAGCTCAAGGGCGACGGAGCCTACGGTGCCGCCGGTGGCATGGACGGCCAGACCACCTACTACGACACCATCTTCCAGGCCGGCGGCAGCGTCGTGAACGGCGACGGGACGAAGTCGATGTACGACACCGCGGCGTCCGAGGAGGGGCTGCAGTTCTGGACCGACCTCATCGAGTCCGGGGCCTCGCCGTCGATCAAGCAGCTGACCGACACGACGGCCGACCAGTGGTTCACCTCGGGCAAGCTCGCGATGTACCAGGGCGGCAGCTGGTTCCGCTCGGCGCTGACCGGCACCGACCTCGAGAAGGACGTCGTCGTCTACCCGCTGCCGAAGGGCAAGGAACAGGCGACCGTCATCCACGGTGTGTCGAACGTGGTCTCCGCGAACACGAAGCACAAGGCGGCGGCCCAGGCGCTGCAGGTCTACCTCGCCGGCAAGCAGGCACAGCAGCAGCAGGGCGACATGGGTGCGGTGATCCCGGCCTACGAGGGCACGCAGGACGCCTTCACGAAGACGATGCCGGATGCCGACCTGCAGGTCTTCCTCGACGCGGTGGACTACGCGAAGCCCCTGCCGGTGTCCAAGAACACCGCGGCGTGGAACACCCTCGAGACGAACCTCCTGCCGAGCGCCTTCGACGGCTCGACCCCCGTCGACCAGGTCGCGAAGGAACTCGCCCAGAAGATGGACGCCGCCCTCGCCAAGGAACAGTGACCCGTGACCATCCACACCGAGCGGCACCCCACCGCCGACATCCCGGCCCGGACGCCGCGCGCGTCCGGGCCCGGGGCCCACGGGCCCGAGCGCCGGACCGGCACCCCGACGCGAGCCGGGCTCCGGCGCACCGACGGGTACTGGCCGTGGCTGTTCGTCCTCCCGCTGCTCATCGGCGTCGGCACGTTCTACATCTGGCCGATCATCCAGACGTTCTGGTACTCGTTCACCACCTGGGGCGTCTTCGGGGGAGCGACGTTCAGCGGCGTCGCCAACTACGTCCGGCTCGTCTCCGACCCGCAGCTGTACCAGTCGCTGCTCAACACGGTGGTCTACACGGTCATCGTCCTGCTCGGCATCCCCCTGGCGGTGTGGCTCGCGAGCCTCCTGAACACGCCGGGCCTGCGGTTCGCCCAGTTCTACCGGGTGCTCTTCTTCCTGCCCTACGTCGCGATGCCGGCCGCGATCGCCCTGGTCTGGCGGATCATGTTCAACGGCGACTACGGCATCGTGAACTGGTTCCTCGGCCGCTTCGGCATCGACGGCCCGTACTGGATCTCGACGCCCGGCTTCGCCCTCGTCGCCGTGTCCCTGGTCGGCCTGTGGTCGTCCCTCGGCTTCTCGATGATCATCCTCGGCGCCGGCCTGAAGGACATCCCGCCCGAGCTGTACGAGGCCGCCGAGCTCGACGGGGCCTCCCGCTGGCGTCAGTTCCGCTCCGTGACCGTGCCGCTGCTCAGCCCGAGCATCTTCTTCGTGGTGATCGTCACGACCATCTCGAGCTTCCAGCTCTTCGACCTGCTGTACGCCATCCTCGGCAGCACCAACCCGGTGATCCCGAAGACGATGTCCCTCGTCTTCTACTTCTACAGCGCCGGCTTCATCGACAACGACAAGGGCTTCGCGGCGGCGATCGCCATGGTGATCTTCGTGCTCATCGGCATCGTCACGCTCGTGCAGTTCCGGATCCAGCGGAAGTGGGTGCAGGCATGACGAGCTCGGCGATCACGGCGCGGCGGCGGGCACGCTCCCGTCGCGGCGGCAGCCACTGGTGGATCCACGTCGTCCTCGGCGTCGGCGGGTTCGTGATGGCGTTCCCGTTCCTCTGGCAGATCATCATGTCGCTGTCCACCAACGCGCAGGTGCAGTCGGTCACCCCGACGTTCTGGCCGGGGGAGTTGCAGTGGCAGAACTACGCGCAGGTGTTCGAACGCCTGCCGTTCCTCAGCCAGCTCGGCACCTCCGTGATGGTCACGGTGATCCGCACCCTGGCGCAGATCGTGCTCTGCACCCTGGCCGGGTACGCCTTCGCCCGCATGCGCTTCCGGGGTCGTGCGGTCCTGCTCGCGATCGTGCTGTCCATCCTGCTCGTGCCCTCGCAGGTGTACCTGATCTCGCAGTACCAGATCGTGCAGGGGTTCGGCTGGCTCGACACCCTGATGGGGATCGTCGCGCCGGGGCTCTTCAGCGCGTTCGGCACGTTCCTGATGCGGACGGCCTTCCTCAACCTGCCGCCCGAGCTCGAGGAGGCCGCGCGGATGGACGGCGCGAACCCGTTCCAGACCTTCTGGCGGATCATGCTGCCCCTCGCCCGGCCGTCGATCAGCGTGCTCGCGATCACGACGGTGCTCTGGTCGTGGAACGAGTTGCTCTGGCCGCTGGTGGTGTCGACCCGTGCCGAGGACATGCCGCTCGCCGCCGGCCTCGCGACCCTGTCCGGGGACCGGACGATCGACTACCCGGTCCTGATGGCCGCGAGCCTGATGGCCATGGCGCCCGTCCTGATCATGTTCGTGGTGCTGCAGCGCCGGGTCATCGACGGCCTGGCGTCGTCCGGCCTCAAGTGAGCGGAGCGCACCGGGTGAGTCCACGGACCGTCCTGGAGGCGCGCCCCGCCTCCGTCGCGCTCCTCGCCGACGCGGTGGGTCGCCGCCCGGACACCGGTCGGCTCGCCGCCGACCTCGCCGCGACCGTCGCGGACGCACCGCCCGGGCAGCGGGACGACCTGCTGCTCGCGGCGGTCCGGGCGGTGCTGCCCCGGACGCGGTCCTGGCTCGTCGAACACGGTGCGACCCGGGAGCAGGCCGAGGCGAGCACCGCGGACGTCGCGCGGAAGTCCGGTCGCTACGGGTTCGGGGGGACCGGCGCGGACTGGTTCTGCGCGGTGGCGACCGCTCGTGTGGTGGCCGTGGGGCGCCTCCAGTTCGAACTCGGCGCACGCCTGCCGGACGGGTCCCGCACCTGGGCCGTGCACGTGCCGGAGACGGGCCCGCTCGACCCGACCGCCTGCGACCGATCCTTCGCCGACGCACCCGCGCTGCTCCGACGACTCGCCCCGGACCACGCGGCCGACGTGTGGAGTTGTCGCTCCTGGACCCTCGATCCCGGACTGGCACGCGTGCTCGGACCGGAGTCCAACCTCGTCCGCTTCGCCGCCCGCTTCGCCCTGCTGCCGGCGGGGCCGCACGACGAGTCCGAGGGCGACGCCGGCGCGGCGAAGTTCGTCTTCGGCACCGACCTCGACTCCGCTCGCCGGGCCACCGCCACGAGCCGCCTCCAGCAGGCGGTGCTCGACCGCTGGGGCGCCGGCGGTCACTGGACCGAGCGGACGGGTGTCGCGAGGGTGGCGTGAGTCCGACGGCGTCCAGCGCTCGCCGGGTACGGTCGCCCGCATGACACAGCCCGACCGCGACCACCTCGACGACGGCGTCGACATGACCTTCGAGGAACGCCGACAGGACACCCTCCGACGGATGTCCGGCTCGGACGAGCACGACGCCGACCCGCGCGTCGAGGTCTCGCACGCGGAGGACGGCGACGTCCGCATCGACGTCGCCGACACCGCCGCCGTGCGCCCCGGCGGGGTCACCCGCGCGTCCGAGGACCGGACGACCTCGACCGACGACTGAGGGTTCCGTTCAGCACCCGGGACCAGTACCGTTCGGAGCGAGCCGCGTTGCGCGGACATCGAGCACCATCGGATCGGCGCGAGGAGTCGACATGGCCGGCACGTTCGAGATCTGGACCGACGCCAAGGGGGAGTACCGCTTCCACCTGAAGGCGGGCAACGGCGAGGTCATCGCCACCTCCGAGGGGTACACCTCGAAGGCGGGGGCGCGGAACGGCATCGCGTCGGTGCAGCGGAACGCTCCCGACGCCGAGGTCGTCGAGCTCGACTCCTGACCGGACACGGGTGACGGTGGGGCACGGCATGATCATTGCGTGCACCTCGTCCTCCGCCGCGTCGACGGCGGCGTCCTCGCGACGCCCCTGACCGACGCGGGGACGCCGGACGGCGACCCGATCCACGTGGACGCCCCGCGCCTCCCGGCCTTCGTCGCGGCTCGGGACGCACCCGACGTGCGCTGGGTGTGGGACGACACCGCACGGTGGTACCCGGCGGTGCTCGCCGCCGGTGGGCGCGTCGGCCGCTGCACCGACCTGCGACTGAGCCGACGGATCCTGCGGAACGCCCTCGCGGCCCGGGGGTCGGCGCTCGCCGCGGCACCATCGGACGCGTGGGACACGCCCACGCCGGAGCCGCGCGCAGCCCGCTCGACGCAGGCGCAGCTCTTCGACGACGCGCTGTTCCAGGTGGCGCCCCCGGCGGACGAGCTCGACCCGGTCGTCGAGCTCCGGGCGCAACTCGACGCGGTCGCGACGTCCAGCGCCCCCGGTGCGCTCCGGCTGCTCCTGTCGGCCGAGTCGGCGGGCGCACTCGTGGCCGCCGAGATCCTGCACGCCGGGCTGCCGTGGCGGGCGGACGTGCACGAGCGCCTGCTCGAGGACGCCCTCGGCCCGCGGGTGCCGCACGGGGTGCGGCCACGACGGCTCGAGGAGATCGCCGCCGTCGTCCGCGAGCGCCTGGACGACCCGTCGCTCAACCCGGACTCACCGGCCGACGTGCTGCAGGCGCTGCGACGGGCCGGCCTGATGGTCACGAGCACCCGGAAGTGGGAGCTGCAGGAGATCGAGCACCCGGTGATCGAACCACTGCTCGAGTACAAGCGGCTGGCGCGACTGCTCACGGCGAACGGGTGGACCTGGCTCGACGACTGGGTGCAGGACGGCCGGTTCCACCCGAAGTACCTCGTCGGCGGTGTCGTCACCGGGCGGTGGGCCGCCGACGGCGGGGGTGCCATGCAGCTGCCGAAGGCCGTGCGCGCCGCCGTGGTGGCCGACGACGGCTGGAAGCTCGTCGTGGCCGACGCCGCGCAGCTCGAGCCGCGCGTCCTCGCCGCGATGGCCGGCGACCGGGCGATGGCGACCGCGGGGGACGGCCGCGACCTGTACGACGGCGTGGTGGCCTCGGGCGCCGTGGAGACCCGGCAGCAGGCCAAGGGGGCGATGCTCGGCGCGATGTACGGAGCCACCCAGGGAGAGGGCGGGCGGCTCGTGCCCCGACTGGCTCGGGCGTTCCCGGACGCCATCCGGCTCGTCGAACGGGCCGCCCGGGCCGGAGAGCGCGGCGAACCGGTGACCACGCTGCTCGGCCGCACCTCCCCGGTGCCGGAGGCGTCGTGGTTCGCGGCGCGGAACCAGGCGTACACGGTGGAGGGGACGCCGGCGATGCAGCGTGCCGTGGAGTCCCGAGCGCGGAGCTGGGGGCGGTTCACGCGCAACTTCGTGGTGCAGGGGACGGCAGCCGAGTGGGCGCTGGCGTGGATGGGGTCGCTGCGGTCGCGCCTGGCCGCACGGTTTCCCGGCCCGGTGACGGACGGCCCGCACCTGGTGTTCTTCGTGCACGACGAGATCGTGGTGCACACCCCGGCCGTGCACGCCGACTGGGTCGCCGAGCAGGTCCGGGCAGCGGCCGCCGACGCCGGACGCCTGCTCTTCCGGGACTTCCCGGTGGTGTTCCCGTTGTCGGTCGCGGTCGTCGACGACTACGGCGCCGCGAAGGACTGACGGCGCGGGGGCGCGTGCGGCGTCCGCGCACGGGTTGGTTCGGGCAGGGTGGTGCGATGCAGACCGATCGCACCGAGGGTCCGGACCGCCACGTCGGCGACGTCGACCTCACCACCTGGCGGACCCGTGCCGGCCGGGCGTCCGCCGAACGGTGGGCGGCGCTCGGCCACCGGTACGGGGCGCTCCCGCTGCTCGTGGTCACGCTCGCGGTCGGCCTCGGGATCGCCGTCGTCGCGACCTGGGCGGCGTCGGAGGTCTACGACGCCGTGCGGGAGGCCGACGACGTCGCCGTGCTCGACCGTCCGGTCCTCGACTGGATGCTCACGCTCCGGTCGCCGGTGGCCGACACCCTCGTCACCTGGTGGACGGACACCGCCGGGACCATCGGGATGCCGATCGTCGCGCTGGGCTTCCTGGTCGGCTTCACGGTCCAGCGCCGTGCGTGGACGCCGCTCGTGCTGCTCGTGGCCGCGAGCGGCGGATCGCTGCTGATGACGATCGCGGGCAAGGACCTCATCGGTCGGGCACGGCCGCCGTTGCACGACGCGGTGCCGCCGTACGAGCACTCGCCGTCGTTCCCGTCCGGGCACACGTTGAACGCGACCGTGATCGCGGGCACGATCGTGTACCTCCTGCTGCTGCGGCAGTCGCGACTCGTCACCCGGGTGTGGACGATCGTCGCGGGCACGGTCTTCGTGCTGTCGATCGGCGTCTCCCGGGTGTTCCTCGGGCACCACTGGCTCACCGACGTGCTCGCGGCGTGGGCACTCGGACTGGCGTGGCTCGCGCTGGTCATCACGGCGCACCGGCTCTACCTGACGGCGCTCCGTCGCGGTGCGAGACCCGTCAGGTCGTCCCGGTAGGTTTCCCCGCATGGAAGAACGGGTCTTCGGCGGTCGCTACCGCGTCACGGGCACGCTCGGACACGGGGGCATGGCCTCCGTCTACCGCGCGGTCGACGAGCAACTCGGCCGCGAGGTCGCCGTCAAGGTGTTCCGCATCGGGCCGGTCGACCACGGTGAGCGCGCCCGCGCCGAAGCGGAGATCCAGACCCTGGCGGCCCTCCGGAGCCCGGCGCTCGTCACGCTGTACGACGCGGCGCTCGACGACCTGGACGGCGACTCGTACCTCGTGATGGAGCTGGTGCCGGGCAGCGACCTCGCAACCCGGCTCCGCGAGGGCCCGCTGGACCGGGTGACCACCGCGCGCGTCGGGGCCCAGGTCGCCGACGGGCTCGCGGCCGTCCACGCGCAGGGCATCGTGCACCGCGACGTCAAGCCCGCGAACGTGCTCCTGGAGAGCGACGGGTCGCACGTGAAGCTGGCGGACTTCGGGATCGCCCTGCTGCGTGACGCCGCACGGGTCACCGGGACGGGCACCGTGATGGGGACAGCGGCCTACATCGCGCCGGAGCAGGTCCTCGGCCAGGGCATCACCGGGAAGGCGGACGTGTACGCGCTCGGACTCGTCCTGCTCGAGTGCCTGACCGGACGACGCCCGTTCCCCGGCAGTGCAGTCGAGTCGGCGACGGCCAGGCTGACCCGGGGCCCGGAGATCGACCAGCACCTGCCGACCGCCTGGCGCACGCTCCTGCACGTGATGACGGCCCAGGACCCGGCGGACCGGCCGACCGCGGCGGAGGCCGCCCAGCGCCTCCGGGCGCTCCAGTACGACGACACGGCTCCCGTCACGCAGCTGCTGCCCGGAGCACCCGGCGCCCTCACCGCCGCAGCCGGAGGTGCGGCGGCGGGCGCTGCGGCCGGCGGGGCTGCGAGCGCCGCGGCCGACGACACGGGAGCCGGCCACACGGACGACGCGACGCGCGTGATGCCGGCGAGCAGTGCCTCCGGTCCGGGGGCCGGCCACGACGACGTCGCGACCCAGATGCTGGGGGCCCAGCAGCCGAGCGCCTCCGACGACGTCGCGACCACGGTCCTCGGTGCCCAGCGCGGAGCGGGCGGTGCCGGCGGTGCCGCCGGCACCGGTGGACCGCGCGGGCCGGTGCCCGCCCCGGCGGCACCGGTGCCCGACGAACCCCGGCGGCGCCGCCGCGGTCCGATCATCGCGACGATCGTCGTGATCGTCCTCGTGCTCGTCGGCATCGCCGTCGCGCTCGTCGCCCTGAACGGCAACGACACGCCCGCGCCGACGGACTCGGCCTCGCCGTCGACGTCGACCTCCTCGGAGCCGGGGCAGCAGTCGAGCGAGCCGGAGCAGCAACAGCCGAGCCAGCCCGAGCAGCAGCAGCCCTCCGAGCCCGCGCCGCAGCCCTCGGAGCCCCAGCAGCAGCCGTCGGAGCCCGCGCAGGAGCCGAGCAGCCCGGCGGAGGAACCGTCGGTCGGGCCCGAGCCGAGCACGCCGGTCACGAACCCGGTGCAGAACCCGCAGAACGGCACTGGCACCGGCACCGGCACCGGCACCGGCACGGGCACCGACACCGGGGCCGGTGCGGGCAAGGGGCCGGGCGCGGGGACCGGTCCCGGCGCGGACACCGCGGTGGACGAGGGCGACCCGGGCAACTCGGGGAAGGCGCCGGGTCGCACGAAGGTCGACGGCTGACACGCCGGAGGTGTTCCTCCAGACGCTGGAACAAATAGGCTGACGGCGTGCGAGAGCTGCAACGGAGCGGTGGGCCGACGACGGCCGTCGCGGCGCGGAACCATGTCGGGTTCGACTCCCCGGAGGGGTACGTCGTCGAGCGTGGCCCAGGGGAGACCTCCGTCACCGCGGTCGTCCCCGGGTTCTCCGGCCGCACGATCGCGGCGGGGGACGAGCTCGCCTGGGTCTGGTTCCCGGAACGGACGCTGCCCGAGGGGGCGTCGGAACCGACCGAGGGCGACCTGCCGCACTTCTGGGACGCGACCGCGTTCACGCTCGACGTCGTCTTCACCGACGGCACCCGGCTCGGTGACACCGCGCGCGACCAGTACGGCGACGCGCTGACACCCGAGGCACAGGACGCCGCGCGCAAGCAGTGGGTCGACCAGTGGAACCGTCGCGCGGTGGACCTCACGCCGTTCGCGGGCCGGGTCGTCGACCGCCTGGAGGCGCGGCTCGGCTCCGCCCCGCAGCACACTCCCGACGACGGGGAGCGTCCGGCGCTGCGCGGCTGGCTCGACGCCGTCCGGATCGGTGCCGCACGCCCGGTCCCGACGACCCCGCTCGAGCACGTCCGCACCACCCGCGGCACCCAGGCGTCGTCCCGGTTCTCCCGCGGCAACGACGCGCCGCTCGTCGGACTCCCGCACGGCGGGGTGTTCGGCCTGCCGATGACCGACGCCTCGAGCAACCGCTGGCCGTACGCGTACCAGGAGCACGACCGCGTGGACGGGGCCGGTCGGCTGCGTCCGGCGATCCAGGCGTTCGCGACGAGCCACATCCCGTCGCCGTGGATGGGCGACCGCGGGGTGTTCCAGGTCATGCCGTCCCCGCTCGACGCCCCGGACCCGGACCGCAGCGCCCGGGCCCTCGGGTTCGACCACGACCACGAGGACGACGGCCCGCACCGCTACCGGGTCGACCTCGACGGGGGCGTCACCGCGGAGGTGACGGCGGGGGAGTTCGCCCTGGGTCTCCGGTTCACCGGTGCGCGGAGCATCGTGCTCGACCACCACGGCCGGGTGACCGAGGCGTCCGTGACCGTGACGGACGGCGACGCCGTGGTCGAGGCGCTCCTCGACGACCGCCCGGGCACGCCGCCGCACTTCGTGCACGTCCGGGTCCCCGGGGTGACGGCCGACCACACCACCGTCGGCGAGCACGAGCTCCGCGGGTGGCTCACCGTCGACGGCGGCGTCACCGACGTCCTGCTCGGCATCTCGACGGTGTCGTTCGCGGACGCCCGTGCGAACCTCGACGCCGCGGGTGGGTTCGACGCGATGCTGGCCCGCGCCGAGCGGCTCTGGACGGAGCGGCTCGCCACGCTCTCGTTCTCGGGTGCGACCCCCGACCAGCTCACCTCGCTGTACTCGGGGTTGTACCGGCTGTTCCTCTACCCGAACCGTGCCGGCGAGACCGCGCTGACCGGTCGGCCGCACCACCGCTCCCCGTACGGTGCCGTGCAGGCGGAACCGATCCGTGACGAACCCGGTCCCGAGGTCGTCGACGGCCCGTTCACCACGACGAACGGGTTCTGGGACACCTACCGGACCGCCTGGCCGCTCCTCGCGCTCCTCACCCCGGAGACGGCGGGCGAACTCGCGCAGGGCTTCGTCGAGCACCACCACGACGGCGGCTGGACGCCACGGTGGAGTGCCCCCGGCGCCGAGGACTGCATGACCGGCACCACGAGCGACACCGTGTTCGCGGACCTCGCGGCGAAGGGCGTCCCCGGGTTCGACCTGGCGGAGGCGTACCGGAGCGCACTGCGCAACGCGACCGTCCCGCCACGGGACGAGCGCGTCGGACGCAAGGGGAGCCTCCCGGGCGCCTTCCGCGGCCACGTCGACACGGCGACCCACGAGGGGATGAGCTGGACCCTCGACGCGGCCATCAACGACTGGGGGCTCGCCGTGATGGCGGGCCTGCTCGCTGAGCGTGCGTCGACGCCGGAGGACCGCAGCCGACTCGAGGCCGAGGCGGAGTGGTTCGCCCGCCGCTCCCTGCAGTACCGCACCGTCTTCGACTCCGAACGGGGCTTCTTCATCGGCCGCGACCCGGACGGCTCGTGGCGGGTCGGCACCGAGTTCGACCCGCGCGACTGGGGTGACGACTACACCGAGACGAACGCCTGGGGAACCGCCTTCACCGCGCCGCACGACGGTGCCGGTGTCGTCGACCTGCACGGTGGCCCGGAGCGCTTCGACGCACACCTCGACGCGTTCTTCGCCACGGCGGAGACCGGCGCGACCGCGCGGTCCGGCTCGTACGGGTTCCCCATCCACGAGATGACCGAGGCCCGCGACGTCCGGATGGGCATGCTCGGGCTCTCGAACCAGCCCGCGCACCACATCCCCTTCTTCCCGATGTTCACCGGCCGGCACGACGACGCGCACCGCATCGTCCGGGAGTGCCTCGAGCGCCTGTTCGTCGGCTCCGACCTCGGGCAGGGGTACCCCGGCGACGAGGACAACGGCGAGATGAGCGCCTGGTACGTCTTCGCGACGATCGGTCTGTACCCGCTGGCACCGTCGACCGGTTCCTACGTGCTCGTGCCCCCGGCGGTCCGCCGGACGGTGCTGCGGCGTCCCGGAGGAGCGCCGACCGTCATCGACGTCGCCGAGGGCACCGCGGGACCGTACGTCGCGTCGGTCACCGTGGACGGCGCGCCGTGGACGTCGATCAGCATCCCGCACGCGGTGGTGGTGTCGGCGTCGCACATCGAGTTCACGTTGTCCGAGACGCCCCAGGGCTGGGCGTCCGACACCCGCCCGGTGTCCGCCTCCGAGGTGCACGGGTACCGGGACACCCCGGTCGACCTGCTGCCCGTCGGAGTGTCCCCGCTCACGGACGACACCGGACGGACGGTCACGGCCCTCACCGTGGGCACGTCGGTCGCGTTCGACGTCGAGTCGATCCCGTCGTCGCTCTACACGGTCACCGTGTCGGATCCGGGGGCACACTCGTGGGACGTGGCGCTCGGGGACACCCGGGTGGCGGTGCGGGACGCCGTGTTCGACTGGGCCGGACAGACGCGCGTGTTCCGCCTGCAGGGCACCGGCGAGGTCTTCTCGTTCACCGCGGTGTCGGACCTGCCGCTGACGCAGCTCGAACTCATCGCGGCGGACGGACAGCGTTGACCCGACGTCCACCGAGCCGGAGCATGCTCGGCCCATGTCGATGAGCACACCCTTCGATCCGGAACAGCCCGGCCGCTCGGTCCCCGTGGACGGCTCCGACGAGGACGAACTCGAGATCGAGGAGGACCGCGGCGCCGATGTCGAGGAGGACTCCCCGGATCCGAGCGCCTCTCCGGTGAGCCACGAGGACGAGGACGAGGCCGGCGGCGGTCCGGTGTTCCGGCGCCCGCAGGCCGGCGATCGGCTGCACCCGGGCGACCTCTGACCGCAGTGCGCGTTCTCCGTCCCCTCTTGGGCGATTGCCAAGCGGGACGGGCATGCTCGTCAGCATGTCGATTGCGAACTCGTTCGATCCCTCGCAGGGCCGCGCGATCCCCGAGGACCAGGTGACCGAGGACGGCCTCGAGCTCGACGCGGAGTCCGCGGCCGAGCTCGGGATCACGTTCGACGTCGTCGGTGGGGCCACGGCCGACCCCGCGCGGGTCTCGCCCGTGGACGTCGCGGTGCCGAGCGCGCCCACGAGCACGGACTGACGGGCGCTGCGCGCGCGGCCCCGGCCGGCGGCGCTGCGCGCAACAGAAGTCACCCCGAACCGTGCGTTCGCGCGGCTCGGGGTGACTTCCGTTGTGCAGGGCGCAGCAGTCCGGTCAGGGGACGGTGTGCCCCGCCGCCGTGAAGATGCGGTACCAGTCCTCGCGGGAGAGCTCGACGTCCGAGCCGGCGGCCGAGTCCCGGACGCGCTGCGGGTTCGTCGTGCCGAGGACGACCTGGAAGTGCGCCGGGTGCCGGGTGATCCACGCCACGGCGATCCCGGTCGGGGTGACCCCGTGGGCAGCGGCGACCTCGTCGAGCACGTCGTTCAGCTCCGCGTAGTGCTCGCGGTCGCCGAGGAAGACCCCGTCGAAGAAGCCCTTCTGGAACGGTGACCAGGCCTGCAGCGTGACGCCGTTGATCCGCGAGTGGTTGAGGATGTCGTTGTCGCGGTCGATCGACTGGTCGAGGCCGCCCATGTTGGCGCTCACGCCCTGCGCGATGACGTTCGCGTGCGTGATGCTCAGCTGCACCTGGTTGAACGCGAGCGGCTGTCGCACGTGCTGCCTGAGCAGCTCGACCTGCCCGGGCGTGTGGTTCGAGACGCCGAAGTGGTGCACCTTGCCGGCGGCGTGCAGTTCGTCGAAGGCCTTGGCGACCTCTTCCGGCTCGACGAGGGCGTCGGGGCGGTGGAGGAGCAGCACGTCGATGGAGTCGGTGCGGAGTGCGGTGAGCGAGTCCTCCACCGACTCGAGGATGTGCTCGTACGAGAAGTCGAAGTAGGCGCCGTGCGGCGTCGGCCGGATGCCGACCTTCGTCTGCAGCACGATCTCGGCGCGCTCGGACGACGAGAGCGTCACGGCTGCACCGAACCGCTCCTCGCAGCCGTGCCAGCCGCCGTACACCGCGGCGTGGTCGAACATCGTCACCCCGGCGTCCCGCGACGCCGAGTAGAGCGCGCGGATGTCCTCGTCGCTCATGTCGTTGATCCGCATCAGCCCGACGACGACGTCGGAAGCGGTGAGGTCCGTCTGTGGCAACTCCAGTGTCTTCACGCCCACGATCCTGCCAGTGGCGCACCCCGGCAGGCAGGCCCTGTCCGTACCGGCATCGATCAGTGCCGCAGCGCGACGAGCACGGCGCGCTCGCGGTCGCCCCACGCGCCGGCCAGGCGGTCGTCGGACGACGCCGTCGCCGGGCCCTCGGGGTCGAGGACACGCAACACCTCGAGGGTGCCGTGCGCGGTGTCGACCAGGGTCACACGGCCGTCCTGCCGGACCGCGACAGCGGTGATCGTGGGGGAGTCGGATGCGGAACCGGTGCCCGAGGCCGACCCCTCGGCGTCCCACGTCCCTGCACCGTCCGCGCGCTCGAGGGTGGCCTCGTGCGCGCCGGTCGCGATCGCGCGGCGTGTCACGTCGGCGTAGACGGGGTCGCCGACGGCGTCGTACACCCAGCGCCGTCCGAGCACGGAGTGGTCCATCTCGGTGACGAGGAAGTCCTCGGCACCGTCGAGCGGCGCCCCACGGTAGGTCAGGGGCGCCTGCAGCACCCGACCGTCCGGCCTCCGCACCAGGATCGTCTCGACGCCGACCTCGTCTGCCGGGTCGTCGAACCGGAACTTCCCCGCGATCACGAGGTCGTCACCGGCGCGCACGCCGCTCCACGACCGCGACGGCAGCCAGGCGGCGAGCGCCTCGGCCTTGGAGGGACGGAGTTCTGCCTGGTGGATGACGGCCATGTCCCGACCGTACCGACCATCAGTGCACGGAGAACCCGCCGTCGACGGCGATCGTCTGACCGGTGACGTAGGCCGAGCCCGGCCCAGCGAGGAACACCGCCGCGGCGGCGAAGTCCGTCGCGAGCCCGTTCCGCCCGACCAGGGTCCGCGCCGCCAGCCGCTCCACCGTCGCCGGGTCGGCGCTGAGCCGCCGGTTCAGGGGCGTCTCCACGAAACCCGGCACGAGGACGTTGGAGGTGACCCCCTGCGCGGACCAGGCCTCCGCTTGCGACCGGGCCAGTGCCTCCAGTCCGGCCTTGGAGACCCCGTACGCGCCGCTGGCCGCGAAGGGGCGGTGCGCCTGCTGCGAACTGATGCCGATGATCCGGCCGGAGCCGCGCTCGGCCATCCCGGGGGCGAGGCGCTGCCCGAGGACGAACGGTGCGTCGAGGTTGACCGCCATCGTGGCGTCCCACGTGTCCTCGTCGAGCTCGGCCATCGGCGGCCGCAGGTTGATCCCCGCCGAGTGCACCAGGACGTCGACGGCTCCGACTGCGTCGGCGAGCGCGTGCGCCCCGGCGCGGGTCGACAGGTCGGCGACGACGCCGTCGGCCGATCCGCCGGCGTCCCGGATCGCAGCGACCGTCTCGTCGATCCTGGCCCCGGTGCGTGCCGCGACGAGCACGTGCGCGCCCGCGTCGGCGAGGGCGTCCGCGATCGCGCGCCCGATGCCGGAACTCCCGCCCGTGACGAGTGCGGTGCGTCCGTCGAGTCCGAAGAGCTGCTGCAGCGACATCCGGTCAGGCTACCGACGCCCCTACGCTGGTCGACGTGCGCGACGACCTGCTCCCCGTGCTCGCCTGCCCCGTGTGCGGCGAGCCCCTCGGCCGTGCCGACGGCGGCCAGGTCGGGTGTGCGAACGGCCACCGGTTCGACGAGGCGAAGCAGGGACACCTGACGCTGCTGCCGGCGAAGCGGCGCGCGCTGACCGCCGACACCCCGGAGATGGTGGACGCGCGCCTCCGGTTCCTGGGGCGCGGCCACTACGCGCCCGTCGAGCGGGCGCTCGCCGCGGTGGTCGCGGCGGCGGAGGCGCCGGGCGTGGTCCTCGACGTCGGGTCGGGCCCGGGGACGTACCTCGCACATGCGCTGCGCGCGGCGGACGGGAGGCGCGGGGTCGCGCCGGACGGGCCCGCACCTGTCGGCCGTCAGCCGGCCTCGCGACTGGGGGTCGCGCCGGACGGGCCCGCACCTGTCGGCCGTCAGCCGGCCTCGCGACTGGGGGTCGCGCCGGACGGGCCCGCACCTGTCGGCCGTCAGCCGGCCTCGCGACTGGGGGTCGTGCCGGACGGGCCCGCACCTGTCGGCCGTCAGCCGGCCTCGCGACTGGGGGT
>Ga0153992_100016_pt1 | contig 83577 bp, 65 predicted proteins | sample TSNC076MetaG_FD_104683 | JGI IMG/M metagenome (GOLD analysis project Ga0153992, IMG submission 104683) | Attine ant fungus gardens microbial communities from North Carolina, USA - TSNC076 MetaG | ecosystem: Host-associated > Fungi > Mycelium > Unclassified | place: USA: North Carolina, Lumber... | reverse complement strand
CCCGGGCGGGGCCGGGGCGGGGGCTCGGGGCCCGGGCGGGTCCGGCGCGCCGGGGGTCGGCGGCGCGCCGCGGAGGGCGGGCGGGGCTGCGAAAGTCCTCCACTTTCCTCCACGTCCTCCACAACGCTCCACCGGCCCGTGGATCCGCACCAGATCGGGCTTTCGAGCAGCACACCCGAGCTGTCCTCGACCCCAATTCGGGTCACGACGGCCGATTGGGGAGCAGAATCTTGGGCAGGGGGAGGGCAGTGGAGTAAAGTGGGGCACACAACGGTCCGGTGGAGCGGAGGGGAGGCCCGACGTGCTGCTCGGTACCCATGCCCCGAAGCTCGACGAGAAGGGTCGCGTGATCCTCCCCGCCAAGTTCCGGGACGAACTGTCCGGGGGACTCGTGATGACCCGCGGGCAGGAGCGCTGCGTCGTCGTCTTCAGCGCGGACACGTTCGAGCAACTGCACGAGCGCATCCGCACCGCACCGATGACGTCGAAGCGCACCCGGGACTACATGCGTCTCTTCCTCTCGGGGGCGAGCGCGGAACAGCCCGACAAGCAGAACCGCGTCACCATCCCGCAGAACCTCCGCGAGTACGCGGGGCTCGAGCGGGACCTGACGGTCATCGGTAGCGGTGACCGTGCAGAGATCTGGTCGACCCCCGCGTGGGAGGCCTACTACGCCGAGGTCGAAGAGGGCTTCGCCGACAACGACGAGGAGGTGATCCCGGGGATCTTCTGATCCGTGGATCGGGACTCCCAGCCGTGGAGCCCTGACATCACTTCCCCGATGTCAGGTCGCATGGATGGGGATCCGGACCCGCGGCCCAGGAGACGAGGGGCTGCACATGGCCGAGGACGACAGCAACGACACCGGGACGCCGAAGTTCCCGCACACGCCCGTGATGCTCGAGCGCATCGTGGACCTCTTCACGCCGACGCTCGAGGGCCCCGGCAAGGTCGTGGTCGACGCGACGCTCGGCATGGGCGGCCACTCCGAGGGGCTGCTCGAGCGGTTCCCGGACCTCACGCTCATCGGCCTCGACCGGGACACCGACGCCCTCGGCATCGCGGGGGAGCGCCTCGCCCGCTTCGGTGACCGCGTCCGCCTGGTGCACACCGTCTACGACGGCATCGTCGAGGCGATCGAGGGTGAGGGCTTCGACGAGGTCGACGGCGTGCTGTTCGACCTCGGCGTGAGCTCGCTGCAGCTCGACCGTGCCGAGCGCGGGTTCGCCTACAGCCAGGACGCGCCGCTCGACATGCGGATGGACCGGACCGAGGGCCAGACCGCCGCCGACGTCCTCGCGACCTACGACGAGGGCGAGCTGCGCCGCATCTTCCAGCGCTACGGCGAGGAGAAGCTCGCGGGCCGGTACGCGCGGGCGATCGTCGAACGCCGGGCCACGGCACCGTTCGAGATGTCCGGCGACCTCGTGCAGGTCCTGCACGACGCGACCCCGGTGGCGATCCAGCGCCAGGGGCACCCGGCCAAGCGGGTGTTCCAGGCGCTCCGCATCGAGGTGAACGCCGAGCTGAGCGTGCTCGAGCGAGCGATCCCGGCGGCGCTGGACTCGATCGCGGTCGGCGGCCGGATCGTCGTGGAGTCCTACCAGTCCCTCGAGGACCGGATCGTCAAGCGGGCACTGACCGCCCGGACGAAGTCGAGCGCTCCCGCCGGCCTCCCGGTGGAGCTCCCCGAGCACGCCCCCACTTTCTCCCTGATCGTCAAGGGCGCGGAACTGGCCGACGAGGCCGAACGCGCCGCCAACCCCCGAGCAACCCCCGTGCGCCTGCGCGCGGCCGAGCGGATCCGGAAGTGACATGAGCACGAACCTCGCACTCGTCGACCCCGCCGTCGTCCCGTCCCGTGCCCCGCGTCCGATCCGGACCGAGCGCCCGGAACTGGTCGAGGTCACGCCGTCGAAGGCCCAGCGCCGTGCTCGTCCGCGCATCGCCTACGCGATCGTCGCGGTCGCGGCGCTCGGCATCCTGCTCCTCGCGCAGCTCGGCATCAGCATGGTGCTCAGCCAGGGCGCGTACACGCTGAACTCCCTGAGCGCCGAGCAGACGAACCTGTCCCGCACGCAGCAGTCCCTCTCGGAGGATCTCCGGGTGCTCGACTCGCCGCAGAACCTGGCCCGCAACGCCCAGGCCCTCGGCATGATCGCGAACGCGACGCCGGTGTACCTCGACCCGAAGACCGGTCGGGTGTACGGCACGCCGACGCCGGCGGTCGCGGACCAGGCCACGGCGAGCACGGAGAACCAGGTGCCGAACTCGCTGCTGAACGACGTGCCGCTCGCGGCGCGGCAGGGCGACACGTCGACGAGCAAGGAGAGCGGGTCGACGACCGGCAGCGACACCAAGGGCGACACGACCAGCGGCAGCGACACCAAGGGCGGCACGACCAGCGGCAGCGACACCAAGGCCGGCACGGCCGACAGCGCGTCCGACGCTGGGAAGACCACAGGCGCCAGCGCGTCGGCCGGGGCTTCCTCGACCACCGACGTAGAGTCCGACCCGAACCAGCTCCAGGCCCCCTCCACCCGGTGACCTGCGGCTCGGGACACCCTCGACGCAGCACAGCACCACCCGGGAAGGACCGCACGGCGTGACGAAGACGATCCGCAACCGACGACTGCGCTACAGCCTGGTGATGATCGCCGTGATCGCCCTCGTGGCGGTCTTCGTGGTCCGCCTGGTCGACATCCAGGTGGTCCAGGCCGCCGAGCTCAACGAGCAGTCGAAGGCCAAGCGCAGCATCCCCGTGACCATCTACGGGACCCGGGGCTCGATCGTCGACCGCAACGGCGTCGAGCTCGCCGACAGCGTCACCCGGTACAACATCACCACGGCGCCCCGCCTCGTGAAGGCGTTCGAGGGCAAGCTCGGCGGGACGCGGGTGAAGGAGGTCTCGGTCGACACGGCGCTGAAGGCCCTGGCCCAGGCGTCCGGCGGCGACGTCGCGACCATGAAGCAGAACATCGCGGCGAACCCGAAGTCGGACTTCGCGTACCTGGTCAAGGGCCTCGACGTGAAGCACTACGAGGCGGTCCGGGCGCTGAGCATCCCCTGGCTCTACCCCGAGCAGCAGTCCGCCCGCACGTACCCGACCGGTGCGACGACGGGCAACCTCACGGGGTTCATGGGCACCGACGGTGCGCAGGCGGGCCTGGAGTACGCGTACAACCAGTGCCTGGCCGGCGCGAACGGCTCCGAGACGTACGAGCGCGGCGAGGACGGCGTGCAGCTGCCCGGCAGCACCGTGACGACCAAGGAAGCCAAGGACGGCGGCACGCTCGAGACCACGATCGACAGCGACCTGCAGTACATGGCGCAGCAGACGATCGCGTCCGCCGCGAAGGACCTGCAGGCCGAGTCGGCGACGGCGACCGTCACCAGCGTGAAGACGGGTGAGCTCCTCGCCGTGGCGGACTACCCGACGGTGGACCCGAACGACGTCGACGCGACGACCGACAAGGGCGCCTTCGGCTCCCGGGCCCTGACCGCCACGTACGAGCCCGGCTCGACGATCAAGGCCGCGATCGCCGCCGCGCTCATCGACCAGGGCAAGTCGAGCCCGACCGACCAGGCCGTCGTGCCGTACAGCCGCACGTTCCCGTGGGGCGGGAAGATCCACGACTCGGAGTTCCACCCCACCGAGAACCTGACGCTCACCGGCATCCTCCGTGACTCGTCGAACGTCGGCATCACCGAGCTCGGCTCCCGGCTCACCGCGCAGCAGCGGTACGACTACATGCAGAAGTTCGGCCTGTTCGAGCCGGAGTCGGCGATCGACTACCCGGGCCAGCCGTCGATGGACTACGGCACGAACCCGAACTGGGACCAGCAGACGAACATCAACTCGATGTTCGGCCAGGGCATCTCGACGACCGCCGTCCAGGTCGCGAGCATCTTCCAGACCCTCGCGAACGACGGTGTCCGGATCCCCCTGCACTTCGTGAAGGGGTGCGAGACGGCCGACGGCAAGACGATCGACGCGCCCGACGTGCAGGGGACGCGCGTCGTGTCCGCGAGCGCCGCCACCCAGGTCACCGACATGCTGCAGAGCGTCGTCACCGGCGGCACGCTCGTGGGCATGAAGCCGATCTCCGGCTACAACATCGCCGCGAAGACCGGGACCGCCGAGGTGGCCGAGGGTTCGAAGGGCTACGGCTCGCAGCGGATCACGTCGGTGGCCGGAATGGCACCCGCCGAGGACCCCCAGTATGTTGTCACGGTGACGTTCACGAAGCCGCAGGCCAACAAGTGGTCCAGTGGAGCGGCTCCGGCGTTCCGCACTCTCATGTCCCAGGTGCTCGAGAAGTACCGAGTAGCCCCCTCCACGACGCAGGCGAAGACCTACCCGTCCACGTGGTGAGGAAGAAGGAGCACTTGTCCGCACGGATCCCCCCGGTCCTCCGACCCGAACACCCGACCCCGAGGGCCGTGGCCGAACTCGCGAACGCGTTCGGTCTGCGTGTCGTCGGCTCGGTCGACGCCGTCGAGACGACCGGTGTCACCCTGAGCGCCGCCGAGGTGCAGCCGGGTGACCTCTTCGTCGGCGTGCACGGTGCGAACCGGCACGGCGCGGAGTTCTCGGCCGAGGCCGCCGAGCGCGGTGCCGTCGCCGTCCTCACCGACGACGCCGGTGTCGAGCACGCCCAGGCCGCCGGTCTGCCAGTGCTCGTCGTCGACGACCCGCGTGCGGCGCTCGGCGACGTCTCGGCGTGGGTGTACCGCACGCACCCGGACGAGGCGACCGACCTGCCGCAGCTGTTCGCCGTGACCGGCACGAACGGCAAGACGAGCACGTCCTACATCCTCGAGGGGATCCTCAAGCAGCTCGGCCTCGTCACCGGCCTCAGCTCGACGGCGGAGCGCCACATCGGTGCGCTCAGCGTCACGAGCCGCCTGACCACGCCGGAGGCCAGCGAGATGCACGCGCTCCTCGCCCGGATGCGCGAGAGCGAGGTGCGCGCGGTCGCCGTCGAGGTGAGCGCGCAGGCCCTCAGCCGGCACCGGGTCGACGGCATCGTGTTCGACGTCGCGGCGTTCACGAACCTGTCGCACGACCACCTCGACGACTACGCCGACATGGAGGAGTACTACCAGGCGAAGCTCCCGCTGTTCCAACCCGAGCACGCCCGCCGCGGCGTCGTCTCGCTGGACACCGACTGGGGCCACCGCGTGGTGCAGGACTCCCGGATCCCGGTGACGACCATCACCGTGCACCCGGACGTCGAGGCCGAGTGGCACGTCGACATCGTCGAGGCGCACGCCGCCTACACCGAGTTCCGGCTGACCGGGCCCGAGGGTCGCGAGCTCACCACCCGTGTGCCCCTCATCGGCTGGCACATGGCCGCCAACGCCGCACTGGCGATCGTCATGCTCGTCGAGGGCGGCTTCGAGCTCGGCGCGATCGCGCACGCCCTCGAGTCCGGCCACCGTCGGTACGCCGACGAGGACGAGCACGACGAGCAGGACCCCGAGGGCGGCCCGCACCGCGTGTCCGCCATCGAGTGCTACCTGCCCGGCCGCACCGAGCGCGTCTCGGGCGACCGCGGACCGAGCGTCTACGTCGACTTCGGGCACAGCCCCGACGCGTTCGAGAACACCCTCGCCGCCGTCCGCCAGTTCACGTCCGGCAAGGTCCTCATGCTGTTCGGTGCCGACGGGGACCGCGACAAGACGAAGCGTGCCGACATGGCCCGCATCGCCGCGGCGGGCTCGGACATCCTCGTGATCACCGACCACCACCCCCGCTTCGAGGACGCCGCGTCCATCCGGAAGACCCTCGTGGACGCCGCACGCGCCGCGTACCCGGAGCACGAGATCCACGAGGTCAGCCCGCCCGAGGCCGCGATCCGCACGGCCGTCGGCCTGGTCGGCGACGGCGACTCGATCCTGTGGGCCGGCCCTGGTCACCAGGACTACCGCGACATCCAGGGCGTCCGGACCCCGTACTCGGCCCGCGACGAGGCCCGGCAGGCCCTGCGTGAAGCCGGCTGGGAGCCGAACTCCGGCCCCGCCGAGCGCGTCCGAACCGAAGGCACCCGATGATCGCCATGACCCTCGCCGAGATCGCGACCGCGGTCGACGGCGAGCTGATCGCCGGTGCCCAGGCGACGGACGTCGCCGACCAGGGCGACCTCGTCGTCGACGGCTCCGTCGAGACCGACTCCCGGCTCGTCCGACCCGGCAGCGTGTTCTTCGCGCTCCCGGGCGAGGTCACCGACGGCCGCCGGTTCGTCCCGGCAGCGACCGAGGCCGGCGCCGCGCTCGTCATCACGCCCGAGCGCGTCGAGACCACGGCGCCGCAGATCGTCGTCCGCGACGGCTACGAGGCCCTCGCCGCGCTCGCGCACGAGGTCGTCACGCGCGTCCGGATGTCGAGCGCCGAGCGCGTCGACGCCGACGGCCGTCCGGCACCGCTCAAGGTCGTCGGCATCACCGGCTCGAACGGCAAGACGAGCACGAAGAACATGCTCCGCACGATCCTGGAGCAGCACGGCGAGACCGTCGCGCCGCAGGGCTCGTTCAACAACCACGTCGGCGCACCGATCTCGATGCTGCGGATCACCCACGACACCCGGTACCTCGTCGTCGAGATGGGGGCGAGCGGCGTCGGCCACATCGCCAAGCTCGTCTCGATCGCCGAGCCCGACACCGGTGTCGTCCTCAAGGTGGGCCTCGCGCACGCCGGCGAGTTCGGCGGCATCGAGGCGACCCGGCGCGCGAAGTCGGAGATGGTCACCGACCTGCCGGCGACCGCGACGGCCCTCCTGAACGTCGACGACGACCGTGTCTCGTCGATGCGCGAGCTGACGGCCGCGCACGTGGTCGGCTTCGGCACGTCGGCGGAGGCCGACTACCGCATCACCGGCATCGAGACGGACCGCAGCGGCACGCGCTTCACGCTCACCGCGCCTCCAGTGCGGAACGGCGACAGCCGGTCTGGAGGCACGGATCGCCTCCCCGAGACCGTCGACGTCCGCCTCGCGATCCTCGGTGAGCACCACGCGATGAACGCGTCCGCCGCGCTCACGGTGGCCCACCTGTGGGGCGTCCCGCTCGCCGACGGCGCCGCGGCGCTCGCGTCGATGACGCGCGCCGAGCGCTGGCGCATGGAACTGCTCCAGGGCGGTCCCGAGGGCGTGACGGTCATCAACGACGCCTACAACGCGTCCCCGGACTCGACCGCGGCCGCGCTGCGGACCCTGGCGCAGATCGTGCGTCCGGGGGAGCGGACCGTCGCGGTGCTCGGCGAGATGGCCGAGCTCGGCGAGTTCTCGACGGAGGAGCACGACCGCATCGGGCGGCTCGTCGTCCGTCTCGGCATCGGGCAGCTCGTGGTCGTCGGCCGCGGTGCCCTGCCGATCCACCAGGCCGCCACCCTCGAGGGATCGTGGGACGGCGAGTCCGTGTTCATCGAGGACGTCGACGACGCCGTCCGCTCCCTGCAGGACATGCTCCGCCCCGGCGACGTCGTCCTCGTCAAGTCCTCGAAGTCCGCCGAACTGCGATTCCTCGGCGACCGCCTCGGAGGTGTCACCGAATGATCGCCCTCCTGATCGCCGGCGCCGTGTCGCTGGTGTTCACACTGCTGCTCACGCCGCTGTTCATCAAGCTGTTCCACCGCCTCGGCTGGGGACAGTTCATCCGTGACGACGGACCGCAGTCGCACCACACGAAGCGCGGGACCGCGACGATGGGCGGCATCGTCCTGATCATCGGCGCGGTGCTCGGCTACTTCGTCGGGCACCTGGTCGGGCGGGACTCGATCACACTGTCCGGGCTGCTCGTGCTGTTCCTGATGGTCGGCCTCGGGTTCGTCGGGTTCATCGACGACTTCCTGAAGGTCCGTCGGCAGCGGAGCCTCGGGCTCGGCGGCTGGGCCAAGGTGCTCGGGCAGGTGATCGTCGGCGTGATCTTCGCGACCGTGGCGCTCGTCGTCCCGACCGCGAACGGCAAGCCCCCGGCGTCGACGATGGTCTCCGCCATCCGGGACATCCCGTGGCTCGACTTCATGGCGCTCGGCACCGTGATCGGCACGATCCTGTTCCTGGCGTGGATCGTCCTGCTGACCGTGTCGACCTCGAACGGCGTCAACGTGGCGGACGGCCTCGACGGCCTCGCCACCGGGTCGAGCATCCTGGCGATCGGCTCGTACGTGATCATCGGCTTCTGGCAGTCGAACCAGCTCTGCGGCGGCGCACGCCTCGACGCGAGCACCGAGCACGCCTGCTACACCGTGACGAACCCACTCGACCTCGCGGTCGTCGCGGCCGCGGTCTGCGGTGGCCTGATCGGCTTCCTCTGGTACAACACGTCGCCGGCGCAGATCTTCCTCGGCGACACCGGGTCGCTCGGCCTCGGCGGCGCCCTGGCCGGCCTCGCGATCCTCAGCCGCACGGAGCTCCTGCTCGTCCTCATCGGCGGCCTGTTCTTCATCGTGACCGGCTCGGTCATCCTGCAGCGGGCGTACTTCAAGATCACCCACGGCAAGCGGATCTTCCGGATGAGTCCGCTGCACCACCACTTCGAGCTGAAGGGGTGGGCCGAGGTGACCGTCGTCGTCCGGTTCTGGATCATCGCGGGACTCTGCGTCGCCGCCGGTGTCGGACTCTTCTACCTGGAATGGATCGCTCGCGTTGGATGACGGCCGTCTGAACGGACTCGACAGCTGGTACGCCGAGGGATGGAGAGGACTGGACGTCGCGGTCCTGGGGCTCGGTGCCACCGGGTTCTCCGTCGCCGACACCCTCGTCGAGCTCGGCAGTGCGGTGACGGTCTACTCGACCGACGCGCCCTCGGACAGCGTGGAGCTGCTCGACGTCATCGGCGCGCGGTTCCTGCAGACCCCGCTGGACACCGTGCCGGAGGCGCTCGTGCAGCAGGCGCCCGACGTGGTCGTCGTGTCGCCGGGTCTCCCGCCGCACAACGCCACCGTGCAGTGGGCCGTCGCGAACAGCACCGTCTGGGGGGACATCGAGCTCGCCTGGCGCGTCCGCGACAAGGTCGTGCGCGGCCCGGTCGCGGCTCCGTGGGTGACGATCACCGGCACGAACGGCAAGACGACCACCACGCAGCTGACCACCGCGATGTTCGAGGCCGGTGGGCTCCGTGCGGTGTCGTGCGGCAACATCGGCGTGCCCGTGCTCGACGTCGTCCGCGACCCGGACGGCTTCGACGTGCTCGTGGTCGAACTGTCGAGCCACCAGCTGCACTACATGCCGACCACCGGGGACGGTGCCGTGGTGCCGCTCGCGAGCGCGTGCCTCAACATCGCCGACGACCACCTCGAGTGGCACGGCTCCGCCGAGGCCTACCGGGCCGCGAAGGCCAAGGTCTACGAGCGCACCGTGATGGCGTGCGTCTACAACACGACGGACGCGGTCACCCGGCACATGGTCGAGGAGGCCGACGTCGTCGAGGGCTGCCGGGCCGTCGGGTTCGGCCCGGGCATCCCGGCACCGGGCGACGTCGGGGTCGTCGAGGACGTCCTGTGCGACCGCGCCTTCGCCGAGAACCGGCAGAGCAGCGCGCTCGAACTCGCGACCGTCGCCGACCTCGAGCAGGCCGGGCTCGCCAGCCCGCACATGACGATGAACGTCCTCGCCGCCGCGGCCCTCGCCCGCGCCGCCGCCGTGCCGCCGAGCGCGATCCGGTCGGCCGTGCAGGGCTTCCGTGCGGACCACCACCGCACCGAGCTCGTCGCCACCGCCGACGGCATCACCTGGGTCGACGACTCGAAGGCCACGAACCCGCACGCGGCCACCGCGTCGCTCTCGGCCTTCGACAAGGTGGTCTGGATCGTCGGCGGCCTCTTCAAGGGCGTCGACGTCGACGGGCTCGTCGAGCGGTTCGGCCCGGACGTCCGCGGCGTCGTGGTGATCGGCACCGACCGCGGTCCCGTGCTCGAGGCATTCGCGCGACACGCGCCCGGGGTGCCCGTCCTGCAGGTCGAAGCAGCGGACACTGATCAGGTCATGCCCGAGGCGGTCCGGCATGCCGCATCGGTCGCGAGACCGGGCGACACGGTCCTCCTCGCCCCCGCCGCAGCGTCGTTCGACCAGTTCGGCTCCTACGCGGACCGGGGCGAGCGTTTCGCGGCAGCGGTCCACGAGCACCTGGGAGGCAACGCCGATGGCGACGACGGATCTTCCGCAGGGGCGTAGCGGCCGGGACGGCGGAGCGCGCTCGACGCACGCCACGGGCGCGGGGACCGCGGCCGGGGGGACAGGCTCGCGCACCGCGAACCGGGCGGTCGTCGCCGTCAAGAACGTCTTCGTCGCCGAGTCGAGCACGTTCTACACGATCCTCGGCGTGACGCTCTTCCTCGTGGTCTTCGGCGTCGTGATGGTGCTGTCGTCCTCGAGCGTCGAGCAGTACGCCGCGACCCACGACTTCTTCGGGGCGGCGTCCCGCCAGGGCCTGTACGCCGTGCTCGGCGTCCCCCTCATGCTCATCGTCAGCCGGGTGCCCGCGCGGCTCTGGCGGAAGTGGGCGATGCGGCTGCTCGGTGCGGCCCTCGCGCTGCAGCTGCTCGTCTACACCCCGCTCGGCATCGACGTGCAGGGCAACCGGAACTGGATCGGCATCGGGTCGTTCACGGCCCAGCCGTCCGAGGTGGTGAAGCTCGGGCTCGTGCTCGGCATCGGCGCGATCATGTACGTCAAGCGGGACAAGCTCGACGACTGGAAAGAGGTCTTCGTCCCGGTCGGGATCGCCTCGCTCCTGTCGCTCGGCCTGGTGGTCCTCGGCGGCGACCAGGGCACGGCGATGATCATGCTCATCCTGATCCTCGGCGCGCTCTACGTCGGTGGGGCACGGGCGAAGCACCTGCTCGCCGGCATCGTCGCGATGGCCGTGCTCCTGCCGTTCGTCACGATGGCGTCGTCGTCGCGCCAGGTCCGCATCAGCGCCTGGCTGTCCGGCTGCTCGGACACGAACCAGTACCAGGACCTCTGCTGGCAGCCGGTGCACGGCATGTGGGCGCTCGCGTCCGGGGGCGTGTTCGGCGTCGGGCTCGGCAACTCGAAGGCGAAGTGGTCCTGGCTGCCGGAGGCGGACAACGACTACATCTTCGCGATCATCGGCGAGGAGCTCGGGCTGATCGGCGCGGTCGTCGTGCTCGCCCTGTTCGTGGTGCTCGCCGTCAGCATGGTGAAGGTCATCCGGCAGTCGAACGACCCGTTCGTGAAGACGGTCACCGGCGGCATCATGGCGTGGATCATCGGCCAGGCCCTCGTGAACATCGCCGTCGTCCTCGGGCTCCTGCCGGTCCTCGGCGTCCCCCTCCCACTCATCTCGGCCGGTGGGTCCGCGCTCATCATGACGCTCGTCGCGATCGGCGTCGTGCTGTCCTTCGCGCGCGACCTCCCCGGCAAGAACGGCCGCGACACGGCCCTGCACGGCCGCGACGCGGCCCTGAACGGCCGTGACCTGCACGGCCGCGACCTGAACGGAACACTCCGGTGAGCACGTACCTCTTCGCCGGCGGGGGCACCGCCGGGCACGTCAACCCGCTGCTCGCGGTGGCCGACCGGCTGACCGAGCGCGACCCGGACGCCCGCGTCCTGGTCCTGGGCACCGCCGAGGGCCTCGAGTCCCGGCTCGTCCCGATGCGCGGCTACGAGCTGCTGACCATCCCGCGCCTGCCGTTCCCGCGCAAGCCGAACACGGCCGCCCTGCGCTTCCCCGGTCGCTTCTGGTCCGCCGTCAAGCGCACCGAGCAGCTCATCCGCGAGCACGACGTCGAGGTGGTCCTCGGCGTCGGCGGGTACGCGGCCGCCCCGGCCTACATCGCGGCCCGGCGCACCGGCACCCCGATCGTGGTGCACGAGCAGAACGCGAAGCCCGGACTCGCGAACCGGCTCGCGGCGTGGCTCACCGAGCACGTCGGCCTGACCTTCTCGAACACCCGGCTCCGGCACGGCCGGGTCGTCGGCATGCCGCTCCGTCGCGAGATCGAGTCGCTCGACCGCCGCGCGAGCCGTGCCGAGGGACTCGCCGAGTTCGGCCTCGACCCGGAGCGTCCGGTCCTGCTCGTGACCGGCGGGTCCTCCGGTGCGCGGAGCATCAACCGCACGGTGAACCGGTCCGCCGCGACGATCGTCGGCGCCGGCTGGCAGGTCCTGCACGTCGTGGGCGGCAACTCGGACCTCGGCCCGAGCGACCTCGACGGGTACCACGTGCTGCCGTACTGCGACCGGATGGACCTGGCGTACGCCGCGAGCGACTTCGTGGTCTCCCGCGCCGGTGCCGGCATGGTCTGCGAGCTCACCGCCGTCGGGCTGCCGAGCGTCCTGGTGCCGTACCCTGTCGGCAACGGCGAGCAGCGGCACAACGCGAAGGACGTCGTCGACGCCGGGGGAGCGGTCCTCGTGGCCGACGCGGAATTCGACGAGGACTGGGTGACGTTCCAGCTCCTGGACATCCTGCAGGACCGCGCCCGGATCGCCGACATGACGGTGCGCGCCGGCAGCGTCGGACACCGCGACGGCGCCGACCGCATGACCGACCTGGTGCTCGACGCAGCACGGCCGGCAGCCGGAACGCAGCACGACGCCAGCACCACGGAGGAACGATGACCATCAAGCCGGACCTGACGCAGCCGATCCCGGACGACCTCGGCACGGTGCACTTCGTCGGCATCGGCGGCTCCGGCATGAGCGGCATCGCCCGGCTGTTCCTCGCCGCCGGCCACCGCGTGACCGGCAGCGACTCCCGCGAGACCGCCACCACCGGAACCATGCGTGACCTCGGCGCCGAGGTGCACATCGGCCACGACGCCGCGAACGTCGGCGACGCCGACACCCTCGTCGTCACGAGCGCCCTCTGGCCGGACAACCCCGAGCTCCTCGAGGCCCAGCGCCGCGGCCTGCCCGTCCTGCACCGATCGCAGGCCCTGGCCGCCCTGATCGCCGACCACCGCCTCGTCGCGGTCGCCGGCGCGCACGGCAAGACCACCTCGACCGGGATGATCGTCACCGCGCTGGTCGAGCTCGGCCTCGACCCGAGCTTCGTCAACGGCGGCGTGATCCAGTCCCTCGGCACGAGCTCGGCCCCGGGCTCGAGCGACCTGTTCGTCGTCGAGGCCGACGAGTCCGACGGCTCGTTCCTGCTCTACGACGTCGCGGTGGCGCTCGTCACGAACGTGGACGCCGACCACCTGGACCACTACGGCAGCGAGGACGCCTTCACCGAGGCCTTCGTCGAGTTCGCCGCGAAGGCGTCCGAGCGGGTGGTCATCTCGAGCGACGACGCCGGCGCGAAGCAGGTCACCGCCGGGGTCCGGGCACGCCCGGACGCCCCAGAGGTGGTCACCTTCGGCGAGGCCGTCGACGCCGACGTCCGCATCGAGGGCATCACCGAGTCCGCCGGGGTCGAGGTCGACTTCCGCGCCGGTGGCGAGGCCCACCACCTGACCCTCCGCGTGCCCGGGCGGCACAACGCGGTCAACGCCGTCGGCGCCTTCGCCGTCCTGACCGGCCTCGGCATCGCCCCCGCGGACGCGATCCGTGGCATCGAGGCGTTCGGCGGCACCCAGCGCCGGTTCGAACTGCACGGCGTCGAGCGCGGGGTGTCGGTGTACGACGACTACGCGCACCACCCGACCGAGGTCGCGGCAGCGCTCAGGGCGGCGCGGAACGTCGTCGGCGACGGCCGCATCATCGCGATCCACCAGCCGCACCTGTACTCCCGGACGCGGTTGATGGCCGGCGACTTCGCGAAGGTCTACGAGGAGCTCGCGGACCACACCGTCGTCCTCGACGTGTACGGCGCGCGTGAGGACCCGGAGCCGGGCGTCACCGGCGCCCTCGTGCAGGAGCGCTTCGCCGACCAGTCCCGCGTGGACTTCCTGCCGGACTGGGACGAGGCCGCCGCACGCGCGGCCGCGGTCGCGCGCGACGGCGACATCATCATGACGCTGAGCTGCGGCGACGTGTACCGGATCATCCCGCAGGTCATCGGCGCGCTGCAGCACGACGGGACGCCGTCCCGGTGAAGCGTCCGGAGGGGTTCGACGAGCGTCCGGCGCAGCCGGACGCCTCCGCCGGTGACGCCGACGCGCCCCGGCAGCGCCGTGCCCCGCTGATCCCGCGACGTGCGTCCCGCGAGCAGCCGGCGGACGTCCGGGAGGCCCGTCCCGCGCCCGTCCCGCAGGACGCCGTCGACGAGACGGCCGGGCCCACCGCCCCCACGGTGCCCGATCGGCCGGGCACGTCGGCCCGCGACCGCGCGGGTGCCGTCGCAGGTGCCGCCGGCCGTCGCATCGGCGCCGGTCTCGGGGCCGGCCTCTCGACCGTGAAGGACCGGCTCCGCGAGTACACGCCCGACGAGGACCACCCCGGGTCGCGCCCTGCCGCGGACGTCGCGTCCGACGGCGACGGGGCGCATCGTCCACAGGCGGGCGCGACCGTCGCCGACCTGCTCGCGGACGAGCACCAGCACCGCGACGGGACCACCGCCGGGCACGAGACGCCGATCGGCGCGGGCGTCCGGGCCGCCGAGACCGCTCGCGAGGCCCGCGTCGCCAAGCGCCGCCGTCGGCTGCTCGAGCGCGCCGAGGTCCGCCGCTTCACCCGCCGCAGCCGGCACCGCCGCGCCGCGTGGATCACCGCCGCGAGCATCGTCCTGGTGTTCGGCGTGTCGATCCTCGTCGCGGTGTTCTCGCCGCTGATGGCACTGCAGACGATCGAGATCAAGGGCACGAACCGCGTCGACGAGACCCAGCTCCGGCAGGCGCTCTCCGACCAGATCGGCACCCCGCTCGCGCGGCTGGACTTCGACGCCATCAAGAAGGACATCGCCGGCTTCCCGCTCATCGAGAGCTACGTGACCGAGGAGGCGCCGCCGCACACCCTCGTGGTCACGGTGACCGAGCGCACGCCGGTCGTGGCCGTGCGGTCCGGGGGATCCTTCGACTTGGTCGACCCGGCCGGCATCGTCGTGCAGTCGTCGCCGAAGCAGCCCGCGAACATGCCGGTCGCCGACATCGGCAGCACGAAGCTCGGGTCGTCGGTGTTCCGCACCATGACCGAGGTCGTGCTCTCGCTGCCATCGACGGTGCGTGCGCAGGTCACGAGCGTGAAGGCCTCCACCGCGGACGACGTGACCCTCGCACTCAAGGACGGGTCGAGCGTGGTCTGGGGCAACCCGGAGCAGTCGGACGCGAAGGCGGCGCTCCTCGCGGCCCTCGTGAAGGACCACTCGGCCCGGAACCCCGGCGTCGTCGTGGAGTACGACGTGAGTGCTCCCGACAACGGCATCGTCCGCGCGAAGAAGTAGCGGAAGTCGTCGCGGAATCGAGCGACACGCGGCGTGGCGGGGCGACAGTGCCCGGAGCGCACCCGTAGCGTCGATGCCAGCACCACATCTACCAGCATTGCCCCTGAACTTCAAGTAGAGGTTGAGGGTTCGACCGGAGGCCTGACTGACGTGACCACGAACCACAACTACCTCGCCGTCATCAAGGTCGTCGGTGTCGGCGGCGGCGGCGTCAACGCCGTCAACCGGATGATCGAGCTCGGCCTGCGTGGCGTCGAGTTCATCGCGATCAACACCGACGCGCAGGCCCTCCTGCTGAGCGACGCCGACGTCAAGCTCGACGTGGGTCGCGAGATCACCCGCGGGCTCGGTGCCGGCGCGGACCCCGAGGTCGGCCGTCGCGCCGCCGAGGACCACGCCGAGGAGATCGAGGAGGCCCTCGCGGGCGCCGACATGGTCTTCGTCACCGCCGGCGAGGGCGGCGGCACCGGTACGGGTGGTGCGCCCGTCGTCGCGCGGATCGCGAAGTCGATCGGCGCGCTGACCATCGGCGTCGTCACGAAGCCGTTCAGCTTCGAGGGCAAGCGCCGCCAGTCCCAGGCCGAGAACGGCGTCGCCGGGCTCAAGGACGAGGTCGACACGCTCATCGTCGTCCCGAACGACCGCCTGCTCGAGATCAGCGACCGCGGCATCTCCATGGTCGAGGCCTTCGCGACCGCCGACCAGGTCCTCCTCGCCGGCGTGCAGGGCATCACCGACCTCATCACCACCCCGGGCCTCATCAACCTCGACTTCGCCGACGTCAAGTCGGTCATGCAGGGCGCCGGTTCCGCGCTCATGGGCATCGGCTCCTCCCGCGGCGCCGACCGGGCGATCAAGGCGGCCGAGCTCGCCGTCGCCTCGCCGCTGCTCGAGGCCTCGATCGACGGTGCGCACGGCGTGCTGCTCTCGATCCAGGGCGGCTCGAACCTCGGCATCTTCGAGATCAACGACGCTGCACGCCTGGTGCAGGAGGCCGTGCACCCCGAGGCGAACATCATCTTCGGTGCGGTCATCGACGACACCCTCGGCGACGAGGTCCGCGTGACCGTCATCGCCGCCGGCTTCGACGGCGGCGAACCGCAGCAGCAGCAGAAGGAGCGTCGCTCCAGCTACGTCGACCCGGATGCCGGCGCGACCCTCCCGGTGGCCTCCGCCGTCGGCACCGGCGCGATCGAGGACTCCGCGCCGTCGTGGGCCTCGCAGGAACACGAGGCGCCGGCGCAGCGCGCCGCCGACCCGGCGTTCGACGACGACGACGACGAGCTCGACGTCCCCGACTTCCTGAAGTAAGCAGCGTTGTCCGACGACCCGCGCCTCCCGTCCCCGTCCCCCGACGACGGACTGGAGGCGCGTCTCGCGTCCGTCAGGTCCGGCATCTCCGACGCGGCGCGAGCCGCAGGGCGGTCGGCGGACGAGCTGACGCTCGTCGTCGTCACGAAGTACCACCCGGCCTCGCTCGTGCGGGACCTGGCGGCGCTCGGGGTCACCGACGTGGGGGAGAACCGGCACCAGGAGGCGCAGGCGAAGGCCGCCGAGCTGGCGGACCTGCCGCTGACCTGGCACTTCGTTGGACAGCTCCAGTCGAAGAAGGCCCGGCAGGTGCGCCGGTACGCGCACGTCGTGCAGTCGCTGGACCGGGACTCCGTCGTGGACGCCTTCGCGCCGACCGAGAGCGAGCCCGAGCCGCCGGTGATCGACGGGTTCGTGCAGGTGAACCTCACCGACGACCCCGGTCGCGGCGGCGTGGCGCCGGACGCCGTCGAGGCGATGGTCGAGCGCGTGCTCGCGACCGGGACGATCCGGCTCCGCGGGGTGATGGCGGTGGCGCCCCTCGACGAGGAGCCCCGGCGCGCCTTCGCCCGGCTGCGGTCGATCTCGTCCCGCGTGGTGTCCCTCGCGCCCGACGCGACGGACATCTCGGCGGGCATGAGCGGCGACTACGCCGAGGCCGTCGCCGAGGGCGCGACACACCTCCGGATCGGGACCGCAATCACGGGAGAACGGCCGGTCACGCCCTAGCCTCGTTCCAAGGGCACCCACGAGCACGAACTCCGGAGGAACCATGGCCAACCCGCTGAAGAAGACGATGGTCTACCTCGGCCTCGCCGACGAGGAACTCGAGTACGAGGACGAGCAGCCGCAGGAGCCTGCGCGCCAGCAGACCCCGCGTCAGCAGGCCGCCTCGGCACCCGCGCCGGCAGCAGCGCCCGTCGCGCAGGAGGCCACGGCTCCCGCCGCGGCCCCGGTCGCTCCGGCCGCCCCCGAGACGAAGACGCACACCCACCAGCGCGGCGCCCAGGTGACCCCGCTCCGCCGCTCGCACACGACCGCACAGAAGGCAGCACCGGTCCAGGAAATGAACGAGATCCTCACCGTCCACCCGCGCGAGTACAAGGACGCCCAGTCCATCGCCGAGAGCTTCCGCGACGGGATCCCCGTCATCATCAACCTCTCGCAGATGACCGAGTCGGACGCGCGTCGCATGATCGACTTCGCCTCCGGCCTGTCCCTCGGCCTCTACGGCAAGATCGAGCGGGTCACCAACAAGGTGTTCCTGCTGTCGCCGGCGCACGTCGCGGTGAGCGGTGAGGCGCCTGAGGTAGAGTCCGACATCGAGGCGTCCTTCTTCGCCCAGTCCTGAGTCCCTCAGGCCCACCCGCCCCGTGAGCGTCGTCACGTGACGACGTCCACCCGAGCCGAGCGAGCCCCATCGTGTCCGCGATCTTCACGATCCTGTACTTCCTCCTCCTGCTCTACTTCTTCGTGATGTGGGGCCGGTTCGCGCTCGACATCGTGCAGGCGTACAACCGCTCCTGGCGGCCCCGCGGGGGACTCCTCGTGGTGTCCGAGTTCGTCTACACGGTCACCGACCCGCCGATCCGCGCGGTCCGTCGGGCCCTCCCGCCGCTGCGGATGGGGCCCGTGGCGCTCGACTTCGGGTGGACGATCGTGATGCTCGTCGTGATCATCGCGATGACGGTCGTCCGCTACCTGGTCTGACGCAGACCGGCCACGACACGCGCCACGCCCAGGTCATGGTCACGGTTCCGGGCCACCGTCGGTGTACGGTGGTCGGGATCGATGCTCGCTCCGGCGTGGCATCCGCACCGTACGGCGCGACTGGTACATTCGGTCGCGACGGAGACGGTTCCACACGTTCAGCAGTTCTATTGAGGTGACGGCAATGGCTTTGACGCCGGAAGACGTAGTCAACAAGCGGTTCCAGCCGACGAAGTTCCGCGAGGGCTACGACCAGGACGAGGTCGACGACTTCCTCGACGAGGTCGTGGTCGAGCTGCGCCGCCTGACGGCCGAGAACGACGAGCTCCGTCAGCGCCTGCAGGCCGCCGAGTCGGCTCCGAAGCCGGCGCAGGCCGAGCAGCCCGCCCCGGCTGCGACCCCCGAGCCCGAGCCGGAGCCCGCCCCCGTGGCCGCGGCACCCGAGCCCGCTCCGGTCGCCGCTGCCGCCCCGGCCAGCACGGTCCCGGCGGACGAGGACACCGAGGGCACCACGAACCTCCTCACGCTCGCTCGCCGTCTCCACGAGGAGCACGTCCGCGAGGGCATCGAGAAGCGCGACGCGCTCATCGCCGAGGGCACCGCCCAGGCCGCGCGCCTCGTCTCCGAGGCCGAGGCCAAGCAGCGCCAGATCATCGCCGACACCGAGAACACGAACCGTCAGCGTGTCGCGGTGCTCGAGCAGGAGCAGCGCCAGCTCGAGGGGAAGATCGACGAGCTCCGCACGTTCGAGCGCGACTACCGTGCGCAGCTCAAGAGCTACATCCAGGGGCAGCTCGCCGAGCTGGACGGCTCGGCTCCCGAGCAGTCCGGTCTCACCCCGGCGCCGGCATCGGCGCAGGGCTTCGGCAACTGACGTTGTCGCGACCAGCATCACGAGCGAAGGTCAGTGTCCGCGCGATCGCGGCACTGGCCTTCGCCGCTGTCGTCGTGGTGGCGCTCGACCAGGGCGTGAAGGCGCTCGTCGTCGCCCACCTGCCGTACGGCACCGTCGTGCCCGTGCTCGGCAACGCACTGCAGCTGCTGTACGTGCGGAACCCCGGCGCGGCCTTCTCGTTCGCGGTGAACATGACGTGGGTGTTCTCCATCGTCTCCACCGCCGTGGTCGTCGCGATCATCGTCTTCGCCCGACGGATCCGGTCGATGTGGTGGGCACTCGTGCTCGGCATGCTGCTCGGCGGCGCGCTCGGCAACCTGCTCGACCGGCTCTTCCGTGAGCCCGGATTCGGTCGCGGCCACGTGGTGGACTTCATCTCGACGCCGTGGATGATGCCCGCGATCTACAACATCGCCGACTCGTTCATCTGCGTCAGCATGGTGATCTTCGTGCTGCTGGTGATCTTCGGTGTGAACCTCGACGGCTCCCGTGCCCTGTCGGCCAAGCAGCAGCGAGCCGCCGAGGCGCGCACCGACCCGTCCGTCCCGGCCACCGCAGCGTCCGTCGAGGACGCACACCGTGCCTCCCGGCCGCTCGCCGACGACCCGCGCGTACCGCGCGACGGGCGCGACGCCCTGGGGCACGACGCGACGTGACCGAACACCGATCCCTGCCCGTCCCGGACGGGCTCGCCGGTGAGCGCGTCGACGCCGCCATCGCGAAGCTCCTCGGGTTCAGCCGGTCCTTCGCGGCCGACGTCGTCGCAGCGGGCGGCGTCCGGGTCGACGGCGCCGTCGCGGAGAAGTCCGACCGGCTGCACGCCGACTCCTGGCTCGAGGTCGAGTGGACCCCGAAGGAGGCCCCGCGGATCGTCCCCGTGGCGGTCCCCGGCATGACGGTCGTCCACGACGACGACGACATCGTCGTGGTGGACAAGCCGGTCGGCGTCGCCGCGCACCCGTCGCCCGGGTGGGACGGCCCGACCGTGCCCGGAGGGCTCGCCGCCGCCGGGTTCACGATCGCGACCTCCGGCGCCGCCGAGCGCGCGGGCATCGTGCACCGGCTCGACGTCGGCACGTCCGGGCTCATGGTCGTCGCGAAGACCGAGCTCGCCTACACGCACCTCAAGCGCGCGTTCAAGGAGCGGACGGTCGACAAGGTCTACCACGCCCTCGCGCAGGGGCACCCGGACCCGACCTCCGGCACGATCGACGCCCCGATCGGTCGACACCCCTCGAGCGACTGGAAGTTCGCGGTCACCGCCGACGGCAAGCCGAGCGTGACGCACTACGAGACGCTCGAGGCCTTCCGCTCGGCGACCCTGCTCGAGGTGCACCTGGAGACCGGCCGCACCCACCAGATCCGGGTGCACATGGCGGCGACGCGGCACCCGCTCGTCGGCGACACCATGTACGGGGCGGACCCGGTCCTGGCGGAGGAGCTCGGCCTGACGCGGCAGTGGCTCGACGCGGTGCGGCTCGGGTTCGAGCACCCGCGCACCGGCGAGTGGGTGGAGTTCCGGGCGTCGTACCCGGACGACCTCCAGCAGGCGCTGGACCGCATCCGCGCCGCGTAGCCGGGCGCCGGGCGCCGGGAGGCGCGAGGTCGCGCGAAGTGTCGCCGCGAGCGCGCTCGGACGGCAGTCTGTGCGACCGCGACGTTCGACGCACGGCACGTCTCGCGACCTCGCGACCCGGCGCTCCGCGGGCGACGCGCTCGACGCGCCCGGGAATGTGGGTGGGCGAGGTTAGGCTGTTCCCACCCCGAAGCAGACCGTACGAACCGGAGGTTCCGTGTCGGATTCCGACTCCTTCGTCCACCTGCACGTGCACAGCGAGTACTCGATGCTCGACGGCGCCGCCAGGCTCGGCGACCTCGTGGCCGAGACCGCCGCCCAGGGCATGCCGGCGGTCGCCGTGACCGACCACGGCAACATGTTCGGCGCGTTCGAGTTCTGGAAGGCCGCGAAGGCCGGCGGCGTCAAGCCCATCATCGGGACCGAGGCGTACATCACGCCCAGGACCCACCGCACCGACAAGACCCGCATCCGGTGGGGCGACGGGGGCGGGGACGACGTCTCCGGCTCCGGCGCGTACACGCACATGACGATGTTCGCCGAGAACACGACGGGCATGCACAACCTGTTCCGGCTGTCGAGCAGGGCGTCGATCGAGGGCTACTACTTCAAGCCCCGCATGGACATCGAGCTGCTCGAGGAGTACCACGAGGGCATCATCGCGACGACGGGGTGCCCCTCGGGGGAGATCCAGACGCGCCTGCGCCTCGGCCAGTACGACGAGGCCGTCAAGGCGGCGGCGGACTACCGCGACATCTTCGGCAAGGAGAACTACTTCGCCGAGATCATGGACCACGGGCTCGAGATCGAGCGGCGGATCATGAGCGACCTGATCCGCCTGGCGAAGGACCTCGACATCCCGTTGGTCGGCACGAACGACCTGCACTACACGCACTCGCACGACGCCAAGTCGCACGCGGCCCTCCTCTGCGTGCAGTCCGGCTCGACCCTGAACGACCCGAACCGCTTCAAGTTCGACGCCGACGAGTTCTACCTGAAGACCCCGCAGCAGATGCGGCACGTCTTCCGCGACAACCTCGAGGCGTGCGACAACACGCTGCTCATCGCCGAGCGGTGCAACGTCGAGTTCGACACCGCCGCGAACTACATGCCGAAGTTCCCGGTGCCGGAGGGCGAGACCGAGCACTCCTGGTTCGAGAAGGAGGTCGCGAAGGGGCTGCAGTACCGCTACCCGGACGGCATCTCGAAGGAGGTCCAGGACCGCGCGGACTACGAGGTCGGCATCATCAACCAGATGGGCTTCCCGGGCTACTTCCTGGTCGTCGCCGACTTCATCAACTGGTCGAAGAACAACGGCATCCGCGTCGGCCCCGGCCGTGGTTCCGGTGCCGGTTCGATGGTGGCGTACGCGATGCGCATCACCGACCTCGACCCGATCCGGCACGGCCTGATCTTCGAGCGCTTCCTCAACCCGGACCGCGTCTCGATGCCCGACTTCGACGTCGACTTCGACGACCGGCGCCGCGGTGAGGCGATCAAGTACGTCACCGAGAAGTACGGGTCGGAGCGCGTCGCGCAGATCGTCACGTACGGCACGATCAAGGCGAAGCAGGCGCTGAAGGACTCCTCGCGCGTCCTCGGGTTCCCGTTCGGCATGGGCGAGAAACTCACGAAGGCGATGCCGCCGCCCGTGATGGGCAAGGACATCCCGCTCACCGGGATCTTCGACAAGGACCACCCCCGCTACAAGGAGGCCGTCGACGTCCGCACGGTCGTCGAGACCGACCCCGAGGCGAAGACGGTGTTCGACACCGCGCTCGGGCTCGAGGGGCTGAAGCGCCAGTGGGGCGTGCACGCGGCGGGCGTCATCATGTCGAGCGACCCGCTGATCGACATCATCCCGGTCATGAAGCGGGAGCAGGACGGCCAGATCGTCACGCAGTTCGACTACCCGGCAGCGGAGTCGCTCGGCCTGATCAAGATGGACTTCCTGGGCCTCCGGAACCTCACGATCATCAGTGACGCCCTCGACAACATCAAGACGAACCGCGGGATCGAGCTCGACCTCGAGACCATGGGGCTCGAGGACCCCGAGGCGTACGCGCTCCTGCAGCGCGGCGACACGCTCGGCGTGTTCCAGCTCGACGGCGGCCCGATGCGCGGACTGCTCCGCCTGATGAAGCCGGACAACTTCGAGGACATCTCCGCGCTCATCGCCCTGTACCGTCCGGGGCCGATGGGTGCGAACTCCCACACGAACTACGCGCTCCGCAAGAACGGCGAGCAGGCGATCACGCCGATCCACCCGGAGCTCGAGGAGCCCCTGCAGGACATCATCGGCACGACCTACGGCCTGATCATCTACCAGGAGCAGGTCATGGCCATCGCGCAGAAGGTCGCCGGCTTCTCCCTCGGCCAAGCGGACATCCTCCGCCGCGCGATGGGCAAGAAGAAGAAGTCGGAGCTGGACAAGCAGTACGCCGGCTTCGAGAAGGGCATGCAGGACAACGGGTACTCCGCCGCGGCGATCAAGACGCTGTGGGACATCCTGCTGCCGTTCTCGGACTACGCGTTCAACAAGGCGCACTCGGCGGCGTACGGCGTGGTGTCGTTCTGGACCGCGTACCTCAAGGCGCACTACCCGGCCGAGTACATGGCCGCTCTGCTGACCTCGGTCGGGGACGCCCGCGACAAGCTCGCGCTGTACCTCAACGAGTGCCGCCGCATGGGCATCAAGGTCATGCCGCCGGACGTCAACGAGTCGATCGGCTTCTTCGCGGCCGTCGGGGACGACATCCGCTTCGGCATGGGCGCGATCCGCAACGTCGGCTTCAACGTCGTCGACGACATCGTCAAGGCCCGCAACGAGAAGGGCGCGTTCGAGTCCTTCCACGACTTCCTCCGCAAGATCCCGATCTCGTCGGCGAACAAGCGCACGGTCGAGTCGTTGATCAAGGCCGGCGCGTTCGACGAGTTCGGCGACACCCGGCGTGCGCTCGTGGAGATCCACGAGGGCGCGGTCGAGGGCGCGGTGAAGGTCAAGCGGGACGAGGCGCACGGCAACGTCGGGTTCGACTTCGACTCGTTGTTCGCCGAGGTCGCCGAGGAGTCCCCGGCCGCCGCTGCGGTCTCGCAGGTGCCCGACCGACCGGAGTGGTCGAAGCGCGACAAGCTCGCGTTCGAGCGCGACATGCTCGGCCTGTACGTCTCCGACCACCCGCTCGCCGGGCTCGAGATCGAGCTCGCGAAGCACCAGTCGATCACCATCGCCGACCTCATCGCGGCCGACGACTCGGTGGAGGGCGAGACCGTCACGGTCGCCGGCCTGCTGACGAGCGTGCAGCACCGTGTGGCGAAGACGAGCGGCAACCCGTACGGGATCGTCCAGATCGAGGACTTCGGCGGCGAGATCGGCGTGATGTTCCTCGGCAAGACGTACCAGGAGTTCGGGCCGTCGCTCGTCGCCGACTCGATCGTGGTCCTGCGCGGCCGGGTCAACGTCCGCGACGACGGCAAGGCCCTGCACGCCGTGAGCATGTTCCAGCCGAACGTCGGCGACGCGATGGGCTCCGGTCCGCTGACGCTGAGCCTGCCCGAGCGTGCGGCGACCACCTCGACGGTCACCGAGCTGGCGGCCGTCCTCGGACGGCACCAGGGGGAGACCGAGGTCCGACTGAAGCTGCTCAAGGACGACGTCGCGCGGACGTTCGAGCTGCCGTTCCCGGTGAACCTCACCCCGGACCTGTTCGGCGAGCTCAAGAGCCTGCTCGGTCCGCGCTGCCTGGTCTGAGCACCCCGGAGGGCCCGGGGCCGGACGTCCGACGGGCGTTCGGCCTCGGGGACGTGCCCCTCGTGCGCCTCAGTGGCGGCCGTGGGCTGACCTGGCGTGCCGGCACGGTCGTCCTGCGTCCACACGACGGACCGGCGGTGACCGACTGGCGTGCCGGGGTGCTCGCCGGACTCCGTCACACGACGGCGTTCCGCGCGCCCCGGCCCGTGGCCACCCGCGACGGCGCTTGGCGTGCGGGGGAGTGGGAGGCGTGGGAGTGGGTCCCCGGCCGGTCCGACGAGACCCGGGTCGAGGACGTCATCCGGGCGGGCACCGCCTTCCACCGCGCGGTCGCACACCTCGACCGTCGCGCGTTCCTCGACACGGTCCGTGGGGTCGACGCGGACCGTGGCGTCGACGCCGACCGTGGCCTGGATGCGTGGGACCGCGCCGACCGCATGGCGTGGGGAGCGGAGCCGCTCCCGCGCGAGCCCTCGCTCGACCGCCTGGCCGCCGCGTTCCGTCCGGTGCGTGCACCGTCGCGGCTCGTGCACCGCGACCTGCTCGGCAACGTCCTCTTCGCGGACGGCCGACCTCCGGCGGTCATCGACTGGTCGCCGACGTGGCGCCCTGCGGCCTTCGGTGCCGCGATCGCCGCGGTGGACGCCGTCTGCTGGCACGGCCTCCCGGTCGGTCGACTCGACGGGCTCGGCGACCTCGCGCTCGACGGCCTCCCGTCCGAGGACGCAGCGGCGGCGTGGCCGCAGCTGCTGATCCGGGCGCTCGCGTTCCGCATCGCGACGCTGCACCTGCTCGGCGGGTGGGACGCGGCCGGGACGGACCGCCACCGGCAGGTCATCGACGCACTGGTGTGACGGTCTGGAGGCGCGGGGCGGGGCCGGTCCGCGCCTCCCGTCCGGTGGGTGGCCGCGTCAGACGCCGCGGCCGGTGATGGCACGCAGCCGCGCGACGAGCCGCGGGCTGCGTGCTCCGAAGGTGAGGGCGGTCAGCCGTCGGATCGAGACGGTCGCGCGGTGCACCAGGAGGCCCGTCGCCTCCGCGATGTCGGACACCGCGTGCCAGCGCGCCCGGAGCGCCGCGGGGTCGATGTCGGTCGCCACGGCCGTCCGGATCAACCGGACCAGGTCGGCGCCGTCGTGCCAGGTGGTGCTCTGGTTCTCGAACCGACGGAGGATGCGGTCGATCGCGGAGGCGCGGTGGTTCGCGACGGCGTGCGACCACCGGAGGTCGTGCGACACCGGGTCGACGAGGATCCACCGCGGCGCGTTCGCGTTGAGCGCCGAGAGCTGGGCGAACGTCGTCAGGGCACCGAGGGCGACCGCCACGTCGAAGATCTGCCTGGGCCGTCCACCGACCGCGATGGCCGTGCCCGGGAAGGCCTGGCGAGCGGCGCGCAGGTGGGTCTTCGGGACGATGACGGTGACGACCATGTCGTCGGGCGCCGCCTCGAGGGTCGTGCGGACCCGCGCGACGACCTGGTCGGTGAGGTCGTCCGGCACGTGCAGGGCGACCCGCACGACGTCGTCGTCGGGCAGGAACGCGTCCGCGAAGACGTCGACGGCGTCCCGGTAGCGCGCCAGGAACAGCGCGATCGCGCCGGCGTAGAACGGGTACCGCTCGAGCAGGATGCGCTCGTGCTCCAGTCGGAGCGAGGGACCGCGATCGCCGCTGAAGCTCGTCGACCCCGTGTGCAGCACGAGGGCACGGTTCGCGAGGACCGACGTGTAGCCCTGTTCGTTGATGCGCAGGCAGAAGTCGTTCTCCTCGCCGTAGCCGGGCGAGAACACCTCGTCGAACAGGCCGAACCGGTCCACCATCTCGCGCCGGATGAGGAAGCAGAAGCCCATCGCGACCGGCGACACCGTGTACCGCGGCAGCAGGTACTTCGTCCGGCCGTGCAGCTCCCGGGTGCGGCGCGGTGCGAGGTTCGCCCGCGGATTGCGGCGGGCGTACGGGAAGGACGCGATCGTGGCGTTGTCGCTCCGCGCGCAGACGACGCCGATCGACTCGTCCGAGGCGAGGACGGCGGTCATCTCGTCGAGGAAGCCGGGCATCGGCACCGTGTCGCTGTTGAGGAGCAGGACGTCGTTGCCCGTGGTGTCGAGTTCGAGGACGGCACGGTTGCAGTTGCCGACGAAGCCGAGGTTCCTGGCGTTCCTGGTGTACTCGAAGCCGTCGTGGTCACCGACCAGCTCGAGCACCCGCTGCTCGATCGTGTCGACGCGCGGGCCGACGTCGTTCGCGAGCAGGACACGGTCGACCGAGAAGTCGACGGTGTCGAGGAGCGCCTCGATGCAGCGCTCGAGGCCGGGCAGGTCGTCGTAGATCGGGACGACGATCGTCACCGGGCGGCGTTCACGGATCACCGGCGCGCCAGCTTCCGGACGGCGACACCCGGGCGGGCGAGGAGCCGACCGACCAGACCGGAGCGGGAACGCACACGGTTCGCCAGGAGACCGACGGCCGCACGCGCGCTCGTCGCACCGAGGGACGCGTACGCCCCGGGCAGCTCGAACCAGTAGCGCGCCGCCTGGGGGAGCCGGTAGCCCTCCGTGCCGACCAGCGCGACCAGACGCTCGATCGCGGCCGCGTTGTCGTGGCCGGCACCTGTGACGGCGGTGAGCCGTTCCGGGGCGGCCGAGCCGTGCCTCCTGACCGATCCCGGGTCCGCCGCGTACGCGGCCAGCGCGTCCGCGAGGGCCGCGGTGTCGTCCGCGTCCACCAGCGCACCGGTGACGCCCGGCTCGATCAGTTCGGCGCTCCCGCCCTGGCGGGTCGCGACGACCGGCTTGCCGAGGGTCATGTACTCGGCGGTGGTGCGTCCGAACGCCTCGATCGTCGACGGCGTGACGCACACGTCGGCGGCCTCGATGAAGGGCGCGGGCGTGTGCTGCTCGCCGGCGAAGACGACGTGGTCGGCGACCCCGAGGGCCCGCGCCCGTTCGGTGAGGCGCTGGTCCTCGCCCGGGTGCTTCCAGCTGCCGACGAAGCAGACGCTCGCCACGACGCCACGGGCGTGCAGCGCACCGAGGGCGTCGACGACGCGGTGCTGGCCCTTCGACTCCTCGACGCGGCCGAGGACGGTGATGCGGAGTCCCGGGTCGGCCTGCGGGAACGGCGCGACGGCAGGCGTCTCGTCCTTCGTCGCGAGCAGCCTGGCCGTGTCGACCGTCGGGTACGCGACCGAGAGCTTCTCGGCGGGCACGTACTGCGCGAGGTGGGCGCGCATCGCCTCGGAGTTGGTGATGACCGCGCCCGACATCAGGCCGATGTCGCCGAGCACGCCGGCGCGACCGGTCTGGAACTGCAGGCCGTGGTCGAGGTCGCCGTACTCGCGGACGAACCACGCCTGGGGGATCCCGAGGACCGCTGCGGCGAAGGACGCCCACGGCGCGACGAGCGTGTTCGTCACCACGAGGTCCGGTCGCTGCCGCTCGTAGAGGCGGATGATCGCGATCACGGCGGCGTAGTCCACGGTCGCGAAGGCGGCCCGCTCGGCGGCGGGCGCAGGCTGCGGACTCGGCAGTGCCCAGCCGCGGAAGCGCAGCGCGTCGTACGACCAGCCGCGCTCGTCGAGTGCCTCGATGAACTTCCCGCGGGGGGCCTTCGTGACGAAGGTCGGGGTCATCGTCGGGTCCGTCGCCTGCCAGTCCTCCACGAAACGGAGGAGAGACCGCTCAGCCCCACCGAGGTTCACCGGTGCGGTGGAGTGGTTGGCGAAGCTGACATGCACCTTGTAACTCTACAAAGATTTGGGCGAGGGTTCGTCATCTCGACACCTCCTGGGGACAACCGTCACCCGGAGCACCGGGATCGAGCGGGGTGTGTGCGAGAATGTCTCGTCCCCGAATCCCTGTGAGGAGCGCCTCGTTGCGCCCCGGAGGAGCCAGCACCCGAAGCATGACGTACCTGAACGAGCTCATGTCCTCGCGCGAGTTGCTGGCGAACCTCACAGCGCGAGAGGTCAAGGGCAAGTACCGCCGCACGGTCTTCGGGCAGCTGTGGTCCCTGATCAACCCGCTCGCGACGATGCTGATCTACACGATCGTGTACTCGTTCATCTTCCGGGCGCGGCTCGAGGTCGGCGACCCCAGCGGACTGAACATCTACCCGCTCTGGCTGATGTGCGGGCTGCTCCCGTGGATCTTCGCGCGGAACGTCATCAACTCCGGCATGACCTCGATCGTCTCCAACGGGTCGCTCATCAAGAAGGTCTACTTCCCGCGCATGACGCTGCCGCTCGCCGCGGTCGGCTCGTTCGGGTTCACCTGGCTGGTCGAGATGGGGGTCCTCCTCATCGTCCTCGCCATCGCCGGCTCGAACTTCTGGGTCTACCTGCCGGTCATCGCGCTGACGATGGTGTTCCTCGCCATGTTCGCCGCCGGCCTCGGACTGATGCTGTCGATCGTCAACGTGCACTTCCGTGACATGCAGCACCTCGTGGGGATCGCGCTGCAGATGTGGATGTATCTCTCGCCGATCATCTACCCGCTGTCGCTCGTCGAGCAGGCCGCGAACAAGTCCGGCAACTCGTGGATCATCCACGTCTACAAGCTCAACCCCATCGAACGGTTCTCGGAGGTCTTCCGGAACCTCATGTACGACAACCGCCTCCCGAACTGGACCGACCTGGTCGCGTGCGCCATCGCAGGATGCGCCTCGCTCGCACTCGGCTACATCGTGTTCTCCCGCAACGAGAAGAAGCTGGCCGAACTGCTGTGACCGATGCCGCCGTCACCGTCGAGAACGTCTCCAAGCGTTTCCGCATGTACAAGGAGCGCAACGACTCGCTGAAGAGCATGGTCATGCGTGGGAAGAAGTCCGTGCACGAGGACTTCTGGGCCCTCAAGGACGTCTCCTTCGAGGTACCGCACGGCACGACCTTCGGCCTCATCGGCAAGAACGGGTCCGGCAAGTCGACGCTCCTGAAGTGCCTCGCGAAGATCCTCTGGCCCGAAGAGGGCTCGATCACCGCCCGCGGCAAGCAGGCGTCGCTGCTCGAGGTCGGCTCCGGGTTCCATCCTGAGCTGTCCGGGCGCGAGAACGTCTTCCTGAACGGGTCGATCCTCGGGATGAGCCGCAAGGAAGTGACGCGCAAGTTCGACGAGATCGTCTCGTTCTCCGGCGTCGGCCACTTCATCGACCAGCCGGTGAAGAACTACTCGTCGGGCATGTACGTGCGGCTCGGGTTCTCGGTGGCCGTCGCGGTGACGCCGGACATCCTGGTGGTCGACGAGGTCCTGGCGGTCGGTGACGCCACGTTCCAGAAGCGCTGCCGGACCAAGTTCAAGGAGATGAAGGAGGAGGGCCGCACGGTCATCCTCGTCTCCCACTCGATGAGCACGGTCAAGGACATGTGCGACGAGGTCGCCTGGCTCAACCAGGGGGAGCTCAAGATGATCGGGAAGACGGACGAAGTCGTGAAGGCCTACAACGCGACGGTCTGACGGGCGGACGTAGCCGATCTCTCAGGGCGTCGCGTCGAACTGAGAGATTACGCAGTTCCGCTAGGATGCTGTGCATGGCCACAGCTCAGAAAACTGTCACTCGGGGCTGGCTGCGCCGGACTCCTTCGCTCGAGCGTTTCATCTCGGATCACGCTCAGCCTCTTCAAGAGTTGCAGCGTCCAGTCGTCCTGATCGCTGGTTACCGAACGCGTGAGACCCTCGCGAGCTGGCGGACCGCATTCCAATTCCGGCTTCACGTGATCACGCCGCACGACGTGGTTCCCGTCATCGACGGCATCGCATCGTTTGCTGCGACGTCGACAGAAGCGATAGAACGGTACATCGCTTCGATCGGACCAGTGGCTGCCGTCATCGATGAGGAATCGGAGGATCTGCCTGCGCGACTCGAACGGTTCCAGCACTTCTTCTGGCACGTCGCGGCGGGCGGCTACTACATCGCTCCGGTCACGACCATCTCGAGCGCCTGGGAGGCTGGCCTGCAGGCCCTCAAGACTCGGAAGATCTCCGACAAGGAGATCGCCGAACTGGACGCTTCCTCGGGGCTTACCCTCGACGACAATGGCTACACGATAACTGTGAAGACGCGCACCCATCTTGCCAAGGTAAAGGATGAGGATGCGATGACGGTACTGCCCGGGCGGCTCGGAGCCAACAATGTCCGGCTGATGGGGTCACGAAGCGCCGGAACTGGGCCGAAAACGCTCCGATTCGAGAATCACGGCGCGCGCCGAAGAATGCGAATGCCAGCTTCTCCCATGAAGTATCCGGAGCTGACATTGAAAGACTTCCATGGTCCGACGCAGCTGAGAGATTCGATGCTCGCCGTGCACGGCTCCACTGTGCTGCCCTCATCGTTCAAGCATCCTTGGCGCGCCTGGAACGACAACCTCCTAAACTTCAACGATGGAGTCGCTTCACTCGCAGTCGACGACACTCGGACGGATTATCTTCCCGGCGAATACTACGATCTGACTTGTGCGGTACCTGGTCATTTCGGGCACGTGATGACGGAGTCGTTGGCGAAACTCTGGGGCTGGCAGGACGCTAAGCGACAGGTCCCCGGATTGAAGGCCTTCTACCGGATGCCCTCGGCCGACCACGAGCCGACGTTCGAGAAGGCTCTGTTCACGGCTGCTGGGATAGATGAAAGGGATATCCACTGGGAGCACAGGGATGTGACCGTTGACCGCTTTGTGAGCCCATCTCAGGCGTGGCAGAACGGGGGTTGGCACTTCGTGCATCCTGTCATTCTTGACACTTGGAAGAGGTTGCGGGAAGAGCTCGTCCAAAAGGATGTGGCAAGTGCGGAGAGGATCTTCGTCTCCCGTCAACGCGGAGCCGAGAACCGCGCCGTTCGCAACCTGCTGGAGGTCGAGCGATACTTCGCGGACCGCGGCTTCGAAGTGGTCTATCCAGAGGAGCTTTCAACGAAGGGGCAGGCGACGGTTTTCGGAAACGCGAAGGTCATCGCCGGACTGGCCGGGTCAGGTATGTTCAATATGCTCTTCGCTGATCGTCTCGAGAAAGTGATCCTGCTATCGCAGGATTCGTATAGTGCCAGGAACGAGCACATCTACGCGTCGCTGCTGGCGGACGAATTCCATTACTTTTGGTCACCCGCGGACCAGGAGCAGGTCCATGGCAAATTCAGTCTCGAAGCATTCCACTCATCCTGGGAGTTCGACTTCGAGACAAACCGGCGTGCGCTCGACCACGTGACCGCTTGAATCCTCACTGCTGGACACTGGTGGTTGCGATGCGCTGACTTGTCGCAGCGTCCGCGAGCGAAGCCGGAATCATGAGGGTTGCTGCTGTGAGGTTCTTGCGGGAGCGCGTGCGATACGGCTTCGTCGCGCTGGATCGATTCCTCCTTGGCTTGGAACGGGCTGCTTGCGTCTGGTCGCTGGAGAGCGGGCGACGCCACAGCGACCCTCAGCGGAGGTGGCGTAGCAGGATCCTGTCCACTGCGTCAACAAGCCGAGTGGTCCTCCTGCTCCGGTAGCGCTGGACCTCGGAACGGAAAGAGCGCGCGGCGTTGCGCCACTTGTCGCGTTCTTCGGTCGTTCGATTCACTTGTTCCTCGATGTCAGAGAGCCGTAGGAGCAACGCCGCCTGCTGGCTTCTCGATGATTCAAGCGAGACCTCGAGTGCTCTGCTCTCGCGCACTGCCGCATCGCGCTCAGCCTCAACGCGGGTGGCTCGGGCGGCTTCGTCCTGACGGCTCTGATCTGCACTCTCCCAGCGGCCGGTCATCAGAAGCAAGCTTGACTCGAGCCGATCAGCGCGCATTTCCGCCTCTGCTCGCGACATCGACTCGTCGGCTATGAGGTATGAGAAGTGGAGCGCCGCGGCGGGGAGCGTTACCTGCGCCGGATCCTCGAGATCGTGGTTACGGGGAGGCTCCTGGGCATCGGCCTGCGCGGTGACGAGGAAGCCGGCTCGGCCCACGATCTCGTCCCACCAACGCTCTTGGTGCGCTCGCCTTCGGGCGGCTGAATTTGTCACAGACCGCACCAGATGCCCAGTTGAAACCATGTCTCTGACGAGTTCAGCGAACGCAGAAGGTTCTTTCAGCACCGCAATGGGCAAAATGTGGTTCGCGGCGCCGAATTGATGGGCTGCGCCACGCATCCGATGCCAGGTATAAGCGGTGTGAGCCAGGCCAATCATCGGGATTCCGATCTGGGCACCGAACACCAGGGGGTGATACCGCGTCGACACCGTACAAAGCGCGTGAGCCATGACGCCGAGTACTTCTGAAGCACGCATGAGGGGGAGGTCCTGCACGCGGGCCGAAAGTTTCGCGATAGCGCTGTGGGAAACGATGTCATCCTTCGGATGATCGAGCTCGAACGATCCCGCGTGCGGAATCAGAAGAACTGCGCTGTCAAGCTGCTCCGCGACTTCGTCCAGTGCGTTCGCCACGACCTCGTAGTACTTCTCCACAAGGCCCTCGGCCAGCCAGGTCGGGCGCTCGAAGCTCGCAACGATGTACCGTTCCGGGAGGTGCTGCGTGACCGCCTTCGGCGGGTCGGATCGCCGAGTGAGCAACCCATCGTCGCCGACCGCTCTCAAGCGGCCGTCCATCGGGAGCAGCCTCCGAGCGACATTCAGCGACGTCCGTTCCCGAAGCCCGAATATCTCGGCTCCCTCGAGAAGCTCCGAAATCACACGGACGTCGCCTTCCTCATAGTTGGAGTCAAGGGTCTGGCCCGACACGAACACCGGCCGGCCGAAGTGCTGTGAGACCCGAAGCAGCGCAAGTCGTTCGTACATCTGATGGATGTACCCGCTCGTCAAGTTGCCTCCGCCAGCGATGACGACGAAGTCCGCGTCGTGCACGGCATCGAAGACCGTCGTTGCCGGAGAAGTTCCCCGCTCATACCCCTCAAGCGGAGCCAGGACCTTCTTCAGATGAGAGTCGTGCCATTTCCGAGGCCATCTGAGCTTGAAGTGGAATCGAGGAACAGCCGGAACCGCGTGCAAGGACGTCGCGGTCTCGGGATCCGCTGCAACCAGGGTGATCTTTTCGACGCCGCGCGATCGGAGTTCGTGCAGCGCGGCCTCCGTCATCGCTTCGTCACCGACGTGGTAGAGGTGGGGCCACCCAATGTCACCCATTACGACGGCGTGCAGCATCAGGGCGCCTCCGTTCTCGACGCGACCGCCGTGAACCGGTCCGCGTGATCCTGCTGCACATGGAGCAGATCCCGGCTGAGCGCACGGCGGAGCGCGCGTCCTCCGCGTCGTTCGACGAAGAAGTGCACCGCAGCTGCGAGGACGAGCGCCGTGATGGTGGCGATGAGGACGGCGGGCACCCAGCCGAATTGCTCAGTGTGACGGATTACCACCCAACCAATCTGCTCATGCACCAAGTAGAGGGGGTACGTGAGTGCGCCGGCGAGCGTGAGCCACCGCCACGCGATCCTGCGGAGCGGAGTCAGGGTGACCGCGGCGACAACGGCGAAGCACAGGAAGACCGCAACGACCGCTGCGATCGAAGGGACACCGGCTCCGGTCGTACCGAGGATTCGCTCGGCGGCTTCAGGAGTTGCCGTCGCAAACGCCATCAACGTGATGAAGCCGAGCGACAGCCAGCGCACAGTCGAGTGGCCATTCCGTCCGATGAGGTAGATGACCATGCCGCCCGCGAAGAGCGCAGCGTGCTGCCAGACGAGGACGTACGCCAGGAAGTCGAGGTGCGTCTTCTCAGCGATCGCCGCGACGATAGGCCAACAGACTGCGAAAGCGAGGAGTCGGCGTTCGGTGATTCCGACGAGGATGAAGACTGCCATGAGCGCGTAGAAGCGCATCTCCACCCAGAGGGTCCAGTAGACGCCGTCGATGTGTTGGACGCCGAAAGCCTCCTGCAGCATCGTGAGGTTGATGAGGACGTCGCTGCTCCGGAACCAGTGAGCGCCGTCCGTCAGGAGTACGAGCGCGGTGAGTAGCACGCACGTCCAGTACGCGGGGTAGAGGCGCGAAATGCGGGACGCGACGAAGTCTTGGATCGGTCGCTGCCAGGCCGTCATCAGGATGACGAAGCCGCTGATGACAAAGAAGAGGTCTACGCCGAAGAGGCCGTACTTCGTCAGATCGAAGACGCCCGGTGCTTGGTCCGCCACCGGGGTCGTCCACGCGTCGGTCCTGCGGGCCGTGAAGTGGAACGCCACGACGGACAGCGCCGCGGCCAGCCGGAGTCCGTCGAGGAGCGCGAATCGCTCACGGGGCGCGCTCGCCGATAGGGGTGTGCGCGCGTCCCGCCGTGAAAGTACCGGCGGCGGGGAGGTCTCGACCATGCTGCGTCGCTTTCGCTCGGGAGGTGCCCGACCGAGGCGCGCGTCGGAGCGGAGACGACCTGGACGCCCGAAGTGCCTTGTCGCAGCACGGAACCCATGAATCGTACGGCACGCTGAGTGAGGCTCAGAACGGCGACCCACGTTAGGTAGAGTTTGGTCGCCCGACAGCAGACCCTGATAGAGGACCGATCACGTGCCCGCAAACCGTCGCCCGCTCATCACCGCGGTCGTTCCCACCTACAACGTCGCCGAGTACGTCCCGGCATTCCTGCAGTCGATCGATGCGCAGACGTCGGATCTCACGGCGGTCGAGTTCGTCGTCGTGATCGACGGCTCGCCAGACGACAGCCTCAAGCTCTTCAGCGACTGGGCGGCATCGAACGAGCACAACGTTCGCGTGATCGAACAGCCGAACCAGGGGCTGTCGGGTGCGCGCAACACCGGCCTCGAGGCCGCGACCGGTGAGTGGATCACTTTCCCCGACCCGGACGACGAACTCGACCCGACGTACTTCGAAGAGATCGAGAAGTTTCTTCGCCTGCACGGCGCCGCCGACGCCCCGGCGCCTATCAACCTCGCAGCGGCGCACCAGCTGCGGCTTCTGCCTTCCGGTGCCGTCGTCGACAACCACCCGCAGCGCACGCGGTTCAAGCTCGGTTCCCGCATCGTCGACATGCTCGTCGAGCCGATCATCCAGCTTTCGGTGAACTCTTCGTTCATCCGCGTCGATCTGCTCCGTGAGACCGGAATCGTCTTCGACAAGCGGGTCCGGCCGACTTTCGAGGACGGCCACCTCACCGCGCGCTACCTGCTGCAGACCGACAGTCACCACATCGGCCTGATGGCCTCGGCCAAGTATCGCTACCGGCTCCGTGGGGACGGCAGCTCCCTCGTCGAGGGCGGCTTCCTCAAGCCAGAGAAGTACACGGACCAGGTCGAATTCGGCTACCTCGATCTCCTACAGCGCGGAGCAGCGAAGCACGGCACACCTCCCCGGTGGCTTGAGAATACGGTGCTCTACGACCTGCACTGGTACTTCAAGGGCGAGCAGTCGGTCCACTCGACGACTGCGGGTGCCCCTCGCGACGTCCTCGGACGATTCCACGAACTGGTCGAGCAGATCCTCGTCCTGTTGAGCAAGGACGCGATCCGGAGCTTCGACCTCACCGGCATGGAATTCGCTGTGCGCCACGCGCTGCTCCATGGCTACGAGTCGGAGCCCCTGCGGCACGAGTGGATCAAGCTGAGCGATGTCGACGAAGGCCGTCAGCAAGTGAAGCTCTCCTACTGGTTCACCGGGGAGCTGCCCGACGAACAGTTCGCTGTCGACGGCGTCGTCACCGAACCTCTCCACGAGACCGTTCGGGACTACACGTTCTTCGATCGGTTGCTCATGCGCGAACGGCACGTGTGGCTCCCTCGCGGTCGTCGGATCGAAGCGTGGCTCGACGATGAGAAGAAGGTCTTCACGCGCTGGAACCAGAGCGGGCATGCCGACGCGTTGACCCCGGCCCTGCTGGACCCGACCATCCTGAGCATCCGACGCCGTGTGAGCGGCCGGTTCAACCCGTCCGACGAACTGGTGCAACACCTGCGGGCCCGCGCCGGCAAGGCGCTCCGCACCGCGCGCTCGAAGTGGAGCCGTCGGAACATCGAGGACGAGGCACTTGAGTGGCTCCTCCGGAGCCCAAAGGTCCGACGCGAGTTCGGGAACGCCTGGGCCTTCATGGATCGGGACACGGACGCGAACGACAACGCCGAGCACCTCTACCGGTGGGTGCGAGCGAACCGCCCCGAGGTGAACGCGTGGTTCATCCTCCGGAAGGATTCACCAGACTGGGCCCGCCTGGAACGTGAAGGGTTCCGTCTGGTCGAGCCCGGCACGATGCGATGGAAGCTGCTCTTGCTCCACGCCGACCACTTCGCCTCCTCGCACGCCGACCATTACGTCACCGATCCGCTCGAACGGCGCCGGTACGGTCGACACTCGTTCAAGTTCACCTTCCTTCAGCACGGCGTCATCAACTACGACATGTCCCGATGGCTGAGCTGGAAGGCCTTTGACCGTTTCGTCACCACGACCAAGCCCGAGTTCGACGCCATCGCTGGTCATGGGCCCTACTCGTTCTCCTCGCACGAAGTTGTTCTCACCGGTCTTCCGCGGCACGATGCGCTGCAGCGCAAGCGGGAGTCGACCCGGGATCGCGACCTCATCGTCGTGATGCCGACGTGGCGTCAGTGGCTGCTCGGAGATCGGGTCGGGACGTCGAACGCGCGCGAGAGGATCGCAGACTTCGGAGCGACCGAATACGCCCAGAAGTACAGCGAGCTGCTCTCCTCGCCGAAGCTAGCGGAACTCGCGCGGAGTGGCGGGAAGCAGATCGCGTTCATGCCTCACCCCAACATCCGACCGTACTTGTCGGATTTCGATCTCCCGGCACACGTCCGGCTGTTCAGCTTTGGCGACGAGGACGTGCAACAGATCATCGCCCGGGCTGCGGCATTCGTCACCGACTACTCCTCGCTCGGGTTCGAGGCCGCGTTCGTGGATGCGCCGCTCACGTACTTCCACTTCGACAGTGAACGCTTCTTCGACGGAACGCACGTCGGGCGCCGCGGGTACTTCGACTACGAGCGCGACGGGTTCGGTCCGGTCGCTCCGGACGTCGCCGGGGTGATCCGATCCATCGAGCGGATCGCTGCGAACGGCTGGGAGTCGCCGGAGGAGTACCGCTCGCGAACAGCAGCGACCTTCCACACCCGCGACCGCCGCTCATCCGAGCGTGTCTTCGAGGCGATGCGCGGCCTGAACATCGAAGAACCGCGGCGTGAGCCTGCTCTGCGCGTCGCCGTCACTGGGTCCGGCGACGGAACCGCGGCGATCAAGGCCCAGCCGCCGGCTGAAGGCGCCCTGTGACCGATCGGGAGAATCCCGCTCGACCAGTGCTCTCTGTCATCGTCGCCGCGCACGACGCGGAACCGTGGATCGGAGAGCTCCTCGAGAGCATCGGCGCTCAGGACATCCCACGTGCTGAAGTCATCGTCGTGGAGAACGGTTCGAGTGACGGAACGGTGGACGCCGTCGCGGCCCGGCAGACCGCCTTTCCCGCGATCCAACTCGTCCGATCGGCTGCCAGCTCCGCCGCTGCCGCACGGAACGAGGGCGTCGCGATCGCTCGGGGCGAGTACCTGGTGTTCGCCGATGCGGACGACATCATCCCGGACGGCGCATACCGCGCGATGCTCGAGTCGCTCGAGGCCAGCGGCTCGGACATGGCCATCGGGAACCACTTGAAATTCTCTGCAAACCGTACTTGGAGCCCGACCGAGCGTTGGCACCCTTTCGACCGGGATCTCCGGGCGGTGCGTCCATCGGAGGTACCCACACTCTTGTCCGGGCGAGCGTGCTGGAACCGGATGTTCCGACGGACCTTCTGGGACCGTGCCGAGCTCCGATTCCCCGATGTCGCAAGCGTCGAGGACATCGAACCGATGACGCGTGCCTTTGTCGCGGCGAACTCGACGGATGTCGTGCCTGCGTGCGTTTACCTCTACCGGGAACGCGGCGACGCGTCGTCGCTGTCGTTGCAAGCAGACGCCGCTGTCACCGTGAGGTACCTCGAGCAGGAATTGATGTGCGCTGCTCTGGTCAGCGACGATCCGGTGCTCAGGTCGCAGCACGCTGCGATCGTCCTTGACGCCGACGGGTGGGCTCACCTGCACCGCTTCCTGTCGAGCGGCCCAGACGATCGGTCGGTGGCGGAGGTTGCTTCGGCGTCTGCTCGCCTGCTCGAACGCATTCCGCTCGACGGCTTGACCGACGTCGCGCCGATCCGGCGCGTCCTCTGGCTTCTCGTGCTCGGCGGGGACTGGCAGGCCGCACGAGCGTTCGTCGTCGGGACCTCGAGCACGTCCTCCTCGGACCGTCTGGAAGCTTGGGTCGGCGCGGTGGGTGTTCTCGGGAGGACGCGTCCGGCTGCCGCGCGAGCGTCGGCCAGCGGCGGATTAGTGCCTGCCTTTGTGAACAGCGCCGAGGACGTCGCTGTCGAGCGGATCGCCGGATGGCTCCCGGCCATCAGAGGCCTCGGCATCGAGCCCTCAGGAAAGAGTGCGCTTGTCGACGCGATGGTCGCCGCGATGCAGTCCGGGGACGCCGAAGCGGTTGTGCGGGTCTCATCGCTGCGCCGGGTCGTTCCACTCGTGGTTGACCGCGTTGTGCTCACGGCGGAGGGGATGGTGATCGAGGGTCCCGGCGACCTGCGCGTCCACGCGACCGGCACGGCAGTGGAGCTAGCCGGTCCGGATGTGCACCGGTTCGCGCTCTCACGCGGTGTTGCGCCCGACCGGTGGCGGGCGCTGGTCACCGCTAGCGACCTCTCGCTCGGCCGGTACACCACGGCGGTTGTCTTCGCTGGCGTGGCGGAACGGTTCCCCGTCGTCACCGCTCGCATGCCGCTGCCGCCGGTCGGCGACGAACTGCCGGTGCAGCCTCTCGCGGACCGCAAGAACGGTTGGCGATTTCTGATCGATCGACGCGCGCAGCGCCGCCGGGGGATCGGCGGTGCGCTGACGAAGATCCGACGCCGGTTCGGATGACTCGCCAGTAAGTCCCGGCGCTGCCCGCCGAGTCAGCCGGCGATCGCGTCAACCAACTCCGCGTACTGCCGGGACCGCGCGAACGGCGCCAACCGACGGCTGAACTCGTCCGCCCCCTCGGACCGGCCAGCGGGCCCCGCGAGCAGCGCCGCGAGGGACGCAGCGCCATCGGCCGCGTCGAACCACCCGATCCACCCCTCGCCTCCGAACTCGGCCCGCAGGTGGGGCTCGTCCGGCAGCACCGACGGCACCCCGAACGAGGCGGCGAGGTGCAGGCTGCCCGAGTTGAGGACGCGTCGGTAGGGGAACACCGCGACGTCGGCGGCCCGGAACCACCGCTGGACGTCGACGTCCTCGACGTGGTTGTGCGACCGGACGGCGCGGACGTCGTCCCCGAGCATCGCGTCGATGTCGGCCCGGTCGGCGTCGGACGTGCGGCCGGCGAGCAGCAGGACGGGACGATCGGCCGGGGCGATCATGCGGACGGCGTCGACGAGCACGTCGAGGCCCTTGTACGGCCGCATCTGGCCGAACGCCAGGACCGCGCGGTCCTCGTCACCGAGGCCGAGCGAGGCACGCGCGTCCGCACGGGTCATCGACGACGGGTACACGCCCTGGTAGCCCGGGTGCGGGATGTGCACGATGCGGGACGGGTCGAGCGTGTAGAACTCCGACACGGCTGCGGCGGTCGCGGCGTTCATCACGTGCACGGCGTCGGCAGTGGCAGCGAGGTATCGGTTCAGCTCGAGTTCGAGTACCAGGTGCCGGGCGTCGTGGGGGAGCACGTTGTGGATCGTCCAGACGAGGCGGGCTCCGCGTGCGCGTGCTGCGTCGACGGCGGTGCGGTACCGGTCGAGGCGGGAGCGGGCCTCGTCGAGGTCGTCGTCCGCGCGCTGCACGATCGGGGCGGTCCAGTGCATGTGGAACACGTCGCCGGATCCGAGGCGACCGAGGTGCTGTTCGAGCTGCTCGAGGCGGAGGCTCTCGAGGACGTTCCAGCCGCGGGCCCGTGGGGCCAGGAGCATCAGGTTCAGGTACGGGTTGTCCCGGTAGGCCGGGAACACCGCGAGGGAGCGATCAGGCACCGCCCGATCCTACGGTGGGTCGTCAGTCGGCGGTGGCGACGATGTACTCGGCCTCGTGCAGGACCGAGCAGAACGCCAGTCCGTCGTGGCCGAGCGCGTCGCGCCTCCGGATGACGGCACCGCACACACAGCACTTGGTCGTGAAGGTCGACCGCATTGCGTCGGAGAGGAGCGACATACGGAAATACTGCTCCGCGAAGGTTAACAGCGAGCCGCGCTTCGCTCGGAAGTCGGTGAACGTGCCCGAAGAATCGGCCTCAGAGACGACGGACGCTCGTGTCCCAGGCCGGATGACCGCCCGAGACACGACGATGCCTCAGAGCTCCCGCACCACCTGCTCCGCTCCACCGTCCGACGCCACGACCACGGCGTAGTCCCCGTCCGCCACGACCTGCCCGGGCGCGAGCCACACCACGTTGCGCGCGCCGGGCTGCGGCACCCACGGCGCGCCGGGCTGCGCCACCCGCGCAGACCCGGCCGCATCACCGACCACCAGCACCGTGACCTCGTCGATCCCGCTCGACCCCCGGTACCAGGACGTCGGCACGTCGACCTGCACGGTGTGCCCGGCGGCCTCGAGCGCACCGACCAGCGCGGTGACGTCCGCCACCCGGGTGCCGTCGTGCTTGATCGCGACGCGCAGGCCCACGGCGCCCTCCTCGCGCACGACGACCGGCCGCGAGGACCGCACCATCACGGCGTGCCCCTTCGGCAGCCCCGGCTCGACCCCGAGGTACCGCAGCCCCGCGGCGTCGTACCGGTCCACGGCGTCGGCGGCCGGGTAGCGCCCGCGCCACCGTTCGTCGAAGATCCGGCGGTTGTCGACCCGGGCGTCGTCGCGGCCGGGCGTGCGGCTCTCGTGGTGCACGACGACGGAGGACGGCACGACGACGAACGTCGAGCCGGCCGGCGACGACTCCAGCGCGCGGAGGCAGAGGTCGACGTCCTCCAGGCCGTTCGCGTACACCGGGTCGAACCCGTGCCAGCGGATCAGGTCGGTGGCCCGGAACGCTGCGGCAGCGGCCGTGATGGCGGAGAACCGCAGCATCGCCGACCCCGCACCGAAGTAGCGCGACGCATCGTGCCGTGGGTGGTCGCCCAGGAAGTGCCACGGCAGCACCTTGTCGCCGCCGAACACCGTGCCGGCGGTCTGGACGACGCCGTCGGGGTAGACGAGCAGCGGCTGCGCCCCGAGCACGGCCCGGTCGTCCAGCGCGTCGACCAGCGGCCGGAGCCATCCGGTGGTCACCTCGGTGTCGTTGTTGAGCATCACGACGGTCGCGCCGGTCGAGCGCGCGAGCCCGAGGTCGCTGCCGAGCCCGAAGTTGCGGTTGCGGTCCTCCCGCTGCAGGAGCACGCGCGGCTCGTCCCCGAACCAGGCACCGAGGATCGCGGACACCGAGCGGGGCGAACCGTTGTCGACGAGGACGACCTCCACGCGGTCGCCGTCGTGGTCGGCCGCCGCGAGGACGGCGTCGACCGCTCGGCGCGTCATCGTCCAGTCACGGAAGACCGGCACCACGACGGACACCAGTGCGGCATCACGTGTCGGCGCGGCGGCCGCGAGGGCGTCCCAGTCGATGCGGTGCCGGGCGAGCGCGACCTCCTGCCACGATGCCGGCTGCGCGGAGGACACCCGTCGGGGGTCCCGCACGTTGTCGTAGTCGACGCCGATGACCGGCACGTAGGCGGGGACACCGAAGCGCTTCCCGATCCGCAGCAGCCACTCCCAGTCGATCCAGCGGCGCAGCGTCTCGTCGAACGGCCCGACCGCGGCGGCGACGTCGCGGCGGACGACGAGGGCGTTCAGGTCGATGAAGTTCCCCGCGAGCAGGTCGTCGAGCGTCCCGTCCTCGCCGCGGTACGTCTCCACGGGGGCGGTCGAGTCGTCGGCGTTGTTCGCCCCGACCATCCGCACGCCGGTGTGCACACCGGGTCCGTCGGTCTCGAGCAGCGCCGACACCGCGGCGGACAGGTGCTCCGGCCGCCACGTGTTGTCGGCGTCGAGGAACGCCACGAAGTCACCGCGCACCGCGGCCAGACCGGTGTTGCGCGCGGCCCCGGCGCCGCCGTTCTCCCGTTCGAGCAGCCGGATGCGCGGCTCGTCTGCCGCGGCCCGGCGGACGACGTCGACGGTGTCGTCGCCGGAGCCGTCGTCGACGACGAGCAGCTCCCACGCGGCGTGCTGCTGCCGACGGACGGACTCGATGGCCGCTCCGACGACGTCCGCACGGCGGTGCACCGGCATCACGACGGAGACGAGCGGCTGCTCGGCCTCGCGCCGTGCGGCCCCGCGCGGGTACCGGGCGAGGGCCTCCGTGGTCTCCGGGCCGTCCCACGCGGACCGGTAGCGACGCCGGGTCCGGTGCTGGGCGGCGGCGAAGTCGCGAGCCGTCAGCATGGCCGACCCGCGGACGGCGCCCCACGTGGGTGCGGGTCCACGACGGCCTGGAGGCACGGGGAGCACGGTCGTGTCCGTCGCGTTCCGCAGGAAGTGCCGGAGCGCGTCCAGCGTCGACGCCGGCCGCTCCGCCGCCGGCAGCGAGGCCGCGTACACGCCGGCGTCGAAGAGCGGGCCGGTCTGGAAGAGCTCGGGCCCCTCCTGGTGCAGGGCGTCGTACCAGGACATCGCGGGGACGGGCTGGTGCTCGCGCATCCACTCGTGCTCCACGAGCGGACTGAGCGACAGGCCGCGTTGCCCGTCGTTGTGCACGTAGAAGGCGATCGCCTCGTCGTCGGTGGTGAACGTGCGGCCGGACTGCGCCTCGAGGTACGCGCGGTCGGCCACGCCGAACTCCGCGATCCGCCGTGCCCAGCGGTCGAGGCGGTCGGTGACGGTCAGCGGCTTGTCGGGACCACGCAGCTGACGGGCGAGCCGCCGTGCCACCCGTCCGATGCCCCCTCCGTCGGCCATCAGCGACGCCCCGGCAGTCGGGAGGCGACCTTGGCGATCGCCTGGCCGGTGCGGAAGGAACGACTGGCACGCAGGTCGTCGAGCTCTCGGCGGAGCCGGGCGACCTCGCCGGACGACGACGCCGCGCTCGCCTCCGCGGCGGCGAGGTCGAGCGGCAGGAACGCCGCCCATCGCCGCTCGAGGAACGCGGAGGTGCCGTCCAGCGGTGCGAGCAGGCTGTTCTCGATGCCCTCGCGAGCGCTCTCGAGTTCGTCGGGCGTCACCGTGTCGGCGAACGGCCGTGCGAGCTCGACGACCCGGTCGGCTCCGGCCCGGTGCTGCGGCGACGACCACGGGACCGTCGACGGCTCGGTCCGGACGACAACCCAGTGCGCGGCGCGGCGGTTCGCCTCGACGAGCTCGCCGGGTGTCGGGTCGACAAGGACCTGGACCGTCACGAGGTCGTCCGGGTCCGGGTCGCCGGAGGTGACCGTCCACCCGTCGGGGGCCGTCGTACCGGAGGGGAGCCGCGCCTCCAGGGCGAAGCCGTCCCCGAAGGCCGCGTCGATCCGCCGGGCCAGCCCCGCGGCGTCGGCGACGTGGCGCAGGTCCACCGCGAGCCGCGGTGCCGGGCCGGCCGGGACGAGGACGTCGGCGAAGCGCTCCGTCGCGGTCGTGCCGTGCCGCTGGTACGCGGCGACGGCGTCCGGCAGGAAGGGGTAGCGGCGTTCGAGCTCCCGCTGGTGGGCCGCGCGCAGTGCGGTGCGGTTCCCGGAGAAGCTCTTGCCGCCCGCGTGCAGGACGAGCGCGCGGTTCGCGATCTTCGCGAGCCAGCCGTGCGCGGCGATGCGGAGGCAGTAGTCGTTCTCCTCGCCGTAGCCCGGCGCGAACGCCTCGTCGAAGAGTCCGTGCTCGGTGACGAGCTCCCGCCGCGTGAGGAAGCAGAAGCCCATCGCGACGGGGAGGACCTGCGACTCCGGCAGGAGCGGCGCGATCTCGGACCACACCGCGCGGGTCCGTTCCTCGGTGCGTGCGGCACCACGGTTCGTCAGGCGGTAGGGGATGCTCGCGATCGTGGCGTTGTCGCTGCGGGCGGTGACGACGCCGGTGCGGTCCTCGTCGAGGACGGCGAGCATCGCGTCGAGGAAGCCCGCGGTCGGGACGGCGTCGCTGTTGAGCAGGAGGACGGCCTCGGCACCGCCGTCGTCCGAGCCGCGGTCGAGCTCGAGGACGGCGCGGTTGCAGGTGCCGACGAAGCCGAGGTTGTGGTCGTTGCGCTCGTACCGGAAGCCCGGGCGGTCGCCGATGCGATCGAGCAGGGCCCGTTCGATCGTGTCCGCGTCCGGACCGCAGTCGTTGACGAAGAGGGCGCGGTGCCGACCGGTGTCGAGGTGCTCGAGCAGCCCGTCGACACAGCGCAGCAGGGAGTCGAGGTCCCCGTAGACGGGGACGACGACGAGGGTCGAGCGGGTCATCGGGTGGGCTCCTCGTCGGGGGCGGTCGTCTCGTGCGGCGAGGACGGTCCGTCGGTCGTGGGCGGTGCGGCCTCGAGCAGGGTGGCGAGCGCGTCGACGGCGGCGTCGAGCCGACCACCGAGCGCGCCGTCGTCGAGCGGCGCGAACCCGGTCGGACCCTGCGTCGCCGCCTGCCGGACCGCGTCCGCGACCGCGAGCCCGAGCGACCGGGCGTCGGCGGGCACGGCGGACAGGTTCGGGTGCAGGTGCCCGCGGGTGTCGCGGAACTCGTTCGTGACGACCCTGGCGCCGGAGATCGCACCGTCGAACGGCGGGTGGCTCGGGTGCGGGCTGTGCTGCAGCGAGAGGACCACGTTCGTCGAGGCGAGGAAGCGGAAGTAGTCGTCCCACGGCATCGTCCCGTGGCTCACGAGTTTGACCGCGCCCCGACCGCCGTCGAGTTCGACGTCGCCGTGCTGCTCGCCGGCCGAGTGGAACTCGACCCGGATGCCGTCCGACGCCAGCTCCTGCACGGCGACGCGGAGCGCGGCGACGCCGAGACGGAAGAGGTTCCGGTGCTTGCTCGGGCGGCCGTAGAAGAGGACACGGACGACGTCCTCGTGCCGGCGGGCCGCGGCGACGCGTTCGAGCAGCTCGACGTCGAGGTGCGGCGCGAAGGTCCGGTCCCGCGGGACGTCGAGCGACTCGACCTCGGCGAGGTACTTCCGGAGCGGCTCGGAGTTGACGAGCATCCGGAAGCCGGCGCGGTAGGTGGAGGCGGCGACGGCGTACTCGGTCGACCACGGGCTGAACCCCGGCTCGTAGTCCTGCACGAGGTACACCACGCGGTCGCGGGGCACCACCCCGGCGGTCACGGCGACGTCGAGGGGGTGCGCGGTCTTCCAGTGCGTGGCGATCCACACGTCGTCCCGGCCGAACGGGGTGTCGAGCAGGTCCTCGCGGCGGACCACCCGGACACCGGGACGCCCGTCGACGCGCGACTCCGGGAAGCGGTCGGCCACCAGGGCCTCCGCCGCCGCGGCGCTGTTGCCCGGGGTCGTCCAGCGCACCATCACGACGCGGACGGACCGGCCGAGCCGCTCGCCGACCGCCAGCGCGACGGCGAGGGCGGTCTGCACGCCGGCGAACGCGGCACCCTCGCGCAGTTCGTCGACCACGAGGACGACCTCGGGCGCGCGGTCGACGGTGCGGATCCCGGCGATCGCCAGGCTCGTCTCCACCAGACCCTCGAACGGGCGGGCGGCCAACGGGGCCCGCTCACGCTCCCGGCGGGCCACGCCGACGTCCACGCGGGACACCGTCCGCCCGAGTCGCTCGCGGACGTCGTTCCGGTAGTGGCCGTCGCGTGCGTACCGTTCGTTCACGCGGACGAGGTCGCCGACGAGGCGCCGTGCCTTCTCGAAGTTCATCGACCCTCACGTTACTGGGCGCGGGACGGCTCCCGTCGGACCCGCTCGGTAGGCTTGGGTCCCTGATGATGCAGCGAATCGACCTCCGCGGCGGTCTCCCCGCCCGTGCCGAACTCCTCCGACTCATGCCCCGCGCCGCCGGCGACGTCTCGCACGCCGTCGACGCCGCCCGCGAGCTCGTGGACGCGGTGCGCGAGCACGGGGCCGAGGCGCTGCACGAGCAGGCCGAACGGTTCGACGGGGGAGCGCCGGAGCACGTGCGCGTCCCCGCCGCCGAGATCGCTGCGGCCGTGGCCGGTCTGACGCCGGAGCTCCGGGCGGCCCTCGACGAGGCGATCCGGCGCGTCCGGGCCGCGAGTGCCGCCCAGGTGCCCGCCGGCTCCGTGACGACCCTGGCCGACGGGGCCGAGGTGCACCAGCGCTGGCAGCCGATGCGCCGCGTGGGCCTCTACGTCCCCGGCGGCAAGGCCGTCTACCCGTCGAGCGTCGTCATGAACGTCGTGCCCGCGCAGGTCGCCGGCGTCGGGTCGATCGCGCTCGTGTCCCCGCCGCAGCGCGACCACGGCGGCGCGGTGCACCCGACGATCCTCGCGGCGGCGGGACTCCTCGGCATCGACGAGGTCTACGCGATGGGCGGTGCGGGGGCGATCGGTGCGCTGGCGTACGGCGTGCCGTCGATCGGGCTCGAGCCGGTCGACCTGGTCACCGGGCCGGGCAACAACTACGTCGCCGCGGCGAAGCGCCTGGTGCGCGGGGTCGTCGGCATCGACGCCGAGGCCGGGGCCACCGAGATCCTCGTGATCGCCGACGACACGGCGGACCCCGGGTACGTGGCCGCCGACCTCATCAGCCAGGCCGAGCACGACGAGCAGGCCGGCAGCGTCCTCGTGACGACGTCGGCCGCGTTCGCCGACGCCGTGGAAGCCGCCGTCCCGTCACGGGTGGCGTCCGTGGGGACGGCCACGCGCCTCCAGACCGCCCTGGACGGACCGCAGTCCGCGATCGTGCTGGTGGACTCGCTCGCCGACGCCGCGACCGTCAGCAACGCGTACGGGCCGGAGCACCTCGAGATCCAGACGGCGGACGACGACGCCGTGCTCGCCGACATCGACGCCGCCGGTGCGGTGTTCGTCGGACCGAGCACGCCGGTGAGCCTCGGCGACTACCTCGCCGGGTCGAACCACGTGCTGCCGACCGGCGGTCAGGCGCGCTTCGGGTCCGGACTGTCCGCGTCGACGTTCCTCCGGCCCCAGCAGGTCATCCGCTACACGCCCTCGGCCCTGGGCGAGGTCGCGGAGCACATCGTCGCCCTCGCCACCGAGGAACAGCTCCCCGCGCACGGCGCCGCCGTGACGGAGCGCACGAACCGGTAGCCTGGGGACGCCATGTTCTGCCCCTTCTGCCGCCACCCGGACTCCCGCGTCGTCGACTCCCGGACGAGCGACGACGGAACCTCCATCCGTCGCCGCCGTCAGTGCCCGAACTGCGGGCGTCGGTTCTCGACGACCGAGACCGCCTCGCTCAACGTGGTGAAGCGGAACGGCGTCACCGAGCCGTTCAGCCGCGACAAGATCGTGTCCGGCGTGCGCAAGGCGTGCCAGGGGCGTCCGGTGACCGACGGCGACCTCGCGGTCCTGGCGCAGCGCGTCGAGGAGACCGTCCGGTCGTCGGGGTCCAGCCAGATCGACGCGAACGACATCGGCCTCGCGATCCTCGCGCCGCTCCGGGAGCTCGACGAGGTCGCCTACCTGCGCTTCGCGAGCGTCTACCAGGCGTTCGACTCGCTCGAGGACTTCGAGGACGCCATCACCCAGCTCCGCATCGACCACCACGCGGCGGCGGGCGGGGCCGGCGGCGCGGGCGCCGGCGGCGCGGGCGCGGGCGGGTCCGCGGGCGCAGCGGCTCCGGCCGAGGCCGGCGCGTGAGCAGCATCGCGGAACGCATCGTCCGTGGCGGGTACGCCGTCGTCTTCCGCTCCGTGTTCGCCAACATGGACCCCGAACGCGCGCACCACATCGCCTTCGCCGTCATCAAGACCCTGCCGCACGTGCCGATCGTGCGCGGGGTCGTCGAGCGGTACTCGCGGCCGTCGGCGATGGACGGCGTCACGACGATGGGCATCCACTTCCCGTCCCGCTTCGGCCTCGCCGCCGGGTTCGACAAGGACGCCAAGGGGATCGCCGGACTCGGGGTCCTCGGGTTCGGGCACGTCGAGGTCGGCACGATCACCGCGAAGCCGCAGCCGGGCAACGAGCGGCCCCGGCTCTTCCGGCTCATCCCGGACCGCGCCCTGATCAACCGGATGGGCTTCAACAACCACGGCGCCGCAGCGGCCGCCCGCCGGCTCGAACGCGCCCGCCGGAACCCCGGCCGTCCGGTCATCGGCGTGAACATCGGCAAGAGCCGGGTCGTGGACGTCGCCGACGCGATCGACGACTACCTCGAGTCCACGCGCCGGCTCGCACCGTTCGCGGACTACCTCGCGGTGAACGTCAGCTCGCCGAACACGCCGGGCCTCCGCGGCCTGCAGGAGCTCGACCAGCTCCGCCCGCTGCTGACCGCCGTACGCGACGCCGCGGGGCGGGTGCCGGTGCTCGTGAAGATCGCGCCGGACCTCACCGACGAGCAGATCGACGCGATCGCCGAGCTCGCCGTCTCCCTCGGCCTGTCCGGGATCATCGCCAACAACACCACCATCTCGCGCGACGGCCTCGTGACGCCGGCGGACGAGGTGTCGGCGATGGGAGCCGGGGGACTCTCCGGTGCCCCCGTCGCCGCACGTTCCCTCGAGGTCCTGCGGCGCGTCCGAGCCGCGGTGCCGTCGGACTTCTGCGTCATCGCCGTCGGGGGCGTCACCACCGAGCAGGACGTGCAGGACCGGATCGACGCCGGGGCCACGCTCGTGCAGGGGTACACGGCGTTCCTCTACGAGGGGCCGACCTGGGCCACGCGGATCAACCGGCTGCGGCGCCGGCGGCTGCGGCGCGCCGCGCGCTGACGCGCCGCGCGCGGCGCGCGCCGGCGCGGCCGCCGCGCGCGGCCGGGCCCGGCCGGGCGCCGAGATCGCACTTCGTGCGGTCTCGCGTGGGCGGGTGCGTCACGAAGTGCTATCTCGACGAGGCGGGGGCACGCGATGAATGCCGGGCGTGCCGGTCGACGGACTGGAGGCGCGTGACGGCGTCGCCACGCGCCTCCAGTCCGTCGGTGGACCGCTGACGGCTCCGCGGCCGCAGTCTGGAGCGCGAGATCGCACTTCGTGCGGTCTCGGGTGGGTGGGTGCGTCACGGAGTGCGATGTCGGCGACGGGGAGAGGGCGCGACGGGGAGAGGGCGCGACGGGGAGAGGGCGCGACGGGGAGAGGGCGCGACGAAGCGCCGCCCGGCGGACCGGACGGCGCTTCGTGGTGGGGTCAGACGGTGGGGTACTGGCCGCGCTTGACCTGGGGCTTCGGCAGGCGCAGGAAGCGCAGCTGCCACGCGCGCGTGAGGATGTAGAAGAACGTCCCGCGCTGCATCGAGCCGAACTTCGCCGTCAGCTTCTTGCGGAAGGACAGCCAGAGCACGATGCAGTCCACCACGAAGAGGGCGACGAACGCCCAGACGAGCAGCAGCGCGTACGAGGCGATCACGGTCTGCGACGCCGCGAAGCCGACGATCAGGAACAGCACGAGCACCGGCATCATGATCTCGCCAACGTTCCAGCGGGCGTCGATCCAGTCGCGCACGAACTTGCGCTGCTCGCCCTTGTCCTTCGCCGGGAGGTAGCGCTCCTCGCCGTTGGCCATGCCGACCCGGGCCTTCTCGCGCTCGTTCGTGAGACGCGCGCGGGCGGCCTTCTTGTCCTCCGCGGAGCCGCCGACGATGGGGCGGCGGTTCGCGGCCTCACGCTCGCGGCGGGTCGGCGTCGGACGGCCCTTGCCCTGTTCGAGGAGTTCGGCCTCGGTCGGGTTCACGGTCGTGTTGGTCTTGGGGGCTGCCTTCGCCACGGTGCGTTCCTAACGGCGGTGTGCGTGCTGGATCGTCCTCTAGATTACCGGGCATGACCGACACCGAACAGCACAGCCCCGCGACCGACCCCGCGCTCCTCGACGCCCTGCGCGAACACGTGCAGGGAGCGCTGCCGACGACGATCGCCGACCTCTCCGCGCTCGTCCGTCTGCCCTCGGTGTCGTGGTCGGCGTTCGACCCGGCGAACGTGCGGGCGAGCGCCGAGGCCGTCGCCGACCTCGCGCGGTCCACCGGGGTGTTCGGCGCGGACGACGTCCGCATCGTCCGGTCGGCCTTCGACGGCGCCACCGCGGACGTGTCCGACGCGGATGCCGCCTCGCAGCTCGGCCAGCCCGCGGTGCTCGCCGTCCGACCGGCGCGCAACGGCAAGCCGACCGTGATGCTCTACGCGCACCACGACGTGCAGCCCCAGGGCGACGACGCCCTCTGGGAGACGCCGCCGTTCGAGCCGACGCTCCGTGGCGACCGCCTGTACGGCCGTGGCGCCTCGGACGACAAGGCCGGCGTGATGACGCACATCGCCGCGCTCCGGGCGGTGCACGCACAGTTCGGCGACGACCTCGAGCTCGGCGTGGTGCTCTTCGTCGAGGGCGAGGAGGAGTTCGGCTCCCGGTCGTTCCGCACCTTCCTGCGCGAGCAGAAGGAGCACCTCGCCGCGGACGTGATCGTGGTCGCCGACAGCGACAACTGGTCGACCGAGGTCCCGTCGATCACGGTGTCCCTCCGGGGCAACGTCACCTTCAAGCTCACGCTGACCACACTCGAGCACGCCAGTCACAGCGGCATGTTCGGGGGAGCGGCCCCGGACGCGATGATCCCGATGGTCCGGCTGCTGGCGTCCCTGCACGACGACGACGGCTCGGTCGCGGTCGAGGGGCTGACCTCCTACGAGGCCGACGTCCCGGCGCGGTCCGAGGACGAGCTCGCGACCGACGCCGCACTGCTGCCGGGCGTCCGGCCGGTCGGCCGTGGCGACGTGCTCGCACGCATGTGGTTCCAGCCGTCGATCACCGTGACGGGCATGGACGTGCCGAGCGTCGCGAACGCGTCGAACACCCTGCTGCCGACGGTCTCGGCCCGGGTGTCCGTCCGGGTCGCCCCCGGGCAGGACGCGAGCGAGGCGGCGGCCGCGGTCGAACGGCACCTGCGCGAGCACGTCCCCTTCGGGGCACACCTCGAGATCAGCGAGCCCGACGCCGGTGACGGCTTCCTCGTCGACACGGCCGGCTGGGCCGTGCAGGAGGCGCGGACGGCGATGCGCGAGGGCTGGGGCAACGACGCCGTGGAGCAGGGGATCGGCGGGTCGATCCCGTTCGTCTCGGACCTGGCCGCGGAGTTCCCCGACGCGCAGATCCTCGTGACCGGCGTCGAGGACCCGGACACCCGAGCGCACAGCCCGAACGAGTCGCAGCACATCGGGGTCCTGCACCGTGCGATCGCCTCGGAGACGATCCTGCTCGCGCGTCTCGCGACTCGCGGCTGACGGTGCTTACAATCGGACCAGGAGCGGTGAACCACACCGCCCGGAGGGAGACGCGCGGATGAGCGACACCATCACCGAGAACGCACCGGCGACCGAGACGCCCACGCACGGCGTCCTGCTCAGCGACGCGGCCGCGGCGAAGGTGGCGAGCCTCCTCGAGCAGGAGGGTCGCGACGACCTCCGTCTGCGTCTCGCCGTGCAGCCGGGCGGCTGCTCGGGCCTGATCTACCAGCTGTACTTCGACGAGCGCCTGCTCGACGGCGACACCACCGCGGAGTTCGAGCCCGGTGTCGAGGTCGTCGTCGACAAGATGAGCGTCCCGTACCTCGACGGTGCCTCGATCGACTTCGAGGACACCATCCAGAAGCAGGGCTTCACGATCGACAACCCCAACGCGCAGGGCAGCTGCGCGTGCGGTGACAGCTTCCACTGATCGCCGTCCGCACGACACCACGAGCGGGGAGTGACCGACACGGTCGCTCCCCGCTCGTTCGTTCCCCGGGCGTGGCACCGGCACGACCAGGGAAAACCCGTCCATCACGGGTGCGGTCTGCGGCCGAGGGCGTGTCGCGTGTGCGCGAGCGGTCACCAGCTGCGAGTAAGCTAGGAGTGTTCCAACCAAGCTGGGAGCGGGCCATGAGCGACCTTCGCGTCGCAGGCTCCTCCGGTTTCACGTCTTCCGAGAGGTAACAGTGCGTTCGAATCGCCGTATACGTTGGGCGGCCGTCCCGGTGGCCGTCGGTCTGGTCATCGCACTGGCTGGCTGCTCGCAGCAGCAGCTGAACGGATGGCTCCCCGGCACGGAGGAGACGAAGGACGTCACCAACCACACGAGCCGCATCGTCGGCCTGTGGACCACGAGCTGGGTCGTCCTGCTCGCGGTCGGTCTGATCGTGTGGGGCCTCATCATCTGGGCCGCCATCGTCTACCGCCGTCGCAAGGGCCAGACCGGCCTCCCGGTGCAGATGCGGTACAACATGCCGCTCGAGATCTTCTACACGATCGTGCCGCTCATCCTCGTGCTCGGCTTCTTCGCCTTCACCGCCAAGGACCAGGCCGCGATCGAGAAGCCCTTCACCAACCCCGACGCCACCGTGCACGTGTACGGCAAGCGTTGGGCGTGGGACTTCAACTACATCGACCAGAAGAACCCCGACGAGAGCGTCTACTACCAGGGCATCCAGGCCCAGGAAGAAGAGAACGCCAACGGGGCGATCGACGAGTCGCAGCTGCCGACCCTGTACCTGCCGAAGGGCAAGAAGGTCAAGATCGAGCTCTCCTCGCGCGACGTCGACCACTCGTTCTGGATCATCGACTTCCTGTACAAGAAGGACATGCTCCCGGGCAAGACCAACTACGAGTACTTCATCCCGGAGAAGCTCGGCACGTACCAGGGCAAGTGCGCCGAGCTGTGCGGTGAGTACCACTCGCTCATGCTCTTCCAGGTGAAGGTCGTGACGCCGGCGCAGTACCAGGACTACCTCGACACCCTGAAGGACCAGGGCAAGGTGGGGCTGCTCGGCAACGAGTACAACACCAACACGAACGAACCGGACAACAAGGCGCCGGTGGCGTCGAGCGAGAACGAGTAGGGGCTCCGAACAATGACCACGTCATTTGTCGGCCAGCCGACTGCACAGACCACGACGCCGGACTTCCAGGCGTCGAGGGTCGGTCGGAAGGGCAACATCATCGTCCGGTGGATCACCTCCACGGACCACAAGACCATCGGGTACATGTACCTGATCGCCTCGTTCATCTTCTTCCTGCTCGCGGGTGTGATGGCGCTGGTGATCCGCGCGCAGCTCTTCGAGCCCGGCCTGCACGTGGTCGCGACGAAGGAGCAGTACAACCAGCTGTTCACGATGCACGGCACGATCATGCTGCTGATGTTCGCGACGCCGCTGTTCTCGGGCTTCGCGAACGCGATCATGCCGCTGCAGATCGGTGCGCCGGACGTGGCGTTCCCGCGTCTGAACGGCTTCGCCTTCTGGCTCTACCTGTTCGGCTCGCTCATCGCGGTCGGCGGCTTCCTCACCCCGCAGGGCGCCGCGTCCTTCGGGTGGTTCGCCTACGCGCCACTGAGTGACACGACGTTCACACCAGGGCTCGGCGGAACGTTGTGGGTCTTCGGCCTCGGCATGACCGGCTTCTCGACGATCCTCGGCGCGGTGAACTTCATCACCACGATCATCACGATGCGTGCCCCGGGCATGACGATGTTCCGCATGTCGATCTTCACGTGGAACACCCTCGTGACGGCGCTCCTCGTGCTGATGGCCTTCCCGGTCCTCGCCGCCGCGCTCTTCGGCCTCGGTCTCGACCGTGTGTTCAACGCCCAGATCTTCAACCCGGCGAACGGCGGTGCCCTGCTCTGGCAGCACCTGTTCTGGTTCTTCGGGCACCCCGAGGTGTACATCATCGCGCTGCCGTTCTTCGGCATCGTGTCCGAGGTCTTCCCGGTGTTCAGCCGCAAGCCGATCTTCGGGTACAAGACCCTCGTCTACGCGACCATCTCGATCGCGGCCCTCTCGGTCACGGTGTGGGCGCACCACATGTACGTCACCGGTGGCGTCCTGCTCCCGTGGTTCTCGCTCATGACGATGCTCATCGCGGTCCCGACCGGCGTGAAGATCTTCAACTGGGTCGGCACGATGTGGCGTGGTTCGGTGACGTTCGAGACGCCACTGCTCTGGGCCGTCGGCTTCCTCATCACCTTCACGTTCGGTGGTCTCACCGGTGTGATCCTGGCGTCGCCGCCGCTCGACTTCCACGTGTCCGACTCGTACTTCGTCGTCGCGCACTTCCACTACGTGGTGTTCGGCACCGTCGTCTTCGCGATGTTCTCCGGCTTCTACTTCTGGTGGCCGAAGTGGACCGGCAAGATGCTCAACGAGCGCCTCGGCAAGATCCACTTCTGGCTCCTGTTCATCGGCTTCCACACGACGTTCCTCATCCAGCACTGGCTGGGCGTCATCGGCATGCCGCGTCGCTACGCGACGTACCTGCCGAACGACGGCTTCACCTGGATGAACCAGCTGTCGACGATCGGCTCGATGATCCTCGCGATCTCGTTCCTGCCATTCATCTTCAACGTCTACGTGACGGCCCGGAACGCGCCGAAGGTCGCCGTGAACGACCCGTGGGGCTACGGCCGATCGCTCGAGTGGGCGACCAGCTGCCCGCCGCCCCGTCACAACTTCACGTCGATCCCGCGGATCCGTTCCGAGTCCCCGGCATTCGACCTGAACCACCCGGAAGCGGGTGTGCCGATCGGTGTGGGTCCTGCGAAGGACGCTCCCGATGCCCCGACCTACGACGCCGCGAAGGGCGAGGTGAAGTAAGGCGATGCGCGCCAACACCAACCTGTTCTGGATCCTCTTCGGGTTCTTCATCATCGCGGACGCCGCGTACACCATCTGGTCGCTCATCAACTACGGGTACCCGGAGTGGGTCGGCACCGTGGCGATCGGCCTCACCGGGATCATGTCCGCGTTCATCGCGTTCTACCTCGGCAAGGTCATGTCCTCGCAGGGCGGTGTCCTCCCCGAGGACCGTCCGGACGCCAACATCGAGGACGGCGACGCCGAGCTCGGGCACTTCAGCCCGTGGTCGTGGTGGCCGATCCTGCTGGCGGCGTCCACCGCGGTCGTCTTCCTCGGGGTCGCGGCCGGCCTCTGGATCGTGCCGATCGGCCTCGCCCTCGTGGCGGTCACGCTCGTCGGCTGGGTCTACGAGTACTACCGCGGCAACTTCGGGCACTGACCTGGACGCACAGCGCACCTGACATTCGGGCGGCACCACTCGCGGTGCCGCCCGAACTGCGTCCAGGCGCGACCGGGCGTCCGCCCGAACCGCGTCCAGGCGCGACCGGGAGTCCACCCGAACCGGGTTCAGGCACGATCGGGAGTCCACCCGAACTGCGTCCAGGCGCGACCGGGAGTCCACCCGAACCGCGTCCAGGCGCGACCGGGCAGCATCGGACACGACACGACACGACACGATACGACACCGCACGCGACGACGCGCCCGCACGAGCACCTCGGTCCCCGACCGGGAACAATCCGGACCGCCCGGGGCTTGCCCTCAAGCGGACCACCCCCACCACAGCGAAAGGAGTCACCTCCGGTGACCGACAAGCGCACACTCATCATCTTCGGCGCGACGGGCGACCTCGCCTCCCGCCTGCTGCTCCCGGGCCTCGGCACGTTCCTGCAGAGCGGTCGGGCGGTCCCCGTCCAGCTCATCGGCACGGGCCGCAGCGCCCGCAGCGAGGAGCAGTGGAAGGACGTCGTCACGAAGTCCTTCGCGTCGCAGGACGTGTCCGGCCCGGAGGTCGACGCCACGCTCGCGTCGACGCAGTTCATCCAGGGTGACCCCACCGACCCGGAGCACCTCACGGCGCTGCTCGACGCGGCAGAGCACGAGCCGATCCTGTACTTCGCGCTCCCGCCGCAGATCGCGTCGGACATCTGCGAGGCGCTGCAGCAGGTCGAGCTCCCCGAGGGCACCACGCTCGCGTTCGAGAAGCCCTTCGGTACCGACGTCGCCAGCGCGCGGGCGCTCAACGAGACCGTCCTCAAGCTCGTCCCCGAGGAGCGCGTGCACCGCACCGACCACTTCCTCGGTCGCACCACGGTCCTGAACATCATCGGTCTGCGCTTCGCGAACCGCCTGTTCGAGCCGATCTGGAACGCGGACAACATCGAGAAGGTCGACGTCTTCTACGACGAGACCCTCGGCCTCGAGAACCGCGCGCAGTACTACGACGAGGCCGGTGCGATGGTCGACATGATCCAGTCGCACCTGCTCCAGATCCTCGGCATCGTGACGATGGACGCCCCGGCGGACATCGACTCGGTCGAGTTCCGCTCGTCCCTGGCCCGCGTGCTCCGTTCGACGGAGCTCAAGGGCGGCGACCCGAAGGTCGCATCGCGTCGCGCCGTCTACACGGCGGGCACCATCGACGGCAAGGAGCTGCCGTCCTACCAGGACGAGGACGGCGTCGACCCGTCGCGGAAGACCGAGACGCTCGCCGAGATCTCGGTCGAGGTGGACACCGCCCGCTGGAAGGGTGTGCCCTTCACCCTCCGCTCCGGCAAGGCCCTCGGCGCCAGCCGGAAAGAGGTCCTCATCACCTTCAAGCCGGTGACGCGACTGCCCTCGGGCCTCTCCGGTCGGCCGAAGGCGGACACCCTGCGCATCGTCCTGAACCCGGACGAGATCGAGCTGACGGTGTCGGCGAACGGCGGCGGCAACCCGTTCGAGATGGGCCAGGTCACGCTGTCGTCGTCCTTCGCCGACGGCGAGCTGACCCCCTACGGCGAGGTCCTGAACGGGATCTTCCACGACGACCCGCTGCTCTCGATCCGCGGCGACGTGGCCGAGCGCTGCTGGGAGATCGTCGAGCCGGTCGTCAAGGCCTGGAAGGCCGACGAGGTCCCGCTCGAGGAGTACCGCGCGGGGTCGCGTGGCCCGGCGGACTGGGAGTCGTCGTCCTGAGTTCCTGACGGACGCACGGGTCGCGTCGTCGAGACGCGCACCTGACGGACGGGAGGCGCGGTGCCAGCTGGCACCGCGCCTCCCGTCCGTCCCGCGTGCGTTGCCCGGTTCGACCAGGTACGCCCGAGCCGCTCAGGCGGGCGTGCCCGCCCGCTCGCCCTCGCCGGTCCAGGACCGCGTCCCGCCGTCGTGGACGGGCAGACGCGTCCGGTGCCCGGCCGCCACGCCGCGCGCCCGCGCGATGGCGTCCGCTGCGGACACCAGCGTCAGGTGCGAGAGGGCCTGCGGGGTGTTGCCGATGTGGTGTCCGGTCGCGACGTCGATCTCCTCGGACAGCATGCCGACGTCGTTCGCGTACCCGACGAGCACGTCCATGAGCCGCTCGGCGTCCTCGATGCGGCCGGACGCGGCGTACTGCTCGACGAGCCAGAACGAGCACGCCAGGAACGGGTGCTCGCTGCCGGAGAGCCCGTCGAAGCCGGAGGAGGTCCGGTAGCGCAGCACGAGGCCGTCCGACCCGGTGCGGAGGTCCTCCTCGATCGCCCGGACGGTCCCGGTCATCCGGGCGTCGTCGGCGTGCAGGTAGCCGATCTGCGGCAGGACGAGCAGGCTGGCGTCGACCTCGTCGGTGTCGTAGTGCTGCCGGTAGCTGCCGCGTTCGGCGTTCCAGCCGTGCTCCTCGATCTCGGCCCGGACGGCGTCGCGCAGGGTGCGCCAGCGGTCGACGGGGCCCTCGAGCCCGAACTCCTCGACGGCGGCGACCCCGCGGTCGAACGCCGCCCAGATCATCGCCCGCGAGTGCGTGAAGTGCCGTCGGGGTCCGCGCATCTCCCAGATGCCGTTGTCGGGCTCCTGCCAGTGCTCCTCGACGTAGCCGAGCAGGGCGCGCTGCAGGGCCCACGAGTCGGCGTTCTCCTCGACTCCGAGCTCGCGGGCGTCGTGGAGTGCGGCCAGGACCTCGCCGAACACGTCGCCCTGGTACTGCGTGTACGCGCCGTTGCCGACCCGGACCGGCGTGGACCCGGCGTACCCGGGGAGGTTCGCGAGCTCGCGTTCGGGAAGCTCGCGTTCCCCGGCGATGCCGTACATGATCTGGACGTCGGCGGGGTCGCCGGCGATGGCGCGGAGGAGCCAGCCGCGCCAGTGCGCCGCCTCGTCGCGGTAGCCGTGGGCGATGAGGGACGCGAGTGCGAGGGAGGCGTCGCGGAGCCACACGTACCGGTAGTCCCAGTTCCGCTCGCCACCGGGGTCCTCCGGGAGGCTCGTGGTCGCGGCCGCCACGACGCCGCCGGTCTCGGCGTGGGTCATCGCGCGGAGGAGCAGCAACGAGCGGCGGGCCGGCTCGGCGTAGCGGCCGTCGGTGCGCGCGGTCGCCATCCAGTCCGTCCACCACCGCACGGTGTGCCGGAGCGCGGCGTCGACGTCGAGCGGCTGCGGCGGCTCGCGGTGCGACGGGTACCAGGTCAGCACGGTGTCGAGGACGTCCCCGTCGTGCACCGTCGTCGTCGCGGTGTGCCGGTGGTCGTCGGCGTGGAAGCGCACCCCGCGGACGATCACCGAACCGGGGCCTGCGGTGGCCAGCAGCGCCGGGTCCTCGTCACCGCCGATCTGACGGACCCAGGGGAGTGCGCGGGCGTAGTCGAACCGGATCCGGAGGGTCTGTCGGACGTCCACGGAGCCGCGCAGGCCCCGGACGCGGCGCACGATGGTGGCCCGGTGCGCCCCGATCGGCATGAACTCGGTCACCTCGACCACGCCGGTGCTCGTCGTCCAGACGGTGGAGAGCACGAGCGTGTCGTGGTCGTACCGGCGCGTGGCGGTTGCGTCCTGGTCGGCCGGCCGCAGCGTCCAGTGGCCGTGGTCCTCCGTCCCCAGGATGGACGCGAAGGTCGACGGGCTGTCGAAGCGTGGCAGGCACGCCCAGTCGATGGTGCCGTTCCGTCCGACGAGTGCCGCGGTGTAGGTGTCACCGATCAGCGCGTGGTCCTCGATGCGGTTGGCCCGCGGGGTGGTCGTGCTCATGTGCCGATCCAACCACCACCGCCCGGCGTCACCGGGGTGCCGGCTGAGGGAGGCCTCAGGCCGGGTCGCTCGGGTCCGCCTCGGCGAGGCCGACGCGGGCGAGCTCGGACCACATGCCCGCGCCGTCCGGGGCGTACACCCACGGTGCGGACGACTCACGCGAGCGCTCCTGTGCGCGGGAGCGGCCACCGGCGAGGACGGCCTCGCTGGTGGAGAGCTGCCGGATCGCGACCCCGGCGACGTTCTCCGGGTGCCGGCGGGCGAAGTCGCCGTACAGCGTCTCGTCGTGCTGCCCGTCGTCGCCGACGAGCAGCCACTGCACGTCCGGGAAGTCCTTGGCGAGCCGCTCCAGGTTCTGCTGCTTGTGGAGCTGTCCGCTGCGGAAGAAGCGATCGTGCGTCGGGCCCCAGTCGGTCAGCAGGAGCGTGCCGGACGGGTAGAGGTTGCGGCTCAGGAACCGCTGCAGCGTCGGTGCGACGTTCCACGCGCCCGTGGAGAGGTAGACCGTCGGGGCGCCCGGGTGCTGCGCGAGGACGCGTTCGTAGAGCACCGACATGCCGGGGACCGGACGGCGGGCGTGCTCGGTGAGGACGAACGAGTTCCACGCCGCGAGCATCGGGCGTGGGAGCGACGTCACCATCACGGTGTCGTCGATGTCGGAGAGGAGCCCGAAGCGGGTGTCGGGGTGCACGATGAAGACGTCGGCCTCGACGTCCCGCATGCCGCCGGCGGACAGCTTGATCGTGCGCCAGCCGGGCTCGAGGTCGATCGGGACGATGGTGTCGACCACGCCACCGCGGTCGGACTGCACGACGTGGGTCGTGTCGCCGGCGGTGATCGTCACCTCGGCGTCGTCGACCGCGACGCTCGTGAAGCTCCGCCACCCGCGGACGCCGTAGAAGGAGGCGTCGGAGGCGAGGCCGCGGCGGGTGAGCAGGACCCGGCAGAGGACACGCACCCATCCGGGTGCGCCGTAGCCCGTGTACGGGACCACCGTCGGGACGAGTCCGCGCCGCCGGGCCCGCTGCTCGCGGAACTCCTGGATGGCGTCCTCGACGCGGGCCGCGCGGTGGAGGATCGGCTCGGCCAGCGACGGCTCGTGGTGCGTCGGGTCGGGCATCGCCCCATCATCCCATGCGGAGCGCCGGACACCTACGACCTCGCAGCCGCTCTGGGAGAGTCGCAGCGATATTCCAGCCGGTCTCTGCGACAGTTGGTCCGTCACATCCCACATGACCGCGCTGTCGGCGCAAGAGGAGAACACGTGCTCGTCACCGAGGTATCGAACGCACTGCCGGGGGGATCATCACTGCTCAGGAACGAGCCGGTCCAAGCCCGCAGTTCGGCGCGCCTCGCCGGCCTCCTGGACGCCGCGGCCACGGTGATCGACGAGATCGGTTTCGAGCGCCTGACCACCGCGATGGTCGCCGAGCGTGCCGGCGCGTCCATCGGCACCGTCTACCGCTACTTCCCGGACCGCATCGCCGTGGTCGAGGCCCTCGCCATCCGCAGCACCCAGCGGCTCGCCGAGAAGTTCGTCGTCGCCCTCGACGCGAGCGACGGCACGACGTGGCAGGACGCCTGCGACGCGCTCATCGACGTGACGGCCGAGATGTACCGGACCGAGCCGGGCTTCCGCGCCATCCGGTTCGGGGACGCCGCCGACGTCGGCGCCGCCGCCGGGGACGCCGAGGACCGCATGGCCGCGCTGGGCGGCGCGGTCGCCCAGATCATGCACGAGCGGTACGACCTGCCGAAGGGGGAGCGCATGGTCCGAACCTGGGTCGTGCTCGCCGAGTCCGCGCACGCCGTCCTCGCGCGGGCGCACCGCGATCCCGCCAACCCCGACACGGCCCTCGTCGAGGAGTACCGGGCGATGAGCCGCACCCACCTCGAGACGGTGCTCGCCTCCGCCTGAGGCACGCCACGCCGGTCACCAATCGCACGACGCCCGCGCTCCGAACTGGAGGCGCGGGCGTCGTCGTGCGTGCGGCCTGCGGTGCGCAGGCGACCGCGCCACCGCGTCCTCCGGCTGTCCGGGACACGTCACGGATCGTCACCGGCGAACCGGTGTCGGACCCGACGGGTACTCTCACTCGGAGTCGGGCTACCTCCGAACAGAAGGGCACCCATGATCGAGTTCCGCTCGGTGCGCAAGACCTACCCGGACGGCACCAACGCGGTCGACGACTTCAGCCTCGTCATCCCCTCACGGACCACGACGGTCTTCGTGGGGTCGAGCGGCTGCGGCAAGACCACGTTGCTCCGCATGATCAACCGGATGGTCGATCCCAGCGCTGGTGCCGTCCAGATCGACGGCGAGGACGTCGCCGGCGTGGACCCGGTCAAGCTCCGTCGCCGCATCGGCTACGTGATGCAGAACGCCGGGCTGCTCCCGCACCGCAAGGTCGTCGACAACATCGCGACGGTGCCGCTGCTGACCGGGGTGTCCAAGGCCGACGCGCGCGAGCGCGCCCTCGAGCTGATGGACACCGTCGGCCTCGACCGGGCGTTCGCGAACCGCTACCCCTCGCAGCTCTCCGGTGGGCAGCAGCAGCGTGTCGGCGTCGCCCGCGGGCTCGCGGTGGACCCCAACATCCTCCTGATGGACGAGCCGTTCGGTGCCGTCGACCCGCTCGTGCGCAACGACCTGCAGGACGAGCTCATCCGCCTGCAGCGCGACCTCGGCAAGACCGTCGTGTTCGTGACCCACGACATCGACGAGGCCTTCAAGCTCGGCGACCAGGTCGTCATCCTCAAGAAGGGCGGCGAGATCGCGCAGCTCGGCACGCCGGCAGAGATCCTCGCCGAACCGGCCGACGACTTCGTGGCGAACTTCATCGGCGCCGGCCGTGGTCGGCGCGCGCTCCGCGTCGAGCAGACCCCGACCGGGCCGATCGTCGTCGACGGCGAGGGTCGCGCGGCCGGTGTGCTCACCGGCCCGGTGCAGGTGGTCGACGCCGCCGAGGCCGTGCCGCAGGACCGACGGGGCGACGCGTGAACTGGGTCCTCGGCAACACGGACACGATCAGCGAGAACCTGATCGCGCACGTCTGGTTGTCGGTCCCGCCGATCGTGATCAGCTTCCTGCTGTCCGTGCCGATCGGCCTGCTCGTGTCCCGGCTGCGGAAGCGCAGCGGTGGCGCGCGCGCGGCCGGTTCCACGATCGTGGTCGTCGCGAGCCTGCTGTACACCATCCCGGCGCTGCCGCTGTTCCTCGTGCTGCCCGCGATCATCGGGACGAGCTACCTCGACCCGGTGAACGTCGTCATCGCGATGACGATCTTCGGCGTCGCCCTGATGGCGCGCTCGGCGGCGGACGCCATCGACGCCGTGGACCAGGACGTCGTCGGTGCCTCGGAGGCCCTCGGCTACTCGCCCGCGCAGCGCTTCTTCAAGGTGGAGCTGCCGCTCGCCGGGCCCGTGCTCCTCGCCGGGATCCGCGTGGTGTCGGTGTCCACGATCAGCCTCGTCACGGTCGGTGCGCTCATCGGCATCCCGAACCTCGGCTTCCTGCTCACCGACGGCCTGAAGCGCGGCATCAGCGCCGAGATCCTCACCGGCATCGTCCTGACCATCGTGCTCGCCCTCGTGTTCGACGTGCTGCTCGTCGCGATCGGTCGGCTCGTGATGCCGTGGACCCGGGGGAGCGGACGCACGGCCCGTGCCGTGCGGCGCAGCGCCTCCGACGACGTCCGCGCGAGTGAGGTGTCCGCATGAACCTCTTCGCGCAGGGCTTCGCCTGGATCTTCGACCCGGCGAACAACGTCGGTCCGAACGCCATCGGGGTGCGCCTCTGGGAGCACGTGTGGATCACGCTGCTCGCCGTCGCCATCGCCGTGGTGATCGCGGTCCCGATCGGGCTCCTCATCGGGCACACCGGCAAGGGGCGTTCGATCGCCGTGGGCGTGTCCGGTGGCATCCGGGCCCTCCCGACGCTCGGGCTCCTGACCCTCCTCGCGCTGGCGATCGGCCTCGGTCTCGGCGCACCGCTCATCTCGCTCGTCGTCCTCGCCATCCCGTCGGTGCTCGCCGGGACCTACTCCGGGGTCGAGGCGATCGATCGCGTGGTGGTCGACGCCGCGAAGGCGCAGGGCATGACCGGGTGGCAGATCCTCGGCAAGGTCGAGATCCCCCTGGCGCTCCCGCTCATCGTCGGCGGCATCCGGGCCGCCGTGCTCCAGGTCGTCGCCACCGCGACCCTCGTCGCCTACATCAACGCCGGCGGACTGGGCGGCTACGCGTTCTCCGGCATCGCCAACCAGGACTACGCGGAGGTGCTCGGCGGTTCCATCGTGGTGATCGCCCTCGCCATCGCGTTCGAGATCGTCTTCGCCGCACTGCAGCGGCTCGCCGTCCCCGCGGGTGTCTCCGCCGGGTCGGCGCGTCAGTCGCGTCGGAGCACCCGCAGCTCAGCACCACGAGCATCAACCCCTGTGGAAGGAACCCACCCGTGATCACAGCAACGACCCGGCGCCTCGCCGCGACGATCGCCGTCGCCTCAGCGGCCGCCATCGCCCTCGCGGGCTGCTCCTCGAGCGACCCGCTCTCCTCCGGCTCCGGCGGGGACTCGAAGACCATCGTCGTGGGTTCGCAGGCGTACCCGTCGAACGAGATCATCGCCGAGCTCTACGCGCAGGAGCTCGAGCACGAGGGCTTCACCGTCACGAAGAAGCTCAACATCGGTCAGCGCAAGGCCTACTGGCCCGAGGTCGCGAAGGGGAGCATCAACGTCTTCCCGGAGTACAACGGCAACCTGCTGAACTACCTGCTCCAGGCGGACGGCAAGGACACCACGACCGAGACCACGACCGACGGCATCAACTCGGCGCTGAAGTCGGCGCTCCCGTCGGACGTCAAGGCGCTGCCGTCGGCCGACGCCTCCGACGCGGACACCTACACGGTGACGCAGGAGCTGGCGGACAAGTACGACCTGAAGTCGATCGCCGACCTCTCGAAGATCGGTGGCACGATCTCGATCGCCGCCAACCCGGAGTTCGCGACGGCCGCCTACGGCCCGACCGGTCTCAAGGCGAAGTACGGCATCACCGGCGAGGTCAACCAGCAGAACGACTCCGGCGGCCCGCTGACGATCAAGGCGATCCAGGACGGTGACTCGCAGGTCGCGGACATCTACTCGGCCAGCGCCTCGATCAAGACCGACAAGCTCGTCACCCTCGAGGACCCGAAGCACCTCGTGCCGGCGAACAACGTCACGCCGATCGTCTCGAAGGACCTCGACTCGAAGGCGGCCGACGCGATCGAGAAGGTCAACAAGCTGCTGACGACCGACGCGCTCATCGAGCTCAACCGTCAGAACTCGGTCGACCAGAAGTCGGCGGCCTCGGTCGCGAAGTCGTTCCTGCAGAAGAACGACCTGCTGTAGCGACGAATCGGCAGTAAAACGACAGGTGTCGGGCAATTGCCCGGCACCTGTCGTCGTTCGTCCGGTGGACCGTGCGCACCATCGTTCCGCACGGTTGTGCCGTTCATACCAGTTGCACGTTCGTGCAGACGAGACTTCTACAAGTTGTCGAACCGGGTGTCCGCACGGTAGCGTGGAGGTGTCCCAATGGTTGTGACAGCAGAAGTTCCCCCTCCACAGGAAGCAACTGACGTGCACCAACAGCGCGCGGCGACCCGGCTCGGACACGCCGCATGAACGACATCCTCGATCCGCTCATCCTGTCGCGGTGGCAGTTCGGTCTGACGACGATCTACCACTTCCTCTTCGTGCCGCTGACGATCGGCATGGCCGTCGTCGTCGCCGTGTTCCAGACCGCCTGGGTCCGCACCGGCCGGGCGCACTACCTCCAGCTGACCCGCTTCTTCGGGCGCATCTTCCTGATCAACTTCGCCATGGGTGTCGTGACCGGGATCGTGCAGGAGTTCCAGTTCGGCATGAACTGGTCGAACTACTCCCGCTTCGTCGGTGACGTCTTCGGCGCTCCGCTCGCGCTCGAGGGGATCCTCGCGTTCTTCTTCGAGGCGGCGTTCATCGGCATCTGGATCTTCGGGTGGGACCGGTTGCCGAAGGGGCTGCACCTCGCGAGCATCTGGTGCGTCAGCGCGGGCACGATCATGTCGGCGTACTTCATCATCGCCGCGAACGCGTTCATGCAGCACCCGGTCGGCTTCGCCATGAACGAGGCCAAGGGGCGCGCCGAGCTCACCGACATCTGGGCCGTGCTCGGCAACAAGGTCGCCCTGGCCGCGTTCCCGCACACCCTGTTCGCCTGCTTCATGGTCGCGGCAGCCGTCATCATCTCGGTCGCCGCCTACCACCTGGCGCGCAACCAGAACCTCGAGACGATGATGCCGGCGCTGAAGTTCGGCATGTGGACGATGCTCGCCGCGGGGGCGCTCACAGTGCTCACCGGTGACCAGCTCGGGCTCACCATGGTCGACACGCAGCCGATGAAGATGGCCGCGGCCGAGGCGCTCTACAACACCGCCACCGGCAAGGACGCGTCGTTCTCGATCTTCACGCTCGGCACGCCGGACGGCGTCCACGAGCTGTTCTCGATCCGCGTGCCGTACCTGCTGTCCTTCCTGTCGACGCACACCTTCAACGGCACCGTCGAGGGCATCAACGACCTGCAGGCCCAGTACTCGCAGGTCTACGGCCCCGGCGACTACAAGCCGATCATCTGGGTGACCTACTGGTCGTTCCGCTGGATGATCGCGCTCGGCGTCGGCGCGGTGCTCGTGTCCCTCGCCGGCCTCTGGCTGACCCGCAAGGGCCGCTTCCCGACCAAGCGGTGGGTCTGGCGCGTGGCCACGTGGAGCGTGCCGCTGCCGATGGCCGCGATGATCGTCGGCTGGATCTTCACCGAGATGGGCCGTCAACCGTGGCTCGTGTTCGGGCTGCTCAAGACGAGCGACGGGGTCTCCCCGAACGTGACCGGGATCGAGGTCCTCATCTCGCTCGTCGTGTTCACGCTCATCTACGGCTCGCTCGCGGTCGTCGAGTTCCGGCTCATCAAGAAGGTCGCGCAGGAGGGCCCCGCCGCCCCGGCGGAGGTCGACGAGGAGACCGGCGAGGTCAAGCACGAAGTGACGGTGTACTGAGATGGACCTGCCCGTTCTCTGGTTCGCGATCGTCGGCCTGTTCTTCGTCGGCTACTTCGTCCTCGACGGCTTCGACTTCGGCGTCGGCATGTCCCTGCCGTTCCTCGGCAAGGACGACACCGACCGCCGCGTGCTCATCAACACGATCGGCCCCGTCTGGGACCTCAACGAGACCTGGGTGATCGTCGCGGGCGCCTGCCTGTTCGCGGCGTTCCCGGAGTGGTACGCCACGATGTTCTCCGGGTTCTACCTCGCGCTGCTGCTCATCCTCGCGGCCCTCATCGCGCGCGGCGTCTCGTTCGAGTACCGGCACCAGAACAAGCACCTCGAGTGGAAGCGCCGCTTCGACCTCATGATCATCGTCGGCAGCGCCGTCCCGTCGTTCCTCTGGGGCGTCGCGTTCGGCAACGTCGTGCGGGGCATCCCGATGGACGCCGGCCACAACTACACCGGCACGCTGTTCGACCTGCTCAACCCGTTCGCGCTGCTCGCCGGACTCGCGACCCTGCTCGTGTTCTTCACGCACGGCGTCGTGTTCGTCGCGCTGAAGACCGAGGGCGAGATCCGCGAGCGGGCCAAGCGCCTCGCCACCCGGGCGGGCGTCCTGACGATCGTGGTCGGCGCCGCGTTCCTGGTGTGGATGGCGTTCGTGCGGGCCACCCCGACGTCGCTGGTCCTGTCGGTGGTCGCCGCCCTCGCGCTCGTCCTCGCGGTGCTCTGCAACGCCTGGGGCAAGGAGGGGCGTGCCTTCACGCTGATGGCGGCCACGATCGCCGCGATCGTCCTGGCGATGTTCACGGCGATCTTCCCCGACGTCATGCCCGCGACGAACGACCCGGCGAACAGCCTGAACGTGTACAACGCGTCGAGCGGGTCCTACACGCTCGGGGTGATGAGCTGGGTGGCGCTGATCTTCGTCCCCCTCGTGTTCGCCTACCAGGCCTGGACGTACTGGATCTTCCGCAAGCGCGTCTCGCGGGCCCAGGTCGCCCAGGCCGCGCACTAGGACGGCGACGGTGAAGCCGCTCGACCCGCGACTCCTGCGGCTGTCGCGGACGGCGCGCGGCTCCATCGTCGCGGCCGCCGGCACCGGGGTCCTCCGCACGCTCGCGACCATCGCGATCGCGTGGGGGATCGCGGCGGCCGTCACCCTCGGGGTCGACGCCGTGCAGGGTCGCGGTGTGCCGGCGGCGTTCGCGCCGACCCTCGCGCTCCTCGGCGGCGCGTTCGTCGTCCGTGCCGTGGCAGCGTGGGCGACGGACGACCTCGCCGCGCGCGCCGCCGCCCGGGTGAAGAGCGAGCTCCGCGCGACGGTGCTCGACCGCGCTGCGGCACGGGGCCCGGCGTGGCTCGACGGACGATCGAGCGCGGGCTTCGCCACGACGCTCGGCCCCGGGCTGGACGCCCTCGACGCCTACTTCGGGCGCTACCTGCCGCAGCTCGCACTCACCGCGATCGCGACGCCGCTGCTCCTCGTCGCGATCGGCCTCGGTGACCTGACGAGCGGGCTCATCGTGCTGTGCGCGCTGCCGGTGATCCCGGTGTTCATGATCCTGATCGGGCTGGCGACGCAGGCGCTGCAGCGGAAGCAGTCGGATGCCCTCGCGCGGCTCGGCGCGGCGTTCACCGAGGCCGTCGAGGGCCTCGCGACGCTCAAGGTCTTCGGTCGTGCCCGTCGACAGGTCGGCCGGATCGGTGCCGTGACCGACGAGTACCGGAAGGGCACGCTCGGGGTGCTGCGGCTGTCGTTCGTGAGCGGGTTCGCCCTCGAGCTCGCAGCGAGCCTGTCCGTGGCGCTCGTCGCGGTGTCGATCGGCATCCGCCTGGTCGACGGGTCCCTCGGCCTCGGCGCCGCGATGTTCGTGCTTGTCCTCGCCCCGGAGGCCTTCGCCCCCATCCGGCAGGTCGGCGCGGACTTCCACGCAGCGCAGGACGGCGTCGAGGCCTCCGGCGCCGTCCTGGACGTCCTCGACGACGACACGGCGCCGGTCACGAGGCCCGCGACCCCGCCCGCCGCCGACGCGCTCGTGCTCGACCGGCTGACGGTCCGCCGTCCGGACGTCGTGATCGGTCCCGTCGACCTCAGGGCACCGGCGGGCACGATCGTCGTCCTCGCCGGGCCGAGCGGTTCCGGCAAGTCGAGCATCATCGCCGCGGTCCGTGGCGTCCTCGCGCACGACGGCGAAGTGACCGTGCCGGGTCGCGCCGGCACCACGCTCGCCGAGCGCACGACGTGGGCCGACCAGCGCCCCCGACTCGTCCGCGGCACCGTCGCCGAGAACGTCGCGCTCAGCGCGACCCCCGACCCCGCGGACGTGCGGACCGCCCTGGCCGAGGCCGGGCTGGGACTCGAGCCGGGCCTCCAGGTCGGATCCGGCGGCAGCGGTCTGTCCGGCGGTCAGGCGCAGCGCGTCGCCGTCGCACGCGCCCTGTACCGCGCCCGTCGCGCCGCGACCCCGCTCGTGCTGCTCGACGAACCGACGTCGGCGCTCGACGCCGAGGCCGAGGCGCACGTCGTCACGACGCTCCGTCGGCTCGCCGCCGACGGAGCGGTCGTCGTGGTCGCGAGCCACCGGCCCGCCGTCGTCGCCGCTGCGGACGTCCGGGTGGACGTCGGCGCGAGCGGATCGGTGACGGTCACCCCGACGAGCGGAGTGCGGGCATGAGCCGGGAGGCGCGACAGGACCCCGTCCTGCGGCTCGCCATGCCGCACGGGGCCGGTTGGGCCAGGGCCGTGGCGGCCGGTGCCCTCAGCGCGGTCTGCGCGGTGGCGCTCCTCGCCGCGAGCGGCTACCTCATCACCCGTGCGGCGGAGCACCCGCCGATCCTGTACCTCACGCTCGTGATGGTCGGCGTCCGGGCCTTCGCGCTCGGGCGGGCGGCGCTGCGCTACGTCGACCGGCTCGCCGGCCACGACGCCTCCTTCCGGCAGCTCGCGGTCGTGCGGACGGAGATGTACCGGCGGCTGGCCTCGGTCGCGCCGGCCGGTCTCGGGAGCACCGGTCGCGGGGACCTGCTCACGCGGCTCGTCACCGACACGGACCGGCTGCAGGACCTGCCGATCCGCGTCGTCGGGCCGCTCGTGTCGGCCGGCATCGTCGCCGTGATCTCGGTCGTCGCGGTCGCGTTCGTGTCGGTGCCCGCGGCGGTCGTGCTGCTCGTCGCCCTCGCCGTGGCCGCGCTGCTCGGGACCGTCGTCAGCCTCGGCATCGCCAGGCGCTCCGACGCACAGACCGCGGCGGAGCGCGGACGGGTCGCCGACCTCGTGCTCGACACCGTGCGGACGCTCGACGTCTTCGCCGCGTACGGCACCCTCGACGAACGGCTCGCGCACATCGCGCAGCGCGACGCGCGGGTGACGGCCGCGGTCCGTCGTCGCAGCACCGTCGAGTCGCTCGTCGGCGCCCTCGTCGGACTGGTCGGCGGCGGCGCGGTGATCGGGATCCTCGCCGTCGGGGCCCCGGCGGTCGTGTCGGGCGCGCTCGACGGTCCGCTCTGGGCCCTCGCGGTCTTCGTGCCCCTGGCCCTGTTCGAGGTCGTCGGCGGCGTGCCGCTCGCGGTGCTCACCCTCCGCCGGGTGCGCGCCGCGGCCGACCGGGTCGAGCGGGTGGTCCCGGCGTCGGTGCCGGAGGGCATCGTCCCGGAGCCGGACGAGCCGGCCGACCCGACCTCGCTCGTGGTCGACGGACCCGTGACGGTGTCCCTGCGTGACGTCTCCGTCCGGTGGCCGGGATCGTCGGAGTCCGCGGTCGACGGCGTCTCGCTCGACCTCCGCCCAGGCGAGGTCGTCGTGCTCGAGGGCCCGAGCGGCGCCGGCAAGTCGACCCTCGTGGACGCCCTCGTCCGGTTCGTCGACCACCGTGGGTCGTACACCCTCGACGGTGTCGAGGCGCGGGAGCTGCACCCCGACGCCGTCCGCGCCCGCGTCGGCCTCATCGAGCAGGACCCGTTCGTGTTCGACCAGTCCGTCCGGCAGAACCTGCTCTTCGCCCGGGAGACCGCGACCGACGACGAGCTGCTCGCCGTGCTCGACCGGGTCGGCCTCGGCTCCTGGGTGCAGGGCCGCGGAGGCCTCGACGCCGGCGTGGGGGAACGCGGCGGGCTCGTCTCCGGCGGCCAGGCGCACCGGCTCGCGCTCGCCCGGGCGCTCCTGCACGCCTTCCCGGTGCTCGTGCTCGACGAGCCGACCGCCGACATCGACCCGGACCTGGGCGACGCCGTCCTGCGGGACCTCGTCGGGGCCGCGCGGCAGGAGGGCCGCACGGTGCTCGTCGTCTCGCACGTGCCGGTGGCCGCGGACCTCGTTGACCGGACCCTACGGATGCGCGACGGACGACTCGTCGGGGGGGTGACGCCGACCACGCGCCCGGGCGGGCCGACCGGGTGCGGCGATCCGCGCCTCCAGGCCTTGTAATCTTGTTGACCGTGACCAGCGACCAGACTGCCGACGACCCGAACGCCTACGACTTCCGTCGTCTCCAGGAGAAGTGGCAGCCGCGCTGGGAGGAGCTCGGCCTCTTCACCACCGACCTCGACGACACGCGTCCGCGGAAGTACATCCTCGAGATGTTCCCGTACCCCTCCGGCGACCTGCACATGGGGCACGCCGAGAACTGGGCGCTCGGCGACTTCGTGGCGCGCTACTGGCGGCAGCAGGGCTTCAACGTGCTGCACCCGATCGGCTGGGACTCCTTCGGGCTGCCCGCCGAGAACGCGGCGATCAAGCGCGGGGTCGACCCGAAGGACTGGACCTACGCGAACATCGAGCAGCAGAAGGCGTCGTTCAAGCGCTACGCGCCGTCGTTCGACTGGACCACCGAGATCCACACCTCGGACCCCGAGTACTACAAGTGGAACCAGTGGCTGTTCCTCAAGATGTACGAGAAGGGCCTGGCGTACCGGAAGGACAGCTGGGTCAACTGGGACCCGGTGGACCAGACCGTCCTCGCCAACGAGCAGGTCCTGCCCGACGGCACCTCGGACCGTTCCGGCGCGGTCGTCGTCAAGAAGAAGCTCACGCAGTGGTACTTCAAGATCACCGAGTACGCCGACCGGCTGCTCGACGACCTCAACCAGCTCGAGGGTCGGTGGCCGGCGAAGGTCATCGCGCAGCAGCGCAACTGGATCGGCCGGTCCGTCGGTGCCGACGTCGACTTCGTGATCGAGGGGCGCGACGAGCCCGTGACCGTGTTCACCACCCGGCCGGACACGATCCACGGGGTGACGTTCCTCGTGGTGGCGCCGGACTCCGACCTGGCGGCGTCGCTGGTCGCCTCCGCTGAGCCTGCGGTGCGCGCGGACTTCGACGCGTACCTGGTGGCGACGCAGAAGACCTCCGAGATCGACCGGCAGAACGCCGACCGCCCGAAGACCGGCGTGCCGCTCGGCCGCGTCGCGATCCACCCGCTGACGGGGGAGCGCCTGCCGATCTGGGCCGCCGACTACGTGCTCGCCGACTACGGCCACGGCGCCGTGATGGCCGTCCCGGCGCACGACCAGCGCGACCTCGACTTCGCGCGGGCGTTCGACCTGCCCGTCCGTGTCGTGGTGGACACCAACGCGGCGGTGACCGGGGCGATCCCGGTGATCACCGCGGACACGGAGCTGCCGGACCTGGACCCGGCCACCACCGGCGAGGCGCTCACCGGCCAGGGACGGATGATCAACTCCGGGCCGCTCGACGGCATGTCGAAGCAGCACGCCATCAGCGCCGCGATCCGTCTGCTCGAGGAGCGCGGCACCGGTCGTGCGGCGAAGACCTACCGACTGCGCGACTGGCTCATCTCGCGCCAGCGCTTCTGGGGCACCCCGATCCCGATCATCCACGGCGCCGACGGCAGCGAGCACCCCGTGCCGTTCGACCAGCTGCCCGTGCGGCTGCCGGACACCGAGGGCCTCGACCTCAAGCCGAAGGGCACGTCGCCCCTCGGCGGTGCCACCGACTGGGTGAACGTGCCGAACCCCGTCGACGGCACCCCGGCGCTCCGGGACACCGACACGATGGACACGTTCGTCGACTCGTCGTGGTACTTCCTGCGCTTCCTGTCGGCGAACGACGACACGCAGGCGTTCGACCCGGCCACCGCCCGCAAGTGGGCACCGGTCGACCAGTACATCGGCGGCATCGAGCACGCGATCCTGCACCTGCTCTACGCACGCTTCGTCACGAAGGTCCTGTTCGACCTCGGGTACCTCGACTTCACCGAGCCGTTCTCGGCGCTGCTCAACCAGGGCATGGTGCTCTCCGGCGGGTCGAAGATGTCGAAGTCGAAGGGCGGCGTCTCGCTCGGCGACGAACTCGACGCCAACGGTGTCGACGCGATCCGCCTCGTGATGGGCTTCGCCGGTCCGCCGGAGGACGACATCAACTGGGAGGACGTCTCGCCGTCCGCCTCCGCCCGGTTCCTCGCCCGCGCCTACCGGCTCGCGCTCGACGTCACGTCCTCGCCGGACGCCGTGTGGGCCGACGGTGACCGTGCGCTCCGGCAGGTCACGCACCGGTTCCTGGCCGATGCGCCCGGGATGATGGAGTCGTTCAAGTTCAACGTCGTGATCGCGCGGCTCATGGACCTGGTGAACGTCACCCGCAAGGCGATCGACAACGGCCCGGGCGCCGGCGACCCCGCCGTCCGCGAGGCCGTCGAGACCATCGCCCTCGGCCTCAGCGTCTTCGCGCCGTACACCGGCGAGGAGATGTGGGAGAAGCTGGGCTACGAGGCCACGGTCGCCACGTACGGCTGGCGCAAGGCCGACCCGACGTTGCTCGTGCAGGACACCCTGACGGCGGTCGTGCAGGTCAACGGGAAGGTCCGTGACTCCTTCGAGGTGTCGAAGTCGATCGAGCCCGAGGAGCTGGAGTCGCTCGCACGGGCGTCGGCGAACGTGCAGCGGTACATCGGGGACCGGGAGATCGTGAAGGTCATCGTGCGGGCGCCGAAGCTCGTGAACATCGCCATCAAGGGGTAGCGGTCGGATTCGCGTCCTCCCTCCACAGGCGGGAGGACGCGGCGGTCGTCCACCGGTGGTGGTCGCGGAGCCCGGCCGGGTGGTCGGGCTCCGTAGCGTGCCGGCATGGCTTCTGGTGCTGGTGAGGGTGGCCCTGCGGGCGGATCTGCGGACGGTTCTGCGGGCGGTTCTGCGGGCGGTTCTGCGGGCGGTTCTGCGTTGTCGCGGTTCGGCGCGTTGGCGGTGTCGCCGCGGACGGCCGTGGTGCTCGCTGCCGTCGTGGTGGTCGTCGCGCTCGTGGTGGTCGTGCTCGGGTCACGGTCCGGTGTGGGGGAGGACGGCGGCGGGACACCGGTCAGCGTGACGGGTGCTCCGTCCCCGGACGGTGGGTCGGCGGACGGCGTGTCGGCGGACGGCGCGTCGGCGGTGCCTGCGCCGGGGGCGTCGGCGGACGCTGCGACGGGTGCGACGTCGACGGCCGTGCCGCTCGTGGTGCACGTCGTGGGGGCCGTCGAGCGCCCGGGTGTGGTGTCGCTGGGGGCCGGGAGCCGTGTCGCGGTGGCGATCGAGCGGGCGGGCGGCGCGACGACCGAGGCCGACCTGGCACGGCTGAACCTCGCCCGGGTGGTCGTCGACGGGGAACGGTTGTACGTGCCGAGGGTGGGGGAGACCGACGTCCCGGCGGCGCTCGACGAGGCGGCCGGACCCGCGGCTGGTGGCGCGGGCGCGGGCGCGAGTGCGGGTGGGGGCACGGGCGCGGGCGTCGGCGACGGCCTCGTCGTGGACCTGAACACCGCGGACCAGGCGGCGTTGGAGACCCTGCCCGGGATCGGGCCGGCGCTGGCCGGACGGATCCTCGCCTGGCGGGACGAGCACGGTCGGTTCGGCGCGGTCGAGGACCTGCTCGACGTCAACGGCATCGGCGACGCACGCTTCGCCGACCTGCGCGACCGCGTCCGGGTGTGACGGGTGGATCTCGTCCCGCGCGTCGCGGACCTCCGCCTCGCCGTGCCCGTCGTCGCCGCCTGGATCGCCGCCGCGGTCCTGATCGGCGCGCCCGGAGCGGCGACGCCGTTCGCCGCCGTCGCGGGGGCGGTCGGCGTCGGGTGCCTCGTGGCACTCGTGCTCGGTGCGGGGTGGCGCGCGGCACTCGGCGTGGTGCTCACGACGTCGGCGCTGTGCACCCTCGTGGCCGTCGCCGTGACGGTCGGGGAGCCACGCCGGAGCCCGGAGTCGCTGCACGCGATCGGCCGTGGCCCGGTCGACGTGTCGATCGTCCTGGACCGGGACCTCGGTGCCGACGACCGCTCGGTGGTCGGCACCCTGGAACGGGTCCAGGACGTCGGCCGGCTCCGGGTGCCCGTCCGTCTGGTGCCGGCCGGTGCACGCGGCACCGAGGCGCGAGCGGCCGGGGCCCTGCCGGCCGGGTCGCGTGTCCGGACCGCGGCCGTGCTCGCAGTGGACGATCCGGGGAACGCGACGTCGTTCGTCGCGTTCGCCCGGGGTCCGCTCGACGCCGAGGGCCCGACCGGACTGCTCGCCGCCACCGACCGTGCCCGTCAGGCGTTCGTCACGGTGAGCGCGCCGCTGCCCGAGCCCGGTGCCGCCCTCCTGCGCGGGCTGGCCATCGGCGACCGGAGCGGACTGGACGCCGCGACGGCATCCGCGATGGAGACCTCGGCGCTGACGCACCTCACGGCGGTGTCCGGCGCGAACTGCGCGGTCGTGGTCGGGGTCGCCGTCGTCGCCGGTCGTGCGCTCGGACTCCCACGAGGCGCGCGAGCGGCGGTCGCCGTGGCGCTCCTGCTGGCGTTCGTGGCGCTCGTCCGCCCCGACCCGTCGATCGTCCGTGCCACCGTGATGGCCGTCGTCGTCCTCGCCGTGCACCACGTGGGCCGCCCGGTCCGGGGTGTGCCGCTGATCGGCCTCGCCGTGATCGGCATGCTCGTCGTGGACCCGTGGTACGCGCGGTCGTTCGCCTTCGCGCTGTCCGTGCTCGCCACGAGCGGGATCGTCGTCCTCGGGCCACCGCTGGCCGCGCTGCTGGCCCGGCGCCTGTGGAGCCCGCTGGCCGCCGCGCTCGCGGTCCCGGTGGCGGCCCAGCTCGCCTGCTGGCCGGTCACCATCCCGCTGTCCGCGGCGGTGCCGACGTACGCGGTGCCCGCCAACCTGCTCACCGAGCCGCTCGCGCCGATCGTGACCGTCGTCGGGCTCGCCGCCTGCCTGGCAGCGCCGGTCTGGCCGTGGGGCGGGTCGGTCCTGGCCGCCGTCGCGTGGGTGCCCGCGTCGGCGATCGGTGGTGTCGCGCACGGTTCGGCGGCGCTGCCGTGGGCGTCGATCGCGTGGCCCGGCGGCGTGGCCGGTGTCGTGGCGGCCGCCGTGGTGAGTACGAACATCGCCGTAGCGGTGCTCGTCCCGCGACCGGTCCGGTTGCGACTGCTCCTGCTCGCCACCGTCGTCCTGGTGATCGGCATCGTGGTCGTGGCGGTGCCGCGGCTCGTCGTCCGAGCCGGGCTGCCCGCGGACTGGTCGGTCGCCGCCTGCGACGTCGGACAGGGGGACGCCGTCCTGCTCCGCGGTGGGGGTCCCGGAGGCGTCGCCCTCGTCGACACCGGTGACGACCCGGAACGGCTCGGTGCCTGCCTCGAGCTGCTCGGCATCGACCGGATCGACCTGCTCGTGCTCACCCACTTCGACCGCGACCACGTCGGTGCGCTCGACGCCGTGGTCGATCGGGTGTCGACAGCGCTCGTCGGCCCCGTCGGTCGCGCGGAGGACGAACGGGTCCTCCGCAGCCTGCGGCGCGCCGGCGTCGACGTCCGGCGAGCCGACGACTCGACCGCGGGACAGCTCGGCGCGCTGCGGTGGCGGCTGCTCTGGCCACGGGCCGGATCGCGCGACACCGGGAACGACGCCAGTCTCGTGCTCCGGACCGAGCCGGACGCGGGATGCCGGTCGTGCGTCTCGACGCTGCTCCTCGGTGACCTGGGGGAGACCGCCCAACGTCGACTCCGGACAGCGGCGGCGCTCCCGGTCGACGTCGTGAAGGTGTCCCACCACGGGTCGGCGGACCAGGACCCGCTGCTCTACCGACAGGTGGCTGCTCCCGTCGGGCTGATCGGTGTCGGGGCCGACAACACGTACGGACACCCGACCCGTACGGCCCTGTCGATGCTCGAGGGATCGGGCACCGCCGCGTACCGGACCGACCTCCACGGCACCGTCGTCGTGGGGCGCGACGAGGGTGGCGGGCTGCGGGTGTGGACGGAGCGCCCGGGGTCGGCGGTCGCCCGTAGGATCGAGACATGCCCGCCAAGAAGCCCGTCCGCGCTGCCGCGAAGATCGAACAGGTGCCCTGGTCGGGCATCCGTCCGGCACCGGTCGTGCTCGTGACCGGGCCCGAGACCTTCCTGGCGGAACGCGCGAGCAGCGTCCTCCGCGACCTCCTCGTCGGTGAGGACCCCGCGCTCGAGGTCCACGACCTCGAAGCCGACCAGTACGCGCCCGGTCTGCTCGCCACCCTCGCGAGCCCGTCCCTCTTCGGTGAACCGCGGCTGGTGCGCGTCACCAACGTCGAGAAGTGCACGGACGCCTTCATCACCGAGACGATCTCGTACCTCGGGGCGCCAGCAGACGACGTGACACTCGTGCTCCGGCACGGCGGGGGCATGCGGGGCAAGAAGCTCCTCGACACCATCCGCAGCGGGGTCGGCGGTGGCATCGAGGTGCAGTGCGACGAGCTCAAGCGCGAGACGGATCGCATCGACTTCGTCCAGGCGGAGTTCCGGGCCGCTCGTCGGAAGATCGCGCCGTCGGCGGTCCGGACCCTGGTCGCGGCGTTCGCGGACGACCTCGCGGAACTGGCGGCGGCGTGCCGGCAGCTGCTCGCCGACGAGGCAGAGGAGATCACCGACAAGGTCGTCGACAAGTACTACGGCGGACGGGTCGAGACGAACGCCTTCAAGGTCGCGGACATCGCCCTCGCGGGTCGTTCGGCCCCGGCGATCGTGGAGCTGCGGCACGCGCTGTCGACCGGGGAGGCCCCGGTCCCGATCGTCGCCGCGTTCGCGAGCAAGATCCGCACGATGGCGAAGGTCAGCGCCTTCCGGGGCCCGAATGGTCAGGCGGCGTCGGCGCTCGGCATGGCGCCGTGGCAGGTGCAGCGGGCGCAGCGTGACGTCGCCGGATGGAGCGAAGCGGGTCTGGCGAACGCCATCATCAGCATCGCCGAGGCGGACACCGCGGTGAAGGGCGGGTCCCGCGACGCGCACTACGCGCTCGAGGTGATGGTCCGGACGATCGCCCGGCGCGGCGAGGCCCGCTGACGCGTCCGCGGCGCGCGCCCGCGGCGGCCGGCTCCGCCGTCCGCGCGGCTGGCGCGCGGCTCCGCCGTCGTCGAGATCGCACTTCGGCGCCCGCCCGCCGACCGCGTGCCCGCGAAAGTGCGATCTCGGCGGGAACCCATCCCGGCCCCACACCCCCACACACGACGAAGGCCCCGCACCGAACGGTGCGGGGCCTTCGAGCGGAGGTCAGGACGTCAGAGCGCCGAGACCTTCTTCGCGATGGCCGACTTGCGGTTCGCGGCCTGGTTCTTGTGGATGACGCCCTTGCTCACGGCCTTGTCGAGCTTCTTCGACGCGAGGGCCAGGGCCGCGACGGCCTTGTCCTTGTCGCCGGCGACGACGGCCTCGTTCGTGTGACGGATGACCGTCTTGAGCTCCGAGCGGTAGGCCTTGTTGCGCTCCTGGGCCTTCAGGTTGGTCTTGATGCGCTTGATCTGCGACTTGATGTTCGCCATGCGTGTTGCTCCTGTTGTCTCTGACGGGTGGTCGCGACCGCTGGGTAGAGGGGCCCTTGGTCGCATCGCGTTCCACCCGTGGGCGACGGAACGCGGAAGTCCAGCCATCTACGTTACCAGCACGACCCCGCTCTGCCAAAGCACCGAAACGCCGGAAACCACCCCGCAACACGGGTTCGCTACCGTGACGAGCATGCCATCCCTCGCACCTCGGATCGAGACCGTGCCCGCCTCCGGTATCCGACGGGTGTTCGAGCAAGCCGCCCTGCTGCAGCAGGACGGGGTCGACATCGCGATGCTCGTGATCGGCGAGCCCGACGTCCCGGTCGCGTCGCACATCGGGGAGGCCGCCCGCCGGGCCTGGGCCGAGGACCGCACCGACTACACCCCGAACGGCGGCATCGCGCCTCTCCGTGAGGCCATCCGCGAGAAGCTCCGCCGTGAGAACCGCATCGAGGTCGACGTCGAGCAGATCTGGATGACGATCGGTGCGACGCAGGCCCTGTTCCAGGCGATGACCATCGTGCTGTCCCCGGGTGACGAGGTGCTCGTGCCGGACCCGGGCTACACGACGTTCACGATGAACGCGCACATCATCGGGGCGACGCCGGTGCCGTACCGGCTCGAACCGCAGCACGGCTTCGAGCCGGACCTCGAGGCGCTCGAGGCGAGCATCACCGAGCACACCAGGGCGATCGTCGTGAACTCCCCGTCGAACCCGCTCGGGTCGGTGTTCGGTGAGCAGACCCTGCGGGACCTGCTCGCCCTCGCGAAGCGGCACGACCTCTGGGTCATCAGCGACGAGGTCTACGAGTACTTCACCCACGGCACCCGGCACGTGAGCCTGGCGAGCCTGGACGAGGACGACCGGGTGTTCACCGCGTTCTCCCTGAGCAAGACGTACGCGATGACCGGCGTGCGCGTCGGGTACCTCGTCACGCCGAAGGGCCTCGGTCCGACGATGCGGACCACGCAGGAGGCGATGATCAGCTGCGTCGCCGAGCCGGACCAGTGGGCGGCCCTCGCGGCGATCGTCGGGGACCACTCCGCCGTGCAGGACGCCCGCGAGCACTACCGCGCCAACCTCGCGGTCGCGAAGGAGGTCCTCGACGCCGCCGGCATCCGGTACCTCGACCCCCGCGGCGCCTTCTACCTGTGGATCGACGTGTCGCACGTCGCGCAGGGGGACGTCGCCGAGTGGGCGCTCGTCTTCCTGCACCGGGAGCGGGTCGCCGTCGCGCCCGGCAGCGCCTTCGGCCGCACCGGCGAGGGCTGGATCCGCGTCTGCCTCGCTGCGACGCCGGCGGACCTGCGGCGTGGTCTCGGCGCCCTGCCAGCGCCCGCCCCGGCGACTGTCTGACGGCCTGGGCCCACGCCGCCGGTCCCGGACCGACGCGCCAGCGGCGGGCCGGCCGTGCCGGTGGGGAGAGGCGCGGTGCGGGCCCGCCACGCGCCTCCAGACCGGTCCTCCACAGCGCCCGCAGCGCCGCGACGGTCCACAGGCGGGCTGCGGTGCGCGCCACCGGCGCGCGGACGTGGGACAATCGTTCGACCGTCCGACCCACCCCGAGGAACCGTGAGCCCACAAGCATCTGCGCCGCTCGAGCCCGCCTCGACCCCGGCCGACGCGATCCGCAACTTCTGCATCATCGCGCACATCGACCACGGCAAGTCCACGCTGGCCGACCGCATGCTGCAGATCACCGGCATCGTCGAGGACCGCGCGATGCGTGCCCAGTACCTCGACCGCATGGACATCGAGCGCGAGCGCGGCATCACGATCAAGTCCCAGGCGGTCCGCATGCCGTGGGAGCTCGACGGGCAGACCTTCGCCCTGAACATGATCGACACGCCCGGACACGTCGACTTCTCGTACGAGGTGTCCCGGTCCCTGGCGGCGTGCGAGGGCGCGATCCTGCTGGTCGACGCCGCGCAGGGCATCGAGGCGCAGACGCTCGCGAACCTCTACCTGGCGCTCGAGAACGACCTCGAGATCATCCCGGTGCTGAACAAGATCGACCTCCCCGCGGCCGAGCCGGACAAGTACGCGGCCGAGCTCGCGCAGCTCATCGGCGGCAAGCCGGAGGACGTCCTCCGCGTGTCCGGCAAGACCGGCGTGGGCGTGCCCGAGCTGCTCGACCGGGTCGTCGGTTCGGTGCCGCCGCCGGTCGGTGACGTCGATGCCGCACCGCGCGCGATGATCTTCGACTCCGTCTACGACAGCTACCGCGGCGTCGTGACGTACGTCCGCATGGTGGACGGCACGATCCACCCGCGCGAGAAGGTCCAGATGATGTCGACCAAGTCGACGCACGAGATCCTCGAGATCGGTGTCTCCTCGCCCGAGCCGAAGCCGACCAAGGGACTCTCGGTCGGTGAGGTCGGCTACCTCATCACCGGTGTGAAGGACGTCCGCCAGTCGAAGGTCGGCGACACCGTCACGACCGCGCAGAAGCCGGCGACGGTGCCGCTCGCCGGCTACACGGACCCGAAGCCGATGGTGTTCTCGGGCCTGTACCCGATCGACGGTTCGGACTACCCGGACCTCCGCGAGGCCCTGGACAAGCTCAAGCTCTCCGACGCCGCCCTCGTCTACGAACCCGAGACCTCCGTGGCGCTCGGCTTCGGCTTCCGCTGCGGGTTCCTCGGCCTGCTGCACCTCGAGATCATCACGGAGCGGCTCAGCCGTGAGTTCGGCCTCGACCTCATCACCACGGCCCCGAGCGTGATCTACGAGGTCACCAACGAGGACAACTCGGTGATCGAGGTCACGAACCCGTCCGAGTTCCCGGGCGGCCGGATCGTCGAGGTCCGCGAGCCCATGGTGCGCGCGGCGATCCTCGCCCCCAAGGACTACGTCGGCGCGATCATGGAGCTCTGCCAGTCGCGGCGTGGATCCCTCCTCGGCATGGAGTACCTCGGCGAGGACCGCGTCGAGATCCGCTACGAGATGCCCCTCGGTGAGATCGTCTTCGACTTCTTCGACCAGCTGAAGAGCAAGACGCAGGGCTACGCCTCGCTCGACTACGAACCCACGGGCGACCAGGCCGCCGACCTCGTGAAGGTCGACATCCTGCTGCAGGGCGAGCAGGTCGACGCGTTCAGCGCGATCGTGCACCGCGACAAGGCGTACGCGTACGGCACGCTGATGACCGAGCGGCTCCGCAAGCTCATCCCGCGCCAGCAGTTCGAGGTGCCGATCCAGGCCGCGATCGGCGCACGGATCATCGCCCGCGAGAGCATCCGGGCGATGCGCAAGGACGTCCTCGCGAAGTGCTACGGCGGTGACATCACCCGCAAGCGCAAGCTCCTCGAGAAGCAGAAGGAGGGCAAGAAGCGCATGAAGATGGTGGGTCGCGTCGAGGTCCCGCAGGAAGCCTTCATCGCGGCGCTCTCCGGCGACGTCGAGGAGAAGAAGAAGTAGCACCACGCCTGGGGTGACCCGGTGCGACTGCGCGAGAGCGACACTCCCGCGCTGACGTCCGCCGAAGCCCCCGCCGAAGCGACACTTCGCCGCGAACCATCCGCGGGAACGTGTCGCTTTCGCGTGCCGGCGCGGCGGCGGCGCGGCGCCGGCCAGCCCGAGCACGAGTCTCGGCCTGCGCGACAGGACTCGGGCTCTCGGCCCCGAGATCTGTCGCCCAGCCCGAGTCTCGCGCCGGCCAGCCCGAGACTCGGGATGGCGAGGACGCCCCGCGACCCGCTCAGGCCACGCGGCGACGGGCTCGCGCGGTGCGGGCCCGGAGGGCGGCCAGCGCCAGGGCCGGGAGGCTCGCAGCGGCCAGTCCCGCCAGCGCCGTCCGCAGGACCACGAGCCCGGTAGCCGCGTCGTACGACCCCAGCCGACCGGCGGCGAGGCCCGCCACCACGGCACCGATCACCATCGCGAGCGTCACGAACCCGAGGACGACCGGCAGCCCCCGCGCCCGGTGCCGGCGCACCGCCAGGACGAGCGTCGCCCCGAAGAGCAGGACGCCGGCTCCGGCACCGCAGGCCCCGCACACGGCGATCGCGTCCACGTACCGGCCGGCGCTACCGGGGCCGGCGGTGGCCCACGCGACCGCGGCACGTGCTGTCGCGGCGAGCCCGAAGGCTCCGAGCGTCAGGACGGCGAGCGCGACCGTCGTGGGGTCGACGGACCGGCGGCGCGTGGGGGTGGAGCGGGGCACGGACCAACGATAGGGGCGTGTCGGGCGCGTGTCGGGCCTCCAGTTCGGGGCGTGCAGCGAGCGGACAGCCGGGCCGCGCGCCCGGGTGCCGTCGGTTCGATCCGGGGTCCGACGCCCAAGTAGCATGGTCGGCATGAGTTCCCGCGGCAGCTACCGGACCGCCCTGACGTACGGAGCCGTGGGCGCGACCCAGGCGCCGGACCTCATGACGTACCCGCCGGAGGGCTTCGTCCCGGCCGAGTCCCGCTCCCGGATCGGGCACGGGGACCAGCGCTTCGAGACCGCGGTGGTGCAGGCGCTCACATGGCAGATCCAGGAGCGCAGCGGCATCCGGGTGCAGGTCGAGGACCAGCCCGACGACGACGAGGTCCGCTACAACCCGGTGACGTTCGACGAGTCGGGCGTGCCGATCGCGCCGGCGTCGATCGGGACGCCGCGGGTGGAGAAGTTCGCACCGGACGGCACCCCGCTGCTGACCGCGGGCACGAGCGCGACGCTGACGATGCACGCCTTCGGGCAGACGATCCAGGCGCCGGTCCGGGTGGTGTCGATCATCGACGAGACCGATCGGAAGGGCTTCGCCTACGGCACGCTCGAGGGACACCCGCTGTCCGGCGAGGAGTCGTTCGTGGTCGAGCGGACCCCGGACGGCTCGGTGTGGCTGCAGGTCCGGCAGTTCTCGCAGCCGTCGAGCCGGAAGTGGCGGTTCGTGGCACCGTTGCTGCGTCGGCAGCAGAAGGTGATGGCGGAGAAGTACCTCGCGGCGTTGCGCGGCGACTAGGACGGCTCGGCGACCAGGACCGCGCGGCGACCAGGACCGCGCGGCGACTAGGACGGCTCGGCGACCGGACGCAGCGGCGGGAGCGCGGCGATCGCATCCTCGATGAGGGGTGCGTCGACGACGCAGTTCCGGGCGACGGTGACCGCGCCGGTGGCCCGGAGCGCCGGGACGTCGTAGATGCCGGTCGCGACGGCGAGGAACGGGATCCCGACGGCGTCGGCGGCCTCGCCGTCCCGTGGGGTGTCGCCGACGATGACGGCGCGGGTGCCCGCGAGGGCCTCGGCCGCGCGGGTGGTGACGCCGGTCCGTTCGACCTCGGTGTCACCGAAGAACGAGTGCTCCCAGTCGAAGGCGTCGACGTCGAACCCGGCACCCTGCAGCTTCACCCGTGCGCGGTACGCGGAGTTGCCGGTGAGGAGGCCGTTCCGCCACCCGAGCTCGGCGAAGCGCGCCACGAGGGCGATCGCGCCGGGAGCCGGGCTGCGGTGGTCGCCGGAGCGGTGCCGCTCCTCGGTGAGGTCCCGCAGGTGGCGGCTG